>Ga0310123_10003111_pt1 | contig 12976 bp, 6 predicted proteins | sample CB6_AW_1057_MG_FD_203505 | JGI IMG/M metagenome (GOLD analysis project Ga0310123, IMG submission 203505) | Marine microbial communities from Western Arctic Ocean, Canada - CB6_AW_1057 | ecosystem: Environmental > Aquatic > Marine > Oceanic | place: Canada: Western Arctic Ocean | collected... | reverse complement strand
TCGACCATCACGGTTGCGAAACTTCCCCGTACGACAGCATGGTTTCCGTCAGGTCAATCACCAGCGATATCGACGGGCCGGTCAGTCGGACCATCGGGCAGGACGGACTCACCAGACGGCACTGTGGGACTTTGCCGGTCAGGCTGACCTGACGGGTCGTCTCGGTTGATGAGTCGCCGAAGGGCCTTCAGGGTGGCGGGTGCGGCGACAAGCTTTTCAAGCAAATCGAGAACGGTCTTGCTTGCCCGGGAAACTGACGCCGAGCCTACGTTAAGAAGTTTGGCAGCTTGACTCCTGTTCAGTAATGTGTCGTCGGTTTATCGGGCTGCTGACTACATTACTGAACAGACCTCTACCCAACGGGCATCGTTGCCAGTTCGGCCGCCTCTTCGCCCAAGACGCAACCGCAATTCTACGGAATTATGGTTGAAGACTGACGCATCCCCAGTAAAATAAAGGTGTTGAGTGTAGTTCAAAGGGTGCGACGATGGTTAAAGCTGCCAGCTATCTGCGAGTTTCCGGCAAGGGTCAGATCGACGGGGACGGCTTCGATCGTCAGACGGACGTCATCACCGGTTTTGCTGCAGCGAACGGGATGACCATCGTGGATAGATTCCGCGATGAGGGCGTCAGCGGTACCAACGAACTCGCCGATCGGCCGGGTCTGGCGGCTCTGCTGGATAGGGTCGAGACAAACGGGGTCAAAGTCGTTCTGGTCGAGAAATCCCAGCGGCTGGCCCGCGATCTGATGGTGGCCGAAGTCATCCTCGCGCAATTCCGCAACGCCGGTGTGCAGGTCATCGAGTGCGACGGCGGAAACGATCTGACCGTTAGCGGCGACGATAGCCCGACGGGAAAACTGATTCGTCAGATCCTCGGTGCGGTGGATGAATTCGACAAGAACGTGACCGTCTTGAAACTGCGGGCGGCTCGGGAACGCCAACGTCGCTCCGGTCAGAAATGCGAAGGGCGGAAAGCCTATGGTGAACGGCCGGGCGAAGCGGTCATCGTCGCACGAATTGCAAAGCTACGTCGCAAGCCTCGGGGCGGTGACCGGTTGTCATTCGCTGCGATCGCTGACCGGCTGAACAACGACGGCATCCCAACGCGGCAGGGCGGGCCGTGGGGGCCGTCGACGGTGCAGAACATCGTCAAACGGACGGGGCGCTAGATCGATGTAGACAACTGCACAACGATTAAGGAAAATTGGAGTCAGGCATGAAGCCGCTCTGGCCGTCAGCAATCGCCATTACACATCACTCAGCAGCAGGGTCCGCTGCGGCGGGTCGGCCGGTGTCACATTCGGCCGACCCGTTTTTTTGTTACAGGTGGGTCCAAATGCTCAAGCTACTTCGGCAACAAGCAAAGCGAAGCGAGTTGAGTCAGTCGGAAATAGCACGGCAGATCGGTGTCAGTCGTTACGCGATATCGCACTTCATCGCTGGTCGATCGAGTCTCTCACTTAAGCGGGCGGATCGACTGGCGAAGATCCTCGGACTCAAATTGATGAAGGTATCGCGTCGAATCCCGCCTCTACACGCTGGAGCAATCAGCAGTATGACGTAAAGGAAGCCTGCTAACCCCGCATAAAGGTCAGCAGGCTTCAAATGTCCCCGGACACTGACGGCGTTTTCGTTACCACGCGAAACCGGCAGGTCCATTCCTTCAATGACACGGAGAGTCATTTCATGGCACTGCAGCCTAACAAACCTTCGGAAACTGTTTCCAGTCCAATCCCGCAACGACCGGCTGAACAACGACGGCATCCCAACCCGGCAGGGCGGACCATGGCGCCCGTCGACGGTGCAGCAGCAATTCCCGCTGGCGTGTCCGCGCGTTTCCGTACAGAAAATTCAACGCAAACCTCGCCAATAAGGGCTCAATCAACGTTTGAAACGGCAGTAGAAAAAACAGTCAGAATGTTGGCGAATTTCTAATCCGATGTTGTCACTTTGCTGCCATTGAAGGAAAATCAACACCCTGCAGGGTGAGGCACGACGGCCCCCGGTCAATTTCAGGGACGAGACGACCAACTGATTTTCGCTATCCAAACCGGGGCTGTCGGCATGATCCACGGTCCCGTTTTTTTTGTAGGTGGGCAATGGAAACGCTACTTCGGAAAGCTGCGAAACAAAGCAAACTGAGTCAGTCGGAACTGGCTCGCGAACTCGGTGTCACGCGCTATGCGGTATCGCACTTCCTGGCGGGGCGGTGCTCTCTGTCGCTCAAGCGAGCGGATCTGCTGGCCAAATTACTCGGGCTCAAATTGATGAAGGTATGACGTAAAAGAAGCCTGCTCACCGGGCCGGTAAGCAGGCTTCAAAGGTTTCCCCGGACACTGACGGCGTTTCATTCGTTTCGATGGCGAAGCCGGCAGGTCCATTCCTGAATGACACGGAAAGTCATTTCATGGCACTGCAGCCTAACAAACCTGTGGAATCTGTTTCCAGTCCAATCGGAAACAAATTCCCGCAACAACAACATCAGCATTCTACCATAAACGGCGGCGGTGGTCATTCCGGTTGGGTCCGGGTTAGTCATCAAAACCCCTGCCCGATCTGCGGAAAGCCAGACAATTGCACGGTCAGCAGTGATGTCGCGGCGGTCTGGTGCGGGCGCGTTTCCGACGGCTCGAAAGCCGAAAACGCCGGCGGGCAATATCTACATTTTCTGACCGATGATCGGCCGGATTTCGTCCCGATCGTCGAAGCCCCGGTTGAACTGCGAGACCACACGCCGGCGGCTCTGAAATACGCCATGGCCGCTCTCAGCCGGCTGGGTGGTCTGGCGGCCGAACTCGGTGTTTCGGTCGCATCCCTGAAACGGTTGTTTGTCGGGCGGATCCTGGACGGTGTCTGGAGTTTTCCGGAACGGGACGCCAGCGCCAAACTCAAAGTCATCGGCATCAACCGAAGGTTCGCGGACGGTTCGAAGCGGCAGGTCAGCGGGCATAAACGCGGTCTGACCTACGCGGCCGACTGGACCGATAATGCGGGTCCGGTTGTTCTGGTCGAAGGCGGTTCAGACACGGCGGCCGGGCTGACCCTCGGGCTTTGTACGATCGGTCGACCGTCGAACCTCGCCGGGGTTTCGTTTCTGCTCGATCTGCTCGCCGGCTGCGATCGCGACATCATCGTCATCGGTGAACGTGACGAAAAACCGGACGGTACTTGGCCGGGTCGTGAGGGTGCAATCAAAACGGCCGAACGACTGGCGGCGGGACTGGGTCGGCCGATCAGTTGGGCCCTGCCACCAGACGGCGCAAAAGACCTGCGCGAATGGTTGCAAGGTCATGCGGATTGTGACGGCGACGAATTCGTCAGCCAGCTGGATCTGCTGACGATCGAAGTAGAGGCGGTCGAGGTTCCCGAAGTCGATGACCGCGAAGTCATCAGCCTGGACGACTGGCGGGACCAACTGCGGACGGCTCGAACCGAAAGCCTGAAAAGACCAGGGGTCTACTTGGACAAATCACCGACCGGGGCGGGGAAATCATTCGCGGATCAGACTGCAATTCGGCAGGCGTCATCCTCGCTGGTCATCCTGCCGACTCATGACAACTGCCGCGAACTAGCTAGGGATTTGCAGGCCGACGGCATCGATGCACAGGCATACCCAGAACGAACGGAAGACAATTGTTCGGCAACATTCATCAGCGGCGTGACCAGTTTCCAAGCGGCACAGCGGGCGGAATCCATCGGCGTATCGGTGCAGTCTTCCATCTGTCAGGGATGCCCGCTCGGTCCGAAGAACTCGAATCAATGCATGTCATCCGGCGGTTATCTGCATGCGATCAACGAGGCCAGTCAGGCGATCGTCACGGTCGCCACGCATGCTCGGGCGACGGTGCAGGGCTTCGCAAGCCTCGCCGATGGCCGGAGATTCGTCGCCGTCCATGAGAATGCGACGGCGCTGTTGAGACCAACGGCATCCGTCCGTGATTCCGAACTTGCGGTTGTCGAATCGATCCTCGGCGAATGGTTGGACCGGTGGACATCCAATGAAGACCTGCATCGGTGGGTCAGTTGGCTTTGCGTGGCGGCGACCTACTTACGGCAGGTCATCCGGAAAACCGACGAAACCGGCAAGGTCGAACCGCCTCCGGCTTTGACATTGGCAGATCCCCCGACCGGGTTGTGGTCGGCTTTGCTGGGTCGATTCAAGGGCGAATTGACGGGCGGGTCAGACGTGTTCCGGGTGCTGGTCGATCTCGCCGGCTGGAAGTCAGATCTGGCGGTGCAGGTCATCCAGTGGCGAGGCGACGGCGGGACCATCGAGTCATCGAAACGGCTGATTGCGACTCGGGCGAACAATATCCCGAACGATGGTCAGACGATCTGGTTTGAAGACGCGACTGCGGACCGGGAATTGATCGAAGACCTGACCGGGCGGAACGTCATCGACCGAACGCCGGCGGGACGATTGGAACGATTGCACAGCGCGACGCAGATCCCGCGGGCGATTTGGAAAGGGACGGCCGAACGGACCGTCAGAAACGAACTACGGGGAATTCTGGCGGATCGTCCGGACGCAAAACGGGTCGGGGTCATCTGCTGGCAGAACCATGTCGAGGCCGTTGAGTCGGTCAATTCAGAACTGGCATTCTCGGGGCGGATCCACAAAGTGGAATATTTCCACGGCGGTACGGACCGATCATCGAATGGATGGCACACTGAGTGCGATCTGCTGGTCATCCTCGGCTCGCCAACCGTCAACGGAAACGCCATCGCGCAACATCTGATCCAGACCAATAACACCGAAGCGGCGGCTCTGGACGGTGAATGGTCAGATCGTCCGTGGCAGGGCCAGACGGTCGACGGGGCGGCGGTGCAGGTCGAGGGTCGAGGGTACAGTCAACCGGATTGGCGGGCGGCTCACGCGCGAATGGTCCGGGCGGCTCTGATCCAGGCAATCGGGCGGGCCAGGTCATTCCAGACGGACGGCATCCCGGTTGTTGTGGTCGCGACTGACGAATGCGGGCTTCCGGTGTCAGATCGGCCGTCACAACCGATGAATGAAACCGAGTCGATGGTGCTGGCGGCGGTCGTCGGTTTATCGGCCACTAACCCTATAAGTAGCCTTATAGAGAAAGTGGCCGATAAAACCGGGCTGCTGACGCGGGATGTTGCTGCGGTAGTCGGGAAGCCAGCTCGAACGGTCAGACGATACCTGAATTCCCTTGAAAAGAGGGGTTTGGTGCAGAAAGTCGGGGACCGAAAGGCGGCTCGTTGGCTGTTGGTTCGCCCGGAAATGGACGATTTAGCGGCGGAATTCGTCGCCACCTGGCAGGAACGAGCCGCGATCATTGAATACGATGCGACCATTGACCGTGAAACCGCCACGATTCAGGCGTGGCATGCTACGGTCGAGGCGTCCACGGCTCAACATCCCCCAGTTGCCAAACCCCCGAAACCGCTCTGTAGGTAGGGTTGGGCCGTGAAGGCGCAACCTACTATTAGCGGGCTTAATGTTCTTTTGGAGACAAGGACTACACTTTTTGGGGGTAAAATATGGAGGGTAGGCAGTTTCGGGGGATTTGGGCAATATAGTACCTTTCCCCATCTCTGTTCCGCCTTCGTGAATCCAATCAGTAACTCACTTCGCGAGCCAGTTCCGACTGACTCAGTTTAACGCGGGCCGATGTTCAAGGCGGGCTGATGTTTCCCGTCGTCGTGGTTTGCGTTTTCCACCTTCCTTAGTAGGTTGCGCCTTCACGTTCGCAGGTTGCTTAGTACGTTGCTTAGCAAACGCGGCCCCACCACCCATGTCCCCAGGCATGGATTGATGATGGGACCGTTGTCAGCCCGCTTTGCGAACTTGGATCCAGCTTTTCGGAATTAGCGCCGAACTGGTCAGCGCTTCAAGGGCCAGATCCGACACGGTTCTGCCGGTCATGATCGACTGAAGACGCAACGACTGTGACAGGTCATTCGGAACGCGGATCTGAAGGGGGACCATGTCGCCGGTGAAGTCATCCCGGTTGGTCGAGGTCGAGGGCTTCCGCATTCTGGCTCGCACGTCTTCCGGGGTCGACTGCGTGGGCCCCGTGGATGCGTCGAAGTTCGCCGACGTGCGGAGCGGTGTGTCGACGTTCGGGCCAAATTCATTGTTGTCTCCGGTGTTTGTCATCGGGGAAGCCTCATGCCGATCATGGCGATCGCTGGTCAGGTTGATCCGTTAATCATTGGATCGGATGACAACATCGTCGTCGGTGACGATTGACCACCAGGCCGGCATCATGCAAACCGTCGGCACAGTCGGCCGATCGGACCGCATGGTCGCATGCGGTAAGGTTTGACGGAAAACCGGCCGCTCAGATTGCGCTCTGCCGGGCTTCGTTGGTGCTCCGCGACATATCCATCGGGGCGAAACGGGGGCTGGTCTTCGAACCGTTCGACCATCACGGTTGCGAAACTTCCCCGTACGACAGCATGGTTTCCGTCAGGTCAATCACCTGCGATATCGACGGGCCGGTCAGTCGGACCATCGGGCAGGACGGACTCACCAGACGGCACTGTGGGACTTTGCCGGTCAGGCTGACCTGACGGGTCGTCTCGGTTGATGAGTCGCCGAAGGGCCTTCAGGGTGGCGGGTGCGGCGACAAGCTTTTCAAGCAAATCGAGAACGGTCTTGCTTGCCCGGGAAACTGACGCCGAGCCTACGTTAAGAAGTTTGGCAGCTTGACTCCTGTTCAGTAATGTGTCGTCGGTTTATCGGGCTGCTGACTACATTACTGAACAGACCTCTACCCAACGGGCATCGTTGCCAGTTCGGCCGCCTCTTCGCCCAAGACGCAACCGCAATTCTACGGAATTATGGTTGAAGACTGACGCATCCCCAGTAAAATAAAGGTGTTGAGTGTAGTTCAAAGGGTGCGACGATGGTTAAAGCTGCCAGCTATCTGCGAGTTTCCGGCAAGGGTCAGATCGACGGGGACGGCTTCGATCGTCAGACGGACGTCATCACCGGTTTTGCTGCAGCGAACGGGATGACCATCGTGGATAGATTCCGCGATGAGGGCGTCAGCGGTACCAACGAACTCGCCGATCGGCCGGGTCTGGCGGCTCTGCTGGATAGGGTCGAGACAAACGGGGTCAAAGTCGTTCTGGTCGAGAAATCCCAGCGGCTGGCCCGCGATCTGATGGTGGCCGAAGTCATCCTCGCGCAATTCCGCAACGCCGGTGTGCAGGTCATCGAGTGCGACGGCGGAAACGATCTGACCGTTAGCGGCGACGATAGCCCGACGGGAAAACTGATTCGTCAGATCCTCGGTGCGGTGGATGAATTCGACAAGAACGTGACCGTCTTGAAACTGCGGGCGGCTCGGGAACGCCAACGTCGCTCCGGTCAGAAATGCGAAGGGCGGAAAGCCTATGGTGAACGGCCGGGCGAAGCGGTCATCGTCGCACGAATTGCAAAGCTACGTCGCAAGCCTCGGGGCGGTGACCGGTTGTCATTCGCTGCGATCGCTGACCGGCTGAACAACGACGGCATCCCAACGCGGCAGGGCGGGCCGTGGGGGCCGTCGACGGTGCAGAACATCGTCAAACGGACGGGGCGCTAGATCGATGTAGACAACTGCACAACGATTAAGGAAAATTGGAGTCAGGCATGAAGCCGCTCTGGCCGTCAGCAATCGCCATTACACATCACTCAGCAGCAGGGTCCGCTGCGGCGGGTCGGCCGGTGTCACATTCGGCCGACCCGTTTTTTTGTTACAGGTGGGTCCAAATGCTCAAGCTACTTCGGCAACAAGCAAAGCGAAGCGAGTTGAGTCAGTCGGAAATAGCACGGCAGATCGGTGTCAGTCGTTACGCGATATCGCACTTCATCGCTGGTCGATCGAGTCTCTCACTTAAGCGGGCGGATCGACTGGCGAAGATCCTCGGACTCAAATTGATGAAGGTATCGCGTCGAATCCCGCCTCTACACGCTGGAGCAATCAGCAGTATGACGTAAAGGAAGCCTGCTAACCCCGCATAAAGGTCAGCAGGCTTCAAATGTCCCCGGACACTGACGGCGTTTTCGTTACCACGCGAAACCGGCAGGTCCATTCCTTCAATGACACGGAGAGTCATTTCATGGCACTGCAGCCTAACAAACCTTCGGAAACTGTTTCCAGTCCAATCCCGCAACGACCGGCTGAACAACGACGGCATCCCAACCCGGCAGGGCGGACCATGGCGCCCGTCGACGGTGCAGCAGCAATTCCCGCTGGCGTGTCCGCGCGTTTCCGTACAGAAAATTCAACGCAAACCTCGCCAATAAGGGCTCAATCAACGTTTGAAACGGCAGTAGAAAAAACAGTCAGAATGTTGGCGAATTTCTAATCCGATGTTGTCACTTTGCTGCCATTGAAGGAAAATCAACACCCTGCAGGGTGAGGCACGACGGCCCCCGGTCAATTTCAGGGACGAGACGACCAACTGATTTTCGCTATCCAAACCGGGGCTGTCGGCATGATCCACGGTCCCGTTTTTTTTGTAGGTGGGCAATGGAAACGCTACTTCGGAAAGCTGCGAAACAAAGCAAACTGAGTCAGTCGGAACTGGCTCGCGAACTCGGTGTCACGCGCTATGCGGTATCGCACTTCCTGGCGGGGCGGTGCTCTCTGTCGCTCAAGCGAGCGGATCTGCTGGCCAAATTACTCGGGCTCAAATTGATGAAGGTATGACGTAAAAGAAGCCTGCTCACCGGGCCGGTAAGCAGGCTTCAAAGGTTTCCCCGGACACTGACGGCGTTTCATTCGTTTCGATGGCGAAGCCGGCAGGTCCATTCCTGAATGACACGGAAAGTCATTTCATGGCACTGCAGCCTAACAAACCTGTGGAATCTGTTTCCAGTCCAATCGGAAACAAATTCCCGCAACAACAACATCAGCATTCTACCATAAACGGCGGCGGTGGTCATTCCGGTTGGGTCCGGGTTAGTCATCAAAACCCCTGCCCGATCTGCGGAAAGCCAGACAATTGCACGGTCAGCAGTGATGTCGCGGCGGTCTGGTGCGGGCGCGTTTCCGACGGCTCGAAAGCCGAAAACGCCGGCGGGCAATATCTACATTTTCTGACCGATGATCGGCCGGATTTCGTCCCGATCGTCGAAGCCCCGGTTGAACTGCGAGACCACACGCCGGCGGCTCTGAAATACGCCATGGCCGCTCTCAGCCGGCTGGGTGGTCTGGCGGCCGAACTCGGTGTTTCGGTCGCATCCCTGAAACGGTTGTTTGTCGGGCGGATCCTGGACGGTGTCTGGAGTTTTCCGGAACGGGACGCCAGCGCCAAACTCAAAGTCATCGGCATCAACCGAAGGTTCGCGGACGGTTCGAAGCGGCAGGTCAGCGGGCATAAACGCGGTCTGACCTACGCGGCCGACTGGACCGATAATGCGGGTCCGGTTGTTCTGGTCGAAGGCGGTTCAGACACGGCGGCCGGGCTGACCCTCGGGCTTTGTACGATCGGTCGACCGTCGAACCTCGCCGGGGTTTCGTTTCTGCTCGATCTGCTCGCCGGCTGCGATCGCGACATCATCGTCATCGGTGAACGTGACGAAAAACCGGACGGTACTTGGCCGGGTCGTGAGGGTGCAATCAAAACGGCCGAACGACTGGCGGCGGGACTGGGTCGGCCGATCAGTTGGGCCCTGCCACCAGACGGCGCAAAAGACCTGCGCGAATGGTTGCAAGGTCATGCGGATTGTGACGGCGACGAATTCGTCAGCCAGCTGGATCTGCTGACGATCGAAGTAGAGGCGGTCGAGGTTCCCGAAGTCGATGACCGCGAAGTCATCAGCCTGGACGACTGGCGGGACCAACTGCGGACGGCTCGAACCGAAAGCCTGAAAAGACCAGGGGTCTACTTGGACAAATCACCGACCGGGGCGGGGAAATCATTCGCGGATCAGACTGCAATTCGGCAGGCGTCATCCTCGCTGGTCATCCTGCCGACTCATGACAACTGCCGCGAACTAGCTAGGGATTTGCAGGCCGACGGCATCGATGCACAGGCATACCCAGAACGAACGGAAGACAATTGTTCGGCAACATTCATCAGCGGCGTGACCAGTTTCCAAGCGGCACAGCGGGCGGAATCCATCGGCGTATCGGTGCAGTCTTCCATCTGTCAGGGATGCCCGCTCGGTCCGAAGAACTCGAATCAATGCATGTCATCCGGCGGTTATCTGCATGCGATCAACGAGGCCAGTCAGGCGATCGTCACGGTCGCCACGCATGCTCGGGCGACGGTGCAGGGCTTCGCAAGCCTCGCCGATGGCCGGAGATTCGTCGCCGTCCATGAGAATGCGACGGCGCTGTTGAGACCAACGGCATCCGTCCGTGATTCCGAACTTGCGGTTGTCGAATCGATCCTCGGCGAATGGTTGGACCGGTGGACATCCAATGAAGACCTGCATCGGTGGGTCAGTTGGCTTTGCGTGGCGGCGACCTACTTACGGCAGGTCATCCGGAAAACCGACGAAACCGGCAAGGTCGAACCGCCTCCGGCTTTGACATTGGCAGATCCCCCGACCGGGTTGTGGTCGGCTTTGCTGGGTCGATTCAAGGGCGAATTGACGGGCGGGTCAGACGTGTTCCGGGTGCTGGTCGATCTCGCCGGCTGGAAGTCAGATCTGGCGGTGCAGGTCATCCAGTGGCGAGGCGACGGCGGGACCATCGAGTCATCGAAACGGCTGATTGCGACTCGGGCGAACAATATCCCGAACGATGGTCAGACGATCTGGTTTGAAGACGCGACTGCGGACCGGGAATTGATCGAAGACCTGACCGGGCGGAACGTCATCGACCGAACGCCGGCGGGACGATTGGAACGATTGCACAGCGCGACGCAGATCCCGCGGGCGATTTGGAAAGGGACGGCCGAACGGACCGTCAGAAACGAACTACGGGGAATTCTGGCGGATCGTCCGGACGCAAAACGGGTCGGGGTCATCTGCTGGCAGAACCATGTCGAGGCCGTTGAGTCGGTCAATTCAGAACTGGCATTCTCGGGGCGGATCCACAAAGTGGAATATTTCCACGGCGGTACGGACCGATCATCGAATGGATGGCACACTGAGTGCGATCTGCTGGTCATCCTCGGCTCGCCAACCGTCAACGGAAACGCCATCGCGCAACATCTGATCCAGACCAATAACACCGAAGCGGCGGCTCTGGACGGTGAATGGTCAGATCGTCCGTGGCAGGGCCAGACGGTCGACGGGGCGGCGGTGCAGGTCGAGGGTCGAGGGTACAGTCAACCGGATTGGCGGGCGGCTCACGCGCGAATGGTCCGGGCGGCTCTGATCCAGGCAATCGGGCGGGCCAGGTCATTCCAGACGGACGGCATCCCGGTTGTTGTGGTCGCGACTGACGAATGCGGGCTTCCGGTGTCAGATCGGCCGTCACAACCGATGAATGAAACCGAGTCGATGGTGCTGGCGGCGGTCGTCGGTTTATCGGCCACTAACCCTATAAGTAGCCTTATAGAGAAAGTGGCCGATAAAACCGGGCTGCTGACGCGGGATGTTGCTGCGGTAGTCGGGAAGCCAGCTCGAACGGTCAGACGATACCTGAATTCCCTTGAAAAGAGGGGTTTGGTGCAGAAAGTCGGGGACCGAAAGGCGGCTCGTTGGCTGTTGGTTCGCCCGGAAATGGACGATTTAGCGGCGGAATTCGTCGCCACCTGGCAGGAACGAGCCGCGATCATTGAATACGATGCGACCATTGACCGTGAAACCGCCACGATTCAGGCGTGGCATGCTACGGTCGAGGCGTCCACGGCTCAACATCCCCCAGTTGCCAAACCCCCGAAACCGCTCTGTAGGTAGGGTTGGGCCGTGAAGGCGCAACCTACTATTAGCGGGCTTAATGTTCTTTTGGAGACAAGGACTACACTTTTTGGGGGTAAAATATGGAGGGTAGGCAGTTTCGGGGGATTTGGGCAATATAGTACCTTTCCCCATCTCTGTTCCGCCTTCGTGAATCCAATCAGTAACTCACTTCGCGAGCCAGTTCCGACTGACTCAGTTTAACGCGGGCCGATGTTCAAGGCGGGCTGATGTTTCCCGTCGTCGTGGTTTGCGTTTTCCACCTTCCTTAGTAGGTTGCGCCTTCACGTTCGCAGGTTGCTTAGTACGTTGCTTAGCAAACGCGGCCCCACCACCCATGTCCCCAGGCATGGATTGATGATGGGACCGTTGTCAGCCCGCTTTGCGAACTTGGATCCAGCTTTTCGGAATTAGCGCCGAACTGGTCAGCGCTTCAAGGGCCAGATCCGACACGGTTCTGCCGGTCATGATCGACTGAAGACGCAACGACTGTGACAGGTCATTCGGAACGCGGATCTGAAGGGGGACCATGTCGCCGGTGAAGTCATCCCGGTTGGTCGAGGTCGAGGGCTTCCGCATTCTGGCTCGCACGTCTTCCGGGGTCGACTGCGTGGGCCCCGTGGATGCGTCGAAGTTCGCCGACGTGCGGAGCGGTGTGTCGACGTTCGGGCCAAATTCATTGTTGTCTCCGGTGTTTGTCATCGGGGAAGCCTCATGCCGATCATGGCGATCGCTGGTCAGGTTGATCCGTTAATCATTGGATCGGATGACAACATCGTCGTCGGTGACGATTGACCACCAGGCCGGCATCATGCAAACCGTCGGCACAGTCGGCCGATCGGACCGCATGGTCGCATGCGGTAAGGTTTGACGGAAAACCGGCCGCTCAGATTGCGCTCTGCCGGGCTTCGTTGGTGCTCCGCGACATATCCATCGGGGCGAAACGGGGGCTGGTCTTCGAACCGTTCGACCATCACGGTTGCGAAACTTCCCCGTACGACAGCATGGTTTCCGTCAGGTCAATCACCAGCGATATCGACGGGCCGGTCAGTCGGACCATCGGGCAGGACGGACTCACCAGACGGCACTGTGGGACTTTGCCGGTCAGGCTGACCTGACGGGTCGTCTCGGTTGATGAGTCGCCGAAGGGCCTTCA
>Ga0310123_10003110_pt1 | contig 12978 bp, 13 predicted proteins | sample CB6_AW_1057_MG_FD_203505 | JGI IMG/M metagenome (GOLD analysis project Ga0310123, IMG submission 203505) | Marine microbial communities from Western Arctic Ocean, Canada - CB6_AW_1057 | ecosystem: Environmental > Aquatic > Marine > Oceanic | place: Canada: Western Arctic Ocean | collected... | reverse complement strand
CATCCGTCAAGCCGAGAACGCGAAAACTGGCCATCATAGCCACGCACATCAAGAGCCAGAACAGAATCAGCCCCACAATCGAGGGCACACTGCGCTGGATACCGACCTGCTTCATCGAGTCGGCGAGTCCGCTTCGATCGGCTGCACGCTGCAATCCGATCGTTTCGCACAACGCCGTGGCCAGCTTGGCCAGCAGCTTGGCAACCAAGTAGCCAACGACCAGTATGGCGACCATGCCCAGCACGCCGGGAATCAGACCCAGAATGTCGTTCAGCACTTCACGGAAAGTATCCGTGGCCGTGACGAATTGTTCATCCACGATCTCAGCCGTACGCTGGGCCGCGTCTTTGATGGGCCCCGGCGTATCGCTCTGGGCCAGCAACGTGTTGAAACTAAGTTGAGACATGACAATCTCCTTTCTCTAAAACAGAAAAACACATGGTACGTGCTCGACAGCTTCGGCTCATCCGTGGACCCCCTTTTTTGCGAGCCTTTTTACACAGACTCGTCTGAATCTCGTTTCGTCGTGTCTTGCTTCACGGGTCGAAATTGGCCGGTGATGGTGAAACCGATCAGCCCGCCAACTGCCCGCATGAAATGCAGCAGTGCGTGCGGCAGCGCCTGCAGGACGAATTCGACCACGTGCAGCACGGCCAACGTGTGGTTCACACGGCGATGCACGTCGTGGTCGAACGTCGCCGACGGAGGCGGTGGAGGCACCTCATGTCGCGCCAATTGTTCTAGCAGATCGCTTGCCATCGGTTTTTCTCACGTAATCAATCGGTGATCTGGTCGGGAAATCGTTTCTTCAGCTTTACGCGTGCACGGCTAATCCGCATTTTACATGCACTGACCGACAACTCAAAAACGGCCGCCAGTTCGTCGTAGTTATAGTCTTCCGCGTATTTCAGAATCAAAAGTGCCCGATCTTCCTCGTCGAGCACTTCGAGCATCTGATGCAAATCGAGCCGCACACTCGCGTCGGCCGTCGCGCTGGTTTTTGGTCCGACTTCCAACGTGGCCTCTCCGGCGAGGACCACACGCCGTTGCCGTCGTCCACGTCCGCGCCGCAAGGTCAAACACGTTCGAACCGCGACGCCATGCACCCAGGTCGAATATTTGCTCCGCCCGGCAAACTTGCCACGATGGGTAAACAAACGAACAAACACTTCTTGTGCGGCGTCTTGAGCGTCGTGCTCGTTGCCCAGCAAGCGATAGCAGATCCGCCAAACACGGTCCCGAAATCGGTCGAGCAATTCGACAAACGCCGGGCCATCGCTTCCCTCGCGCTGGGCCTCAGCCGCCAGTTGTTCGTCGGTTGCCACGGGTTCGTTCAAAGCATCTCCGACTCGTACTAATTGAGTTGCCGCCCAGGTACCTGGGCGTCACTGGTCCTGGGGTAAACAAACCTACAAGATGCCCCAAGTTGCTTCCATATCGTAAGATAGGTCGAAAAATATCACTGCGGACATCGGATCAAATTCGCCCAAAAGGGTCAAGATCACCCGCACCAGCAAAGAAACGGCAGCCTATACTTTTAGGCTGCCCCGTGTCACTCCATCCAAAGAGGATCCCAATTATGAACGCTCCTAATTCATCGGTGGATCGCAAGCTGACGCTGGCCGTTGTCGACGACGATCCGAGTGTGATACACCTCGTCCGGAAGGTTCTGGATACGCAATTCCCAGGACGAATGGAAATCCACTCGTTTACCGACCCGCGCGAAGCAAAAGACTGGCTCAGCGTCAATTGCTGCGATCTGCTGCTGCTAGACATCGTCATGCCTCACGTTGACGGGCTCGAGTTGCTGGAACACGCCAAGCGACGCAACGCCTGGACACAAGCCATCTTGATAACGGCTTATTCGACGTGCGATCGTCTACTCAAGGCGGTCGACCTGGGCGCCATCGACTATCTGCTGAAGCCGATTGACCACGACCTGCTCACGGCCGTCATCGAACATGAGATCGCGCGGTTCGGCCGTTGGCAGACGGCGCTGTATGGGACCATGGAAGCCGTCAAATCGTAACCGCTGGCTGAAAGACTCTTTGGTTGCGGCTCGCCACGGCGAGTCGCCTTCGGAGACCACCGGTCGCGCTGTGTCAACCGGCGCTTACCGTCGTCGAGGACGCCAGAGAGCCGACAAGTTCGCCACCGTCCCGCAGCAATTGAGAAACGTTGGCGCTCGGATCGACCAAATCCCCAAGCCAAACAACATATTCCTCGATAAGTTCGCCCGGCCAATCGTCCTGCTTGTCGAGGGCTTGTGTCAGCAGACTCTCAACTTCGTGAGTCGTTTGGGTGACGGCATGCACCGGCACCACCATGGCGGCCGACTTGATCGTGTGGAGAATACGGAGCGAAGCTTGAATGGCTTCCACACTCCGGGCATCGCTGACCGCCGCTAGCGATGGTTTCAGCGAGTCTAGGTGATCGGCCAATTCTGTCAGGAACGTCTTCCAGAGTGGATCCTGAAAGTCTGGCAAAGTGTCGACGTCTGCCGATGCGTCCTGTCGTGTTGCCACGGCGGCGACGTTTGGGCTCTCGGTTGCTATCTCCTCGGGGACCGCGATCTTTTCCGGAGCCGCTGTCTCTTCGAGGGCTGCCGGCGCTGCTGTGTCTACTACCGCAGTTGAGCGAGTTTGGCTTTCCGTGACGAGCCGGTCCGCAATCTCGACGACATCGGCCAGTTGTGGTTTGGCAATCTGGTCATCGGCGCCGACCGCCGCACCCTTTTTGTGGTTGTCCGGAGTCACGATCGACGAATAGAGCAGGACTGGAATCTGACGAAGTTGCGGGTGGTCCTTCACAAGCTTTGTCAGACGCAGTCTTTCGATCAGCGGCATTTCGACATCGCTGATCAGCAGATCGGCCACTTCGGCCACGTTGCCTGTTTCCTCAAAGCGATCCGTGATCCACTGCCAGGCGGCTTGGCCGTTTTCAAACACTTCCAGACGAGTATAGCCACTGTCCGAAAGCGTTTTGCTTACGGCCTGACGGACGGTGGGCGAATCGTCGGCCAAAAGAATCCGCAACTCATGCCGTGGTACATTGAGCGGATTGCTAATCGCCGAAGCACGTAACCGCTGGTCGGTCACTTGATCAATGATCATTTCGAAGTCGAGCATGACGACCAGCCGCTCGTCGAGTCGGGCAACCGAAGTGACCGGGGTTTGGGCCAAAGCCATCAAGGGCGGCACGGCCAACACGGTTTCCCAACTGATTCGGTAAATTTTATCTACCTTGTCGACAAGAAACGCCGTCTGCTGCTGATTGAAGTCCGAAAGAATGATCGTGTTTTCCGACTGGTCACAAATCGCTTCCACACCCAAATGATCGAGCAGCGAAACACATGGAATGACAAGATCGCGCAGCCTAAAAACACCGCGTACCGAAGGATGCGCTTTGGCGAGCGTTGTGATGGACGGCGTGGGCAGAACTTCGCGCACTTTGGCGACGTTGATGCCAAACGTGTGGTCGGCCACATCGAATACCAACACTTCAAACTCGTTGGTGCCGCTTTCCAGCAGGATTTCCTTGTCCAGCAAGCAGGATTTCCTTGTCCAGCAAGATGTTGCTGAGAGATGCCGAACTCATGGCTTGCCCCTAATAAGAATTGAGTGCGCTCGGTTGCCACCTACTCGCGGCACACCGCCCGACGGTCCACGAACCTTTGTCCCGGGTACCGCTTCCTCTTGGTTTTATCGATGCCGCGACCCCTAAAACCTGACATTGACACAACACCTCGCTATGACCGTTATCCGCCGGAGAAACGGTAATCGTTCGGCTGGTCGACCTGCCCACTTTGGCCGGACTGTAGGGAACGCCCTCCGTGGCGTTCCGTTGCGGCTGTAGTTGCGACGGATCCGTAGCGTTCCATTCGTGCTGAAAATACGGGTCGAGCCGCCGTTTTGGGAAGTGCAATGAGTGGCGGGGAAGGATGGAATACCAGCACGACGCGCCAGCGAGTGAGTCCACGGCAGCCGCACTAACTCACTCGCTGGCGCGTCGTGCTTGTATCCTAGGGCACGCCTACCAATTAAGGCCGATCTGATCGCCGCCCGCGCCATGACTGAGACCACCGCGCAACTCCTGCGGATCGACCTTGGGTGTCGTCGCTGCGAGGGACTCGTCAACTTCCTCGCTGGCACCTTCAGTCGCCGACTGAGGCCGCGTCTCGAGGGCTTTCATCGACAGACTGATGCGATGCGCATCCGGATCAATCGATAGCACTTGCACTTCCACCTCTTGACCGTCCTGGACGACGTCCGATACGCGATGCACGCGGCGGTGAGAAAGTTCCGAAATGTGCACCAGCCCTTCGATGCCCGCCTCGATCCGCACGAACGCACCGAACTCCATAATCTTCGTAACTTTGCCTTGAACGATCGTCGTGGCCGGATACTTGTCGGAGGCATGGTTCCAGGGATTCTCTGTTCGGTCGCGATAATCGAGCGAGATGCGTCCAGTCGCTGCGTCAAACTTCTCAATCGTAACGTGGACCTTCTGGCCAACTTCCAACACTTCGCTCGGATGCTCAATTCGCTCCCAACTCAGTTTGCTAATATGCAGCAGACCGTCGGCACCGCCGATGTCGACAAACGCACCGAAATCTTTCAAGCTGGTGATGGTGCCATCAAACATTTGCCCCGGCTGCAAGGTCGCCAGCAGCTTCTCACGTTTTTCGGCCTTCTCTCGTTCGAGTACGGCTCGTCGGCTCAGCACCAAATTCCGCCGATCCGGATCGGACTCGGTCACCAGGCAAGTGAACTTCTGCCCCACGAACTCCTCTAAATTCTCGACACGATACAACGAGACCTGGCTGATCGGCATGAAGCCCCGCAGACCTCCGACCGCACATTCCAACCCGCCTGTGTTATGGCCGGTAACCACCACCTCGACCACCAGACCCTCGTGGACCGAGCTCCAGTCGCCTACATCCACCGCGGCGCCAGGCAGGGCCACCTCATACAACCCGTCGTCCTTGTTGAAACGATTGACAATCACTTCCAACTTACAACCAGGCTCCGGCGGCTCCTCAAACTGCTTGAGCGGCACGATGCCCTGATTCCGACCACCCAGATCAAGAAACACGTCTTCCCGGTGAACCGACGTAACGCGGGCCTGAACTTGCGATTCGCTCTCGAGCGTCTCCTCGCCGCCCAACGCAGCCGCTCCTTCCATCAACGTATCGAGCGGCTCTTCACCGATCAGTGCGTTGAACTCACTCTGTAGATCCTCCGAGAGCTGTTCGCGAAGGTTCGGAGGCGGGTAGCTCGTTTTTTCCCCTGTCGCTTCCCGCGCGAAGAGGACTGGCTTCGTTTCTTTACCCACCGTCGGCGCGGCCGGATCGATCGGCTTCGGCTTAGCCTGCTTGGCACTGTCGTCAGCACGTTGCGAGCCAATCTTCATCCGGAGATTCGGGGCCCCTTTTGCGACACGCTCTTTCGTAGCGGGCCCTTTTGCGGCAGGCCGAGACTCCGTGGAACCAGATTCTGTGGAACCAGACTCTGTGGAACTGGCCCCCGGTTCGCTCGGCACATTTTGCCGCACCGCGTCCGCCGGCGGCTGTTTTAGCTGGGGTTCGTCTGCCTGCTCAGACGGTTGCTCAAAAGCAGAAGTCATGGACGGAATCCTTGAAAATCATATCGTAAAGCAGAATCGCGGCGCCAAAGCAAGTTGCACGGCAGCGGTTTGCAGCCACCAAGTGTAACATCGGCCATTGCCAGTGGCGACTGTCCCCCAAGGTACGTCGCATTATTTCGTAACCCGCTCTATTCGCCGTGGTTTCGGCGGCCAAATCGTACCGAACTTGAAATGGCGCCAGATTTCTCGATAATATCCCATAACAGACTGTTAAGGCGAGCGGCGGATGAGAATATACCGTAGCATGGGCCCCTGGCCCGTGTAGAATCACGGGCCTACGGTAAAAACATTTCTGCCGCTCGCCTAACTTTCCCTGTTCCTGAGGAAATCGAATGAAGACTTTTCAGATATCTCGCTCTCTTGTGTTCTGTTGTGCAACAGCGCTGGTGCTTGGTTTCGCATGGACACCACTCTCGGCCGAAGAACCGACAACCAAAGAAAATGGTTCTGATGAGCAAAAGGCCGGAGCGGAGCCGGATCCCTACGCCGTGCCCGACGGCGATGCGTCGGCGCTTATCGAGTTTATCGAGAAAGTGGAGAGCATTCGGCCGAGCTCGCAGTCCGAGTATATCGAGATTCTTCAGAAGCGCCCGCCCGCCGTTTTGGCGGCAGTCGACAGAATCCTTTCGGGTAAGCCAACCGATGCGCAGGTGCTGACGGCAGTCAAAGCCAAACTCTCGTCGCTACGAATGCTCGGCTATGTTGACCCGACGGCCCAAGACAAAATCAAGCAGTTCGTAAATAGCCTTTCGAAGAACAAGGTGCCGGGCGTTGCCGAGGTGGTATTCCAGTTTGATCTTGTGACACGCGTTAGGCGATGGGAGAGACTTTCCGCCGACGCGAAGGCGAAGGTCCAGAGCGACCTGATCGGACTGCTCTCTCGCACAAAATTCGCCCCAGAGCAAGTGGGGCTGGCGGTGCAGGTGGCGCAGGCAATCGAAAACATGGGAGACCCGGCAGAGGCGAGTGCTATGTATTCAAAGTTAGCGACCGCGTTTCTGAAAAGTAATAACGAAAAAATCATCGGCCTGGGAAAATCGTTTGAGCCAATGATCCGCCGGCTCAATTTGCCAGGCAACCCGATCGAGATCAATGGCTCGCTGCTCGACGGCTCCACGTTCGATTGGCCATCGTACAAGGGCAAGGTCGTGTTGGTCGACTTCTGGGCCACCTGGTGCGGACCGTGTGTTCAGGAGTTACCCAATGTAGTCGCCAATTACGAGCTTTACCACGACAAAGGTTTTGACGTCGTCGGAATCAGTCTCGACAGCGACAAGTCGAAAGTCCAAGAATTTGTTGACAACCGTAAGATCCCTTGGGCGATCCTTTACAGCGACGACCCACGAGCCAACGGCTGGAATCATCCGACCGCCGTGTACTACGGCATCGCTGGCATCCCTACCGTGATCCTGGTAAATCAACAAGGCAAGGTCGTTTCTCTCAACGCACGTGGGCCGGAGCTCGGTAAACAACTGGAAAAGCTGCTCGGCAAGGCCGAGGCCGTGGACGATCCGGCGAACTCCCAAAAGGCTGAAGGCAAAACCAAGTCATAGCCACGCGGCATAAAAGGCAACGCCGTGAAGCATTTGTAAAAGGGCAACGACTGCTAATGGTTTAACACAGCCCCTTTTCATTCTCAAAAAGGCCCTAAAATACCTTGTTTTATAGGGTTTGCGGGCATTTCTTATGCGCGAACAAGAAAGCGCCTACCTTAACAATTTGGTCTGTTTTGCGCTCCATTTGCGCACACCAGGCGCACAAGATTTACACTGGAATGTTCACTAGGCTTTCACTCACTTCACGCGGCGAGGTTTTTTGACGTCGGCGACCCGTCTTTTTGATCACGCCGAGACCAGGGCCGATAGACTCATCTGAACAAATTTTCACTACTACTGGACAAACAAACATACTTTGTGATGTACTTGCCACCGGTCAATTTGAATTGCCCTATTTGGTCAGGGTTTAAAAGCAATTAGTTTTTTTCGGGACGGACCCCGATGCGAAGAAATCAAGTCGCTAAATCGTTCCACTTGCACAAAGGTGATTATATGCCGAACGCCAAGCCGGGCGAGTACAGGACGTGCACAGGTTGGAATGCAGAGCCTGACGGCAGTCTCCGGCTTGATTTTATTATTAGGCCTCCCACCCGGATTTGGTCGCGTAGAAAAGAGCGACTTTCAAGACGTCAGAAAGCCACTCGCTAACATCCTCAGAAAGGCAAAAACCTTTAATTAGCCGAACAATTCGACACCGACAGGCTAACGCCCGGCGCTAACCCCCTTAATTACGGGGGCTTAATACAGCTGCCGGCGTTTTTTTATTGCGCCTTCCCAGTAACACGAGAAGGAATGTCTGTCATGTCGAGCAAAAACTTATCCAATGTATCTGACAGTGGCAATGGACATTGGCCGCGATTTCTAAGTGTAGAGCGGGCGGGCCAGTATTCCTGCCTCTCGCCTAGCTCTATCAGACGCCTGCTCTCTAGCGGCCGACTGACTGCTCTGCGGCCGTGTCGTGGCCGCGTTCTTGTGGACCGTCATCAACTTGATGTTGTGGTCTCTGGAAGTTCAAACGCGCCCAGATCTGGGCGAGGGATTCGCAAACGATAACCATTAAAAATGCCCTCGCGTCAGCCGACCAAAGCAACGCACGGGCGAGGAGAATTGATACATGAACGATACCAACTTCACACCCACCTGTCCAGCTCTTCATGGCCCATCGGCACGCCAGCCCGGCACCTATGGCCAGCTCGATCGTTGCCGAATACGACGGGAGGTGGCTGAGTGATGATGCGGACGACAGGCGACACATTTTTGCTGGTGCCAATTGGAGCCCGGGCCTCAAGAACCCATTCCGGTCGTTCGGCCACACGGGCGAAGGGTTGGAGTCCATGTTACGAGAGCAGCGTGTCGGCGGCCGCGAGCCGATTGTTTTTATGCTGCACCTGGCCCACCCGCGAGTCGAGTACACGGACCGCGCCAAGTCGGCGATCGTGGTTGCAGATGGAGGTGATGAAGAATGAACGCATCCGACTTCAAATCCATTACAGCGAAAGTCGCCAAAAAATGGACCAAGCAGCGGAAAGCAGAAGAGCGGTCAAACAGATCGGTAGATACGCGGATGTACATGTACAGCTCGCGAGTCAACCAGACAGATATTGCTAGGCAAGTGATTCCAGGAGCATATACCAAGGCCAGCGATAGCGGCCGATTGCCTGCACACGCGAGGCAGATATTCTACGCGGCCCGCAAAGAGATACAGGATCGCACCGGTCGACCTTTGAACTCTCAGTATTTCACACAAACCTTGCTTCCAAAGTTCATGAACGAAAACGCGGAACTGACGGCCGGTTGGTGGGTCGTGTTTGACGCTCGCGGGCATCTCCTTGAACCGCATACGAGCTTGAACATTCCACTCGGCACACTAGAGGTTGATCGTTACCTGAGCGAAGTCCGGAGGCACACGGTCGAGGGACTTGTGCTGGAGAAGGCATTTGACTCTGAGTATCCCACGAGGGGACCTAAACACCGGTATCAGGCGATTCTGTTTATCGAAAAAGAGGGTTTCAACCCGCTGTTCAAGGAGATCAAACTGGCCGAACGGTATGACATCGCGATCATGTCAACCAAGGGGGAGTCGGTGGTAGCCGCGCGTCACTTGGTGGACGAACTGTGCCACGACGATGTGCCTGTTTTGGTGCTGCACGATTTTGACAAAGAGGGTTTTCTAATCTCTAAGAATCTCACGGAGGTTTCGCTTGCGGCAAGACCTGGCAATCGTGTGAGATACGAATTTACCAATGAGGTCAATGTGATCGACTTAGGTTTGCGACTGGGCGATGTGGAACGGTGGGATCTGGAACCCGAATCGGTCCGGTTCAAAGGTGGCTTTGATAGAGACTCGATCGCGACCAAAGAAGAGCAAAAATTCCTACGGTTCAACCGGCGGGTCGAGCTGAACGCCTTCACGAGCGCCGACTTCATCGCGTGGATCGAATCTAAGTTGGACGAGCACGGCATCAAGAAGGCGATCCCAGACGCCGAGACCTTGGAATCAGCTTACCGGCGGTCCTATCAGATTGCCTGCGTCAACAGCCAGCTTGAGCAGATCTTGGAAGACGCTGCACAGAAGGCCCAGGCCGCTCGGCTCCCTCGGTCACTGTCCAAGAAAATCAGCGATGCAGTCGCCGACAGCTCGGAACAGCCGTGGGACGAAATAATCGCGGAATTGGCAAAAAGCCGATTCGATGAAGGAAAATGAGCATGGTTATTCCTATCTGGCAAATCGACCGTTTTTTACAAATTGACGAGCAGGCACACCGTACTTGAGACCCCAGGCGGAGAACGAGTATGACTACGCTCGACATTGCTCTTGGTTATCACGCCCGTGGGCTAGCGGTGATCCCGATTGTCCATAGGAGCAAGAAGGCGATCGTCCAATGGAAGGCATATCAGCACCAGCGCCCCAACGAAAACATGGTCCGCCAGTGGTTTGAGGGGACGGACAACAACCTTGCGCTGGTTATGGGTGATGTATCTGGTGGTCTTGTCTGCCGTGATTTCGACCAGGTGGACGCCTACGACCGGTGGGCGATGAAATATCCGCTCTATGCTAAGACGCTGCCTACTGTGGAGACTGGCCGCCCTGGTCGGCATGTGTACTGCCGCGCTGACGCGCAAGTGATTCGCGGCGCCAGCAAGTCGGGCAGCTCGATCATTAAGCTGGACGATGGCGAGCTACGCGGTTCGGAATGTTATTGTCTCGCCCCGCCATCAACTCACCCGTCGGGAGCCAACTATCGTTGGATAGTCGATCTCGGTGACGAAGTGCCCGAGGTGGACTTGTACCAGGTCGGGTTCCTGCCTTGTAACACAGGGTGCGCAGGACATGGGTCCACTGTTGTGTCCACTGTGTTACAGGTAATTTGTGTCCACTGTGTTACAGGTAATTCAGCGAACACTGCCGAGTGGTGCTGGCCAGCGGCATAGAGCCCTTTTCTAGTTGGCTAGGGAACTGAAGGCCATTCCAGAAATGGCGGACGCACCGTGGAATAAGCTGAAAACGATTGTTCGGAAGTGGCACGAACTGGCACTCCAGGAGATCCGAACGAAGTCCTTTGAGGAGAGTTGGTTCGACTTTGTAGAGTCTTGGAAGCAGGTTCGGTGGGCGGCTGATGAAGGTCCGTTCCAGGATATTTTAGCCAAGGCAGTCGCCACCACACCGCCTGTAGCCCTGAAATACGAAAACCCGAAGATTCGTCTCCTCATTTCCTTGTGTTGTGAGCTGCAAAAATCCGCTGGAGACAAACCGTTCTACCTAGCAGCGAGAAAGGCGGCGGAAGTTTTAGGCCTAGAACATCCGACACAGGCGTGTCGATTGCTGAGTGGATTGGAGGCGGATGGAATTATTGAACTCACCTTGAAGGGTAGTCTTGCAAAGCGAAAAGCAAGTGAGTTCCGCTATCTGCCTTCGTAAGGAGGGGGATATCCCATTCTAGCGATTGAACCATGAGACAGATCTACCGTAAGCACAAGTTGAAAATTGCACCCGACACCCTGGCCGCATTCAAGCGAACCCGACGCCGAGAGCTCGATCGCAAAGGACGAGTGGTACCGAGTGGGCTACTAACAGAGAACGGGAACTACGAAGGAAACAGATTGAGCGTCAGAAGTGGCTCTTCCCATAGAGGAAAGACATATACAAGGCATGACTAGGGAGTGGCTATAGATAGCTCAACACCCTCAGCCCACGACCGATTGAACGTCCTTCGCCTCCCGCCCGCGCGAGAATGAACCGTCTAATTTGACAAGGAGAACTCCAAAATGAGCGAAATGAACGGAAAAGAAGCAGGTTTCACCAAGCAAGAAAAACTCGAAAACATGCGCCGCCTGGAGCACGAGGGCCGTTGGCGTGAAGCCCGCGAGTACAAGGAAACGGTTCGGCAATCAGGCCAATCAAACGACGTGGCGTGGGTAGCGATGCTACAGGAATATCCACCTTTGCTCGACGAGGACGACTTCGACAGCACGCCCCACGCTGCCGCTCCAGAACTGACGCCCGTCGAAGAGATAGAACATCGCCGGTTGTTCAGGCCAGTCTGTGGATATTCAAGCAGACTTTCAGTGGTCCTACTTGCATTGTGATAACCCGAACCTATCGCCACGCGACGCGCCAACACCGGGCGCCTGGTCGTGGTACAAGTTCTCGAAGAGCAATCGGGCGAAATTCATGGAAATGGCCACCAAGCAGCTTCTCGCCAAAGATGAGAGCAGCAAAGACAACTGGAAAGTGGACGACGGAAGGGTGCTGAAGGTACTTGATAAGATTCAAAAGGAAATCGCGGCAGATAAAGCCAGAGAGAAGAAACAAGCGGAGTGAGTGCCACGTTGGCGCTGCGGCCGCTCTGCGGCTAAGACGATCTTTTGACAACTCAAGCTTTTAGCCCCGCCGGTCAGTGCGTAAACGGCCGCGGCTGGGGCATAAGTGTAAGCGGTACCAGTCGGGCGGCCGAGGGTCCGCAACGGACATACAATCCGATGCACTCTCCCTACAACTTACTGCTACACCACGGGTTGCAATGTCGCACGTCGAGCAACATTCAGCGGACACTCAGCGAGGGCATGTTTTGGTGGTGTTTTTAATTGTCGCCGAGGGGCCCCAAGGGGGTCGCCAGAATCGAATCCGTGGGTCGGCCAGAGGGACGGGTCCCTATTACATTAGCCCGTCTAAACACAAACCATTTTTCCGGTGTCAAACTGGATAACTTAGCCCATGGAAGGGACAAGACTATGGAATGTCCAAATTTACGAGAGCTATACGGTGAACGGTACAAAATAGTAATCGAAGAGAACCTACCGACGAAAGACCCGTGGTACTTTATCATTTTATGTTGGATCGCTCATATCTGTGCTTGGGGGCCGAACCTACTGGCGGTGTGTACCAGCGGGCGAGGTTCGATCGCCAAGAGGTTGCTTGAACTACCCTTTGTCACCGTCGAGCAAGATGGCTCCGATGGCATCAACCTTAGTTTCGATCCGAAATACTTCGATGAGATTGCCCAGATCGTCAAACCATGCCGCCGACGTCGCCTATCGGACGAACAGCGGAGGACGGGGGCCGAGCGGCTAGCAAAGTATCAGTTTAAGCCCGCACGTCACGCACCGCATAACGGTCTAGAATCGCCTGCTGGCCCCCGAAGGGTGTCGGAGCACGGTCGATCGCCAGCAAGTCGCTGTCCCAGGCGGCACGGCTGATCCAAGGAGTTTCCTCCATGCCGCACATGTAGATGCGCTCGATGTCCTCCGCATGGAGACAGTGTCGGTTGGGGACTGT
>Ga0310123_10003109_pt1 | contig 12983 bp, 11 predicted proteins | sample CB6_AW_1057_MG_FD_203505 | JGI IMG/M metagenome (GOLD analysis project Ga0310123, IMG submission 203505) | Marine microbial communities from Western Arctic Ocean, Canada - CB6_AW_1057 | ecosystem: Environmental > Aquatic > Marine > Oceanic | place: Canada: Western Arctic Ocean | collected... | reverse complement strand
CTTGATTTGCAACATTAAGACCCTGGACCTGGTACACATCGGTGACACGGTAAGCATACCGGGCGACGCTGCGGCGGAACTTCTGCCCGGGTACCGGCAACCAAGCCGCATGGTCTACTGTGGATTATATCCATCCGACGGCCAGGACTTTGAGGAACTTCGCGAAGCCTTAACCAAATTGTCGATCAACGATCCGAGTTTCGAGTTCGATCCGGAGACCAGCGATGCCTTGGGGTTCGGTTTTCGCTGTGGCTTTCTGGGGTTGCTCCACATGGAAATCGTCCAACAACGGCTGGAACAAGAATCCAATATTGACCTGGTCCAGACCGCTCCTAACGTGACTTACGAAGTCATGATGAAAACTGGTGCGTTGTTGACGATACACAAACCTCAAAAAGTTCCCGACGCGGGTGAGATCGCCGAATTCCGTCAACCCATTATGAAGGTCTCGATGGTCGGTCCGACCGAACATATCGGAGCAGTGATGAAGCTGTGCCAGGATCGCCGCGGCACTCTGTTGAATACCGAGTATTTGTCGCCGTCGCGCGCCATGCTGACTTATGAGATGCCGTTGGCCGAAGTGATTTACGATTTACACGACAAGTTAAAGAGTGCCACGCGAGGATATGGCACGATGGACTACGAATTTGTGGCATATCAGCCTGGTGACTTGACACGTCTCGATATTCTGGTGAACGGCAACAAGGTCGACGCCTTGGCAATCATCTGTGATCGTCGCGACGCCGACCGTCGCGGCCGGGCGGTCGTCAAGAAACTCAAGCAGGAAATCGATCGCCACATGTTTGAAGTCTCGCTTCAGGCAGCGATTGGCTCACGCGTCATTGCTCGTGAAAGCGTACCCGCGCTACGCAAAAACGTGACAGCCAAATGTTACGGCGGCGATATTACACGCAAACGGAAACTTTGGGCGAAGCAGCGTGAAGGAAAAAAACGCATGAAGTCGATCGGACAAGTCGACATTTCTCAGAAAGCGTTCATGGCCGTTTTGGATAAGGGTGGCGACGGATAAAGAGTACAGAGTGTGAAGTGAAGAGTAGTGTGGATCGCGAGTGCATCCCACATCCAGCATCCTGCAACCCACATCCCGCATCTTGCATCCGTAAACCCAACATGTCCGTCCTTAGGAACTGGGCCAATTCCAGAGCGTTTTTCGGCGGCGTGACCGTAGCTCTCCTGGCGACTGCCGCCATTTGGTGCTTCGTGTCACGGCGGCAAGTAGCGCACCGTGTTGTGAGCGAGTCCATGGCCCCACATTTGTACGGGCCACATAGTCGCTTCGTCTGCGACGATTGCCGCTTTGCGTTTGCCTGTGGTGTGGAGGGCCATGACCTCACTGCCTCGCCTGTTTGTCCCAATTGCGGGCACATCATTTCTGGCCAGGCGATGATGGCCACACCGGGAGACGTCATTTCTGTCATTTCTTGGGAGGTGCCGCTTGAGCACCCCCAACGCTGGGAAACGGTGCTGTTTCAACATGCGGATGACATGCACCAATTGGCGGTCAAGCGCATTGTGGGATTGCCGGGAGAGCAGGTCGCCATTGATAGGGGAGATCTGGTCGTGGACGGGACGTGTCCAGCGCGCACGTTGGATCAGTTTTGCGACACGGCGATCCTGGTCTACGACGACCGATACCGCCTTAAGCAACAGGGCCAACCGCCACGCTGGCAACGGACGCGGACTGACAGTGACTGGCGAATTGCGCCTCAAACACTGCTTTACGAGTCTGCGACACCCGGCAGCGAACCGGGCCGGCCGGAACTGCTAGCCGACAGTGCGGACGTCGATTGGATCACATACCAACATTATGATTGCTCTCCTGACTCGAGACAGCGTTGGTCGGAATCGTCCATCAATGATTACTTGGCGTACAATCAGCATCTGGCCACACGTCGTCATTACGTGACCGACTTGATGCTGCGATGTCGCGTCAGCATATCAGGGGAAGGATGGATGGCTTGCCGCATTCGCCACGGCAAGGGCGTGGTGGTGGCAAAGATTTCTCCGGCCGCTGGTCGGATCGCGTTGTGGACCTCCACGGGACCGGTCGAACCCGAGGCCAAATTGACACCACCGTTAACAGGTGGGCTCAGGGAGGTGCTTGTCGAAATGGCAGTGTATGATCACCAAGCGGTCGTGGCGCTGAACGGAACCACCGTGATTGCTGCCCGGCTAGATGCTTCGGCAGTCAGGGTAAAACCCGCATCTCAGCCGATAAGTATCTCTGCCCACGCGGCGACCGTCGGTGTCGAAGGAACACAGATCCTGCGGGACGTGTACTATCTGGATCCTAGTGGGGCGAACCCATCCTGGTCGCTGCCACGTCGGTTGGGTCCGGAGGAATATTTTCTTCTCGGCGACAATCCGGCCGTTTCGATCGACAGCAGACACTATTTCGAAGACCGGCCGGTCCAACGCAAGTGGTTACGGGGAAAGGCCTTGAAAGTGGACCGCTGAGCACGCAGTGGAAGCGGTCAACGATAATCTTGCATTCCGCCACACCAAAATTTCCGCTATATTCGGCCACGAAAAACAAACAGATCAGAATAGCACGCAGTTTTCACGCAACGATCCGTCAGTCGTCGAGTATGTCATAAAGGTCTTCGAAATCGGGGGAGCTACCCCGTTAGGGGACCCGAAAACATCTGCAAACTGATGACCGTCCAAAGTCCCATCCTGCAGACCCATAGACCTAAAGACCCACCCTAGCCATGAATACCAAACCGAGACCCAAAAAAGCTTCCGCCGCATTGCCCAACCCAACTCGGCCTAAGCCTCGCAAAAGCGAAGGATTCTGGGGCAGCAAGAGTACACGTGAAACGGTGGAATCCATTGTGGTCGCCTTTATTCTGGCGTTCTTGTTTCGGACGTTCGAAGCCGAGGCATTCGTGATTCCGACCGGTTCCATGGCTCCAACTCTGATGGGCAGGCACAAAGATGTCTACTGTCCACAATGCGGATTCAATTATCGCGCGAGTGCCAGTGATGAGAACCCAGGCAATGCCGGGGGTCGAGCCAATGTGGTGAAATGCAGTTGTCCCATTTGCGCTTATGTGATGGATTGCAACCGAAGCGGTGCTGCCAACAGTCATGGGCAGAAGGAGCGTACCTATAACGGCGATCGCATATTGGTGAGCAAATTTTCTTACCAGATCGGCAACCCGAAGCGGTGGGACGTGATTGTCTTCAAGTATCCAGGTAACGCCAAGATGAACTACATCAAACGTCTGATTGGTCTGCCTAATGAAATGGTCCGCATCCAGCATGGCGATATTTTCGTCGCCGAAAACACATCCGGCGACACATCCGAATTTCGTATTGCCCGCAAACAGCCGCACAAGCTACTTGCAATGTTGCAACTTGTTCACGACAACCAGTATTGTTCGCAAGCGCTGCTCGGCGCCGGCTGGCCCTCACGTTGGCAAACGGTCACCGGCTCATCGGAGCCAAGTTGGACCGAACAACAAACGCCCGACAGACATTCCATCGCACGCTCCAGGCAGACGTGGACGTATGACGACCCGCAAAACGAAACGTTGTCATGGATTCGATACGGCGCATTTCCGCCGGATCTGCCGAGTCCTGAGTTGTGGCGCAACATCGAAGCAGGCAGGCTAAACGGGAAAATTCCGACAAACAAAGTTCAATTCGGGTTCGTAACCGATCATTACGAATACAACCAATCCCGAACTCAATTCGGGCACCGCCCTGGCCAGAACCGGCCGTCGAATTGGGTCGGGGATCTGGCCGTGGAGGCCCAGGTCGAAGTTGAGCAGAATGCCGGCAATTTGGCCTTCGAGTTGGTCGAAGGGGGACACGTACTGAACTGTGACTTTGATCTCGCCACGGGAACAGCCAGCTTGTCAGTCGACGGTGGCCAGGGAAGCTTTCTCGGTGAACACGAACAACCGGACAGCACCACGCGGTCGGCCGGTACCAAAATCCAGGGTCCCGGGAAGTATCGCATCATGCTCGCTAATTGCGACGATCAGCTGGTTTTGTGGGTCAACGGAAAAGTCGTCGCGTTCGATGGACCAACAACGTACGCGCATTTGGACAACAACGAGCCTACGTCGGCCGACCACTGGCCCGTCGGAATCAGTGCCCAGGGAACGAAATTGTCCATCGACAGTTTGCGTGTGTATCGCGACGTGTTCTATATCGCAACAGACTTTGACAAGATGGCTAGGCTTATCAGCAACGTTCCAGGCGGTGTCACGTTCAGTATGTCCGACGATCAGTTTTTTGTGTTGGGCGACAACAGTCCGGCCAGCAAGGACAGCCGGTTGTGGCGCGTTCGTTCTTCGGATCCGCACTGGGTCGACCGCGAATTGTTGATCGGCAAAGCATTGTTTATCTACTGGCCGCATTCTCGGGCGGATGTTTTTCCATTTTGCCCGAACATTCCACGAATGGGATTCGTACGTTAGCTGGTGTTCGGAGAAAGGAGGACCCGTCATGCCCGTGTTGGAAGCTCTCGGACTTGCCAAGTCATATGGTCGCCGTCGCGTTGTGGATGGTATTGATTTAGTCGTGGAGCGGGGAGAAATTGTGGGACTGCTGGGCCCGAATGGTGCGGGCAAAACGACTTGTTTTCGCATGGCCTGCGGGATGCTTGCGCCTGAGGAAGGGCGTGTGATCCTGAACGAGATCGACGTTACGAAATGGCCCATGTACCGACGCGCACGAGACGGTGGCATGGGATACCTTGCACAGGAATCGAGCGTGTTTCGCTCGCTCTCAGTCCAGCAGAATATGTTGGCAATGATGGAATTGCTGGGGATCGACCGACGGACACGGCGCAAACGGTGCGACGAGTTGCTTCAAGAGTTTAATATCGAACACGTTCGCAAATCAAAAGCACATTCGTTGTCAGGCGGTGAGCGTCGACGGCTGGAGATTGCACGGCTGCTGGTGTCTGACCCGCAGATCATCCTGCTCGACGAACCATTTACCGGCATCGATCCGGTGACGATTGACAGTATTCAGGAAATTATCCGCGAATTGAGCAGCCGAGACATCTCGATTCTGATCACGGACCATCAAGTACGAGAGACGCTGGCCATCACCGACCGCAGCTATGTGATTCGCGAGGGGAAAGTGCTTTGCCATGGCGCGCCGTCCGAAGTCGTGCAGCACCCGGAAGCCCGTAAGCATTATTTTGGCGAAGGCATCGAACTGGTACACCAAGGGGTCAGGTCTTGACTTTTAACTTTTGGGCGACGCTTTGTCGCGACGCGGTTACGTTATCACGCCCAAAAGTTAAAAGTTAAGACCTGATCCCGGCCAACCAATCGTGTAATATGTTGGTAAGGGCCTCTTCGTCAGGAAATTCTTGAGCCACTCATTCGTCATTAGGGCTTCGCCATTCATCCCATGACCGACTACATCCGCCCAATTTGGCCCGATTCCATCGATGCGTCCACCATTGTGTTTTTCACAATGTTGGTGATCGGCCTGCCAATCCTGGGATACGCGTGCGCCGTTATCGACTTTCGAGCGTATTTGCGCAGTTTTCGTCGGGCGCTCGTCATCGTAACTCATTATGTGCCAGAGATGCCCAATTGGGCACGCTACGAGACGCCGCGCTGTCTGAAGACGCTTGGATTGCGGGCACCCTGCACGGAAGACCAGGTAAAACAGGCTTATCGCCGCCTGGCCCAAGAGCTGCATCCAGACCGTGGCGGAGACACTCGACGCTTTCGATTGTTGGCGCAACAGTTCGAGCAGGCATTACATTATGTGCGTGAAGAGCAACCAGATCTGTAAATGACGAATAAGATTTCTTGCATGCTCCATGATTCGTCGTGTCAGTTCACAGCAAATGCCGGGCCTTGATCTCTAGATAACGGTTGACAAGGGGCGCGGCAAGCTGCTCGGGAAAAACGTCAAGTGAAAGAACTCCGCGATGCTGCAGATCCGTAAACACCTGATGCCGCCAGGCAATGATTTCCGCGGCGGCGGCCGCCCGGAATGTTTTGGCCGGGCTTCCCCAGGCATCGTCCGCGGCGTCGAATAATTGATGATCTCTCAGCAGTACGCCAAGCGGCAGATGCCGCCCCGAGAGGGTCGCGAGATAATCGACGACTTGCGCCGCGTTGACCTCGTCGATCACATTGCTGATCAGAATCACCAGTGAACGCCGGCGGCAATGACGCGCTAGATACAAGAAAGCTTCGTCGTACCTTGACTCTACTAATTGGGGAAAACGATTGAACGAAGCGTGCAGCAACCGGTTCATCTGCATCATTCCGCTACGTGGGGGGACGTACGAATGGACAGTATCGGAGAATGACAAGAGTCCGACGGAGTCACCGCGGCTCAGCGCCACATAGCTTAACATCAGCACAGCGTTCAGAGCGTGGTCCAGCAAACATAATTCCCCATCCGTGTTGATCATCATGCGGCCGCAGTCGAGGAGGCAAATTAGTCGTTGCGACTGGTTGGCCTGAAAATCCTTGACAGTGATCTTGTTCCGCCGGGCCGTCGCCCGCCAATCAATGTACTTATAATTGTCATCGAGCGAGTAATCCCGCAGTCGCTCAAATTCATTGTCCTGGCCAACCTTGCGCGTGCGACGTACTCCGATCAAGCTAAGGCGATTGGTCCTGGCCAACACCTCATACTCGGCCAATTGTTTCAAGTCGGGATAGACGTCGATTTCCGATTCCAGTGGGATTCCTGAAAAGTGTTGCCAAAGTCCCAGCGCGCTGCGGACGCGCAGGTACACGCAATTCAGTTTCAACAGACCGCGGACGTGGGGCTTAATGGTGTACTTGACCCGCTGGCGGGTTTGACCGGCCAGCCGCAAGGCGAACTGTTGCGGTTGCGGATCGGATTCCGACGGGGCGTCGTCGCGCAGCCAGACCGTGATCAAGCGACCGGACAGGTTGGACACTTCCAGCGATACGTCATGTTTCACACCGATCGAAGCGATGCGGCCCGTGTGTCGCCCGACCGAGACCGTGGATTGGCGAGCCAAAGTCGACAGATCAAACAGAGCCGCTGCCAGCACGGCCAGATCGACGGCCAGCACGATCCAGAAAACCTCGTCGCTGCCAATCATGCCAAACGACAGCATTGCGGGTACTCCGGCAATCAGAACGAGCGGCGTGTGCGGAAAAATGCGCCAGATGGCGGCGACTCCGAACAGCGGAAGCGGCAACGCTGCCAGTAGCAGTAGTGGACGGGCCTGGATTAATTCGACAAGCCAGTCAACCCAGAAGGATGGTAAACTCAAAACCGAGGCACCTCGACCGAAGAGATTAACTGTTGCAGCAAGTCGTCAACAGGGCGCCCCTCAACTTCTGCCTCGGCACTCAGGATGACCCGGTGTCGCAGCACCGGCAAGGCAATCTGGACAACGTCATCGGGTACGGAATAATCGCGGCCGTAAAATGCAGCCAGGGTGCGGGCGCCCTGCATCAACGCCAATCCAGCGCGCGGCGAGGCACCCAGGTGAAATTGAGGCCATTGGCGCGTGAGCCGCACGATTTGATTAACATAGTCGGCCAACAGGTTGTCGATCCGTACCTCCCCATTCTGGATGACGATCTCCATGATCTCCTGCGGGCAAGTGATCACTTGCAACTCTTCCAGCCGCTCGTCGATATCCCGCTGCAGACTGTGCAGCTTCAGAATCGATGCTTCCTCGTGCTCCGACGGATAGCTAGCAATCAACTTGAACATGAAGCGATCGAGTTGCGCTTCCGGTAGGTTGTAGGTGCCCTCGGATTCGATCGGATTCTGCGTCGCCATCACCAGAAACGGCCGATTGAGCGTATGGCTGGTGCCGTCGATCGTAACTCGATACTCTTGCATAATCTCCAGCAGCGCTGCGTGCGTCTTGGCAGGTGAACGGTTAATCTCATCCGCCAAAAGCAGTTGGGTGAACACGGGTCCCGGGCGAAAACGAAAGTCGTGCATCTTCATGTCAAAGATCGGAGCACCCGTGATGTCCGAGGGCATCAAGTCAGCGGTGAACTGGATGCGACCGAATTCACATCCCAGCACCCGTCCCAGCGCGCGCACAAAGAGCGTTTTCCCCAAGCCGGGAACACTTTCGATCAGCACGTGTCCACCGGAGAAAAGTGCGACGAGGGTTCCCAATACGAGTTCCTCCTGGCCAACATAGATTTTCGCAATCTCGCTGGTGATCCGATCGAATAGCCGCTTGGTTGGCGTCTCTCGGACCAGGGGTGCGGCCACCACGGGAGGTTTCGACGGCGAGCTGTCTGCACCCAGAGCAGGAATGCCCATCGCAGGGGCTGCCTCCGGCGATCGGCCCGCTACCACAAGATGTCGTGATTCTTCGGAAGTGGCAGCCAGATTCGCAGGCCGAGCGGTAGACGGAGGTGAACCGCTGGAGGGACCGATGCGTTGGATCCGTCCACAGCGCGGACACTTGGCCTGACGACCTAAATCGTTAACGCCTGCCTTGAGCAGATTCTGGCAACCGGCGCATCGAAACTCAACGAGTTCACCGCTCTCGGTGGTTTCCGAGGTGTGCTCGTTCATGGCCGATTTATCCTGTGATATTGTTCCAGTTTTTCTTGAGCGTATTGCATGTCACCCGTCCGTTGTAGTTGCCGCCCCAAAGCGGTGACATGCTTGCCGAAATCCGCCGTCAATTCGCGCTGCCGCTCGCGTGGCCGGCCGAAAATGGGAAATCGCCAGGCACAATAAATGAGTCCCCAGCCAAACAAGTGTATCAGAATAGCTCCCAGGGGCCATGATACAAACGCACCGAATCCAGATTCCCCGAACATGCGCGGTTCCGTCTCGTAAACTTTCGGACCGCCGCCCGAGCTCACCATAAACACAACGTTTTCGTTTTTCCGCGCCGGATCCCGGTGGACGACATGCTGAATCAGCCGCGCGGCAAGTTTGCGGTGCTCGTGATTGACCAACGGCAAGTTCAGCAGAAATGACCCATTGGTGACGAGGATCACCTGGCTGTCGTCCCAATGATCGTACTTGATGCGACGGATCATCGCCTCACCGTTAACCGTCAGTAGCTCTTCGGAATGGGGGACGAGTTCGTCATCCGCACCGGGGGGCAACTGGTCGGCCCGAGGAGAATCAAATCTTGTCCAGATCTCCATGTCGACCTCTGCCGACTGGATATTGCTGCTCCACGGTCCGGCCAGTTTCTCGGACTTTTGTCGCTGTTCGTCCTGATGCGCAATGAACCAGCCGCCGTATGCTTCCCCGTCGAAAGCGTCCCGCTCGGTTTCGTGGTCCCTTTGCGCAATGCGCCGTTTAGACTCAAAGTGTCTCGTACTCGGATCGCTACGGCCCTTGGCTCGTTCGAAGAGTTTTTCCCAGTAGATCATGCTCGCATCGTAATCGCGGCCCACATAAACCAATGTCCGTCCCCGGTCTCCCTGCAGCCAATCGTCGACGAACCGCCGATGTTGCGCCGAGGGCGGCTCAAACGAATCCGGAATCCAAACAATGACGTCCGCGCCATTGATTCGCGGCGACATCCGGCTCCACCTGCGGACACGACAGCCAGCCCGGGCAAACATATCCGCCAGCACCGCGGTGCCATTGACGCTTTGTTTACCGATTTCCCCGCGCACTTCGCCGTACTTGTTAATGAGTTGCTCGCCTGCGCAGCCGCTGAGCAGAACCATTCCGAGAAGCAACCAACGTGGACAACCAAACGCTCGACCGGCGACCGACGGGCCTGCCGGCGACGCTGCCCTTGTCCGCCGCACACGGCCGAACAGGTCCGCGCTGCGGATGGTGCTGTCTGGGCGGGCCGATTGTCGTGTGGATATACTGAACATTAGGTCACGGAAGCGACGGATTGCTGAGTCAATTGTTCGAATTCCGGCAATTGCCGCCAGCACTCTTCGAACCGTTCGCGACCCATGGGATGTTTGCCAAAAAACGCATCCTCGAATGCGATCATCGTCCGTTCCACCAGCGGCTTCAACTGTGCGTGTGGACCCAGCTCGCGTAGATATTGCCGGTTTGTCTTGCCGCGCACGAGCCGGATGAATTGCTGTCGATCCAATTCGACAAGCTGGTAACAGAAAAAATACGCAATCGCTTCGCTAAAGCGTTGCTCCTGGTACAACCGTCGTGCGTGTTCCAGGAAGTCGATGACGGAAGACTCCAACGGAACCGGTAGTCGTTCTGCCAATGACGCGACCATTTCGGCCGCTTCTTTGCGTTCGGCAAACTTCCAGAAGGGAAGCTCGCGGCCTTGCATGTAGAGGATCAGGACGATCACCAATAACAAAAACATCGCCGCCAGTACGGTCAACGCCATGACGCGCAGCACGACTCCGATTATCGGCAGGCCGCTCCACGACCAACTCCAGTCGGCAGATTCTTTCAGCGGACGAACCGAATCATCGGACGGGTCATACCACGGTACTTCTCCAAGACGGCGCAGCGACTCTCGACCTTGTTCGGCAAGCTCCGTCACTTCGTCACCCGCCGGACTCGCAACGGCGAGCAACAGATGTGTGACCAACGTCACGATCCCGCCAAGCATCATCGTTCGCCAGCGCGACATGGTGTTCAGCTCCACTGCCGGTTCATACGTTGTGATTCGGCGCGTAATTGTAGACTGACCGACCAGCCTTCATTGCGCGTGCGGCGGTCCAAGTACTCCAGGAAACGGACGACGCTAAAAAACGCGGCGGCGAACCACATCGACGCCGGCGCGCAAACTCGGATCATGAATGGCCCCCAATCCATTCCCCCGTCCACGACCCACGACACGAACCAGAGGACTTGGACGACGACCAATGACAATACGATCGCGACCAACACGCTGCCTATGAAGCGGACAATCAAATCTCCCGTGTCAACAAGATGCAGCTTCCGCATACGCTGGGAGAGTGATACGGAATCACGCAGGCCGGACCGCCGCGTGGGACGTTCCAGCAGAATGACCTCGTTCAAAAAGGGCCGCACACTGCGCAGCAACGCCGCGTTTGTGGCCAGCGCGGCGAGTAGCAGATAGAAGATGCTTTTATTGGCGTCGTTGTACGCCGGAATGGCGGCCATTAGCAACAGACTAAGCAGGCTGCCACGCAGGATACCTTGACTGACAATCCAGCGCGGTGCCATCGTCAAAACTTCCTTGATCAATTTCGGCAAATCGGGAGATTCGTGAAACATGATTCGACCCAACAACGACGTGACAAATACAGACGCAAGCGGAGCCTGCAGGAACACGAGCACGGAAATGACCAATAGGAATTTCGCATACTCAAAGTACGGATCCTCGTCCAACTCAAAATCCACCAGCCGGAAGACCAGCAGATCGTTGGCGATGGCCAACGGCAAAGCGCCCAGCAGAAACGTCACACTAAGTGGCCGCCAATACTCAGCGCAAAGACGTAGCGCCAAATCTAAAATTTCGAGCCAGGATCGTTCGCGGATCGTGACCCGCGTTTCATCAAGTTTCACGAAGCGTCTTCCCCAAGTTCCCCAAAACCAAGAAATAGACAATCAGTAGCAGGGTCGACAGAATTGCCACGCCCGCTTTGACCGGGTAGGGCGCCGCCGACGGTGACAGGAAACCTTCAATCAGCGCGGCGAGAAAAAACAAAATCATCATGGCTCCCACGACCGGAAGGGCCTCGCGCCCGGCACGCTCCAGCGATTCCGCCCGCGTCATTCCGCGCGTATCGATCCAGGACAATCCCAGTCGCAAGCCTGCTCCAGCAGCCAGAACGATCGCCGTCAGTTCGAACGGTCCATGGGCCGTGACAAACTCAAAGAAATGATCGCGGCCCACGGTGTCCGGTCGCAACATGTACCCGAATACTGTCCCGAGAACAGCCGCATTGTAAACAGTAACGTACATTCCGGGTACAATCAGCAACATCAGCACAAAACATTGCAGCCCGATCCCTGTATTGTTGAGGATGTAGAATCCGGCCATCATCATATCTGCGTCCGCGTCGCGAACCAGATCGTCGGCGTACATCGCTTCCATGCTCTCGATGGTTTCGTCTCCCAATAAGTCCTCAGCAAAAGTCGGCCAGATGTGAGGGGAGGCGGCGAAAAACATGGACGACAAAAAGATACCCCAAAACAAAAAGAAACAGACCCGCACGGAACGGTCACAAAATATCGCACGGGGCGCCTCAAACAGCATCCGAGTCCCCCAATTCGTCGGCTCGAAATGACGGCTGCGATGAAGCTGGTTGTGCGCCCGTCCCACCAACTGATGCAGGTACTGAACCGTCTCTGGTGGCAACTGGTACGCATCGGCCAACGCCAGATCCGCGCACGCGGCGCGGTAGAGCGAGGCAAATTCGAAAACGGCCTCCGGTCCCAGCGGGTGCCGCCAGGAACGGTTCATCTGTGCACACATCCGCTCCAACTGCTGCCATTTCTCGCTGCGAGTTTCCAGCAACTCGGAGACTTTCATCCATCCACTCCCGGGGATGTCTCCTGCGGCACGACCGCGGGACCAAACGGCGATCCTTCCGCGGGTACAGCAGCGGCCGCCGGCAAGCGATCGCCGGCCCGAGCCGCCAACGCGTCCTTATCCATACGATCTCCCACGAATGCGCGACAATACATAGCGCACAACAACATGTCGTGGTCGGTCGTGTTGGGCAAGCCATATATGGTGAGCAACGGAACGGCGAGATGGCCCGCGATCTCCGTTCACTGGCTCGAGTTCAGTCTGTGGCGTCGATTGACATAGCTTTGCAAACAATGGGCCATGTCACGCGTGATCCGCATGTCGACTGGCAAGGAAGACACCAGCTCCGCCACGCCCGGCTCGCTGAAGTCGACGACATGAGTCAAACGGCGCGACTCCTCGACAATCACAATCGTGCCGGCCACCAGATCCCCCAAGCGTTGAAAACGGCGACTGCACGAAGCTGCTATCAGGCTCACCAGCGGAAAGCTAATATCCGCCAGACGAAAAAGATTTCGCAAAACAGCCTGCTCTCCGTTGATCGGCCGCCCTTGATCCA
>Ga0310123_10003107_pt1 | contig 12988 bp, 11 predicted proteins | sample CB6_AW_1057_MG_FD_203505 | JGI IMG/M metagenome (GOLD analysis project Ga0310123, IMG submission 203505) | Marine microbial communities from Western Arctic Ocean, Canada - CB6_AW_1057 | ecosystem: Environmental > Aquatic > Marine > Oceanic | place: Canada: Western Arctic Ocean | collected... | reverse complement strand
CCCCATAGTTCATTGGATTACCAGACCCCCGCCACGTATGCGGTTGGCTGTGTTCTTCCAGCTTCGGCTACGCCTCAGCCTCCAGAACACAGCCGAGTTACTTAACCCCGATTCTCTCACTTAGGCAGGTACTAAAAGCGGGGTAAGGTCAGTAAGGTCAATAGAGCCACTCTTGATATTTGGAGAGGTAAAAATGGACGATATTTCACGCCGTTCGTTCACGCAGAACGTTTTGGGATCACTACTTACCTTTTCGCTGCTCGAAACCATCTTCGAGTGCAACGCGTTTGCCGATAAAGTTCGGCCCATCACTGCCCGATGGTTAAGCGATGTCAATCAATTGGGATTTGACCTGAAAGACAAAAAGGTCTCTCAGATCGTTTGGCAAGAAAAGCTTGGTGAACTCTTCGCACAAGTAGACTTGGAAGAACTTATGAGGCTTATTGATTTCGATAAGCTGACGAAAAACCTCGAACTTCAAGAACGTGGCGCTCGCAGCTTGCAATTTTCATTCCAGCAGGTGGAAGGGGTACCGGAGAAACTGGCGTATGGCAAGCAAGTGTTTGCCCTCAAGAAGGGCCGATCGGTGGTGCCGCATGGGCACAATAATATGGCCACAGCCTTTATCATCCTTAAGGGCGAATTTCACGGACGCCATTACGACCGTCTTGAGGACGAGAAAGATCATGTGATCATTCGTTCGACGATCGATGAGCAGTTTGCCCCCGGAGATTATTCGACTGTTTCGGACTTCAAAGATAACGTACACTGGTTCAAAGCGACGTCGGAGCCAGCCTACATCTTCAACATCCACGCTCTCAACGTGGGGAGTGGCAAGCAGCGCACCGGGAGGGTGTATTTGGATCCCAGCGGCGAAAAGCTGACAGCAAACCGAATTCGTGCTCCGCGTTTAAACTATGACGAGGCGCACCGCAGGTACGCGTGAAGACACTGCCGGAGATGCCATCGACAAACCGCTGTCCCTCGATGTCCGTGAAGTAAATCCTCTCGGCCTGGTCGATCACGAGCGGACCACCTTCTGCGGCGAGTTGGGCTTCGCATATTGGACGCTCCTGCTTGAACGCGAGTCACTTCAAAACCTGCACGGCAGCCGAAAAATCGCCTTGGAGTAGATAGCAGGTTGCCAACAAACGGGCGTTATCGTCGTTGGATGACAATGCCCAACATTGCCTGGCGATTCGCGTCGCCCGCATCAGCCGCCGCTGGCGCAACAGCGTCAGGCTTTGCCGCCGAAGCTGCAGGTTTTCGTCCAGCATCGTGACGAGCAATTCTAAATCGCTGCCGCAGCGCCGGCACCCGCTCGAGGGAACCTGAACCGCCTTGCACGTTGGGCACGTGAGCGATTGTCGTGGGCCGTCGGTCAACGATTCGGCAGCACCATGTTGCTGTTCGTTGCTTAATGCGTTGGGACTGGTAGGATTCGACATGATAGGTGGCTGAATCTAAACATCCTGCAGATAGAACAAAACGTCATCCAGTTTTTCCGCCGCCCGATCAATCTCCGACTCGTTTTTTCCGGCGATAGCGTCACGTAACTGGGTGACCAAGCCACTGATCTCGACACGGTCCTGTTCCGAAGCTGACGGCAAAAGGTCACCCGCGCGCGAAATCAATTCCGTCGCCGCTTTGATTCGTTCGCGTGTCGATTGTGGCAAGTCCTGCTCGTCGCCGCCCGATGCGTAGTCCGATTCCGGCTGGGTAGCCATGCCCAAAACGGTGGCCAATCGCTGTTTCGCCTCCGCTTGGTTTTCGGCCCGGAAACGAGTAATGGCATTGTCTATTGTCAGCGCCGTTTCCAACAAGGTGGCTCGCTCGACGACCTTCGCCGTAAGCGTGCCGTTGACGTCCAGGTCAAAGCGGACCACGATCTCACTTTGGGCTTCCGCGGACTCGTCGAGCCCCTCAAGCGTGATCGCGCCGACATACTCATTGAGCGTCGCGTCGGCATGTTCTCCTTGGTGGATATCAAAATTCGCTGCGATTTGGCCGTCGTGATGGGTATAAAAGATATGTGATCGCTTGGCTGGCAGCGAAGTGTTTCTGGGGATCAGCTTGGCAAAGTGCCGATTCGTGAACACGCCGTTCTCGCAAGACAGGCAGCGGACGCCGAGCGTATGGGGTGTGATGTCGACCAGGACCGGTCCGACATCCAGTCCCGCCACCAACCCTCCTTGTATAGCCGCGCCCATTGCCACGCACAAATCCGGGTCAATACTGGCCAGTGGTTGTTGTCCCAGTTTTTCCTCGACGATTTGTTGTACCAACGGCGTGCGCGTCGACCCACCGACGAGAATAACTGTATCAACGTCCTTAGCATAGAGTTTGGCATCGTCCAACGCTTTCTATGGTCTTTTTGACAAGCGGGCCAATGAGCTCTTCGTATTCCGACCGGTCAATCGTTACCTCAAGGTTGAGTGGCTTTCGTTTGTGTTCGGCGAGGAAAGGCTCTTCAATCGTGGTGTAGGCCTCAGTGGACAGCCGCATCTTGGCTTCTTCGACCGCTTGCCGCAATCGCGAGCGAGCTGCCGGTATGGTGCGCAAATCAATTTGGTACTCATTCGCGAAACTATCGCAAACGTGGTCCAACAACAACTGGTCAAAATCATCTCCTCCCAGTCGTGTGTCGCCGTGGCTACTGAGAACCTCGACGACCCCTTGTTCGATTTGCACAATCGATACATCGAACGTTCCGCCACCAAGATCATAAATTAGTGGCCGCTTGTTGCAGTCCGAGCCTGTTTCGTACGTCAGCGCGGCGGCGGTGGGGTCGTTAATGATGCGGACCACTTCCAATCCCGCTAATTCGCCCGCCTGACGCGTCGCCTGCCGTTGATTGTCCGTAAAAAAGGCGGGCACTGTGATAACCGCTTTGCTAACCTCGTGGCCCAAGTGCGCTTCGGCGCGTTGTTTGAGTGTGCGAAGAATGATGGCCGAGACTTCCTGCGGTTTCAGCTGCTGCTGTCCGAGCGTCAATGACTCGTCGCTACCCATAAGACGCTTTACCGACAATAACGTCCGATCAGGGCCCAGCATTGCCTGGTTGCGGGCAGGTGTACCGACAATCACCTCGTCGTCCGCATCGATACCCACCGCCGAAGGCAGCGTCCGAAGTTCGTCTTCCACTGGAATGACAATGGGCTGCTTGTCTTTAAGAACGGAAACGACACTGTTGGTGGTCCCCAGATCAATACCTAGAATGGTTGGCGGTCAGATCGCGCCCGTAATCCGCCTTTCTTTGCATCACCCTATCCTGCCAGAGCTTGCTCGCCATACGGCGCCAAGCGGGCAGTCGATCAAATTCAGCTTGCAATTCGTTCACCAATGGATGGCGGGAATTTGGCCAGTCAGTCGGTTGCTGCTGGGTGGTTATTGCCTCGGCCAGCGCTTCGTCCATGTCGAGCAGTGATTCGACCATCGACAGCGTGTCTCGCCTGGTTTGTTGCTCAACTTCCACGGTTGTCGTATTTAACGCGGTCGTTGCCTCACCGAGACGACTCAAGCCGTCGCCGATCTGACCTTGCAAATTCCGTAGGTCCTTCGTTTGCAGCTTGATCTCGTGGCGCAATGCCGTGAAAGCCTCGGCGATCTCGATTAATCCCACTTGGGGTAAATCGCTTCTCTGACCCAACTTCTCCGCAATCGCCTCGAGATCGGCGCTTTCGAGCTCTTCATTTGACTCTATCAGCCACACTCGAAGCCGCTCGATGACGTCGTTGATTTCGTGGCCGGTCAACATGGATCACGTCCCAGTTGCAGCAGGACATCGGTGGGCACGCGGCGTCGCGCTTCCATGTTCTCCTCGACGATCAATTCGGTAAGCGAGTCCTCCGTTGACTCGAAAAGCCTCTTGCGTAACCATTCCCGTGGGTCCGACAACTCGTCATAGGCCGTTCGGATTTCCGCGAACCTGTCGGGAGCAGAGTCGGGAGGGAACTGTCGCGCTAGTTCGAGATATCGTGCGCGTACCTCTTGGGCGCTGGCTGTTGCCGATAGGTTCAGTACGGTAAACGGATCGGGCATGGGAGCCCTTTGCGTGCTGGAGTTGTAATCAAGGCCTTCTTCGTTCAGACGTTAACGGATTATCTTCTTCTCGATCGGAAATGTGTCAAGGGCGGTTTCAAGGGCATTGTACGGACCATCGGCCAACCGCCAATGGGATGCGCAGACCAGCGTCTCGCGCCCCACTCGACCGAACCTTTTACACTTTCCCACTTCGCCCAAAAACATTAGCATTTTGCATCAGGTTTGTCGATTCGTGAAACCCGATATAGGTCCAACAAGTTGAGGTAAGGACACCATGGCCAACAAAAGGAAACGAAAAGGAAATCGAACAGAGAAAGAACGTCGACGACAGGGTGATTGCGGAAAGAGAGCTTAGCAAGGGCAACGCTAAAATCGCGATAAAGCACGCGAGAATTGCGTATCGCGAAGATCCGTCCGAGCCAGTTTGTTCGCTACTGCGACGATCGTTGCTTTCCAGAACCGTCGACCTACACCGCAGGAACATGCGAGAACCAACTCGCTCCGTTTTGGCCGAACTCAATTCGTTGTCGGCGGCAATTCCAGAAGAGGCAACGGAGATCAATCGGCTCAATGTCTTACTCGGCATCGGCGATGAAGGGGCCAACCAGGAAGTCCTCAAGAACGATCCGGCGCTGCTACGTCGGCTGGCCGACGGTGCCGTCTTCCACGGGACCACCTTCCGATGGCCCCAGGAGATTTCGGCACCGGCACAAAAAGTCCGGCAGGCGTTAGCAGCGGTTGAAGTTGGGGACGATCAGCGGGCGTTGGAATTGGTTGGCTCTATCCATCGCTCTTCACCACTGGCCGACTGGAAACTCTTCGTTCGCAGCCTGATCGCGTTCTACGCGGGAGACAACGACCGTCGCGATGCCAACTGGTCCAGGTTGGACTCCTCTCGGAAGCCACGTCTCATCGCTGAAACACTGACCGTGGCGACTGGTGGAGGTTCGCCGGCGACAGCCGCCGCTAATGAAACGCATCAAGTCCTGGCGGCCCGCAGGGCGCTTGAATCGCCGCTGGCTGCCGTACTCCGTCAAATACAAACCGCACTCCAAGACGATGCCAACTGGGTGGGCCCATTCCGTACGCTGAAACAAAGGCACGGCGAGTCGCGTCCTGTGGTGTTGGAACGGGTTGCGGAGCTGCTGGCCGAAAAATTCAGTTCGGAACTGGATTTTGAGGCAATCCAACAACTTCAGAAACAAGGTCAGGTAGTTCCACTCGATCCGCGATTTAATCGCGCCTTGGCGCTACTGAATGAAAACGATCGGGAGGCGGATGATGTTGTCCGATCGTGGTCTGCTTACATTAGCGATCTTGCCGGATGTAAACGGCTCAACTCACATCAACGACGATTGACCACGGCGTTGGTTTACCAGCGGATGGCCGATCTTCTCAAAACGGAAGCGGTTAATGTGAATCGTTTTCTGAATTCGTTTCTGGCTGATCAATTGTCCGACGAGATTTACGACGAACGCGCCGACGAATACCGGACCAACGCGGACCGGTTTTACGGAGAGAGCCGCAAGCACGATCCCGATTTGAGTGAATCCTACTCTGGCCACTGCGAGATGCTCGTTGAGTGGGGCAAGCTGCGACGGGCCAGTACTTTGTAAAAAGAGTACGCACGGCACTTTGACGAGGATTTCGAGGTGCAAATACAAGCCACTGCTAATTTTCTAGAACAAGCCAATGACCCGGGAACTGCCAAGAGCTACGCTCAACGCGCCGAGTTGCTCCGGCCCCGAGATGAACGTCTCGCCACACAGATGTGGTTGTGTTCGTTCGAGTGTGCGCGACAGGCTGCCAGGCAGAAGCAATTTGGCGTGGCGCGATTGGAACTCGAGGAGGCGGAATCCTACCTGGGGGCTGGACGCGAGCCGTACGTGCTGGAGGCAATGCTAGCCGCCATTGAGTTGAAGGCAGGCAACGTGCAGGCGTTTGAGCGGCATCGGACCATCGCTCTTGAGCAACTGAAGTCCGAGCCCGTCGTCATGCGTACGATTTGTGCCAATGCATTCCGATGTGGAGTCAACAACGACATACGCCGCGATCTGAACGAGCAGCTCAAGGCAACAGCCCGATCGACGGTCGCTTCGGCGACGGCCGGGGCAATGGCCCGTTTCATGAAGTCGATACACGACGCGAAGGTCACCTACCAGGGAATCAAAACCCATGAGCGATTCGTGGTGAGCTTTCTCAAGAGATGCACGCGATGCAATGGAACGAATCGGAGCTGGTCGATGCCTGCGAATTCGCCGCGTTATGGGCAGACTCCATGTCACTGCTAAAGACCCTTGCCAAGCGCGGCCGCGGCCTGTTTCCCCAGAATCCCTATTTTCCGTATGGACTGGGAATCGTCGAAATGTCACGAGGTCCGCACCGTTACCGTCGCAGAAAGGCGACTGCATCGTTTGAAATGGCGGTCAGCTTACATGAGAATCAGGGCGGTGTTCAACTCGACGACCAGTCACTGGCCCAAGCATCGCGCTTTCTACAACTTCTGGAGTCCCCGGGAATGCCCCAACCGTTTGACTTCGGTGGCAACGAATACGAATCGGAACCTTCAGGCCCCGTCGCGATTCCCCCGGGGATGCAGGAACTATTGGACGAGTTGGGCGTGGGCATCGAAGACTTGCTAGCCTCGGCGTTGAGCGGCGAAAGCCCGGAGGAGTTTATCGAACGCCACGGTGGCAAGTCATCGAAACGGCGTCGCTAAATCAGCAAGGGTTTTGGTACCCTGACACTTCCAGTTGTTTTCTTGGGGGGACGGTTGACCCGTATATCCGGCATCCTTGCAGACCGATTCTTTTTAATCCCACCACCAAATCTGCTCGTCAAACTCTCCAACGTTGACTTGCTGTCGTGTCGCGTCGAGGCTGCCGTCCTCATCGTCTAGCATGACGTCCGAATTGAGCGCCAATTGAGGCTGGATATTCACACCACCCCCAATCGGAGTCATCAACCTGTTTCCCTTCCAGACGATATTCACGGCCGATTCGACGTGCGTCGGGGCCTGTTGATTTTCTACCGAAACCAGGCTTTCGTTACCCAACACGCGCATGGCCCAGCCAGCTTTTCCGTAGTAGTCCTCGTTCTGAAGGTAGGCCGCCGTGACCGACATGTCGATCAGATTTCTCAACTGGGCAAATACCGGTGAATGCTCGGCAAGTTGATCATATTTTTGCGTAAACTCCCGAACAAACGCGCGGCTGGCACGATTCACTCTGGCCGACACGCTACGATTGCCATCGGCGGTGACCATTTGATCTTCGTCGACCAGTTGAACTCCACCTCCTACCAATTCCATCGCCAGCCCATCCTCGCTCACTCGAATTCGTTTGTAGTCAGGTACGAAGTACCAACGCTGCATGGCGTTGCGAGCGACTTGCGACGGGTTGGCTCGTGCCACGTAGCTCTTGATCTTCACGGCGGGTGATTCAAGTCCAATCCCGATGAGTTTCATCCGGTAATCGGCCTCAACTAGTACCTGTGCGAAATGGCTGGTCGGCGCGATGCCTCCGATCGTGACCGTCTGCAGTCCCAACTGCTGCCGCAGGCCAGCGGCGACGCGGTTGGCATCACTGGGTTGGATGTTTCCCGCCACCTGGACGAGGAATTGCTGCATGCGTTGCAGCCCTTCCTGGGTGGGGTCAATCGAGCAACTGATAACGGGCGTCGGATCACCGAACGGTGGGAATGACCGCAGCGCGACGATAAGATCTTGGAGTTCCAAGACACTCTGCCCAGACGACAGACCAACAGCGCGTCCTGATAGGTCCTCGACGTAGCCTTCAGCCGGTCCAGCAATGACGACGTCGTTGGTTTCAGGGAAAAAGAAGGCGTACTTCAAACGGGTCATCCCGGCCAGATAGCGCATGTCTTCGGGGATCGTACCGGTGTCGGCCAAGGTTCTAGCCAGTGCCCGTTCCAAACGGTTCAGAGAAACTTTACGCAGTTCACTGGGGCGAATTAGATTCGGATCCATCTGCCCTTGAGTTTGTGCCAACCTCTGTTTCGTAAGCTGACCTGTCGGGTCATGAAACAACCGCATCCGCAAAACACCCGCTGCGTCGACTTCTATTCCTGCCGGGGCGAAAGGATTGGGATTGAACGGTTCGTCGGTACCCGTGCCACCGCCAGCACCACCGTCACCACCGTCACCGCCGCCACCACCGTCGCCGCCGCCAATGTTTTGCCCAAGGCTGTCGCCAGCATGGAATGAAACAAGGGTGATCGCGACGAAAGCGCACCACAACAAATGGAAGAATTTAGTTCTAATCATGACCTCTTCTCCTACTTGGCATCTGCCTGACGGATGCCGAGGATTCCCTATTCCGAAAACGCCTCCACACAACACGCCGGGCGGCGTGTTGTGCGGGAAGCGTTGATAGACGTACTTAAAGTATATCGGCCACCATCTGAGCCGATGACAAATTCCATCCTCGCGGGCCGACGAGCCCTTTCCCAGGGAGCGTCTTCTCGGGGAGCCCATTCTCGGGATTTTACCGAAAAGCAGCTCGACGCGGTAATTCGCGCCAAATCCCTACTTCGATAGTAATTTGGCTGGCGAGGAAAGGCAAGGAAAATGGTTTAAAACCGTGATAAACAAGAGTTTTTCTCGATTTAATCCATGCTTATTGAGAAAGCTGCGCCGCCCAATAGCGGGCTGAGGAGGATACGCCGACTCCCTAGGTCACGCTGAGAAAGACCCTATCCTGCTTCGCGGTGCTCGGAACGACTGCTTTTTTGTTTCCATGACCCAAGGTGATTGAAACCAACTAGTTGGATTCAGCCGGTGTCGTCATCAATTTGACATTGGATTCACCCAACAGGCTACCGATCCTCGAGCGGAGTTCCGCGTTGCACTGGACTTGAACCTTGCGCGAGGCCAGGGACACTCGTGTGCCGTCCACCAAGTCAAGCAACAACTGCAGTTCACAATTCCCGGGATAGGCGCGAGTGATTTCGTAGAGCTGTTTTAACGCTTCTTCTCCATGAATTTGCTCATCGACACGGACCATCATGCCTGTCGTGCAGCGACTTTCGAGCTGGCTAAGGGGAATGACTTCGTTGATGATCAGGTTAGTTTCGTCGCTACCCCCGCGACGGTCGACGGTGGCACGTACCACAACGATTGAATCTGGTTGGATGAGTTCGCCGTGGACGGCAAACTGGTCTGGCCACATGATGCAGCGAACGGCTCCCTCAGTGTCTTCCAGGTCGAAATTGACATATTTCTTGGGCGCATTTTCAACTCGAGCTTTCCGCACGTGAGCCGTCTTTATACTGGAGAGGATTCCTCCCATGACAACGTTCGCGCGATCTCTCAATTCAGCCAACTCCGACGTATTATGGCTGCAATAGGTCGAAAATGTATCGCGATGTTCTTTCAAAGGGTGACTGGACAAATAGAATCCCAGCACTTCCTTTTCCATGAGCAGTTTCTCTCGCTCGTCCAATTCGGGAACATCGGGTAGCGCAACATCCTTTTGCTCGTGGTTGACCTGATCGTCACCGAAGAGGCTCAGCTGTCCAGCCTTGCGATCTGCCGCCGCCGCTGCACCGGCTTGCAGCGCCCGATCCAACACGGCCATGTTCTGAGATCGCCGATGCCCGAACGAATCGAACGCACCCGCTTTGATCAGCGTTTCAATGGTCGACCGGTTGCAGTTGGAAGGTTCAACCCGTTCACAAAACTCGAACAGATCGCTAAATGGGCCATCCTGTTTACGCGCCGTGGCAACGGCGTCGGCAGCGCCCCCTCCGCAGGCTTTGATCGCCGAGAGGCCGAAATGAATGCGATTCTCGGCAACTGAAAAATCAACATCCGAAGAATTCACGTCCGGCGGGACAACTTCGATGTCCATCCGCTGACAATCTTCCAAGTGCTCCACCAGTGAATCTTTGCGCTTGAAGTTTCTCCCTGGAATATCACCCGACAACAGGGCTGCCATGAATTCCACTGGATAGTGGGCTTTAAGATAAGCCGTCATGTACGCAATGAGGGCATAGGCCGTGGAATGGCTCTTATTGAAACCGTATCCAGCAAATTTAATGATTAGCTCCCAGATCTCGTTGGCGTCCTTTTTGGACATTTCCTGCTCGACCGCACCCTCGATGAACTTTTCGTAGTTTTGAGAAATGAGAGACTCTTTCTTCTTGCTAATGGCCTTGATGCAGGTGTATGCGGAGGCCAGTTGAATGCCGCCCAAACGATTCAGAATCCGCATCACCTGCTCTTGATAAACCATCACGCCGTGCGTTTCTGCCAAGATGTCCTTCAACACAGGGTGTTTGTATTCGGCCTGCTTGCGGCCATGTTTGACCGCAACGTAGTCATCGACCATGCCCCCCTCGAGCGGCCCCGGTCTGTAAAGCGCGTTGGTCGCAATGATGTCGTGGAAATGGTCTGGTTTCATCCGCTGGAGAAGATCACGGATACCACCGCTTTCCAGTTGAAAGATTCCTTTCGTTTCACCTCGGCAAAGCAGTGCAAAGGTGTCCTTGTCGTCCAAGGGGAAATGTTCGGGATCCACTCGCTTTCCTGTGGTTTGTTTAATCAGATCGACGGCTTTCGAGAGGATGGTCAGATTCCGCAGCCCCAGAAAGTCCATCTTGAGCAAGCCAGCGGCTTCGACGTCATTCATGGACCACTGTGTAATAATGTCGGTCTTGCCGGTGACCTTGCAAAGTGGAACGTAATTGGCGAGGGGTTGGTCGGCGATGACGACAGCGGCCGCATGGGTGCCAATGTTTCGCGCCAAGCCTTCGACGGCCCGCGCCAAGTCGATTAGCTCACGAACTTCACTATCGCCCTGGTACGCTTTGTTGAGGTCATCACTTTTTTGCACGGCGTCTTCGAGCGTAATCCCCAGCTCTTCTGGGACCATTTGGACAATCTGGTTGACTCGGGTCAGAGGTATGCCCAATACGCGGCCGACATCACGAATGGCGGCCCGTGCGGCCAACGTTCCGAAGGTGCCGATCTGCGCCACGTTGGCTTCGCCGTATTTATCCTTGACATACCGGATGATTTCGCCGCGGCGGTGTTTGCAAAAGTCGATATCGATATCGGGAGCTTCCTGGCGACTGGGGTCCAGAAAACGCTCGAACAGTAAATCGTATTCGATCGGGCAAACATGGCTGAGATATAACGCATAGCTGACCAACGCACCCACGCCGCTACCGCGCGCCGTAGCGGGGATGTTCAGTTCACGCGCCTCGCGAACAAAATCCCAGACGATCAAGAAATAGTTGGCAAAACCCAACTGATTGATCACGCCCAGTTCCCGGTCCAATCGCTCTTGCGCAATCGGGGCCAACTCTCCACCAGGCAGCATCTCATCGTTGCCGGCGTATCGTTGTTGGAGGCCTTGTTCGCAGAGCTCCCGCAGATAGTCCTCCGGCGTCTTGTCGCCCGGTACCGCGTACGTCGGAAAATGACGCCGATTAAGATCGAGTTGGATATCCACACTGTCCGCTATTTCCTGGCTGCGGGAGACGGCGTCACCAAATTGCGGAAAGCAATCGTACATTTCTTCAGGGCTGCGCAGATAATACTCGTTGCCGTCCATCCGCATCCGGCTGGTGTCCGTGCGGAATTTGCCCGTGTTGATGCAGAGCATGACGTCCTGAGCTTCGGCATCTTCTCGGTCCGCATAATGGGTGTCACAGGTGGCTACCAGCGGAATGTCCAGCTCTCGGGCGATGTGTACCGAGCCTTCCATGGCCAGCCGTTGGATTTCGATGCCGTTATTTTGGATTTCAATGAAATAGCGATCTCCAAACACTTCACGGAACCACTGCGCGATATCCAAGGCCTCGCTAAATTCGTTTTCGGTTCCTCGATGTCGCAGCAGGGTCCGACTGAGTTCGCCTGACACGCAGCCACTCAAGCAGATCAATCCTTCATTGCATTTCAAAAGCAGATCGCGATCGATGCGAGGCTTGACATAAAATCCCTCTAAATACGCGGAAGATGCGAGTTCCAATAAATTGTTGAAGCCTGTCTTGTTTTGCGCCAACAAGGTCAGGTGGTAACTGGACTCTCGGTGCCCTTCCGTGCCTTTCGTGCGTCGATCTCCCGGGGCCACGTACGCTTCGTAGCCAATGATTGGCTTGATGCCCGCCCGATTCGCTTTCTGATAAAACTCCATCGCTCCGTGGAGGTTGCCATGATCGGTGATTGCCAGCGAATTCATGTTTCGCTGAATGGCCCGATCAATGAGCTTGTCAATTCGTGCGGCCCCGTCAAGAAGACTGTAATGACTGTGACAATGAAGGTGAACAAAAGGACGATCGGCCATGATGGGTCCTAATTCCTGGTATTGGATGAAAGCGAAGCACCAGTTTACAGTGAGTCGCGAGTATCTGTCCAGGATCGCAAATGTTCTAGGTTGCCAGCTCGAACACAAAAAAGTCGGCAAACGATGTTTCGTTCGCGTTTTTAGGGTCGAACGGATAGCGATTGGGCACTTTCTCTTTGAGCTTCCATTGAGGCCGGTTCGCCGAAACCCATTCGCTGAAATTGCGGTGTCGAACGTGAGGGCTGGCTGGTATGGCGTCGCGGTTGGAAGAATAGACGATGACGAATTTTTCGGCGGCGTCGAACAGATGCTCCATGTAGGCCGTGAAGACATGCTCTTCGACAAGATGATAAATCACGTCCAAAGGCATCGCCAAATCTGCGCGAAACAGTTGATGAGAGTCCGAAAATGCAGCGGGATCGTAAAGATAAAAGCCTTTGGTGTTGTCACTGGCGAAACGTTGTTGGCAGTTTTGGGTAGCCGTTCGCGAGACGTCCAAGCCGAGGTACCGGGGATATTCTGCCAGCTCCAACTGGTGACCATCCCCAACACCAAACTCGATGACGGAGCCGATGCTGTGGTCCTTCACAAATTGGTTGACGAATTCAGCCTTGAATTCAGCCAACCGGCCATAG
>Ga0310123_10003106_pt1 | contig 12989 bp, 14 predicted proteins | sample CB6_AW_1057_MG_FD_203505 | JGI IMG/M metagenome (GOLD analysis project Ga0310123, IMG submission 203505) | Marine microbial communities from Western Arctic Ocean, Canada - CB6_AW_1057 | ecosystem: Environmental > Aquatic > Marine > Oceanic | place: Canada: Western Arctic Ocean | collected... | reverse complement strand
TATCAGTCCGGACAAAAAGAAGTTGATGAATATTACCCATGAATCTTTGATGAAAGGTATTGAAGAAGCGAAACCCGGTAACTATGTATCTGATATTGGTCATACCATCCAAACATTTGTTGAGGCAGAAGGATATTCTGTGGTACGTGAATTGGTAGGTCATGGCATTGGAACCGCCTTGCACGAAGAACCACAAGTACCAAATTATGGTATGCCCAAACAAGGTCACCAATTGCAGGAAGGAATGTGCCTGGCGATTGAACCCATGATCAACCAGGGTACAAAGGATGTTTTCACAGATACAGATGGCTGGACAATTAAAACAAAAGATGGAAAATCATCTGCTCATTTTGAACATACCATCACCATTCTTGCAGATGGCCCAAAGATACTCACCATGGGTAAAGCATAATGGCCAAGGAGCAGCCCATAACAGTTGATGGAATCATTAAGGAAACATTGCCCAATGCAACATTTAGAGTGGAGATCGAAATTGGAGATCAGAAACATATTGTTCTAGCTCACGTCAGTGGAAAGATGCGTATGCATTTTATAAAGATCCTGCCTGGCGATATGGTGACATTAGAAGTATCTCCGTATGATTTGAATAGAGGAAGAATTGTTTACCGTCAGAAGTAAGAATTATGAAAGTACGTCCATCAGTTAAAAAAATGTGTCCAAAGTGTAAGATCATTCGCCGCAAAGGTGTGGTGTTTGTGATCTGTGAAAACCCAAAACACAAGCAGAGACAAGGTTAGGAGTAAGATTTGGCTCGAATTGCTGGTATCGATATTCCCCGTGATAAAAAAGTCGCATTTTCCCTTCGTTACATTTATGGGATCGGCATGACAAAGGCTAAAGCAATTTGTGCTGAAGCAAAGGTTGATGATAATATTCGTGTAAAAGATTTAAAAGAAAAACAGGTGATAGCCATTCGTGATGCCATCACCAAGTTAGAAATAAAAATAGAAGGTCAAGCCCGTTCTGAAATGGCGATGAATATAAAGCGTCTGAAGGATGTGGGTTCTTATAAAGGGATCCGTCATCGCCGGGGTTTACCTGTGAATGGTCAACGAACCAAAACCAACGCCCGTACTCGTAAAGGCAAGAAACGTACGATTGGATTGGGCAAAGGTACAGTGGAAAAGAAAGGATAATTAATTGGCTAGTCAAAAAGATACAGTAAAGAAAAAATCTAAAAAGAAATCCGTTGAACCGAACGGCGTTGCGCATATTAAAGCAACTTTTAATAATACACACATCACGTTAGCAGACAGTTATGGTAATGTGGTTGCCTGGGCTACAGCCGGCACATCCGGCTTTAAAGGTTCACGTAAAAGTACTGCCTATGCTGCTACCATGGCTGCACAAAAAGTAGCTGCTAAAGGTATGGGCTTGGGCTTAATGAGAGTGGATGTGCGCGTTAAAGGACCAGGATCAGGACGTGAATCTGCTATTCGCGCCTTAGCAGTAACTGGCTTGGAAGTGCTTTCCATTAAAGACGTGACACCATTGCCTCATAACGGATGCCGACCACCTAAAAAGCGTCGTGTATAGGACGGAGATAAATTTATGGCAAAATTAAAAACACCCAAGGGAAAACTTGTTCGCAAGTTCGGTGAAAATATTTTTGGTAATCCAAAATTTGACCGGATTTTAAACCGCAAACCATATAAAGCTGGCCAGCACGGTCAAACAAGACGCCGTAGACTTTCCAATTACGGAACTCAGCTCAGGGAAAAACAGAAAATCAAAGTCTTATACGGAGTGCTGGAAAAACAATTCCGGAATTATTTTGAAAAAGCAGATAAAATGGTTGGTGAAACCGGTACAAATTTGATGCAGCTCCTTGAACAGCGTTTAGATAATGTTGTATATCGTTTGGGGTTTGCTCCAACAAGACCTGCTGCAAGACAATTGGTAAACCATGCACATTTCCTGGTGAACAATCGTAAAGTGAATATATCATCTTATAATGTGAAACCTGGTGATATGATCCAAGTGCGTGAGAGCAGTAAAAAAATGGACATTATCCTTGATTCCATGAAACGCATCAAAGGTGACCTTGATCTGCCTTGGTTGGAATTGGATAAAGCAAAAATGACCGGCAGTGTGATAGCATTCCCTGAACGTGAAGATATGCACATACTTGTGAATGAGCAGCTGGTCGTCGAATTATATTCAAAATAATTAACAGAAAGGCATTATATAAATGGCTAATAAACTGAATATTCAAATTCAAGTTGATGATAAAAATCTTACGGACACAAAAGGCACGTTTTCATTGCAGCCTTTGGATAGAGGGTATGGAATTACGTTGGGTAACTCACTGCGTCGTGTTTTGTTGACATGCATTCCTGGTGCAGCAATCACAAATATTCGTATCGATGGGGTCCAGCATGAATTCTCAACAATTAAAAACGTCCGTGAAGATGTTGCTGATATTATTCAAAACTTAAAAGGCGTACGTTTCAAATTGATGGAAAATAATCCAGATAAAGTGAATCTAACCATTAAAGGTTCTGGAAAATTCACAGCCAAAAATATACAAAAAGCCAGTGATCAATTTGAGATACTAAATAGTGATCATTATATCACCGAGTTGAACAAAGACACAACATTGGATATCGAATTACGTATCGGTATTGGTAAAGGTTATGTTCCTGCTGAAGAGAATGAATTACCGAATGCTCCAGTTGGTACACTGGCAATTGACAGTATTTTTAATCCTGTTACAAAAGTAACATTTGATGTGAGCCCGGTACCTGGCGCAAAAGAACCTATTGAAATCCTGACTATATCAGTTGAAACAGATGGTTCTATCACACCAAAAGATGCTATCAGTCATGCTGCATCTATCTTGATCGATCATTTAAAATATGTTCAAGCGATTGCAAGTCCTGAAGTATTAGAAGTATCTGAAGGCGTTAGCGAAGAAGACTTAAAAGTCAGATCATTGCTGAAGCGCACTATTGATGAAATGGAACTTTCAGTTAGGAGTCACAATTGCCTCCAAGCAGCTGGAATTAAATTCATCTTTGAGATGGTGAAAAAGGAAGAAGGTGAAATGTTGAAGTACAAGAATTTTGGACGTAAATCTCTAACAGAACTTGTTGAAAAACTGGATGAAATGGGTTTGCACTTTGGCATGGATGTAGATACATACTTGAAAGATCCCGCGTAAACATGGCAAAAAATAATCGAGATCGCAAATTGGGTGTAAACCCGGCACACCGCCGGGCGATGCTCATGAATCTGGCTGAAAATTTAATTAAGCATAAACGTATCAAGACAACAGATTCCCGGGCAAAAGCACTACGGGAATACATTGAACCCATGATTACAAAAGCAAAAAAGGGTGATCTGAACTCACGCCGCATGGTGTTGAAAAAACTGCATAAAAATGCAGTACAGACACTGTTTGATGAAATCGGGCCGGTATATGCTGATCGTCCAGGTGGATATACTCGGATTATCAAACTTGGTTTTCGCAATGATGATAAAGCTGCCATGTCTTTGATCGAATTTGTTGATTTCGAAAGCGGAGGAGAAACAGCTGTTGCCAAAAATGAAAATGAGAAAGCTGAATAGTTGATTTGATCAAGCGAGTTCACAATCCTTTGAGGGCAGTTCTATTGACTGCCCTTCTTTTTATCAGTCATGATCGAATTGCTGCTGGAATAAATCAGTTCGATGAACGCTGTCTTTGGGTAGTCCGTAATACCATGACCAGTGAGCAAGCCATTGATGAAATGATTGAGTTTGCAGATGAAAATGGATTTAATAATCTATTAGTTCAGGTCCGCGGCAGGGGTGATGCTTATTACCGATCGCAGTTAGTACCCAGGAGTACACTATTGCTGGATCCCTTTTTTGATCCATTGGCTTATATTATTGATCGAGCTCATGCAAAAGGACTAAATGTTCATGCCTGGGTCAATGTTTACTTAGTTTGGTCTACGGAAAAACGACCCCGTGCGTTGCATCATGTGTATAATGGTCATTCTGACTGGATTGATACTAATGGCAATGACACTGCAACATTATTCAATAAGGAAAATGAGATCGCTGGAGAGGGATATTTTTTAGCTCCACATCATCCAAAAGTAAACAAACATCTATTAGCTATTTTTAGAGAATTGACAGCATTATACGAATTGGATGGACTGCATTTGGATTATATTCGTTTTCATGATGCAGATTATGGAAATAATGTAGATGCAAAAACGTATTATTATCAGAATAGATATAATCATAATAAACCTGTTTTTGATAATGAAAATAATATTGAATGGGATACCTATCGCAGATCGGCCATTACAAACCTCATAAAAGAGACAAAACAAATGCTTTTGGATGTGCGTCCGGACTGTAAACTATCTGCAGCTGTAAAACCAAATCTACCTATGGCCAGGAATCGCTATTTTCAGGAATGGGATGTATGGCTGGCAGCCGGTTATATAGATTGGGTAATGCCAATGAATTATACTCCGGATATTAGCAAATTTGCTGAAAATATTGATATTATATACGACCATCTGCCCAGGAAATACAGGGACAGGATCATTATGGGCATTGCTTTATATAATCAAGATGAATTGGCAGCGATAGATAAAATCAGATATACAGAGATCACCAATTTCAAAGGTATCTCACTTTTTTCTTACAATGTTATTGTTGATGAACCAGATTATGCTCGCCAGTTATTTAAGTAACTGTATTATTGATTTAATCTGAATTCAGGCTATACCCTTTTTGAGTGTAGGGAGGAATAGCATAAATTCACGATTAATTTCAGGAGAAAAAATGTCCAAAGTGATTCATGCTCCCAAGGGGAGTAAACTCACCTGTAAGAACTGGCAGATCGAAGCGCCTTACCGCATGATCCAGAATAACCTGGATCCGGATGTGGCTGAAAACCCCGATGAACTTATTGTGTATGGAGGGAAGGGAAAAGCAGCTCGAAACTGGGAATGCTTTGATGCTATCCTCGACACATTAAAAAGACTTGAGCCAGATGAAACCCTCCTGGTGCAATCCGGGAAGCCGGTGGGCGTGATCCGTACGCATACTACCTCTCCCCGGGTATTGATCGCCAATTCTAACTTGGTACCCGAATGGGCCAACTGGGCACATTTTAACGAACTAGATCAAAAGGGCCTCATAATGTATGGTCAGATGACAGCTGGTTCATGGATCTATATTGGTACACAGGGAATTCTGCAAGGAACATTCGAGACGTTTGCTGCGGCTGCCAAACAGCATTTTAACAGCGATCTAACAGGAAAATTTGTATTAACTGCCGGTCTGGGTGGTATGGGTGGCGCTCAACCGCTTGCGGTGACCATGAACAACGGTGTAACAATCTGTGTTGAAATCGATCCGCATCGAATTCAACGTCGTTTAGAGACTAAATACCTGGATGTGGCCTCAGAATCCCTGGTTGACGCCCTAACGTTAGCCCGAGACGCCGCAGCGAAGGGAGAGCCGTTATCTATTGGTTTGTTAGGAAATGCGGCCGATATTGTGCAAAAAATCGCTAAAATGGGTATTGTACCGGATATGGTCACCGATCAAACCTCTGCCCACGATGAGTTGGACGGTTATATTCCTAATGGCATGTCTTACGAGGAAGCCCTTGATCTGCGAAAGTCTGATCCGGGCAAATATATTAAAGAAAGTTTTCGTTCCATGGCCGAACATTGCCAGGGTATGCTCGATCTGCAAAAGATGGGTGCTATTACTTTTGATTATGGAAACAACCTCCGTGGACAGTCCAAGAAAGCAGGAGTGGAAAATGCGTTCGATTTCCCGGGGTTTGTGCCGGCCTATGTCCGTCCATTATTCTGTGACGGCAGAGGACCTTTTCGCTGGGTAGCACTTTCAGGTAATCCAAAGGATATTTATAAAACAGACGATAAAATTCTGGAAATGTTTCCCGAGGATGAAACATTGACGCGTTGGATTAAAATGGCTAGGGAAAAAGTCCAGTTCCAGGGATTGCCATCGAGGATATGCTGGCTGGACTATACACAACGTGTTAAGTTTGGCGTGGAATTAAATCGCATGGTAGCCAGTGGAGAATTATCCGCACCCATCGTTATTGGTCGTGATCATCTTGATACGGGTTCTGTGGCATCACCTTATCGAGAAACAGAAGCCATGAAGGATGGTTCAGATGCTGTTGCGGACTGGCCGTTGCTCAATGCGCTGGCGAATACAGCCAGCGGTGCTACCTGGGTGTCTATTCACCAAGGTGGCGGCGTAGGCATGGGTCTGGCCATTCATGCCGGTCAAGTCATATGCGTGGATGGGTCACCTGAAATGGAAGAACGTGTAAAGAGAGTCCTAACAACTGACCCGGCAACGGGGTTGTTTCGTCATGCAGATGCAGGATACGAACAAGCTATCGAAAATGCGAAAAAATGGGATGTTGATATTCCCATGATGAAATGATCCTTAAAAACATCGGTCAATTAACATCATATAACCCCGATTCAGGGGAAGTTGAAACTACTTCGAACACTTCATTGACTATCGATGGAGATAGAATAGCAGAAAACAGCAATGGTGAGGCGATTGACTGTGGTGGATCCCTCGTCACTCCTGGATTTGTAGACCCCCATACGCACTCTGTATTTCTTGACAGCAGGGAAGAAGAATTTGCCTTGCGTCTGTCAGGAGTTTCATATGAGGAGATTGCAGCTCAAGGAGGAGGTATTAATGCCAGCATCAATGGCGTAAGAAATGCTTCGAAAGAAGAGCTGATCAAACGGGTTTCCAAACGTATGGACCGCTTCCTAAAACTAGGTACAACCACTGTAGAATGCAAAACCGGATATGGTTTAAATACAAAGTCCGAATTGAAATCACTTCAAGTAATACATGAAGTAAATGAAAGCCACGAAATTGATATAATCCCTACATTTTTAGGTGCCCATGCATTCCCACCAGAATTTGCAGATGAACATGAGAGCTATGTGGATCTGTTGTGTACTGAAATGATTCCAGCTGTGGCGGAGCAGGGTATTGCTGTATTTTGTGATGTATTTTGTGAAAATGGGTACTTTAATGTAGATCAATCCCGGCGCATACTTGAAACAGCCAAGAATCATGGTTTAACACCGAGATTACACGCCGATGAATTCGAAGATTCAGGAGCAGCTGAACTGGCGGCAGAAGTGGGAGCAGTGTCAGCAGATCACCTCATGGCAGTCAGTACTGCTGGAGTGGAAAAAATGGCGGCATATGGTGTTACTGCCACTTTACTACCGGGAACCACATTTTTCCTCGGTAAAGACACCTATGCTCCCGCCCGAAAATTGTTGGAAAAAGGGATCGATGTTGCTCTGGCAACGGATTTCAACCCCGGCAGTTGTCAAATTCAATCCATGCCTTTTATCATTTCTTTGGCCTGTATCCATTTGGGGATGACAGTAGAAGAGGCATTTGCGTCGGCCACGTATTATTCTGCCAAAGCCTTGAATTTAGAAGGTGAGGTAGGCTCCATCGCTATCGGCCGCAAGGCCGATCTCATCATTTGGGACGTAGAAATGCTTATGAATATTCCCTATAACGTGACAGATATGTCCATCAAAATGGTCATTAAGAATGGAAAAGCGATTGACTTGTGAGAGTGAGTCGTGTAAACTTGCGCCTGTTCTTACAACATGATGATTATAAAACACACTAAATCACTATTTCTCGCTCTTATCTTGGTCTTCAGTATCGAGGGCCTTTGGGCGAATTATGCCTTTTACCGTACCATTACGAATACATGTAAATCTTACCGGGTCAAAACCCAAGATGGTGAAATGTATTTTGGCAAGGAAGAAACAACAAAAGATAAATTTTATCTTACAGTTAACAGTAACAGAAACAATTTTGAGATGGCCCTTATAGTCGGTTTTGTGTCTGTAGGCCAAGCAGTGAAACATCAACGCTACTTGGTGCAGACAGGGTTGATAGAAAAATCAACCGAACCGAAAACGGTCCATGTCACTGTTAATGTTCCAGTAACACGGGATGATATGGTTATTTCCGCCAGTGCCACTGCGGAACAAGTGGTTGAACTGGCAGATGGTAAGATCGATTCTGCCGAGTTTGTGCGTTTAATCAAAAATTCAATGGTCACACTATAGGAGGTCTCCATGGATCCATTTGGAATTGAATCAACCTTATTGAATTACTTACGAGCCATTGGCTGGTCCATCGCAGCTGCGATTGGCTTTTCGTTTGGCGTCGGTTTGGCTATTAAGGTGTTCGATTGGCTCTCCACCGATATTGATGAGTGGGAAGAGATCAAAAAAGGCAACATGGGAGTTGCCTTGATCTTTGTTTCTCTTATCGTTATGGTGGGTGTTCTCGTCTATAAAGTTATTTAGTACGAGACAATAAAAGAGTTTTTTTTTTAACGGGGATTGGTCCGTCCAATTCCCGTTTTTTATATAAGAATATATATTATCACCACACCCACGATCGTATTCACAAAATTTACCCCATCATTATCCAGCCATTTGAAACCTTTTAAGTGGCTGGTATGCATTTGGCAGTGCATTCTTTTTTCAGTTTCTTTACCGCAGGCTGAACAGGTGAACTTGGCTTGAATACTGCCACCTAAAACGGAATCCACAAAGCTACCAACAAACCCAGCTACCAATATCCACTCAACAGAAACTGCTCCACCAGTCACCGCTCTACCAATTAGAGCTATAACACCCGCCCCAAAAATTGAACCAACAAAACCTAAAAGTGTCACCCCGCCGGAAGTGCCTTTTTTTACTGTTTTAAAATTCAAAATATGACGAGGATCCTTTTTGCTGAAAAAGCCGATCTCTGTTGCCCAGGTGTCAGCTGTGGCAGCAGAGATAGCGCCCAAGAACATTATATAAGCCAGATCAAAAGGCTGAAAGAAATTTACAATGGCAATGATCATGGGTATTCCGCCGTTGGCTAATACCTGCAGCACATCCCTATTCGAGCTCTTTTGTGTGGTTTCAGCGGACTTTTTCCCCAATTTTGATAGTAGGGATGATAAAATGAAAAAAGCCAGGATAGGAGCGACCCACTGGATTCCGCCAGCACCGAAAATGAATATTCCCATGACAAAGGCAGTTGCAGTTCCGCCGCCATTCAATGAACGCAGTTTATGAGCCAGAAAAAAGATCGCTGCAGATCCGACCATCCAGAGCAGTAGAGCCGGCAACGTCCCGTGAGTGTAATTGATGAGATATATCTCATAGGAAATGGCTGTCACTAATGGCACCGAAAAGTTGTCAGACCCTTTATTGCTAGCGGCTTCGGCCAAGGTCGCCGCCATTCCTGTAAACGCTGCGCAGCCAATCAACACTTCCAAAGGCAAAAAAAACGCAGCATCAAAGAACCAGGCAAAAAAGTCTGTGCCCACATAAATGATCAGCGTAGTGGAGAGGAACATAGCCGCGCTGCCCTGGAGGGACTTTTCATCTTCCCATAAACGGAATTTTAAAGGTCGTTTTTCATGTTCGCCAACAAAAGATGCCAATGTATCGGCGAAGGTCATGATCAGCATGGACAGGATCAGGGTAATGGGCTTTTCCCAAAAGAATGCTGCCAAGATCAAAAAAGCGATGGGAAAATAAACAGTCCCAAAAGTTTTTCGTTTTGTATCATGCATGCCCTTGAATGCATCAATGTTCAATGCAGCAGCATTCACCACAATAAAAATTGCCGCTAGGGTCATAGGCTGAATATTCGATCTGAATATGAGGGGACAGCAGGCAACCATGATCCCCACGATAACATGGACCATTTTACGGCTGGTTTCCGGGCCCCATTTTAACTTTGAGCGTACGAATTCGGCTATGCCTATCAAAAAGAATATGGACACAAAAAAAGCACCAAAGGTGATCCATTCATTTTCGAAGTGCTGAAAGAGGGGCATTTCCATGGAAAAATCTACATAGCCCATGGTAAAAATGTGCATTGTAAGATGAATGTTTTGTAGAATTGCCCTTAACTATTCCAATAAGCAGGTCCAATTATGGGAAACAAGATCTCACGAAGACAATTTTTACGTGCCGGTACCGCTGCTGCGGCAGGAATCGCGATAACACCGGCGCGTTCATTATTAAATATCACTGATAACAGTTCTGCTGAAAAAGTGATTATTATTGGCGCTGGCCTTGGTGGTGTTTCCTGTGCCTATGAATTGCAGAATGCCGGTATCGATATTACTGTTCTGGAAGCCCGTTCCCGTCCCGGAGGCAGGGTGCGGACCTATCGTGATCCCTTTGCTGATAATTTATACGCTGAAATGGGTGCCGAATATGTGGATTCCAGCGATGAATATGCCCGCAAATATTGTAAAGAATTTGGTCTGGATATACTGCCGGCAAAGCAATATGACGGTATTTACGTACGCGGCAAGAAATACGGAATGGCTGATTTCAAGGCCCTGAAACAAATATTGCCTTATAAAGGGACGGTTGGCGGAAAGCTATTCGGCCAGGAATTTGAATATGTCCGTCATTGGGTGGAAAAGATCAAGGATCCCAAGAATATACCAGAGGATGTCCTGGATCTTGACAACATGAGCGCTGCCCAGCTTTTAAGGAAAGAGGGTGCACCGCGAGACATCATTGATCTATATAAGTATACGAATGCAACAGAAAGTACCTGCACCCCTGATCAAATGTCTGCGTTGAATATGGTTTTCGGTCATTTCTATGCATCAGCTTTCAGCGAGAATACAGTGGAAGGACGGATCTTCGGCGGCAATGATCAATTACCAAAGCGCTTTGCCAAGGAAATAGCAGCAAATTTGAAATATAACTGTCCAGTGAAAAAGATAAGTCACAGTAAGTTAGGTGTAGAAGTCACATTTGAAGAAAGTGGAAAGTTGGCATCCATTTCAGCGGATCGCTGTGTGGTGGCCATGCCTTTGACCATCCTGCGGAAAACAAATATTACACCCTATTTTTCTGATGAAAAGATGCACTGTATCCGCAAGCAGTCCTATGGAGAGGTCATGAAGATTGCCATGCAGTTCAAACGGCGTATCTGGGATGAACAGGGCAGTGTAGGCCAGCGCGTTTTTACCGATACACCTTTACGCCGTGTTTATCATTTTTCCATTGATCAACCAGGTCCCCGGGGAATTTTGTTATCTTTTACGTCCGGTTCTTCAGCAGCAAAACTTGGAAAAATGAGTCAGAAACAGCGCTTGCGTGTGGCCAAAGAAACAGCCACTGAATTATGGTCGGAAACTCCGCATATTTGGGAATCTGGAATTTCCAAATACTGGAATGAGGATCCCTGGATGCAGGGCAGTTATACATATTTGAGCCCCGGCCAGTGGGATTTTATAGATATCTTGAGCAAGCCTGAAGGAAAAGTGCATTTCGCCGGTGAACATACATCCGAATTTCATTCATCCATGAATGGCGCTATCGAGTCCGGTGTACGCGCCAGCAAGGAAATTATTGAAGTGTAATGGGCACCCACGAATACAATATTGATTCACGGAATGATGAGATCCTTATTTATGTCAATGGGGAGATCGTACCACGCAGCGAAGCTAAAGTGTCGGTCTTTGACAGTGGCTTTTTATTGGGTGATGGTGTGTGGGAAGGGATCCGTTATCACAATAAACAATTGGTACACAAGGATGAGCATTTTAAACGCCTGTTCGAGAGTGCTGACGCCATTGGAATGGATATTGGCAAAACAGATGAAGAATTGGAAGAGATCATCATTGATACTTTGGAAGCCAATAAGATGGAAACGAATATTCACATTCGTTTCATTGTTTCCCGTGGGTTGAAAAAAACACCCTACCAGCATCCCCAAGTGAATATAGGCGGACCGACTATTGTGGTCATCCCGGAGTACAAGATCGCCAGTGAAGATGTGAAAAAAAATGGAATTCGATTGGGAACCGTGAGTGTTCGCCGGGGAACGTCAAAAACACAGGATCCAAAATGGAATACATTGAGTAAGCTGAACTGCATTGTGGCCTGTGTAGAAGCAGACCAGTTGGGTTTTGATGAAGGTCTCATGATGGATGTGAACGGCTACGTGTCCACATGCAATTCAACTAATTTTTTCATTGTCCGGCAGGGGGAAGTGTGGACGTCCACCGGAGAATATTGTTTGAATGGCGTCACCCGCGCTAGCATCATCCACCTGTGTAAGGAGAATGATATTCCCATGTTTGAGCGCAATTTTCATGTGGAAGACTGCCATTCAGCTGATGAAGCCTTCGTTACAGGCACCTTTGCAGGAGTCATTCCTGTGGTGGAAGTTGATGGCCATGAGCTATCCGGCGCAAAGAGGGGCGAGTTGACCGAACGCCTCCAGCAGATATACAAGAACGACATAGAAACATTATATCCGCCAAGTGACTAAACACATCGCCATGTGGTCCGGTCCGCGGAATATATCTACGGCCATGATGCGTTCTTTTGAGAATCGACCGGATACTTTCGTATCCGATGAACCTTTTTACGGATATTATTTAAATAATACGGATATAGACCATCCCGGTAAAAAAGAGGTTTTGCGATCCATGGAATGTGATTGGCATAAAGTAGTGGATTACATTACAGGAATTATCCCTGAAGGAGCATCATTATGGTATCAAAAACATATGGCTCAGCATAATCTGCCGGGAGTGGATCTTTCATGGATCGGTCAAGTGACAAATTGTTTCCTCATTCGCGATCCAAAAGAAGTTATTTTATCCTATAGTAAAAAATATGAGGTGAACTGTTCAGAGCTTTTGGGCTTTCCTCAGCAGGTAGAATTATATCGGAAAATAACAGAAGAGATCGGCGAAGATCCGATTATCATTGATGCCAGAGATGTATTGCATGATCCAAAAGATATTTTACAGAAATTCTGTGAAGCAGTAGGAATATCATTCATGGATGAAATGTTATCGTGGCCCGCAGGACCGCGGGATACAGATGGTGTGTGGGCAAAATACTGGTACAGTTCTGTGGAAGCAT
>Ga0310123_10003104_pt1 | contig 12993 bp, 11 predicted proteins | sample CB6_AW_1057_MG_FD_203505 | JGI IMG/M metagenome (GOLD analysis project Ga0310123, IMG submission 203505) | Marine microbial communities from Western Arctic Ocean, Canada - CB6_AW_1057 | ecosystem: Environmental > Aquatic > Marine > Oceanic | place: Canada: Western Arctic Ocean | collected... | reverse complement strand
CGTTGCGCTTGCTCGCCGTGCTCAACGGACTGTCCCAGTACGCCTCCGCCCGTCAAGCGGCGCGCGCCTCGTACTGACAGGCCTCTCATGCACTTTGCCTCGCCACCCGGTGAGAAATGCGGGCTAATCCCTACTAAACAGACGTCCCACGCGCGCTGTTAGTTTAAGGCAAAGCCTTTTTGTTTGGATCGGCAAGTCGAAACCCAGCGTCTGCTGGGCGGTCGACTTCGAGTGATGACTCTGGTGAGTACCAGGTCACGCTTCAGGCGGCTTGCAGTCGCACACGAACCTGTCGATCTTCAGTCGCTTCGACCTAGCCACGGCTTACCGAACTAAAGGATTCCCCTAAATAGACCCTGCGAACTTCGGGGTCGGATTCGAGTTCTTCGGGGGGGCCGGAGCGGAAAACTTCGCCGTTGTGGATGATGTAGGCGCGGTCGGTGACGCTCAGTGTTTCGCGGACGTTGTGGTCGGTCATCAGAATGCCGATTCCGGCTTCCTTGAGATCGAAGATGATCCGCTGCAGTTCGAGGACTTGCTTTGGATCAATGCCGGAGAAAGGCTCGTCCAGGAGCAGGAAACTCGGCGAGATGACCAGCGCCCGCGCGATCTCCACGCGCCGCCGCTCGCCGCCGGAGAGCTGATAACCCCGGCTCCGGCGAACCGTCTCCAGGCCTAGCTTGGAAATCAGAAGGTCCAGCTTCTCTTGACGCTCGTGCCGGGAGATTCTCAGAGTCTGGAGAATCGCCAGCAGGTTCTGCTCGACCGTCAGCTTGCGGAAGACCGACGCTTCTTGAGGGAGGTAGCTGATTCCCAGACGTGCCCGCTGGTACATCGGCGTCGCCGTAATGTCTTGATCGCCGAACATTACACTCCCGGAATCGGGACTGATGAGCCCGACGATCATACGAAAAGAGGTCGTCTTTCCGGCGCCATTGGGACCCAACAGACCCACCACCTCGCCGGGCTCAAGCGACAAAGACACCTGCCGCACGACTTGGCGGCCACGATAGCTTTTGCAGAGGTTTTCGGTACGAAGGGCGGCCATGAGAACTATGACCTAGGGACTGCTGGGCCGGCGGTCCGGCTTGTAGCTGTAGGCGCGGCCGGCATCGTCGCCCAACACCACCAGGCGATCGTCGGCGACATGGTAGGTCAACCTCGCACCGCGTGTTTCGCTGCCATTTTCTGACTTCACGCTCGCTGGATTCCCGGTTAGCACGAGCCTCTCGATTCGCGGATCGTATGCTGCTTCTTCGCCGAAGCCTTTCCGTTGCGCTCCCGTCGAAAGAAGTTTCTCGATGATGCGTACTTTCCCGCGCGCCAATGCCGTCTTGATCGTCCCTTGGCTGCTTTCTCGATCACCACCAGGCTCGATCAAAGCTTCGATCTCGTCGGAATGAACCGTCAGCCCCCCGCGAAGAAGCGTCACGCGCCCTGTGTAGAGAGCCGTCCGCGATTCCTCATCGTAGCGCATTGAATCGGCGCTCACCGCGATGGGCGGTGCAGGGGAGCCGTGCTGGGATGGTACTTGTTTCGCCATACCTCGTTGCGGGGAATCCGGGTCCGGGGAGGCTTGATCGGGCGCCGAATCTCCTTGAGCCCGAAACAGACTCTGAACGCCCTCCGTGGCTGAAAGCTTCTTGGCGTGCCTCTCGATGACGATGTGCCCGGCTTCAACGCGGTTCGTGCCCTGCCACAACCGCGCCCGTCCCCGGTAGACAATCACTCCTGTCCGTTGATCGGAAGTCATCTGGTCCGCCGCCGCGTAAACGGGCTGGTTTGAGGAGAACAGACCGCCGACGGCCTCGTTTTCCTTTTGCGGCCCAGCATTGCCGGATTTACCGTGAGTTCCCGCATTCGTGTCTCCGTGACTAGACGACACGTTGCCTATAGCTACGAGAGTGCCCGCTGCATCATCCAACGAAATCGTCTGTCCGCGCACCGATCCATCTGGTTCGGTCACTTGAGCCTGCCCTCTCAGTTCGACCCGGTTGGTAGCCAAGTCAAACTCGGCCTCGCCTCCGCTGCCCTTCCGGTCCCCTTGCCGAAAACGGAAATTTTCCCACTGCTTAATTCGGGTCGCCTCGCCCTGGGTGTCGAAGTCGGCCTCGAAGTTCGCGCTCCACGTGAGCAGGGGTTCGGCCTGACGAAAATTGTTCCCGCGGCCTTTCGGAGCAGTCGGAGGAATGTTCTCCGTTTCGACGTTGCCCAGAGCTTGCAGCTTCTCCATCCGGTTGCCGGGGCCGTACCGCGCGGTCATTCGCTTCGAAACAAGGCGACGCTTCCAGCGGCTCAGTATGCGTGGAGTGATTTCCAAAGTCCCGGGAGTCAGTGTCTCCAGGCGATCGATTTCCTGTCCACCCTGGCGCATGGTTAGGTGAATCCACTCGGCGGTCACGGTTCGGACGTCGCCGGTTTGCCCGCCGCCGCTTGCTAACGGGGTGACCTGAACGCGAGCTCGCTCCCGAACGTCGACCGCTTGCAAGACGCTCTCGGAAGCTCCGGGCGGAGTGATATAAGAAAGATCGATTCGCTCGCCTCGGGCGTGAAACTGGGAGCTCGGGGATGTTGAGTCAAGCTCGGCCGAGCCGTTTCCCAAGGCCCTCTCGAGGAGTCGCCGTTCATCGTAAAGAAGGGTTAGACTTTGGGCGCCGAAGCGGATCTCTCGCTGCTGATGGCGATCAGTACCGCGGGCCTCTGTCGCCTCGATCCGCCGAACGGCCCCGTCTTCGAGGTAGATACCCGCCTCGGTGGACTGAACTTCGCGCGGCCCTTGGTGGAGTCTGACGCCGCCTTTGAGGTCGATACGCTGGGCGTTCTCGTCATAGAAAAGCTGCCCCGCCCAAATTTGAAGCGTGGGACGCCCGGGTGCGGCCGGTGGTCGCTCCATGTACGCTTCGCTTTCCATCCGCAAATAGCGATGGATCGAATCGTAGAACGCGCCGACAGAGTGCCCGGTGCCCCCTTCAAATTCGTATTCGGTGTAGCGCTCTGTCCGGCAAATCCCTGTCCTGGACTCGAACGTTACCCCGGAGCTGCGAATCCGCGTTGGACTCTCGTCGGCTGAACCCTGATCTTGGAGCGAGAGCCCCAGCGCCAGGACGACCTCTCCTTCGCTATAAAGCGTCTCACTTTTACTGTCGAATTCGGCCCGGTCGCTGAGTACGTGGTCGTAGCTTTCCGCGCTTTCGTCGAAGATCTTCAGCTCCACCCCTTCCAGTTCCAGGAGGAAGGTTTCCTTTGTTTGGCGAACCGACTTGGCGAAAATCTCGACCTCTCTGTCACTGCCCGAAGACTGAGACCAGCTCCAGCGGCTTGACTGCGAACTGAGTTCCGAAGGAATCGTCGCGAACTCGCCCACATTGACGCTGGCGCGAGTCTTCCGCGAATCGAGAAAGTCCCGTGCAATAAGCACGATCAAGATCCCAACACCCAGCAGCAAAAGTAGGCGGATCTTTTTCATGGGACGAGCCTGCCAGAAAAGACCGTCGAGAAACTCAAGAAACAGGCAGATGAAGCGCTAGGAGCGCACTGAGTAGATGATACCAAACGTGCATTCGCGGCCCCTCTCGGTAATCCCGCCGATGGGCAGGTGAATCGAGCGCCCGGTGACCCGCGATCTACTTACTTTCAACGCGGCGGATGAACTCCATCATGAGTTGCGCCACCTCGCGAGGCCGCTCCAGCGGCAGACTATGGGATGCACCTAGAATCCAGCGGAGTTGAATGTTCTCTCGCCGCGGTATTCGCAGTGCTTCCCGAGATCGCTTCGCACGACCGCGGTCCCCATAAACTTCTAAAATAGGGATCTCCGTTTGCTCCAGAAACTCCAACCCATTCCAGCGTTTCCAGATCTGAGCGAAGGCGCTCCGCTGCGAAGCATTCCAGTGACCTGTCGCAAACCGGCGCGCTTCGAGGTCCCGCGCCTTCTCGGCAGGGGACAGCGTGACGTACATGTTTCCCTGAAAAGCGTCTTGCGCGACGTGATGATTCGTCCATCCTTCTAATGACAAGATTCCCTTGACCGAGTTCGGCTGGTCACTCCCTACTTGTAGGGCGATCATGCCGCCGATAAATGCGGGTTAGGCTGCTCCTCGTCGTCTTGAGAAGAGGCGAACGCTCTGCTGTTAAGGTACTATCCAGTGGCAATCTCCCTAGCTCGACAAGCGGCTTTTGACATCCTTCTGCGAATCGAGACCACCGCGGCATACTCCGACGAGCTGCTCAACTCTCGCCTGACTGCCCATCTCGACGATCGGGACCGGGCATTGACTTTCGAGGTCGTCCTCGGCACACTGCGCAGACAAGGCGAGATCGATCGGCTGATCGCCCAGCGCTCGCGCCGGCCGCTGGCCGGGCTCGACGCGGAAGTCCGCACTGCTCTCCGGATGGGCTGCTACCAGATTCGCTATCTGGACCGCATCCCGGATCGCGCTGCTGTTTCAGAGGGCGTGGATCTGGTCAAGCGCGCCCGCAAGAGCTCAGCGGCCGGAATGGTGAACGCCATCCTGCGGCGGCTCCCGGAGCGGCCTCGGCCCGAGGAGTCGGCCGAGTGGTCGCACCCGAAATGGCTGCGTCAGCGCTGGCAACAAGCCTTTGGAGAAGCCGCCGCGGAAGCTCTGCTTCAGGCCAACTTGCAGGCCCCGCGCACCTACCTGCGCCTCAATACTCGCTATCCGGTCGACGAAACAGTGCGCCGGCTCGATGAGGAGGGCGTTGCTACGGAAGAGACCGAGATGCCCTCCTGTCGCCTTGTGGTCAAGGGAAGACCGGCGTTAACCGAGTCCCGCAAGCAAGGCCGCATCCGGGTGCGGGATATCAGCTCTCAAATGGTCGTTCCGATGCTCCAACTCCAGCCCGGCTGCAGCTTTCTTGATCTCTGTGCCGCGCCGGGCGGCAAGACGTTCCAAGCACTGGAGACCCTCATCCCCGGCGAGCTTAGCAGCCTTACCAGTCACTCGGCGGCGATTGCCTGCGACCGGCGGCTCCATCGGCTGCGCACCATGCGCGAGCTAGCGACTGAGTCCATTGACATGGTCTCCCTTGATGCCGAGACCGCCCTGCCATTTCAGAGGACATTCGATCGTATACTTGTCGACGCCCCCTGCTCAGGAACTGGCACCTTGGCTCGCAACCCTGAAATCAAGTGGCGGCTGGGGCCGGGAGATATTGAGACCCTCAGATACAGGCAGGCCCGCATCCTCGCCAATGGACTGATGGCCCTCTCCCCCGGGGGTGTCCTGGTCTACGCAACGTGCTCGCTAGAACCTGAAGAAAATCGCGAAGTCGTCGATGAGGTCCTCATGGAGAGAACCGAGTTTGCCGCTGATGCGTATATGACTAGGGTGCCGGGCCGCGATGCGGGAGATGGTTTCTTCGCGTGCCGGATCGTGCGAGTTTCTGGCGGCTGAGCCCTCGGCCGGCGCACGCGCGCCCATTCCCTGGCCACCGTTTCTATCATTCTCGGACAAACGTTTCTATAATGAATCAAGCGGTTCTTGCGACGGCGATTCGGAGACTCCCGGCGGCAGCGGCTTTGGGAGCGGGTGCCCTTTCCCCTGCCCCACGAAGGCTTAATCAGTCAAATGGTTGAAATCGCTCCATCGATCTTAGCGGCTGATTTCGCGCGCCTGGGTGAGCAAGTCGAAGCTGTTAAGCGCGGCGGCGCATCGATGGTCCATGTCGACGTCATGGACGGTCATTTCGTGCCCAATATTACAATTGGCGCACCGGTAGTTCGGTCGTTGCGTGCAGCGACCGAACTTTGCCTGGACTGCCATCTGATGATCGAAGAGCCGGACCGCTATGTTCCTGAGTTCATCGAGGCGGGAGCACGGATGGTCTCGGTGCATCAGGAAGCTTGCCCGCACTTGGATCGCAGCCTGCGTTTGATTGGCGAACACGGAGCTCTGGCCGGCGTTGTCATCAACCCAGCAACTCCGGTGCATACGCTTGACGACGTGCTGGAACTGGTCGACTTTGTTTTGGTGATGAGCGTGAATCCGGGCTTTGGCGGGCAAAAGTTTCTGCCCTCTGCCTTGGACAAGATTCGCCGGCTCGACCAGATTCGCGGCGAGCGAAGTCTGAAGTTCAGAATCGAGATTGACGGCGGCGTCACATTGGACAATCTTCCACTAATCGTGCAAGCCGGCTGTGATATCGTGGTCGCTGGTTCGAGTATTTTCGGGGCGCCGGATGCGGCCGCCGCTGTTGACCGAATGCGGCGTGCGGCTGAGGAAACACTGTTGCTGAAGGTGTAATCAGAGCGGGAAGCAAAGCAAGGCTGGAAGCAAGGGTTTAGAGAGGCTGGAAGCATGACGAAGAATTTTTACTTGAAGAATTTTCTGGTTGGCCTGGTGCTGGCCGCGGTGATCGCTCTCAGTGGTTGCGGACGTGATCCCTATGACAATCCGATCGCCAACAACTCGCAACAGCCAGACAAAATACTGTTCGACAAGTCGATCCGCGACATCGAGAAACATCACTACGAGCTGGCCCGCCTGACTCTGCAAACGCTGATTAACACCTATCCCGATAGCGAGTATATTGCGAAAGCCAAGCTGGCCATCGCCGACAGTTGGTATCGCGAAGGAACCAGACACGCCTTGGCGCAGGCCGAGGCCGAGTACAAAGATTTCATTACGTTTTTCCCGACGATGCAAGAAGCCAGTGAGTCGCAGATGAAGGTCTGTCAGATTCACTATGAGCAAATGCAAAAAGCGGACCGCGATAACACCCACGCTCTCCGTGCTGACTCGGAGTGCCGTCAAATGCTCATGCAGTTCCCCAACTCCGTGTTTGTCGAGGATACCGACCAGTTGCTGCGCGACATTCAAGAGGTTGTTGCCGAAGCGGAGTACCGGGTGGGATCCTTCTACTCCAACAAGGGCAGCTACCGCGCTGGGGCGAACCGGCTGCGCACTCTCACCGACCATTACCCGCTATTCAGCAAGAGCGATGATGCACTTTGGCTGCTTGGGTCCACCTACGACAAGATGGGGCAACAGTTTCAAAGCGATTCCGTCCATACCTACACAAAGCTGATCCGCGACTATCCCTTGAGCCCCTATGTCGACGAAGCAAAGACGAAACTGGCCAGCTTGAATAGCCCGATTCCCGAGCCCGATGCCGAAATGTTTAATCTCATGAAATACAACCTGGAAAATCGGGTTGAGAAAGGAATGTTTGGTAAAGTCTTCGGGGTGTTCGGTGGCCGTCCCGACTTCCGGCTGGCCGCCAAGGCCGGCAAGCCGGCGATGACTCCTTTGGCGCCTTCGACTCCTCCGGGTATCACCCCATCGATCGGCATTGGCGCCGCCGTCGAGCCGAGTGCCGAAGTTACCGCTGAGCAGATTACCGGTGCCAGCAAGCTCGATACCGAGCCCGACGCCCGTAAGGCCCCTCCGAAAGAACAAGAAAAGCCGGAAAACTAGCATGCCGGCGGGGATTGCCGTGACCGATTTGTCGGCCTGTTCCAACGATCCGGGATGCGTCCGGTTCAAGCCTTGAAGCACAGCCGGTGCGGCAAAGTGGCCGTTTGCGGACTATCTATTCGGCGCCGCCCAGACTCGACCATTCAGATACCCGCAACGCGCTTATGAGTCGCATCCTCATTGCCGACGATAATCCCCACGCCCGCCGCATGGGCCGGGAAATTCTCGCCGAAGAAGGTCACGAAATCCTCCTTGCGGCCAATGCTGATGAAGCCCTGGGTTTTCTCGCGGAGCGGCCGCCGGACTTGGTCATCATCGACCGAAAAATGCCGGGCTGCTCCGGCGTCGAGATCCGCGAGCTAATCAAATCGCAGCCTGAACTTTCACACGTCAAGGTCGTCTTGCTTGTCGGTGCTACCGAGGTCCCTGAAGATGCCGCCGCGGATGGAACAAGCTCCGATGGTATTCTCTACAAGCCGCTCGACCCAGCGACGGTCGTTAGTATGGCGCGGGCGCTACTGAGTAACGGCGATCTGAGTCCGGCCTCGACGGACGCACAGCCCGCCGGGGATCCGCCAGAGTCCTCCGCGGAGTCTGACCAAGAAATTGCTCTGGAGCCGTCGAATGATTCGGCGGATCAGCCCGAACCCGCGCGCGAGGAAGACGCATTTGCCTTCGTCGTCGAGCAGGCTTTGCGACGCCAAGGCGAACCGGATGCCCAGAAAGATCGTGTCCGGGCTGTCGTGTCGGAGGTCCTCGAAGCGGCCGTACCTGCTATCATCGATCGCGTCACCGAACGTGTGATGGAGGCCCTGCGGGATCCATAGCGTCTTGTGGGCCGTGACGGTACGGGCTCCGATAAGCCGCTGTTTTTCCGTCTCCAGGAACGGCAGCCGAGACCTCTCGCAACGGGTCTATACACCAACTTACTTCTCAAAGCCAGCGACACATCGACCGCCGATTATGCCAACCAATAGCTTTGATATCGTTTCTCGGATCGATTTGCAAGAAGTCAACAACGCCGTCCATCAGGCCAGCAAAGAGATTCAAACTCGCTACGACCTAAAATCGACCCATAGTTCGATCGAGCTCGACGAGGCTGAGTCCAAGATCGTCGTCAAGGCCCCGGACGATTTTACGCGGCGATCGGTCGTCGAAGTCCTGGAACAAAAACTCGTTCGCCGGCAGGTTCCTCTCAAAGGCTTGGTTCACGCTGAGCCGCAGCCAGCCGCCGGGTCGTCGCTTGTTCAACAGATTCGTCTGCAACAAGGTATTCCGATGGAGAAGGCGCGCGAGATCGTCAAGCTGATCAAGAATGCCAAGTTGAAAGTCCAATCCTCAATCCAAGGCGATCAGGTGCGTGTCAGCGGAAAAAAACTCGACGATCTGCAAAGCGTCATGGCTCTGGTCAAAGAAAAGGACTTCGATATCCACTTGGAGTTCACCAACTACCGCGGCAACTGACGGACTGGAAACTCCCTTGACTCGGCTGCTCGAATCTACCTTTATCGACGGCCCCGCGGGACGCCTGGAGGCCCTCGTCGAGGGCCCGAACGACGGGATTCCCATCGAGCGAGTGGCTGTCATTTGCCATCCTCATCCGCTGCACGGCGGGACGATGCACAACAAGGTAGTTTTCCGGCTGGCCCGAGCGGCCCGCAACGCGCGGGCGGCGGTCGTACGGTTCAATTTTCGGGGCGTCGGCCAAAGCGCCGGCACTTATGACGAAGGCATTGGCGAGCAGGATGATGTCCGCGCGGTGCTGCGCTATGCCGCCAACCGCCAACCGGGCCTGCCGCTGCTGGCGGCGGGGTTTTCTTTCGGCTCGCTTGTCGGGCTTCGCGTCGTTTGCGGCGACGGCTGCGGCGTCGAACGCTTTCTTGCCGTCGGGACGCCGGTCGATCATTTTGAATGGGAATTTCTCGCCGATTGTCGTTGCCCTACTCATTTTCTCCACGGTACGAACGATGAGCACGGGCGGCGTCCCACCATGGAAGCCGTTTTCGCAAAAGCCGCCGAGCCCAAGACCCTGACCTGGATTGAAGCGACAGACCATTTTTTCAGCGATGCTTTGGGCGAGCTGGAACAAGCAGCCCGCGAAGCGATACTGGCCGCTTGAGTCTCGTTCGTCTGTGCAGACGTCGCGCGGGCCGATCGCTGCCCGAACAGCGGAAATGCAGTGCGGCAGCCGAGACGATTCGGTCACCAATCAGCCCGGGCTAGCCCACATGTCTCAGTGCGCCTTTTCGGCGGGAACACCCTGTGGGAGGAAGGAGCCGACCTATGTAGTTGTCGGTCAGCTGTAGTTGTCGGTCAGCATGGAAGCTGACGAGCGGTTTGGCCGGGTAACGGGCCGGGCGGAAGGCGGGTAACTGCGGTGGAGCGAAGGACCCTGCCTTCCGGCACGCTTCCCAGCCAAGCGAGGCTCAGGCGATTGACCGGAGTCTGACGACGCCGGATAAGATCCGAAACTTGCGGAAGAAGCTTTACCTCAAAGCGCGTGAGGGGTCCACTGAGGAACCGCGGCATCTCGTTTTTGTGGCGCAAGCTCTCAGCTTGCCGCGTCGAGACTCTTCTCGACGCTTGGCCGCCGTTCTCCTAACCGGAAGCACAGCCACCCCCCAACCGCGACGCTCGGATCCGGCCCCCAAAAGAACACCCGGGTTTCAGTAATTCCTATAGGCCGGTCACGTAGTTCCAAGTAAGTTATCCCCCGTGTTTTCAGCAAGGGTTCCCGCTCCGGGGTTGACAGCCGCGATTCGTCCGCTATGCTGATAGCGGTGAATCGATCGGATGAAAAATAATGGCTTCTGCGCGCACTCTAAAGCCGACATCACAGCCCCGAGAGCCGAGCGTTAACCTGTTACATAGCGCCTCAAAAAACCCGCAAGTGGCCCCGAACAACCCGCTTTGCCCTCATCACCGGAAATCCGAAACGACCCAGCACCCATCCGCCTAATGCCAGATAACCCCACCATCATCCCCCGCGAAGTTCTTTTCGGAAATCCCGAGCGTGCCGGCCCGCGATTGTCGCCCGACGGCCGCCGCATGGGTTACCTCGCCCCCGACGAAGGCGTCCTGAACGTCTGGGTCCGCACGGTGGGCAGTGACGACGGCCGGGCGATTACCCGCGACCGCAAACGCGGCATCCGGGTCTTTTTCTGGGCCCAAGACAACCGCCACGTTCTCTACCTGCAAGACTCGGACGGCGACGAGAACTGGCACCTTTACGCCGTTGATCTCGAAACCGGCGGGCTCCGTGATCTGAGCCCCTTCGAGGGCGTGCGGGTCGAGGACGTCATCACCGATCCGAATTTCCCCGACGACGTACTGGCCGCCATGAACCAGCGCGACAAGCAAGTCTTCGACCTCCACCGCATCAACCTTCAGAGCGGTGAGATTACGCCGGAAGCCGAGAATCCCGGAAACTACGTTGGCTGGCTCACCGATCACCACTTTCGGGTGCGCGGCGCCACGGCGGCGACCTCCGACGGCGGCTTTCAGCTCCTGGTCAGCCACGAGCCGGGCGCTGACTTTGAACCTTGCCTCACCTGGGGCCCCGAGGATAATGGCGGCGCTTTGGGTTTCACGCCCGACGGAGAGCATCTCTACATCGAAGACAGCCTCGAGAGCGACACAACGCAGCTCTATACGATCGATCTCAAAGCCCGGGGCAAGCAGGTGCTCTGCCACAACGAGCAGGTTGATCTCGGGCCGGTGATGACCCACCCGACCCAGCACCACGCCCAAGCCGTCGGCCACAGCCTGCACCGGCTGGAATGGACGCTGCTCGACGACTCGATCGCCGAAGATTTCAAGGCCATCGAAAAAGTGCATCCCGGAGAGTTCAGCGTCGTCAGCCGCGACCGCGAGGATTCCACCTGGTTGCTCGCCTACATGTCCGACCGCGAGCCGGTCCGCTACTACGCCTACGACCGCGCCACCCGGTCGGCCACCTACCTCTTCAGCAACCGCCCAGACCTGGAGGACTACACCCTCGCCCCAATGAAGCCTGTCACCATTACCTCGCGCGACGGCCTCGATCTGCACAGTTACTTGACCGTTCCGGCGGGCGCCGAACCCGGTGCGCTGCCGATGGTGCTCAACGTCCATGGCGGCCCCTGGGCGCGGGATGAGTGGGGCTACGATCCGGAAGCTCAATGGCTGGCCAACCGCGGCTATGCCGTACTGCAAGTGAACTTTCGCGGATCAACCGGGTTCGGCAAAGCGTTTCTCAACGCCGGGAATCGCGAGTGGGGCGCCAAGATGCACGACGACCTGCTCGACGCGGTGGAGTGGGCGGTTGCCGAGGGCATCGCCGACCCCAAGCGCGTCTGTATCTACGGCGGCAGCTACGGAGGCTACGCCGCGCTAGTCGGAGCTGCCTTCACCCCCGGCGTTTTCTCTTGCGCGATCGACATTGTGGGGCCTTCGAGCATCTTGACGCTCATCGAGTCGGTTCCCCCTTACTGGCAGCCTTTGCTCAATGTCTTTCGCGTGCGAGTTGGCGACATTGAAACCGAAAAGGATTTTCTGGAAGCCCGATCACCACTCTTCAAAGCGGATCAGATCAACATACCGATGCTGATCGCCCAGGGAGCCAACGACCCGCGCGTCAAGCAAGCCGAAGCCGAGCAAATCGTCAACGCCCTGCGCGCCAAGGGCAAAGAGGTCGACTATCTGCTCTATGCCGACGAAGGGCACGGCTTCGCGCGGCCGGAAAACAGAATGGCCTTCTACGCCGCGGCCGAGCAATTCCTGGCCCGCCACCTGGGAGGGCGCCGCGAAGATCCAGCCTCCAGCGAGCAAGAGATCCTAAACGCCGTCCGCCAGCAATAACTTCACGCCCGCCAACGGCCTGGCGCAAGCCGGCGACATGGCGCCCCGCTCCGCCGTGCTGCGTTGGGGCTCCACCCCACCGTCTGGAGCTTCTACATTTTGAGCCACGGAGTCTTCCGCCTAAGCCACGTTTACGTGGCTTGATTCGGCTAGGCCGGTCCTTGTTAGGGCCGGTTGACAAAGGCCCCCTCACCCCGTTCCGCAGCCCGTTTCGACGGGCTTTCATGCCGCTGGGGCTTTCCGCTCGCGGTTCGAGTTCGTGCGACTCCAGCGTATGGGTCCGAGAGCGTCCGACGTGGCGCGCGGTTCCAGCGTGCCGTGTCGCCATCCTGGCGACATCTCGCTTTTCGCGTTTTTTACTGCCATTTTCATAGCATTTGCTTGCAAAAGACCCTCAATGGACTTCAGACGTTTGATTCCAAGTGATTCATTTATAAGACGTTAATGTTTTCAATGAGAGTATTTGCGAGTATTTGCGAGGGTTTCGGGTTTTTTGTGTCCGGCTGGCCTTGGATCGCTTGCCAGCTTAACCCGTATTTCTCGCCGGCTGACGGGCCAAGCACATGAGAGGCCCGCCATTACTTCGGTGCGCTTGCTCGCCGTGCTCAACGTACGGTGAGAGTACTCCCGCGCTCGTCAAGCGGCGCGCGCCTCGTACTGACAGGCCTCTCATGCACTTTGCCTCGCCACCCGGTGAGAAATGCGGATTAGCTCCATA
>Ga0310123_10003103_pt1 | contig 12995 bp, 8 predicted proteins | sample CB6_AW_1057_MG_FD_203505 | JGI IMG/M metagenome (GOLD analysis project Ga0310123, IMG submission 203505) | Marine microbial communities from Western Arctic Ocean, Canada - CB6_AW_1057 | ecosystem: Environmental > Aquatic > Marine > Oceanic | place: Canada: Western Arctic Ocean | collected... | reverse complement strand
TCGCTGATGACCATCCTGGTGGTGGCGATGGGCCTGACCGGCTACGTCTGGATCGACCGCGAGGTGGCTCACAACCTGACGGTGTATTCCGAGTCGTTCGAGGTGGATGGCGAGGAGACTCTGGTCGAGTACGTCGACCTCGACGGCAGCGTGACGGTCCGAGTCACCTCGGGCGAAGACCCCACACAGGTGACGACCGCGGCCAGCCGAAGTGCCCTGAGACAGGACAACCCGGCGCTGTACGAACTGACCGAGCGGGCTCGCGCGGAGGCACTCAAGCGGCACCTCGTCGCCAAGCGACCGGTGCTGGGCACGATCAGCTTCAAGGGCGGCGATGGCGGCCCGACCGAGCTGGGTGTCAACACCGGTGACATCTGGGAATACCGGACCTACATCGCCGGAGGCACGCAGTGGCGGGCGATCTGGGACTTCGAGAACATCGATGAGGTGGGCATTCTCCGGGGGAACGGGTTGCGGCTGGAGAGCAGCTTCGAGGCCTTTCGGACTCACAAGGGTGATGACATCCAGCAGCCCCTGCTGGTGCAGTTCACGCTGGTCCGGGTCAATCGCAACGTGTTCCGCGATGCCGACGGAAATGCCGTGACGGTGTCGGCGGTGAGGAAGACGGGTGAGTCGAGTTACGAGGCGTCGATCGACGGCGCGACGGTCCCGGTCAACCCGGTCCAGGTGGCGGCTCACGAGGTCGAGGTCCGCGGCAACGCCTACGTGCTGGTCGACGACCCCGACGTGGCCGTGCAGGTGGTCGAAACACTCAAGGTGCCGTTGCCGAGTTTCAACATCGTCGAGTTCGGAGAAAACATCACCCTGATCCGCTCACGGGTCGACTTCTACGACCAGGACAGCGGCGAGCGGCGTGAGCTGGACCTGTTCAAGGACCTGGTCAACGACCAGCGGGAACTTCGGGTCGAGGTCGCCTGTCTCGATTCGGGCCAGTACCTGGGCATGGCCCAACGCGACCTCTTCGTACAGCTGCCCAGCAACAGTTTCGCGATCGGTTTTGCCAAGGCCATCTGCGGGATCTGGTTGATGCTGGCCATGATCGTCGTGCTCGGAGTCACCTCCAGCTGCTTCCTCAAGGGACCCGTCGCCTCGCTGTTGACCCTGGTGATGCTGCTGGTCGGGCAGGGGTTCAAGGCGTTTCTCGAGAAGATTGTCAAGGGCGATGTCGAGGGGGGCGGTCCGATCGAGTCGATCATCCGCATCATTCGCCAGATCAACCTCACCGACGACCTGCCTGATACGAAGTTCTATGCGGCCGTCAAGTCGATCGACAGCTTCCTCAACGAGGGCCTGTACATCGTCGAGAACATCGTGCCGGATTTCCGCAGTTTTCAGATGGACACCTACATCGCCAACGGTTTTGATGTCCCTTGGTCCCACGCGATGGCTCCTTCGATCGGTATCGCCCTGGCCTACCTGATTCCCTGCCTCGTGATCGCCTATTACAGCCTCTCGCTGCGGGAGCTCGAACACAAATGAGCCGACTCACATCACGGCAACGCAAGCTCGTCTACTTTGTTGCCATCCTGTTGCTGTTGATCCCGATCTTCATTCTCGGCCGGCCCGCCAGTCGAGACAGCCAGGGCGGGGTGTTGGCCCAGTTGCGTCGGCCGCAGGGCCAGGCACTGGGACTCTCGGAACACAACCTCGGCCGGGTCGACCCGACCAGTGCCGCCATGAATCTCGTGCTGCTGGGCATGCGTGGCGTCGCGGTGAACCTGTTGTGGATGGACTACCTCAAGCAGCAGGAGACAAAGAACTGGGCCCAGGTCCGCTCGACCACCGAGTCGATCACGATGCTGCAGCCTCACTACCTGCAGATCTGGAGGTATCACGGTTGGAACCTGGCCTACAACGTCGCCGCCGAATGGGACGACGTGCGGGACCGCTACTACTGGATCAAGGAAGGTGCGAAGTTCATCAACGACGGGACCGAGTACAACCGGTATTCGCCGGAGTTGAACTTCGAGATCGGTCGGATCCTGGGTCAGAAGATCGGGATTGCCGACGAGTGGCGTGTCTACCGCAGGTACTTCAACCCATACGGCCGCCAGTACGAGAACCTGCCCGCCAGCGAGAAGGGGGATCCCGATCCGAGGTACCGGGGTGGAGTCGACCCCGAGTTGAACCCCGATCGGCTCGACAACTTCCTCGCCGCCCGCAAGTACTACCAGGAGGCCAACGATCTCGAGGGCCGAGGGTTCCCGCAGCACCTGATGATGCGTCACATCTTCCGCCAGTACCCCTACCGCTGCCGGTTGGACAACAACGGGTTGCTCAATCGCGAAGGCTACTTCGGCGACTTCGTGCTCAACGAATGGACCCTCGCCCAGCGGGACTGGATCGATGGCTACGGCCAGGAGCTGTTTGCCACGGGTGAGGGATTCAGCGTCAACATGGAACTGCCCAGCGAAGTTAACTATTCCCGTCTGGCCCGGTCGCAGGGTGTCGAGGTGGGCCAGGTCCGGCGGATGGTCCGCAGCTTCCAGAACGTTGTCAATTACCGCTACTGGCGGACGCGGACACTTTCGGAATCGGAACCGCAGACGGCCGAGGCCCATCAGAAGCTGTACGAGGGTGAGGAGCTGTTCAAGCAGAACGAGCTGACCCGGGCCCGCACGTTGCTGGTCGAGGGTTTGAGTCGACTCGACGACGTGCTGGGCCGGTACGAGGACCTGATCAGCGAGGACCTGACGGTCGAGGAGGCTCTGTGGGGTCTGCTGCTGATCAAGAAGATCGACGAGTTGCTCGAGCGGCCTCCCGCCGACGACCTGCCGCTGAGCGGTCTGTGGAACCGGCACCTCAAGGACAAGGTGCCGACGTTGCAGTTCGATTTCAACCGCCGTTTCGGTGGCCTCTAGGCACGTTGACACGTCGCCGCCGTCGCGCTACACTCGCCGCTTTCCGGGACTGAACCGAAGCGGAAGTGGATAAGCGCGATGAAACTTGCGAAGCCGATCGGCTGGGCTCCTCGAGCCCTGGTATTTCTCACCCTGGCAGCCGTCGGGGCCTTCCTCTGGTCTTCCCAGGGCAGCAGTTTCGCTGCTGACGCACCAGGCGACGCAAACGAGCCGGCTGAGGCGACCAGGACCGAAGCCGAAGGGGCTGATGCCGCGGACGGCGAAACCGACGGTGCTGGCGACTCGTCCGTCGCGGGTGAGTCAGCGAGTTCTGTCGGCAGAGACACGAAGTGGCTGGTGGCGATCTGCTGGTTGCTGTCGGTGGTCGGGTCGATCACCGCACTCTGGTTCGCTCGCAAGTTCTACCTCTGGATGATGGAGCAGGACGAGGGCAACGAGGAGATGGTCGAGATCGCCCAGGCGGTCCGCGACGGTGCCGATGCGTATCTGAAGCGGCAGTACAAGGTGGTCGGCATCTTCTTCGCGGCTGCATGGTTGGTGTTGATGTTGCTGTCATGGGTGGCCGACGCCCAGCATCCTCTGGTCCCCTGGGCCTTTCTGACCGGCGGCGCGTTCAGCGGCCTGGCCGGCTGGTTTGGCATGAAGACGGCCACCTGGGCCAGTTCCCGGACCACCCAGGGTGCCCGAAATTCGCTCAATGAAGGGCTCCAGATCGCCTTCCGCAGTGGAGCGGTGATGGGCCTGACCGTGGTCGGCCTGGGGCTATTGGACATCTGCCTGTGGTTTGGTGCGCTGTGGTACCTGCAGGGCCTGCTCGGCTTCGAAATGTCCTTGGCCGAGATCACCGTAACGATGCTCTGCTTCGGCATGGGTGCCAGTGCCCAGGCGCTGTTTGCCCGGGTCGGCGGCGGCATCTTCACCAAGGCGGCCGATGTGGGTGCCGACCTGGTGGGCAAGGTCGAGGCGGGGATTCCCGAGGATGACAAGCGGAACCCGGCGACGATCGCAGACAACGTGGGCGACAACGTGGGCGACGTGGCCGGCATGGGCGCCGACCTGTACGAATCCTACTGCGGTTCGATCCTGGCCAGTGCGGCCCTGGGCGTGGCCGCGTTTGCCGGCAACATCGACCTTCAACTCAGGGCCCTGATGCTGCCAATGATGTTGGCGGCGGCGGGGATCGGGCTGTCGATCTGGGGCGTCTACCTGGTCAAGACCGACGAAGACACCAGCCAGAAAAACCTGTTGAAGGCCCTGGGTAAGGGGATCAACTACAGCAGCCTGGCCGTGGCCGGTGCTGCGCTGGTGCTGGTGCTGCTGTTGCTGGGCATGGAGAATATCGGCCTGTTTGTTTCCGTCGCAGTCGGCCTGCTGGCCGGCTGGTTGATCGGGTGGTGGACCGAGTATTGCACCAGCGACGAGTACGCTCCGACCCAGGGGATCGCGAAGCAGGCCGAGAGTGGTCCGGCGACGCTGATCATCGCGGGGGTCGCCGAGGGACTCTACAGCGTCTGGGTTCCGATCGTGGTGATTGCCTCGGCGATCCTGCTGGCGTTTGGATTCAGCACAGGCGGGGCCTTCGGGGACGCCGACAAGTTTGCATTGGGCCTGTACGGAGTCGCGCTGGGAGCTGTCGGAATGCTCAGCACGCTGGGCCTGACCCTGGCCACCGACGCCTACGGCCCGATCGCCGACAATGCCGGTGGCAACGCTCAGATGGCGGGGCTGGATCCGGTTGTCCGCGAGCGGACCGATGCCCTGGACAGCTTGGGCAACACCACCGCAGCCACCGGTAAGGGTTTTGCCATCGGCTCGGCCGCCCTGACCGCCCTGGCCCTGATGGCCGCTTATGTCGAGGAGGTGCGGGTGGGCTACGAGCGATTTGGCAAAGCCGAGGTTGCTGAAGTCGCCGATGGAGAGGTGGTGAAGCTGAACAAGCGCGCCGTGGCGGTGAAACACAATGGGAAGGTCGAGACCTACCTGGTGATGCCCAAGGGCCGTTCGGTGGAGAGCAAAAACCTGGCCAAGGCAGTCCGAGACGTCGATAGCGGTGAGCCGGTGATCGGTGTCAATATTCTGGCCTCGGCCGCGTCGGGTCTGCTGGTCAACAACGAAACCGCCACGATCCCCGACTTCATCAGGCTTTATGACGTAACGATCATGAACCCCGCCGTGTTGGTCGGCATGTTCATGGGCGTGATGCTGGCGTTTGTCTTCTGTGCGATGACGATGAAGGCGGTCGGCCGAGCGGCCGACGGGATGGTGCAGGAGGTGCGTCGTCAATTTGCCGAGGATCCCGGGATCCTGGCCGGGACTTCCAAGCCCGATTACGCCAACTGCGTCTCGATCAGCACCAAGGCGGCTCAGAAGGAGATGATGCTGCCCTCGCTATTGGGACTGACCGTGCCGATTGCGGTAGGGCTGGTGCTGGGAGTCGGCGGCGTGATGGGCATGCTCGCCGGAGGACTCACCTCCGGCTTCGCCGTCGCCATCTTCATGGCCAACGCGGGTGGTGCGTGGGACAACGCGAAGAAGTACATCGAGGCAGGCAACCTCGGCGGCAAGGGCTCGGATGCTCACAAGGCCGGAATCGTCGGCGATACCGTGGGTGACCCGTTCAAGGACACCAGCGGACCCAGCCTGAACATCCTGATCAAGTTGATGAGCATGGTGTCGGTCGTCTTCGCCGGACTGATCGTCAAGTTCGCTTGGGACTTGTTTTAGGCCGGGCCGTGGCGGACGACGTGACCAGCACCACCGCAGACGGCACGGACGCCACAACCCAGACGACTCGCGTTTCCGCGACGGAGCGGGCCTGCATGGCCGCGCGGATTGCCGAGGACTACCGCAGCCGCGATGTCGTCGTGCTCGATCTCACCAATATCACACCCATCGTCGACTACTTCGTCGTCGCCACAGGGACCAGCGGACGCCAGATGAGCGCGGTCGCCGATGAGATCAGCCGGGTGTTCAAAGAGGTCGGTGACCAGCGGCTGGGGATCGAGGGCTACGACAACAATTCGAGCTGGACGCTGATCGACTTCGGCGACGTTGTGGTCCATCTCCAGGATACCGATGCCCGAGCACTCTACGACCTCGATCATCTCTGGGCCGACGCACCACGGGTCGACTGGCAGAGTGCCACCACCCCGCCCGATTCCCCGCCCGATTCCCCGCCCACCGACGACAAACCCTCCGACCCGGCATGAACCTGCTCGCCGAACTCCGACGCCGTTTTCACCGGGCACTCGAGGGTCTCTGCGACGATCCTTCCGAGTACACCTCGATGGTTCGTCCGGCCCAGGACGGGAAGTTCGGCGACTTCCAGGCCAACTGCGCGATGCCCCTGGGCAAGCGCACCGGCCGAAACCCTCGAGAGATCGCCACGTCGCTGGTCGAGGCACTCGATCTTGATCCGATCTGTGACGCTCCCGAGATCGCCGGACCGGGGTTCATCAACCTGAGGATCCGGGACGATTGGCTCGCGAACGAGACCGACGCGATGCTGAGTGATCCTCGACTGGGGCACCGCGCCGCGGAGTCTCCGCGGCACGTCGTCATCGACTTCTCGAGCCCCAACGTGGCCAAGCCGATGCACGTGGGCCACCTGCGGAGCACGGTGATCGGAGATGCCCTGGCACGGGTGTTTCGATTCCAGGGTCAACGGGTCACCTGCGACAACCACGTCGGCGACTGGGGCACGCAGTTCGGGATGATCATCCAGGGCTACCGCAACTTCCTCGACGCCGACGCCTACGCCAAAGACCCCGTTGCGGAACTCTCGAGGCTGTACCGCCTGGTCAACCGGATTGCCGCCTACCACGACCGACTCGCGGCATTGCCCTCTTCTCGTGAGCGTCTCGAGGAGCTTCGCGGCGCGTTGGAGGCTGTTGAGGCGTCGCTGGAGCCCGGTGATGAGTCGAAGCAGGGCGAGGCGAAGAAGTTGCGGTCGGAGGTGGCGGGGTTGAGCGAGTCGATTTCCGCGGATGAGCGGGAGGTCTCTTCGATCGAGGCGGATGCGGAACTGGCCGACCTGGCGGCGGCTCATCCGGACATCGCATCCGAGTCGAGGTCCGAGACGGCTCGGCTGCACGCCGGTGATGCCGAAAACCGCGCGTTGTGGGACGAGTTTCTGCCGGCGTGCCTCGAGGTGATGGAGAGTGTCTATCGTCGGCTGGGGATCCACTTTGATCTCACCCTGGGCGAAAGCCACTACCAACCGATGCTCGGCGAGGTGGTCAAGAGCCTTGAGGAGCGGGGCCTGGCATCGACGAGCGAGGGTGCGGTGTGCGTCTTCATCGAGGGCAACGATGCTCCGTTCATCGTCCGCAAGTCCGACGGTGCGTTCACCTACGCCACGACCGACCTGGCGACGATCAGGTACCGGGCCACGCAGCTCGAGGCCGACACGATGCTCTACGTCGTCGATGCCCGTCAAAGCGAGCACTTCCGGCTGCTGTTCGAAACGGCCCGGCTGTGGGGTTACACCGACACCGAGTTCGGGCATGTCAGCTTCGGCACGGTCCTGGGCGAGGACCGCCGACCGTTCCAGACCCGCACCGGTGACACGGTGGGCCTCGAGAGCCTGTTGGACGAGGCGGTATCCCGGGCACGGCGGATCGTCGACGAGAATGACGACGCGAAGCCCGAGGGTCCCGAGTTGGACGAGGCGACTCGGGCGGCGGTGGCCGAAACGGTCGGGCTGGGAGGAATCAAGTACGCCGACCTGCATCACAACCGCGAGAGCGACTACCAGTTCAGCTGGGACAAGATGCTGGCGACCCACGGTGATTCGGCCACGTACATGCAATACGCCTGTGCCCGCATCCTGGGGATCTTTCGTCGTGGGGGAGTGGATCGTGAGGTCTTGAGGTCCGAGGCTCCGGCGATCGTGCTCGAGGACCAGGCCGAGCGGGGCCTGGCGATGGCGCTCAACCGGTTCGCCGACGCGATCGACATCACGGTTGCCGAGAGGCGACCCAACGTCTTGACCGGCTACCTGTTCGAAACCGCCAACGTCTTCTCGACGTTCTACAACAGTTGCCCGGTGCTGAAGGAGGAGGATCCGGCGCGGCGTGCGAGCCGGTTGGCCTTGTGCGACCTCTCGGCACGGGTCTTCGAGCAGGGCCTGGACCTGTTGGGCATCGGCACCTGCGACCAGATGTGAGCAGGCGAATTGGTACGGCCGCGACTAGCAGCCTGTTGAATAACTCGGACCCTGGGGTCAGACGCCGCCCACAACGGGGTTTGCTCCACCTGTTGCGTTTCACAGGCGGGGCCTGACCCCTTCTTCGAGTTGCAACGAGTGCTGGTTGAAAAGGGGTCAGGCCCCGCCTGCGTGCCGTCCTGGGTGGAGCGGGACTTTCTGTGGGCGGCGTCTGACCCCGTCCCATCCCCAAACTTGTGTTTTTCAACAGCCGCGGCTAGTCCGCGTCATTCGAGTCGGACTGGCGACCGAAGATCATGCGGCCGGCGCTGTTCTGCAGCACGCTGGTCACGATCACATCGATCTCCTTGCCGATCAGTACGGCGGCCTGTTCGCAGACGACCATCGTGCCATCGTCGAGGAATCCGACGCCCTGTCCGGCCGATTCGCCTTCCTTGGCGATCTTCGTATGCAGGATGTCTCCGGGGACGAAGCGGGGTTTCAGGGCATTGGCGACGTCGTTGAGGTTGATCGCGGCCACGCCCTGCAGGTTGGCAACCTTGTTGAGGTTGAAGTCGTTGGTGACGATGCGGCCGCCGAGTTCGACGGCCAGCTCGACCAGCCGCTGGTCGTTGCTGAGGTCCTTGCGGTCGGTGGCGGTCGAGCGGTAGACGGTCACCTCGGCACTGGCGCTCTTTTGCAGCTTGTCGAGCACGTCGAGACCACGGCGGCCGCGGATCCGACGGTTCTTGTCGCTGCTGTCGGCGATGTCCTGGATCTCCTTGAGAATGAAGGAGGGGACGATGAGTTGCGATTCGATGATCTGGGTCTCGGCGACGTCGGCGATGCGGCCGTCGATCAGGGCGCTGCTGTCGAGCACCAGCGGCCGACCTCCCTTGAGCTCTCGAGAAAACTCGACGTAGGGGATCACGAAGCGGAAGTCGTCCTTGGTCTGCAGCAGGAAGGAGATGCTGACGTAGCTGAGGATCAGCGGTGAGAGCAACTCGATGATGAACATCACGTCGAGTGCCGAACTGGCTTCGTCGCCGGTGATCTTCATCGAGGCGAGTTGATCCCGGAACGGCTCGAGGGCCTGCAGTATCAGGTAGTTGAGCAGGGCACCGACGAGCAGCCCGAAGTAGATCGACGAGATGACCTCGATCCGCTTCTGCTTGATCACCACGTCGATGACCGTGAAGACCTGCGTGACGAACAGCAGGAACAGGAACAGGAAGATCGCGGTCGAGTACGGCAGGTCGAGCGTGGGCTGGTTGATGAAGTTGTTCAGCGCCCCGGCACAGACCATGAAATACAGGACTCGGACAATGAAAATCAGCATGTTGAGTCGGGCCGTAGCCTGAGTGAGTCTGTCGAGAATCGGGGCGGGGTCATCGAAGCGATCCGGGGGGATCGTCGAGTCGGGGTGCGTGAGGGAGATCGCGGAAGAATCCGCGGGAGTGCAGAGGGAGGCGGGGCAGCAGGTTCATGATAGGGGGCTGGGGAGCTGAATTCCACCAGCTGTTTCAGCCGGCAGGATTCTCGCTCGTCAGCAGCTCGTACAGCGACTCGAGCGACTGCGGAATCAGGTTGGCATCGCCGAGCACCGGCATGAAGTTCGTGTCGCCGTTCCAGCGGGGCACGATGTGCCAGTGCAGGTGCCCGGGCAGGCCGGCACCGGCGGTTCGTCCAAGATTCAGGCCGATGTTGAATCCCTCCGGCGACATCGTCTCCCGCAATCGCCTGGTCCACTTCTGCAACCGGGCCACGCACTCACCCAACGCCTCACCCGAGATCTCCTCGAGATCTCCGACGTGTTCCAGCGGAGCGATCAGCAGGTGCCCGTTGTTGTAGGGGAACCGGTTGAGCAGAGTGAGGGTGCTGTGTCCGCGGTCGATCACCAGGTTGGACGCGTCCTGTGACGGATCATCGTCGCGGCAGCGGCACAGGAAGCAGCCGTCGTCCTTGTCGGGGTTCTTGACGTAATCGAGTCGCCAGGGTGCCCAGAGTGCCTGGTCGGTCATGCGTCCTCGCCTTGGCTCTCTTCTGGAGTCTTTTCGGTCTCGTCGGTCTCGTCGGTCTCGTCGGTCTCGTCGGTCTCGTCGACTTCGGCCACACTCTGATCGGCGGCCTCCTCGGTCGGTTGGCCCCCGGCTCGGCCCAACCAGCCGGCCACCTTGCTGAATCCCTGCCCGATCGCGCGGCCGCTGAGCAGGGCTTCGGTCCAGGTCTCGCGGTCGATCGAGAAGTTGGACCAGACGGCGTCGATGTAGGGATCGGCGGTGTCCTTGAGCGTGTTGTAGAAGCCGTGTTCGCGGATGGTGGTGAGTGATTCGGTGTAGTGGCTGATGACCTGTCGATTGAGCAGCCCGCCGACGACCTGGACTCCGGTCAGTGCCCCCTTGCCGACGTTGCCGATCTTCTGCAGCGAGAGCATGGTAACGGCACCCGAGACGCCCAGCAGCCCGACGTTCTCTTCGCCGGCCACCTGCTTCATTTCGCTCCAGAGCCTCTCGACTTCACTCTCGGGGATCAACTCGGTGATGTTGGCGTTCTTGAGTGCTTCGCGGGTGGCTTCGAGTGTGGCCTTGAGGTCGGCGACCGAGAGCGGTGGCGTATCGAACAGCCCGGCCGTCTCGCCGGTGGCACTCTGGATCGCACCCAGCAGATCATCGATCGAGTCGATCGTCGATTTCTCATCGATCAGCCCCTTCTGCTTCAACTCGGTCGCCAGCTCCCGGGTGTAGCTGCGGGCTCCGTAGGCGACGTCGCTGACGACGGCCATCAGCCAGACGGGTGAGCAGGAGAGCGTGGCCCAGCCGGCCATGTCGACGAAGTTTCCGACCGCCTTGCGGGCCAGGTAGCCTTCGACCGCCGGTTCCTCGTCCTCCTCGGTCTTTGAGGTGACTCCACCGATGTCTGAGGTGAGGAACCGCAGCGAGTTGCGGACGACGATGCCGTAGGTCTTTGAGTCCTGGAAGGCTCGCGGCACGAGCAGTTCGGCCGTCTCGCGAGCCGCACCGGCGGCCAGTCCGATCGAGCTGCGGAGGGCTCGTTCCGGCAGCGAGAGTCCGTAGAACAGGTAGCGGCCGACCGAGGCGACCGACGTGTCCGAGTCGTCCGCGGGGGACTCGGTTGTCTCGTCCCCGGCGTCCCTCTCGTCCGCATCGAGCCACTCGGCGCCGCAGGCCTGGCAGGTCCACCGAGGCTCATCACCTGGGGACTCGGCCAGGCCACCGCCACACAGCGGACATGTCCGTGCCTGGTTCATCGCCGGTGGGTTCATCGCCGGTATGTCGCTCAGACCGTCTCGGGAACCACAAAGGGTTTGCGGTAGTTGCGAGTCAGGGCTGCGTTGGCGGCCTTGTCGTCGATGAACCGTTCGGTCTTGGGATCCATGTTGAGCGGACGTCCGAGGTGGTAGGTGTTTTCGGCGAGCTTTTCGCCGATCACTTCGAGGTTGTCTCGGACCTTGTCGATCGACGCGTTGACCTGGGGGTTGTCGCCCAGCAGATTGTCGCGGCCGCTGAAGGGAACGCTGACCCCGAGTCGGTAGGAGATATTGCAGAGGTGGCAGAGGGCACTGGAGTAGTGACCTTCGAGCACGTCGGCGTTGAGGTCACTGATCTTGCGGCTGCGGACGGCGTGGATGAAGCTGCCAAACGCGCCTCCGGGGGTCACCTCGACCTTGGGCCCCTGCACCTTCTCGGGCTTGCCTCCATTCTTGGGATAAAACGTTCCGCTCCGCATCACACCCTCGGTGGTGTAGAACTCGTTGGTCACCATCCGCCCCATGCTCTTGTGCTTGCCCACCAGTCCGCGGGTTTCGAACAGCAGCAGGGCTTCGTCGTACTCCATCACGGTGACCTGGGTATTGGGAGTCTGGCCCTGGTCGTCGTATCCGAATCGTCCGCCCATGCTGAGGACTCGCTTGGGCAGCGTGGCACCGGGGATGGCCCAGCGGGCCACGTCCATCTGGTGCACGCCCTGGTTGCCGGTATCTCCGTTGCCGGTGTCCCAGAACCAGTGCCAGTTGTAGTGGACCAGGTTTCCGTGGTAGGGCTGTTGGGGTGCGGGTCCCAGCCAGACATTGAAGTCGAGTTCGGCGGGCGGTTTCTCGTTGGTCTTCTTTCCGATGCTCCAGCGAGGCTTGCAGCAGTAGCCCTTGGAAACGGTCAGCTTGCCGTACTTGCCGCTGTGCAACGCCGCAATTTCACTCGCCCGTCCGCTGCTGGATCGTTCCTGGGTCCCGTGCTGGACCATCCGCTTGTACTTCCTGGCCGCTTCGACCAGCTTGCGGCCTTCGGAGATGTTGTGCGAGAGCGGTTTTTCGACGTAGACGTCCTTGCCGGCCTGGCAGGCCCAGATGCTCATCAGCGAGTGCCAGTGGTTGGGCGTGGCGATCGAGACGATGTTGAGTTCGGAGTCATCGAGCACTTCGCGGATGTCGGAGATCGGCTTGGGCGCGGTGCCCGAGATGTTCTTGACGTCGTTGATGGCTCGAGCGAATTGCCGGCTGTCGGGGTCGACCACGTAGGCCACCTCGACATCCTTCATCTTGGCGTAGGCCCCGTAGTGCGACCGGCCGCGGCCGTGCAGTCCGGCGACGGCGACCCGCAGGCGTTCGTTGGCGCCCAGGATGTTGCCCGAGGACTTGGTGCCGCTGATGGCAAACACGGCTGTGGCGGCTGCTGTCGATTGCAGGAAGCGACGACGGTTCGTACCACTCATGAGAGACCCCTTTTCGCGGAACGCGTTGGATGGTGATTCAACCCCTGCATTTGTACCTCAGCCCGCTGCGACGTTGCAAGCTGGGGTTGTCGCAGCCTGTAGAAGAACTCGGACCCTGGGGTCAGACGCCGCCCACAACGGGGTTTGCTCCACCTGTTGCGCTTCACAGGCGGGGCCTGACCCCTTCTTCGAGTTGCAACGAGTGCTGTTTGAAAAGGGGTCAGGCCCCGCCTGCGTGC
>Ga0310123_10003102_pt1 | contig 12996 bp, 14 predicted proteins | sample CB6_AW_1057_MG_FD_203505 | JGI IMG/M metagenome (GOLD analysis project Ga0310123, IMG submission 203505) | Marine microbial communities from Western Arctic Ocean, Canada - CB6_AW_1057 | ecosystem: Environmental > Aquatic > Marine > Oceanic | place: Canada: Western Arctic Ocean | collected... | reverse complement strand
TCGAGGAGTTGAGGCCGGTCGTAGTTCAATTGCCCCCACCACTCCGGTAAGATGGTCTCGTTGTAGTGGTAGGTCTGGCGATAGTGGAGTAGACCCGATGATGCGAAGCTGCTCCCACTGAGCAGGCCGAGGCCCCCATTTCCTACGATGAGCCTGGTTATGGACTCCGTGGCTTTGTAGAGGCGTGCGTTCAGGCCGAGCTGGATCAAGTCCACGTTTCCGGTCCGCAGGGTCAGATCACCACCGAACGTACCCGAATATCCGAGTGGGGGATCGTCCTGCCGGAGCGCCTCCACGTTGACCTGGGAAGACACGGGCGAGGGAAGAGCTGCAGCGAGGGCGATGAGCAGGCAGCGGCCTCTACGTCGCAGAGGCGTGACATGGGCTACCGTCAGCACAGTCTCAGGTTGCCGCCCTCATTCGAGTAGTCGGCGGCTACGCCATACCCGAACGTCACACTGGACCGGCCGTACTCCATCGGTGTGCCAACTCCGTGGTAGACCTCCATCGCCTCACTCCACTCCGGGGGCAATCGGTCGAAGGCGACCGGACTGGACGATAGGCCGAGGAGGAGGACTACGAGCAGGGACGTTCGGTTCATGCTGCCTCCTTCAGCGCGACCCTGGGTTCGTACCTCAGGTCGTCGGCTGAGTAGACTGTGGCCATGCCACTTTAATCCATACCACCATTTGGTTGTCAAGCAAAGGCTGTGCCCGTCGTCTTCCCGAGGGGACGTTAAGAGATGCTCGTCCGAGGGCAACCAAAAAGCACCATGCTGAGTGAATTGGACGCAGGAGCCTGCGGCTCAAGTCCAAGCCCCTACGCTGCACAATGGGACCTCCACTCGAGCAAACTTGCACAAACCCGAGTGGAAAATGGTCAGCGCCTACATAGCTGTCTATGTGCAGAGCGATACGGCATGAGCTCGATACCTATAACGGATCGTAAAAATCAGGTGGCCGTCAGCGGCTTGATCTCTTCGATTTTCTCCGGAATCTTTGACTGGAGCATCGTGAAAAAACGAGACAAAAATTGATCCGCCCCATATCAGTTGCGAGGCCCCAAACCGACCGAGGGCGGCACAGTCGTAACAGAATTGCCATCGGGGCTTGCCGTCTTGTCACGCTGGCAGGTCCCATATTTGTCATCGCGAAGGGTCGCAAGAACGCAACGGAGTCCGTAGAGCCTCGTAACTCGGGCCTATCCGTAAGTCTTTCGCAATTCCGACTTCTGCACCTTACCCGTGCCACCGATGGGCAACTCCTCCACCATCATTACGTCATCCGGTATCGACCAGTCTTCCACCTTGCCCTTGAAGAACCCGAGCAGATCCTCCTTGGAGGGATTCGCCCCGGCCTTCGCCTTCACGATGAGTAGCGGCCTTTCGGTCCATTTATCATCGGGAATTCCGATGACCGCGGCCTGCATCACATCGGGATGACTCATCGCCAGGTTCTCGAGTGCGATCGAGCTGATCCACTCCCCACCTGACTTGATCAGGTCTTTGATCCGATCGGTGATGTGCATGTATCCGTCGCCGTCAATGGTTGCCACGTCCCCTGTCGCGAACCACCCCTCACTGTCGACCGTTTCACTGCTCTCATCTCGGAAGTAGCCACGGCTCACCCAGGGTCCACGCACCTTGAGTTCACCGAAGGCCTCTCCGTCGCAGGGAAGCGTATTACCGTCGGCGTCCACGATCTTCATCTCCACGCCATAGACGGCTCGCCCCTGCCGAATCTGGATATCGTAGCGTTGCGCCGCTGGGGCTGAGCGTTGTTCTGGCTTGAGCACGTTCACCGACCCGATGGGGCTCGTTTCCGTCATGCCCCAACCCTGCCGTACCTCGACCCCGAATTCCTTGTCGAACGCCTCCACCATCGACCGCGGCACCGCGGCCCCTCCAACTGCCATGAGCCTGAGCGAGGGAACACTGGTATCATGTTCGCGCCAATAATCCAGCAGCCCCGCCCAAACCGTAGGTACGCCGGCCGTACTGGTAACGCCTTCGTCACGCATCAACTGTGTGAGGCTGGCGCCGTCCAACGCGGGGCCAGGCAGTACGAGTTTGGTACCGGTCATAGGCGCGGCATAGGGGGTTCCCCAGGCATTGACGTGAAACATAGGCACGACCGGCAGGAACACTTCGGATTCCGAAAGCTCCAGAACGCCGGAGAGGGCGATGCAGAACGCATGGAGCACGCTGGACCTATGACTGTACAGCACGCCCTTGGGATGTCCCGTAGTGCCGGATGTGTAACAAAGTGAGGACGCGGTGTTCTCATCGAACTCTGGCCACACGAAGTCGCCGTCCTGGGCACTCAGAAGATCCTCATAACACAGCAGGTTCGACAACCCCGACTCCGGCATGTGATCGGAGTCCGTCATGACCACGACGCCTTTCACCGTCTTCAAGTGCTCGGATATCGCCTCGACAAGGGATACGAACGTGAGCTCGACAAACAGATATTGGTCTTCTGCGTGATTGAGGATATAGGCCAACTGCGAGGGGTGAAGTCTTGGGTTAAGCGTGTGGCAGACGGCTTCCATTCCGGAAACACCGAAGTAGAGCTCGACGTGCCGGTATCCGTTCCATGCCAGGGTCGCGATGCGATCTCCCTCCTTCACCCCAAGTGCCGTGAGCGCGCCTGCCAACTGTTTGCTACGCTGCCCTAGGTCCGCGTATGTGTACCGATGTACCGGACCCTCTACGGTGCGCGACACGATCTCGCGATCGTGATATACCGTGGCTCCGTGCTCGATCAGGGAAGATATGAGCAATTGACGGTCCATCATGAGACCCTGCATGAATGCTCCGGGGTATGGCGAGGAAAAGTCGATGTGGAGCGAACTTTACGCTCCCACATGCTCCACGAAGACCTCATCTGCCCGTCGAGCGAGACTGCGGTCGCTCAAGGCCTCGGGTATGGTCGGCGGCCTTCTCAAACGCGGGGTCGGCGTTGTAGGCAACTGAGCATCCCGGTGGAATAGTGAGGTACTTCCACGGCGCTTCGACCAGGGATATGATTGTCCGACTCATAGTCTCCGACCCATAGTCATGGTGCGTCCCCAACGGTGTATCCTCGTTGCTCACTCAGCAGAAGCTTGCTCCGCACGAAGATCCCGCTTCCACGCCCGATCTCCTTTCCCTCTGAATCGCGGAGGACAGACTCGCCAATGAACTGAGATTTGTTGCGGTTGACCACACGCCCAACCGAACGAATCGTGCCCGACGAAACCGGCCTGGTGAGATACGTGGTAAACGCAGTCGTCAGGACGGATACGTCTCTTTCGAGCGAATTCGCGGCGAAGAACGCCGCGTCATCCAGCATCTTGAAATAGACGGAGCCATGGAGCGCTCCGGCGGAATGAAAGAGCTGCTCCGACACTTCGATCTCAATGGTCGCTTCGGAATCGAATATTTCAATACTCGGGTGGTAGATTTCACTGATCGGTGCGGCCAGGTACAGGTTTTCGAGAGCTATGAAGTGCTGGTCTTTGGTCATCTGACCCTCATGGCCACGCGTTCTTCTCAGCACTATCCCGAGGCTGCCGTGACGCGAGTAACATTTCTGAGCTGAGCAACTTATTTTTCGTCGCATTTTCGTGACACGACCGAGTTCCCTCGGCCCCACGGTGGTTGCGTGCCCAATCTGCACACCGCAAGCGTGGCGCGCGAGCCGTCCACAGTCCACTCGTGAGCGACTCAAGGCCGCTGCCTAGCCGAACCGTACGAATTCCCCCTCGAGAGTGCGCGTCCATTCACGCCCGAAACCTGCGTCCAGTGCGGTCGGCGTCCAGAGTGCTAGCGACTCTACGACCCGCTCGATGATGTCACGCCCGCCGTGGGGCACATCGAACCGCTCCCCTACCTCGAACAGGTCCTTCCCTTGTGAAACCAATAAACTTGCCGTTCGCCGACATCTGATGCTACCGCGCGTATGGCACGCAGTGGTAGACGGGCCAGAGACGGGAGGATAGGGCTCGCGCGCTTCACTCACGGTCACCAGATTGGCCCCCACAACAGATCGGGTAGAGCGGAGGCAATCATCGGGAGGATCCATACCATGCACAGATCTTTGGCGACCCTCCTTGGGTTGGCGACCCTGCTGTCCTGCGTGGGCGCCGAGCCAGCCGATGAGCGCGCGTCCTCGAACCCACTCCCAACCACCGGTAGCATTGAGCGTCTCGATCCGAGGTTGGACGCCATCGTTCCACCCGACGCCGTGATCGAGGTTCTCTCCGAGGGCCACGAATGGGTCGAAGGACCTGTGTGGGTACCGGCGCTTCAGTCGATCCTCTACTCGGACATCCCCAACAACGCGGTCTACCGATGGAGCGAGGGCGAAGGGACTTCGCTCTGGCTACAGCCGGCGGGATACACGGGGGAGATGCCCAGGGAAGGCGAGAGCGGATCCAACGGTCTGCTCCTCGACGTGGAGGGAAGGCTCGTCTTGGCCCAGCACGGTGATCGGCGCATCGCCCGGATGAATGCTCCATGGGACGCGCCCGAGCCCAACTTCGAGACGCTTGCCGGGGAGTACGAAGGACAGCGCTTCAATTCGCCCAACGACGTGGCGATGCGCAGCAACGGCGACCTGTACTTTACTGACCCCCCGTATGGGCTGGAGGGGGGCCTCGAACCGAAGGAGCTCGACTTCCAGGGTGTTTATCGGCTGACCACCGACGGCTCTTTGACCCTGCTAATCGAGGATCTCTCTCGACCGAATGGCATCGCGTTCTCACCCGACCAGTCCATCCTCTACGTGGCCAGCTCCGATGGGGCGAATCAGCCGGTGGTTATGGCGTACGACGTCGAGCCGGACGGCAACATCAGCAATGGCCGCGTCTTCTTCGACTCATGGGGCGATGGCATGGTCGTAGACCAACAGGGGAACGTCTACCTGACAGGCCCTGGGGGTGGGGTGTTGATCATCAACGCGAATGGGGAGCACCTGGGGTCAATCATGGCGCCCCCGAGAACATCCAACGCCACGTTCGGTGAAGATGGCTCCACACTGTTCGTCACGGCCGATACGCGCCTGGTACGGATTCGACTGAACGTAAAGGGCGTGGGCTTCTAAGGCGATAACCCGGGAGCTCGCCCGGGCCCTACCTTTTCGAGCTGCCGGGGCCCGAGGGATCCTCGCCCGGGATACATTCGTGTCCCGGGCGTCCGTCCGCTTGGCAGGGCCCGTCACCGAATAGGCGAAAAGTCCGTCGGATCGAGGAACAACGACTCCACGTTGTTCACGATCCGGCCGTCCACTTGGGACTCACGGCTCACCCGTCGCCATTCGGGGTCGCTTCGGAAGGCGTCCCAGCTGGCGACGGCGGCCTCACGGCTGTCGTGGGAGATAATGTAGACCAGGGTATTCGACGAGTTCGGTTCGTCCTGGGGAGTCCAGTAGCCGATGTTCGTGATCCCGTGCCGTTCGAACAGGCTCATCGTGTGATCGCGGAACCGGGCTTTAAGGTTGACCAGCTTGCCTTCGGGAGCCGTATAGGTTCTCAGTTCGAAGACGCGCATGGCCGACCGTGCCTCGAGATCTTGAATCTCTTGGATTGTGCTGCCCAACATGAAGCCCACTACAAAAATGGTGGCGACGCCAGCGAATAAGAACCGCTTCCTGACTGCCATCGTTTTCTCCTCTGGACTTCACGCGCCCATGGCGGAATGGATTGAGCCGACACCAGAGTTGGTCGGTCGGCAGAGGCCGTGCTTGGCCTTCGCCGACAGGCGTCTCCGGCTGTGGTGGACCGCAAGTATAGGCGGCGCCTGACCCGGATGCCAGGCAGCCTTTGGCAAGTCGGCCTTTCTGTATATTTTAGACAAGACTAAATTTACTCATCTGCGCGGGGTCCCATGTTTCGTTTTCGCGGTGCCCTTCTCATCGCACTGACCGTAGCCATCGTCCCGGCAACGGCCGTCTCCCAGTCCATCGGGACCGATCGGCCCGACTTCGTCGAATCCAGCTCGACGGTGAGTACGGGCAGCGTCCAGATAGAAGGATCCGTCGCGTTTGATAAAACGGAGTCCCTCGGAGCGGAAGTCGAGAACTTCACGACTCCCTTCCTCTTCCGGGTGGGCGTCGCGGAAGGCTGGGAGTTTCGCCTGGAATCGGACTGGTTCATCCGTAACACGGAGGGGCAGGGAGTATCCGAGCTCACGACCCAGGGCATCTCCGACTTCGCGGTCGGAGTGAAGTGGGCGTTCTTCGCTCCCGAGTCGGGCAACGCAACGGCCATGGCCGCCCTGGTCCACGCCGACCTGCCCACGGGCTCTGACGATTTCCGGGGCAGCGGGACGCGGCCTTCGCTTCGGGTTGTGGCGGAATGGGCCCTAGGCGATTGGGGGATCGGCATCATGCCTGGGATCCTCTACGATCGAGACGGCGATGAGCGGTTTGTGGCAGGCATCTTCGGAGCCGTGGTGGGCAAGGGGCTCACCGACTCGGTCCGCGCTTTCGTCGAAATCGCCTTCGAACAGATCGCGGAGGACCAGCGCGGCGGCAACGTCGGTTACGTCGACTTCGGAGGTACCTTTCTGTTGAACCCGCGGTGGCAGTTGGATGCGGCGGCGGCCGTAGGCGTCACGGACCAAGCCATTGATTACGGGTTCACCGTGGGCTTGTCCGGGCTCCTCCCGCGGTAGCAGCCAGGAAGTCCCTCACCGAGGCGAAGGTCCGGGCGTCCACAGCCGTCTGGTCATCCAGGTTGGTGGCCGCAGCTTCCGGATGACCGTCTCCCAGCTACCGGCAGCTGTGGCGGGGTTTTCGACGTCCAACATGTCGAGCGCGAGTACATCGTTGAGACGCCTCTCGTTGTGACACCTGACGCAATACATGTCCAGGATCTCTCGGGCGTCTTCCGCGTCCGTCCGAACGGAGTGCGGCGTGGTGGGACCCGTAAATGCAGGGTGGCCCGCGAATGCGAGGTGGGTGGATGAGGGCTGCGCTCCGATCACGACCCCACCTGAGACCAGGAGCGCGGCCAGTGAAGCGTGCCCGGCCCTGGAGCGCCTGAGGCGGGAGTACGTATCCCCGAGGCTTGAGTACCTAACGGTGGCCTAGAGCTTCCTAATCATCATGATCGCGAGCGTGCGACTCCATTCGTTTAACTTCTTCGTGGTCGTGATCTTTCCTCAAGGATCGATTCCTTGCTCGAATATCCCGGGATGCACGCCTCTGGGTCTGCTCCGAACTCACGGATGATATCGACATCATCTTTTCAATGTCCTCACTTCCGCACGAGGGACATCCGGGGACAGGCGACGAGTCCAGCATCAGATGTTCGAATTCATCCCCACACGCGGAACAACGATACTCGAAGATTGGCATTGCACCCTCTCGGTGGTTTCTTGTGTCAAGGGTTCACGGTGATGGCGAGGTTTTCGTAGCTGAACATGGAGCCGTCGCTAGCGACCGCACGGAGCAGGTATTCTCCCGGCTTCTGAAAGGTCGCTTGAGCGCTCCACCTGCCGTCCGGAGGCGGCTCGGGAATGATCCACGGAGGTGACCATGGAGAGTTCCCGTACATCCGTGTGTCCGTCCAGGTCTTCATCTGGACCGGTGAGAACGTCACAGCGCGCGCGGGGCCACGGTAGACGATCCACGACAGCCGTAAACCGGGTCCGCTCGAGGCGACGACGGACGAGGGAGGCCGATACAGCTGGTCCAGATTGGTCGGGGCACGGCTTCGTGAACTCCTCATCGGAAGGTCGTCGGGATCGCTGGCTATCGCGATCACCGTCAGCGGTTCCCCTACGTGTACGCTGCGATGTTTGTCCCCTTCGATATCGAGGTCCGGGGGTATGTTGTAGCGAAGGGCGTCGCTGAGGCTGCCAAAGGCCCCTCCCACTTCCGTCGAGATCACTTGGGGGTCGATCCGATAATCGGACTTCAGTGACGCGTATGCGCGATGGACCTTTCCGCGGGTTTGGAGGGTCCAGACCAACTCCATGGTGCCGAAATCCCTCGGTACGCGGATTGTGAACAGGAATGGGTTCCGTCGCGGGTAGAAGTGCGTGGGCTGTCCCTGGTCGGCTGTCGAACGGTCGTAGGCGTCCTTTTCGAGGTCGTCGAGCCCTCGTGCCTCGGTAAAAGTGAAATGGTTGTCGGAACCGATTGGGATGTTGAATTCCTGCTCCCAGTTGGAGTTCATGTACCCGAAGAACAACGTGAACGACCCGTCGTCGTTCGGCCACCACCCCTCGTACGCGGGCGACACAGTCTGGCCATTCAAGTACATGAATCGGGTCTGGGCGTTGGCGTCTTGGATCAGCAGGAGAATCAAGAAAGGAGCGAACAACAGGCCCGCCCCCCTCCACCTGAACCGAGAGGTTCCGCCAGGTCTCACTGGCCGCCTCCAGCATCCAGGTTCGGCTGGCTTGCCATCAACGGCGGGGCCCAGCACAGCGGGCACCCGACGTCGTAGTCGTTCCTGTCCCTCATCATCTCGCGTCGCCCGGCCATTTCAGCCTGGAACTGCTCCTCGGTGAGCGTGACCGAATAGCCGAGGTCGATGAACATGTTGGAGACCGACCGCCGACCACCACCGGCCCAGTTTCTGGCGTCCGCTATGTTCTCGTTGGCTTCTGTGGTGTCCAAGAAGCCAATGATGTGCAGGATGGTACCCTTCGGTAGCAGCGGCGCGTAATCATCTTCGTACACATACTGCTTTACCCAGTTGTGATCGTACCCCACACAGTTGAGCGTGAACTGGTTGTGGCCCCAGATCGCCTCCAGGCACATGCGCACTCCGGGTGCGTGGAGGTGTGGCTCGAAGGCGACAATCTTGGTGTGCTGTCGTAGCACGGTGTACGAATGGAATTCCTGACCGGCTTGATTCGGCTTTACGTCGATGTCGATGCCGTTGCCGAGAAGCGAGCCTCCGCGCTGGTATTCCGGCTCGTACCCCAATGGAAAGAACTTGAATCCGAATTCGAGATGCCCGGTGGTCTCCCGGCCATTCGAGTGAACATGCGACGCTCGGAGATGCAGAGCCGAATTCGCCCGTAAGAGCCTGCCAGCCTTCTCAGGAAAGAGATCTGCGTTGCGCCCGACTTCGTGAATGGGCCAGCGCGTGGATGGGCCTTCGATCTCGGTCCCGTCCTCGCTCAGGGCCCCACTGGAAAACGTCATGTGGTGGAAGATGTAGCGTCCGCCCACCGTACTGCTCTCCACATCCGCGGGAATGTCGTTAACCTCGCGGACCTCTATGGCTTCCACGTACCGGTCTACCGTGAGACCCGTCGGCACGAGGCCAATATCTCCCCACCGGTCGGGCCCGACGGCCGGAACGGTCATGTCGATGGACCGGAGCACCAGGTCCGGTTCCCCGATTGTCCAAGCCCCGTCCTCGCCAAAGTCCATTGGCGGCGGCATGTCGGCTGGATCACCCTCGGAGGCTCCGTTGTCCACCCATGCCTGGATCTGGGCCAACTCCAAGTCGCTGAGGGACTGGTCGTCCTTGAAGTGGTGAATCCCTATTTCCTTCTCCACGAAGAACGGCGGCATGGCGCCCATCCGGTCCCTGATGGCCGTGCGGTCCTTGATCCTCGTGGCATAACGCCTCACCTCCCGGTAGGTGGTGAGCGCCATCGGTGCCCCGCCGCCGACACGGTGGCAGTTCTCGCAGCTCCGTTGGAGGATGGGAGCGATGTCCTTGGTGAACGTGATTTCTCCCGGATTGATGCCGAAGTCCGTCGCCGCGAAAAGATGGGGCTCATGATTGGCTACACTGGCGTCATGCGCCTGAGCGCCCAAGGCGAGAGGCATTATCAGAAGGGCCATGGCCGGAACCGGGAGAAAATGTCTGGTGTCCATCACAACTCCCTTGAAAAACGTCCCCCAAAATCCTTAGAAAAATGAGCTGGCTACGTTCCCATCGCAAGCTAATCCCTCTGCATTCGAGCGCTGAGGCGGAATCCTGCGTCAGCCCTCGCATATCCTCTCCTGCAAGCACCCTTGGGAACCTAAGGGCGGTCCTCCGGCAGGGCGAACGCAACCAATGTGGCCCCCCGACGGGATGAGTCACCGTTGGGTGGCGGGTGATCAAGTCCAGGGCTTCGCCCCGTATCGGACTTAACATGCAACCGTAGGATTGCATAATGAACCATGCCAAACGCATTCCTCGCCATCTCGGATTCCACACGCCGCCACATTCTTGAGCGGCTGAGGACCCGGGGCTCGCTGTCGGTTACTGAGTTGTCCGAGCCGCTGTCCATCACGAGACAGGCGGTGACCAAACATCTGGGCGTACTGGAGAGCGCCGGCCTTCCGGAACACAGTTGGCTGGGACGAAGACGTTTCCATCGCCTGAAGGCTCAGCCGCTTGAGGACGTCGCCGATTGGCTGGCCCCTTACGCGGCCCCGTGGGACCGACAGCTGTCATGCTTACGAACACATTTAGAAGGCAACAGCCTTCAAGAGGAGGAGGACGTGACATGAACGGGGTCATCACGAGAACGTTGGAGTTAAGCGCCGACATCGAGCGGGTGTGGAAGGCACTCAGGGACCTGAATGAGCTCGCGAAGTGGCCGCAGGACTTCGAGCGGTTCCTGCGGATCTTTGAGCCGTTGGCCGAAGTGTATCGGAAGCGTACGCGCCACTTCGGCACCTACTTCACAGGCCGCTACACCAGAGGTCCCACAGGGCTCGGCTCGCGCCGAGCTACAAGCGCGACACTCTCTTCATCGACATCCACGTGAAGAAAACTCGGACGGCGGGCGACTTTCTCCAGGATCTAGAGCAAAAGGTCAAGCGGACGATGCCCGTGCAGCCCCACAGGGGTAAGGAGTTCTGGATGACCCGCCAAGAATTAAGGGAGAGGTATCCCGCCGATTGCCGGGGCTCGGTACGGACGCTGAAACGCAGGTACGATCCACACAATCTCTTCTCAAACGCCTTCACGGAGAGAGTGTTCGGCTGGTAGGAGCGAGCGCCGTCCCGGTGAGTGATTGCGCGGGCCGCTCAGACCCGGTTACCCTCATCCCGATCCACCCAGGCGTGATTCCGTCCATTTGTGTATGAGGGGATGGTCCAATGAAGAAGACATACACCCGTCGTGACTGTCTCAAACTCATGGGATCTACGGTCGTCGGATCACAGATCGTCGGGGGCGCTCAACCGTTGGGGGCTGAGACGGATCGAGCGCGAGTCGTCGGGCCCGGCGGCATGACCGCCGCCGAAGACATGCGCGGCACCTTCGTGATCCTGTCGACTCCGTATACCGAATCGGGCGCGGTCCACTACGACGATCTGGCTTTCCAGGTGGAGTGGCTTGACCACGCCGGAGCGCACGGGCTCGTCTGGCCCCAGAACTCGAGCGGCTATCCGCGGCTCACCACCGAGGAGATCAGGCAGGGGATGGAGGTCCTCACCCGGGCTAACCGCGGACGGTCGATGACGCTCGTGCTGGGCGTGCAGCAGGACTCGACACGGGAATTGGTGGAGCTGGCCACCTTCGCCGAGAGGCTTGCGCCTGACATGATGATCGCGATGCCGCCGAAGGTGGGGGACTCCCTGGAGGACTACCGGGAGTATTACTCCGCGCTGGCCGAGGTCACGTCACGGCCCATCATGATGCAAACGCAGCCGAATCTTCCCGGCGTCGTATTCGAGACTGACTTCATGCTCGAGCTCGCGGACAAGTACCCCCACCTCGGCTACGTGAAAGAGGAGGCACAGCCTGTCTTCGAGCGTATTTCAGCCCTCGTCGGGCAGCCGCAGATCAAGCGCGTGTATTCCGCCATGCGGGGACGTTACTTCGCCTACGACCTACGCTTGGGCGTGGATGGACTGGTGAGTGGCATGTCGATGTACGCGGAGGTCTTCGCTCGGATGTGGGTGGCATCGCGTGAGGGCGATTGGGATGCGGTGCGCGATATCCATGGGAAGCTGCTCGTGATGCTGACCTGTGAGACGGAGATCCCCGGGGCGGGTCGTTACCTTCTTCAGCGACGCGGTATTTTCACGACGAGGGCTCAACGGGGCCGGGATTACTCGCTTTCGCCGGTGCAGATCGCCGAGATCGAGCACAATCTGAAGGGACTCGAGCCTTATCTGATGCGGGTGCCGTCGCGCGGGGCGTAGACAACTGGTGGTGTGTTTGGCGTCGTGCGCTGCTCGTTAGGCGCCTAGCAAGCGGGGATCCCTGTACGCGTCACCAGGGTGAACGCGCACCCGTAGTTCAGATCGACCACGACGAGGTGCATCGATTTGAGATGTTGAAGTCGCAGCGTCAGCTGCGACACCTCCTGTAGCCCATTCTGCTCCCTCTGGCGTGCCGACGAATATTCCCTAGACGAAAATCCCTTATTGGAATGCAACCGCCGTGGTGACCTCGATTGCCCCCTTGAAGCTTCTGGCTACCGGGCACTTGTCCACGTGCATTTCAAGAACCCGGGTCACCGTATCGCGGACCTTATCCGGCTCCGGCACGCGCAGCTTGTAGTTCACGTGGATCCGCCGCAGGACCAGCACACCGCCATCCTTCTCGACGTCACCGACCACCTCCGCAATGAGATCCTCGGGGCTGAGTTTTATCTCACGCGCTCCCAGCGCGCCGGCAAACGTGCCCGTGAGTCAGCCACCCGCCGCCGCGACGACGTAGTCGATAGTCGTGGCATGTGCCTCGATCTTCGCCATGTCGACGCCATAATGTTCAGCAATCGCCCCGTGAACACCGAAAAGCACGGGCTCGCTCTCCTCGGGTAGCGTGGCGGAGCGCGTGGGGCCTCCCAGACGTCGTATCTCGACTCGCGATTTGTAGGCGACTTCTGACATGTCTATCTCCCGATAAAAGTTCGGATTAGAGGTGTGTAAGATCAGGGTTTGTGTAGAAAGGAACGTCGCGCCATAAGGAAGGATATCGCGGGACCTGGGACCGAGTCCACCACGCGGCCACGAAGGTACCTGCTCGCATCGGCTTGGACGTGATCCTCTGGGCCTCCGTAATGTGCCGGCGAACGTGAGTACGAGCGCATCGGCGGCA
>Ga0310123_10003100_pt1 | contig 13001 bp, 5 predicted proteins | sample CB6_AW_1057_MG_FD_203505 | JGI IMG/M metagenome (GOLD analysis project Ga0310123, IMG submission 203505) | Marine microbial communities from Western Arctic Ocean, Canada - CB6_AW_1057 | ecosystem: Environmental > Aquatic > Marine > Oceanic | place: Canada: Western Arctic Ocean | collected... | reverse complement strand
GCCCTTGCCAGTCCCAGCCACAGTGATCATTGCCCTGGCGATAGGCAACAAAAAGCTCGCCCTTAAACCAGCGCGCACCAGTGAATGCATTGTGCCGCCGGTCGTTTGTAATACGGCGAATACTTAGAACTTTCATATGCTTCTCCGGGGGTTAAGTTCACGCTCATCATTAAGACCGTCGAAAACGGCGACAACTGCAAAGACATCGGCGAAATCGGCGCCGTGTTGCATCGTAAATGGCTCTATTCGTCCCACCTGCCGATCACCAAGACACACAGCCGGCCGTACGTGTCGGACGATCAACCAAAATGCTCACTAACTATCCGAAAAAAGGGTCTCGCTTAGTTTGACACGTACCGAGCGGTTCATCAGTCGACGGTTTATGAATAGCCTTGACTCGTCTCATGAATCGAGGTGGATTGAAACGTCTCACCAACTGTGATAGACTGAAGCTGCTTGGAATGGAAAGCCGCAGGCGCTGTCGAGGAATTGAATCGATGCTGTGTTCCTGCAGCCAATCGGAGAAAGACCGCGACCTATCGCGGCTGTTGAAGCCCCCTCGGCCGATCGAAATCAAGGTGGGCCGTAATTCAAGGACGGGCACCAAGTTGCACAACAGGGCATGGCCGTCGGCGCGGGCCTGCAGCGAGCCGGGAATCACCCCGGCGGCGTGGTGCGCGGATATTCCTGTCATAACGCTATCAAAAAAGGGGATTTCGCAGAATGAAAGCTAACAAAAAAATCAGTGTTCTTCTAGGGATAGCCGTCCTGACGCTGGTGGGTTGGTTTGCCATCACTGCAAAACGGACCCCCGACAAGATACCTCAGAATGTGCTGTTTATTACCGTGGATACCCTGCGAAGTGACCATCTGGGCTGTTACGGATATAAGAAAATAAAGACCCCCAACATAGATAGTTTAGCCGAACAGGGAACAATGTTTAAAGATGCGATCTCTCAAGTTCCCCTTACCCTCCCTTCTCACTGCAGTATTTTTACATCTACGTATCCACAGTTCAATAACATAAGAGACAACGGCGGTTATCGTCTTGCCCAGTCGGCCATTACTTTAGCGGAGAGAATGCAGGAAAACGGCTATGCCACCGCTGCATTTGTCGGTGCTTTTGTCTTGGATTCCAAGTTCGGACTCGACCAGGGATTTGAAACCTATGATGCTAAAATGCCAAAAAATGCCTCAGATCAAATAATTACGCAAGGGTACACAGAGCGGACTGCCGACAAAGTTACGGATGCCGCAGTCAGTTGGCTGAGGGACAAGAAGGATGACAAAAGCTTCCTGTGGGTACACTATTATGACCCTCACACTATTTACAATCCGCCCAGCCCTTATAGTGAGACCTACAAAGATAATCCGTATGATGGAGAGATCGCCTTTACCGATGAGCAAATAGGAGTGCTTCTAGCTGTCCTAAAAGAGTTGAAGCTCGATAAGGAAACCTTAATAATCTTCGCCTCTGACCATGGAGAGGGACTCGGCGAACATGAAGAATTAACCCACGCTGTGTTTATCTATGATGCCACCTTAAAGGTACCCTTGATATTCTCTTGCCCGGGCCTGATTGCGGAGGGAAAAGTGATAGCAGATCCGGTGCGTTTGATTGATATTATGCCGACCATTCTGGATTTCTTGCACCTGGAGAAGAACGACGAGATCCAAGGAAAGAGTCTCATTGGTTTGATAAAAGGCAAAATAAAATCACTCAATCTTCCGGCCTACAGCGAATCTCTTCATGCCAAAATCCGCTATAACTGGAGTGCGCTAAAATCCTTTCGGACAAGGGAGTGGAAGTATATACAGTCAACGGAGCCGGAATTATATAACATAAGAGATGACCCCCACGAACTGGTCAATTTAGCCGGCAACAGGGTGGATAAGGTTAGAGAGTTAGATGATCGGCTGAAGGCATTATTGACTACGACCACTTCTTCTGAAGTGACAGAGACCAAGATGGAGATGGACGAAGAGACCAGACGGAAAATGGAGGCTTTAGGGTACATCTCGGGCAGTGGTGCCTCTGAATCTAATGAACCTGTGCCCAGAAAACAGATACATCTTCTGGAAAAGATGAATCGGGCATCCAGGCTTGCCAATGACGGTTTGATAGATAAGGCAATAGACGAATTCAAGGAAGTCTTAAAAAGTAACCCAAGGAATGTCTTAACCTATACGAACCTTGCACAATGTTATTCAGGCTTACGAAATTACGATGAAGCGATAAGGCATTATGAGATAGCAGCTTCTTTCAAGCCCGCTGACGCTAAAATTTTTAATGACATTGGTTCCTGTTATGTAAAAAAAATGGACTTAGACAAAGCCATTGATCAATTAGACAAAGCCATTGAACTGGACGCAGAATTGACGGAGGCTTATTACAATCGAGGGCTCGCTTATAGAAAATTGGGCAACCGGGAGCACGCAATAGCGGATTACGACAAAGCCATTGAACTGGATTCAGAATACGCAGAGGCCTATTCCAATCGCGGAGTAGCTTATGGAGAGTCAGGCAACTATCAGCGGGCAATGCAGGATTATGACAAAGCCATTGAACTGAAGCCCCGATCCGCTACGGTTTATTACAATCGGGGGATCGCTTATCAATCGTCAGGCAACCATCAGCAGGCAATAAAGGATTACGATCGCGTTATTGAACTGACGCCCCGATTCGCAGCGGCTTATTACAATCGAGGGCTTGCTTACGAAAAATCAGGCAACTATCAGCGGGCAATAGGGGATTACCGTAAAGCTATTGAACTGCATTCTCAATTTGAACAGGCTTATCAGCGTCTGGCGAAAGTCTATGAAAAGATGGAGAAGTATGAAGAGGCGATGGAAGCGTGTAATAAAATGTTGGCGATTGACCCCCAGCACTATGAAACACAAAATAGCCTCACCCGGCTACGCGCTCTGATTCATAAATAGGGTAACCTATAGAAATTTTGGAGAAAAGGCAAAGTGGGATACCATTTTAACTCCGGTGACCACAATATGTAGTGTTCGGCAAGCGGTGTGCTGCGCGCTGTCGCCCGCATGGGCGACTTTGGAGTGCGGGGGCTTGACACCGCGCTTGCGCTTAGCACGGAACCATGTGGGATTGGCGCCCGGCGTCGTACGACGCCGATAAAGACACGGTCAATCGCCAACACAGCGGCACGCGGCTGCCTCGCGGTCAAGCCAGCTAAGTCACTCCATATTCTGTCAACCGGAGTCGAATGGATATCCCATAAAGGAAGATTTCGGGGAATGAAACTCAGCAAGACAATCAGTATTCTTTTAGGGATAGCCATTTTGGCGCTGGTGGGTTGGTTTGCCATCACTGCGAAATGGACTGTCGGCAGGGCGCCTGAGATTGTGCTCTTTATTACTGTTGATACCCTGCGAAGTGACCACCTGGGCTGTTACGGGTATAAGAAAGTAAAGACCCCCAACATAGATAGTTTGGCCGAACGGGGGACGATGTTTAAGAACGCTATATCCCAAGTTCCCATTACCCTTCCTTCTCACTGCAGTCTTTTCACATCTACCTATCCGCAATTTAACAATGTAAGAGATAATGGCCGCACTCGTCTTGGTCAGTCAGCCATTACTTTAGCGGAAAGAATGCAGGAAAACGGCTACTCTACCGCTGCATTTGTCAGCACCTTTGTCCTGGATTCCAAGTTCGGGCTGGACCAGGGATTTGAAACCTACGATGATAGAATGCAAAACAAGCCCGGGAAAATGATAATCGAGCATATGGACGCAGAGCGGACTGCCGACAAAGTCACTGACGCCGCAGTCAGTTGGCTGCGGGACAAGAAAGATGGCAAAATCTTCTTATGGGTCCACTACTATGATCCTCACGCGATTTACAATCCGCCCGACCCTTATCGGGAGATTTACAAAAACAATCCGTATGACGGCGAAATCGCCTTTACCGACGAACATATCGGGGTGCTTCTAGCGGCCCTGAAAGAGCTGAAACTTGATAAGAAAGCCCTGATAATATTTACCTCTGACCATGGCGAGGGACTCGGTGAACATGAAGAAGTCGGCCACACTGTGTTTATCTATGATACCACCTTAAAGGTACCCTTGATATTCTCTTGCCCGGGCCGGATTGCGGAGGGAAAAGTTATAGAAGGACAAGTCCGTTTAGTTGATATTATGCCAACCATTCTGGATTTCTTAAAGCTGGAGAAGAACAAGGAGATTCAGGGAAAGAGTCTCATTCGTTTGATGAAAGGCCGGAAAAAATCACTTGATCTGCCGGCCTACAGCGAGTCGCTGTATGCCAAGCTCCGCTATAACTGGAGTGCGCTCAAATCCTTGCGGACAAAGAAGTGGAAGTATATAAAGTCACCGGAGCCGGAATTGTATAACATAAGAAATGACCCCCGGGAACTGGTCAATTTAGCCGCCAGCACGATGGATGTGGTTGAAGAGTTAGATAATCGGTTGAAATCATTTTTGACTGCGACCAGTTCTTCTGGAGTGACGGAGACCAAGGTAGTGATGGGCGAAGAGACGTTACAGAAATTGGCTAGTTTAGGGTATATCAGTAGCAGTGTTGCCTCTGATTCTGAAGAACCTGTGCCCAGAAAACTGATTCAGATCATGGAGAAGTTGAATGTGTCATACAGGCTTGCTAATGAAGGCTTGATATATAAGGCCATTGAAGGATTCAGGGAAGTCTTAAAAATAGATCCAAATAATATCCAGGCAAATGTGCACCTGGCTAAATGTTTTAGAGGATTAGGAAAGTATGATGACGCTATAAAGTTTTTTGAGATAGCAGCTACTTTCAGTCCTAATGACCCGGAAATCATCAACGCCATCGGTACGTGTTATCTGGAAAAACAGGAAATAGATAAGGCCCTGGAGAAATTAAACAAAGCCATTGAGCTGGATCCCCGAAATGCAGAGGCTTTTTCCAATCGCGGGGCGGCTTACGAAAGATCAGGAAACTATCAGCAGGCAATTGCGGATTACGATAAAGCCATTGAGCTGGATCCTCAACATCCAGGGACTTATTCCAATCGCGGAACGGCTTATAAAAAGTCAGGCGACTATCAGCGCGCCATGGCGGATTACGATAAAGCTATTGAACTGAACCCCAAATATGTGCAGGCGTACTTCAATCGGGGAGTCGCTTATCAAACATTAGGCAACCACCAGCAGGCAATAAAGGATTACGATAGAGTTATTGAACTGGAGCCCCGCAATGCAGCGGCCTATTCCAATCGAGGGACAGCTTATCAAAGGTCGGGCAACCCTCAGTGGGCCATAGAAGATTACGATCGAGCCATTCAATTGCACCCTCAATATGCAGAGGCTTATGCCAATCGCGGTGTCGCTTATCGAAGCTTGGGCAACCATCAGCGGGCCATAGAAGATTACGACAAAGCCATTGAACTGAACCCTCGAGATGCAAAGGCGTATTACAATCGAGCGCTGGCTCATGAAAAATCAGGTGACCATCAGCAGGCAATAATGGATTACCATAGCTTGATTGAGCTGGAGCCCCAATTTGCACGGGCTTATGAGCATTTGGCGAACGTCTATGAAAAGAAGGAGAAGTATCGAGATGCGAGAGAAGCGTGGCAGAAAGTATTGGAGATTGATCCCCGGCACCGTGAAGCTCAAGAAAACCTCACCCGGCTAACTACTCTGATTCATAAATAATGTCATAGTCGTCCCACAACTTGGCAAAATCGCGGGATTCCGGCCCGCGCCAAGCGTGTGCAGCATTCGATTTGCAGGATCCTATTTTTCATTTCTTGTGGGACCGCGTTCGCGCAAACTCCGCTTGCTCGGGGGCCAGTCTCGGAATATTAGGGTGAAAGATTAGGGTCAGGAGCAAGATTGTGCGCATCACCGACGGTGTACTCGCCGTTCGAGTGGATGCGGTCGTTTTCCGACCGCTGAGCCGCCCCGGATTCGGATCTCACCACGGAGGCACGGAGACACTGAGGAAGAAGGACGTGAAGAGCATCTGATTTGTTGTCGCCGGTAGAACAGTCAACGACAAATCTGGTTACGACCTTCGTTTGGAGAAATCCCGGAGAACTCCGTGTGCTCCAAAGATCAAAGGTACCGGTTGATTGCACCGCATCTGTACTTAGACGCTGGCAATCAACCTTTTACCCATACTCCGTGTCTCCGTGGTGAGGTCTTTCTTCTGCTGGGGATACCCTAATCTTCCGGATGGGAAATAACGTTGTGTCCCGCCTCGCCTGAAATTGGACTATGAACAGTTAGCGGCCACACTACGTAGTGGCTGACCGAAAACCCGCTATTTCCCCCCCGATTCGCGGCGGAGGTTCGGCACAAGGGGTCGCCAATAGCCGACCGAGTCGCTCCAGCCTCAAACTCCCGGCGGACGGACCCCCTTGGGGCAAAGGCGGGCCTCCGCCGGGGATTTTCGGTCAGCCACTGCGTACATGGTTTTTGCGAAGACATCGTTGCAGCAAGTCCGGCGATACGCTATAGTGCTCAGATCAAACTGGAACAGTACCTGCGACATAAAAAAACTTTGTTTTGGGGCACAACAAGAACTTAACTCGTAATCGGTGTTCTAATACAAAACAAGTATCCCGTAATCCGTCAGTTGACGGAGTGTCTCGTAGACAACACGAAACGTGACTTACGCGACGAATGGGTCGATTACGAATCACGGATAAAAACCCCGGCGACAGCCGGTTGACTCGAACGATTGGCCGTCGCTAGAGAACGTCCTATGGCAAGAGCCCGCAGGCGACGGCAAACACAACTCGCAGGGATTTGCGGAAAGGAGGTATAACGCGCTATAAAATAAAATTACCCGGTGAAACGGAGGTCGGCTCTGCGTGGACGCAACCGTACCTAAGGGATAGCCGGGTCAGGAACGATGAAATATCAGCTTCAGTCTTGAATAAATAATGTATGACCAACCCAAACGGAGGAGGATCATGACCAGTCAACGCATCATCATCATCACAACAATCGCTGCCATGCTCACGGCAATCGGGTCACCGGCCGCCGACTTTCCCATAGTCACAGGTCATGGGGATACGCAGTGGGGACAATCAAGGGAAGAGGTGAAGACCATAATACCCGCCCTGGTAGAGATAGATGGAGTTCCTCAGGTACTCCGACTAGAAGGCAAGGCCGACGACATCATTCAGAGGACCGGATACATGTTCTCTGGAGACAAGTTGTTTGCTGTGATCGTCAACATGAAAATGCCGGGCGCAACTGAAGGACAGAAGGACGAGAATGGTCTGCGCTATGTCAAGGAGCAGTTGGACGCTAAATACGCCGATGCTAGGGTTGCACTCGCGAGTGCCCGCATCGCGATTAACGCCGGTCACGGCAAATCGGGCGAAATTCGTGTCATATACCGCAACGACCGAATCGAACAGCAAGACGCAAGACAGCAAAGGGAAGACGTAAAGGCAGAGAAGGAAAAAGCATACCAGGAAAGCGGTCGGTCCGATGTATTGGAGTCGGCTGGCGTTAACGATCTGCTGTAGAGCGGGTTAGGGTTCACTGGCTATAGGATAGTGCTTGTTTCAATAACTGGCAATTCAACAGATCGATAGCGACCACGATCTGGTTATCCGCCACAGATGGACCAGCCGTGGTTGGTCGTCGATACGGGTTACACACCCGAGAGACAAATCCGACAATCGAGTCGGGACAGGACGCTGCCGATCAAGGCGATCCCGCATGCGGGATCGCCTCATCGGCAGCGTTTATTTTAACACTCAACGGCACTTCACTCGTAATAGAGACCCATGCGTAGTCGATGTTCGAATACAGAGTCTCGTCATTCCGTGATCCGTCTCCGTGTCAACCACCGACGGATGACGGATTGTCTCGTGACAACACGGGACGTGACTCACGCGGCGAATGGATCGATTACGAATCACGGATTTCGAGGAGCTGTATGATGTCGCCTAGCCCGGCGTAATTCGCCCATGGCACTGGGCTTCGAGGCCGACGAAATCCGGCGATTCGTGTCGTTTAATCAGTAGTGACCTCGGGCCAGGTTCCGCATACACTACAACTGTCGTTTCGTATCCATCTGCCGAATGACCACTGTCTGATTGGCCGTCAGCGCCGGAAGCGACTGCACCGCCCCGTTCGGCCACACCACCTCCAAGTCCGCCGCCGCCGCCGCGCCGAGGCCGAAATGCTGTAGCTTTGGGTTCATCGACATGTAGCCCGAGCCGCCCTGAATCTCCCGCAACAACGCCAGCCCGTTTGCACCCGTTAAGGTCAGTCGCGCCCCGATCGCGTCCCGGCTCGTCCCCTGCGTTGGATCGCCAATCAACTTTACTTTCAACCAGTTATAAACCCCTGGACGGGTGTCGTTGCGTAACAGCCGGGCCGCCCCGTGAAAGTTACTTACCGCGATGTCGACGTCACCGTCGTCATCCCAGTCCACATACGCGGTTCCGCGGGAATTCCCTGCGAAGTCCGCACCGCTCGCCGCCGAGCGATTTCGCAGCTTGCCGCCGACGTTCTCATAAAACACATTGGTTTCACTACCGTTACTAAAGTAGCGATACACCCTTTTGCCGGCCTGTTCCCAGCTCCGAATCCCGTAGTACAGGTTGTAATCGTTCGCCCCGTTCACTACATACAGATCGTCGTCGCCGTCATTGTCAAAATCGAAAAACTCCCCATCCCACGCCCATCCCGTCGAGGTGTCGCCGCGCCCCACATCGGTCGACTCCTCGTAGGCCGTCAATTGGCCCCCTGCGCTGACTGACATGTAGAGTACGTTTGCCTCCTGCACCAGCATCTGCGCCATCGCGTCACCGTCGAAATTCAGCGGTGTCTCGCTGTCCGGCAGTACGTATTTGGTATCCTTTACCATGGTCGCGATATTCGAGACGTAAATATCCGGAAACCCGTCCCGATTGAGATCTGTGATCCCGACGTTCATCGAGTGAAATGCCTTCGTCATCCCTAAGCGCGAAGCCATATTCTCGAAGCGGCCGCCGCCGAGATTACGCAGCATCGCGTTGCGCCCGAAATCGTTCGCCACCACGATATCCGGCCGGCCGTCGCGATCAAAATCCGTGTGCGACACTCCCTGCGACCATCCCGTGTCCCCGGTCCCGCTGCCCCGAGTCACGTCAGAAAATCGCAGGCCACCGAGATTGCGAAACAAACGGTTCGCCGTCCCGTTCCTGTTGTCCCGTGTCGACCCCGGCATCGCACCCAGCAGGTAGTTCCCGAAGTATGTCATGTAAATATCAAGCAGGCCGTCACCGTCAAAATCGAACACCGTCGCCGGCCCCACGATCTGGCCCGGACCGCCCAGCTTCACCGCCGCCGTCAGATCCTCGAACCGCAAACCACCGAGATTTCGGTACAACCGGTGCCGGTCATTCGCGTAGGTGATCAGAATGTCCTGCCGGCCGTCGTTATCGAAATCGGCGATCAGCCCCTGTCGCGCCTCGCCGTGCGAACCGTCCGGTCGCAGAAAGTTCAGCCCTGCCTGTGCCGTCATATCGTCAAAGTGGCCGGTTCCGTCGTTGACCATCAATGCGTTGCCGGTCCCACTCACAAACAGCAGGTCCAGATGACCGTCACTGTTGACATCTTCGGCGGCCACCCCGCCGCCCGAAAAGGTGGGCGGCTTATTCGCGGTGCGCCGGAATTCACCCAACCATTGCGATGAGCGGTGAACGAAATCAACCCCACTCACAGCCGTCATATCGCTGAAGTATAAGCCGCTCGACTTTCTCCCCGTCGTCGTCGCCGACACGATCCCCGATGCCGCGTTCTCTGCAGGCGCCGTGTTCACATGGCGATCCGCCAGCGCCGCGATGCGCCGCCTGGCCAGCGCCAGGTGGCCAGCGCTCAGCGCTGGTTGGGCGGCGGCTTGTTCCAGGCGTGCAAACTCACCCGCGATCCGCAGCAGCAACACCCCGTACCCCGAAATCGCTTCGCTCAGGATCTCCGCCGCAAAGGGATCCGCTATCATCAGCGAACTGCCGTGCCGGCGATAGATCTTTTCAAGACATTCCCAGTGCGTCCCGGTGTCGCGGAAGGCGTCGCAATCGTAGGATTCGATAGTGACCTGATCCGGTATCGGCAATTTTAAGAAATACTGGACGTCCTCGAATTCGTCAATCTCATGCGGCGTCAATAATTGCACCGCGGCGACCGCGTCCGCGCTGCGGATCAGCGGTTTGCCGACCCGTTCGGCAAACCGCTGCGCGCCCATCAGCAGTTGCTCGGTAAAGCTCAGCATATGCGCGAAGTATTTCCCCTCCAGCTGCGCCATCGGCTCTTTCGTTTCCGGCAGCGGGTAGCGGGCGAAATAGGATTCCACGTTACGCCAGAACTGTTCGTACATCACTGCAGGTTCGAGGCCGTTATACGCGTCGTACGCCGCCAGCTTACCGCGAATCATTACAAGCAGCATTTCCAGATTCTGCTGTACCACCTGCCCTCCGACTTCGGCCGCTATTGCCACCGTTGAATCGGCTACCGGCGACCCGACGAGACGGTCCCAGACGGCGCACAGGGTTGGCCTATCGATCGTATGAAAATCGCCCCGACGGGCGGTTTCGTCTGCCAGTTTCAGGGCGCAGACGGTCACATGATCGAGGTGATTGCGCAGCGCCGTGATCGCCGGCTCGGCCAGCGGCGGTAGCGCCTGGCCTTCCATCAGCGCATCCTGCCCCACCGCCAGCATCGTTCGCAGCGCGTAAGCGATCGATGAAAACTGCCGGACCCGCACCGGCGAGATGCTCACCGCTTCGCCGGTGGCAAAGCGCACCACGATGCCATCGCCCGTATCACCCCGGTCGATCGTCGCAATGTCCTTGAGCACTGGCGCCAACCGGTCGCGGGCAATCGTATCCTCCCCGGCGTCTGTCGCCGCCCGGGCCGCCCGCCGCCAAACATCGGCGACCAACTTCTTCTGCAGCCTTACTTTCTCCGCACGCGCCGTATCGGTCAGCGGCGTGCCGTAAATAAAATCTTCGAATCGACAGGCTGTAGAATGGCATTTCGGATCGCTGGCCGATTCCAGATCTTGGATCGCCGACAGCACGCTGGTACCCGACGCAAACGACCTGAGCGGCGCGACTGGCAATATGGTGGGCGCCGGGGTCGGCGGCTGAGCCGCGACCGCGTTCGATGTCTCCGTCGACTCTTCCGTCAATGGCACCGCCGGCTTGTTCAGCGACAGCATCATTGAGATACCGATCAGAATGGTCAGAAGAATCAGCGCGAACACAAGGCGCCACACTTTCTTGCTGGCATCGCTCACGTGACGGTCTCCAAATAGGGGTTTATACGGCAACGTTAAGCCCACCACCCGCAGGCGGTGACTGTGCCATTAACTTAGCACGGGAGCGGCTAGTTGTCGATACCAAACGGCGTTTGTAAAACTCGAAGGCCCGCTTGTAATAAGCCCAAAATAGAAAAGGGCCGATGCCGGACATTTCGATCCGGCACCGGCCCAAAAACAAACCCACATCGCATCCGCGGGAGTTAGGGGTTGACCTTCGAGTCGATCAGGTCCTGGGTGGCGGCTACGATGGTGTCGATACACCCGGTTTCGCAGACGTTTAACCCCACCACTTTGAATGCAGCCACGACACTCACGCACTCGCTGACCTCGGCAAGGCTGTTAAAGTCGCCGCCGAAGACCTTGCAGACCAGGTCGAACACAACGTTCTGAAGATCGGAACAGTTGACACAGTCACCGCCGGAGGACTCCTCCCAGGTGGCCTTACCGTCTTCGTCTGAAGTCAAGACCTTACCCGCGCCGGGACTGCCACCACGGATCTTTATTTGACCATCAACATCCAACTTTGCTCCTGCCCATCCGTCATAGCTTGCTGCCCTGGAGATGGCGACAGCACCATCAGCCATAATCCGCATGGCCCGGACGCCGGTCTGTTCAATTGAGTTACTGGTTGTAAATTCCATGGCTACGCCACCTGAGGCATTCTGCATCACACCTTCAATTTTTCCACGAACTTTGTCCAATCCGTAGTTGATAACGTTGATCATGTCCGTGCTAAACTCAATAGTGCCAAGAGGCGCATCCTCACCCAGCGGCCCAATTCCTACATTGTAGGCGGTATTATGAAGGCGAAGTATTGCTCCCGTGTCTCTGTCACCATTTTGAATATGGAGCTGTGCTCCCGGTTCCAATGTCCCTATACCGACGTTGCCGTCCATATATACCGCATCATTCGCGTTTGGAGTGCCGTTGATGAATTTACCACCTTCACCACCACCACCGCCACCGCCACCGCCACCTATCGTGGAAACAGCGCGCATGCGGATCTTGCCGTCGGCATCAGACACCAGGACCTGATCCAAGGTATCGTCCTGGGGGATGTTACGAATCCTCACTTCACCATCAACATCCAACTTGGCTCCTGCCCAATCGTCACTATTAGTGAGGATTAAGTTACCATCAGCCATCAGCCGCATCCTCTTCGCAGGATCGACTTCAATTGAGTTGGCAGTTCTGAATTCGATGGCGCCAGCGCCTGAGGCATTCTGCATGACGCCACTAATCCTTACGCGAACAGGACTCAGACCGTAATTCACAACGTTGATCTGGTCAGTTCCAAACTCAACAGTTCCCATCGGCGCATCTTCACCCAGCGGCCCTATACCTTGATTGTAGGCTGTATTATGAAGGCGAAGTATCGCCCCCACGTCTCTGTTACCATTTTGAATATGGAGCTGTGCGGCCGGATCCGTTGTCCCGATGCCGACGTTGCCGTCCATATATACCGCTTCAGCCGCGTCATCGCTGCCGTCAACGAATTTACCACCACCACCACCGCCGCCGCCGGAGGCGGGCGCCTGCCAGGTGGCCAATCCGTCTGCGTCTGAGGTCAAGACCTTACCCTCGCCGGGATCGCCGCCACGGATCTTTATATTACCATCAACATCCAACTTGGCTCCTGCCCAATCGTCACTATTAGTGAGGATCAAGTTACCATCAGCCATAATCCGAATCCTCTTCGCCA
>Ga0310123_10003098_pt1 | contig 13007 bp, 10 predicted proteins | sample CB6_AW_1057_MG_FD_203505 | JGI IMG/M metagenome (GOLD analysis project Ga0310123, IMG submission 203505) | Marine microbial communities from Western Arctic Ocean, Canada - CB6_AW_1057 | ecosystem: Environmental > Aquatic > Marine > Oceanic | place: Canada: Western Arctic Ocean | collected... | reverse complement strand
ACGTTCTAGGGACGTCCTGGACCAACGCGTATCCGCCGGTCGGCTGAGACCGGAATTTAAATCAGGCATCTCGAGTTGGCGGATTGTCGTCGAGTTGGAACTCCCATGACTATCCATGAAGCAATCCTGAGATCGCCTCTCATTCGTCGCGCCCGCGCGAATCGAAAACTCCGCCGAATCAACGCTTATGAAAGCTCCTTGAGCTCTCGATCGATCGAGCAGCTGCGTGAGACGAGTCACGATCTTCGTTTTCGAGCCAAAATGGGCGAACGTCCGGAAAAACTGGTCGTGGAAGCATTCTCGCTCGTGCGGGAGGTAAGCGATCGTGTTACGGGAATGAGACACTTTGATGTCCAGATCCTCGCGGGCATCCATCTCGCCTCGAAGTGCATCGTGGAAATGGCAACTGGCGAGGGAAAAACACTGACCGCCCTGTTGCCGATGTATCTGCACGGTCTGTATGGAAAAGGAGCCCACCTGGCGACCGCCAACGATTATTTGGCACGTCGCGACGGCGAAACAATGCAACCGGTCTTCGAGACATTGGGGCTTTCAGTCGGAATCATTCAACGCGACGACAGCGATGCCGATCGGCGTCGCGCGTACGGTTGTGACGTCACGTACGGAACTTCCACGGAATTCGGTTTTGACTTCCTGAGAGACCGCATGAAACGGCGCGTAAGCAAGTCGCGTCCGGGGGCCAACGGATGGTCGACGGCCGACGACACGACGAGTTCTGGCGATGCGACGACACCCGTCTGCCGAAAACTCCATTTTATCCTGGTGGATGAAGCGGATAGCGTCATGATCGATGATGCGAGCACGCCGCTCATTATTGGGGCGGCTACATCCACCCAGGAAGATAAGAAGAGGAGGCTGTTTCACTGGGCCGCGGAACACGCCTCGGACGCCCGCGAGGGCGTCGAATCCAAATACATTGAACACCGTAAGAAAGTCGAATTGACGGAGCGCGGGCGCTTGTGGGTACGCGAGCGGTCCGCTGAATCACCGTTACCCAATGTCGCCATTGTTGATACCTTCGAATACATCGAACGGGCCATCCAAGTCGAACGCGACTATCGCCGTGACCGAAACTACGTCATTGCCGATGGAGAGGTGACGATTGTCGACAACAACACAGGGAGGCTTGCCGTCGGGCGGTATTGGCAGGACGGAATTCATCAAGCGATCCAGGCTCGTGAGGGACTGGAAATCACCGTGCCGACCGCCTCATCAGCACAATTGACGATTCAGAGCTTGATCCTGTCCTATCCCCACCGAGCTGGCATGACCGGGACCGCTCGATCGTCTCGTCGAGAATTTCGACGCGTGTACAAACTAGGCGTCGTGCGGATTCCGACGCGATTGCCCTCAAGGCGAAGTCGTTGGCGAACCGTTTATTGTTCCACGCAAGAAGGGAAATTGAGGGCCATACGAGACGAGGTGGCCCAGCTTCAACAAGACGGCCGACCAGTCCTGATTGGTTCACGGTCCGTCGTCAAGTCAGAACTTTTATCGGAGCTATTCTCGGCGTCGGGTATCGATCATCAAATCCTCAACGCCGACGTGAAGCCGATGAGGCGAAAATCATCGAGCAGGCCGGTCAGGCCGGCTTCATCACGATTTCCACAAGCATGGCGGGAAGGGGCACTGACATTAAACTTAGCGACGATGTGCGAGATTCGGGTGGATTGCACGTCTTGATTGCTGAGCTAAATGACTCACGCCGCGTGGACCGACAGCTGCTTGGCCGTTGTGGCCGGCAGGGCGATCCTGGAACCTATCGAGTCTTTCTGTCTCCAAGCGACCACGTCATGGATCCCCACAACAAGACAGATTTTTGGCGATTTCTGTTGACTCAGACATGGTTCCCGTCCACCGAGTGGATCTTTCGTCGAGCTCAAGCACAAATCAACGGGAAAAATGTTCGAGATCGACTGGCAATGCTGCACCACGAAAAGAAACGTCTGCGAACGCTAAAACAGGCAGGTTTGGACCCCATCTTGGATGTGGTCGGTTAGAAGTTAGAGTCGGGTCGATGAAGCCGACGAGTTCTGAACATCTATTTCAACGTGGTTTGAGGCCGGTGCGGAAGCAAACCAGTCCCCCACCGTGAGGAAACCGCGAAGCAAACCCTGTTCCGGCGGTTCCAAGTGGGGCACGGAATGCCGCACGAGATGCGCGAAGTCATGGATGGCCAACCGCGCCAGAGCCGATCCCCAATCCTCGATTCCGGCGACGCGCCAGTCGCCACTGTCATTTTCGTTGTCTGCCGTGAAATCGACATCCCACGAGCGCAGTTGCCGGCCCCTACGGGTAAGACTGCGAATGAGCCACCCGATTGGACGCGAATCTTAAGAAATCAGTGCTGCACTCTCTGAGCTGACATATTTTTCCATTTATTCAAACTAATACTCCACTGCCGGTCCAATTTCCAACTCGTTTTGCAGTGGGTATTAGAGGGTCTATGAATTCGATTCAGAAACTTCATGCCCGATAATCAGAATGGGCTATCGGCGATGGTTTGGTAAAGTCCCGCGAGATTTGTAAATTGCGATCCGGAACCGTGAGGCGTCGTTTGGCCAAGTCGCGGGTCATTCCATGTTCGCATTTAGCCCACCTAACTTTGCGTCCCTTACGATCGTGACAATTGTCAAAGTCGGATGGCTTAGGCTCAAGATTTACCCAGACTGACTCGCCTCGCCGATTCGATCGATTGAGAAGTAGTGATGCGAGATTATCATGGCGGGTAAGTCCCGTGATTCGAAATAGCTCAGTCATATCGCAATTAGTGATACGAGGTTTGGCCGGTTATCTTCAGCCAGATCGCTGGCCGGTATGTCCTAAAAATTGGACCCGCGTGGAAGAAAAGCAACGAAGTCGTCACAGAATCCCGCACACTCGCGGCGGTATGCAGATTGCGGTTGATCCCATTGCGATGAAATCGGAGTTACACCGTTATGAGTGAAGTTTCCTACGCCAACAGCCTGACAGCCGAGATCTTGCGCCGACTCGACGAGTTGACGGAGAGTCATCCCACCAGCGAAGAGTTTTTTGGCCGGCTGATTCATATGTTGACGGACGTGGTCGGCGGAGACGTTGGCCAAATATGGCAGGCGGGCGAGAACGACATTGAGGCCATGGTGCGGGCGAGCCGCGGAGAATGGGATGGCGACGACCAACTGGCGGAAGAAAAAAGCTTTGTTCTCGACGTTTTCCAGAACCCTTTGCCGACCCTCCGTGTGCAAGATTCGACGGGAGGGCACGAAGCATTTCCAACTCCCTGCTTTCTGATGGTGCCGATTTCCGACCATTTGCGCTGCTTTGCCGTGGTCTCGATCGTGGTTCACGTTGACGTACCGCAAACGGCGGAGGGCATGTTGGCCATTGTCACCGCGGTTTGCGAACGCGTCTCCAAGAGCTATATCGCTACGAGTTTTTCCCAATCGGCGCGTGATCTGGCACGAGTCAACAAGGCGATTGGCGTCATGACGGGCGTCGGAAAGCACTTGGACGTCAAAGCGATGGCATACGAAGTCGTCAATCGGTTGCAGCAGTATCTCAAGGCAGACCGAGCAACGTTGGCCCTCAAGAGAGGAAGCAAGTGTTCAATCAAAGGCATTAGCAACCAGGCGGTGTTTGACCGCCGCTCCAATGTTGTGCGACAACTTGAAAGGTTGGCGACTCAAGTCGCCAAGACGGAGGAACCGTTGTGGTTCCCCGCCGATGAAAGCGAAATGGCGCCAGCCCAACGCAGGACAATCGAACGATATTTCGAACTTTCGGACACCATGTCCATGGCCCTTTTGCCGATCCTTGCGGATCGTACTCAGCGTGAGGATCCCGAGGATATCGCGGCCACGATCCGCTCTTCCGAGGCGAATCAAGAGTGTGTTGATTCTGGAAGGAATTGAGGGACCACTCCAAACGGACCGCATCCGCCGTCGATGGGGACGCGTTGGACCTTCCGTCTCCAATGCAGTGCGAAACGCACGTGAGCACGACGGACTGTTCCTGATGCCAGCCTGGCGGACCCTAGGGGTATTCGCGGAACTTTATCGCGGCCACACCAAACGCAAAGCCATCCTGATTACGGCGGCCATCGCGACTCTAATCGCGCTACTTGTCGTGGTCCCCGCTGACTTTAAGTTGCGTGGTGAAGGAGTCATCCAACCCGCACGTCGCCAACACGTCTACGCGGAAACCGAGGGGACAGTTGAGCGGGTTCGTGTGAAGGGCGGGGACACGGTCGACGAAGGGCAGCTCTTAGTTGAACTTCGACATCCGGAATTAGCGGCACGCGTTGCCGATGTCGCGGGACGACTTAGAGAGGCCGAACAACAGCTGCACACGCTGACCATTCAACGTGTGACTCGGTCGTTCGATAGCGAGCAGGAAGAACGTGAGATCGTGCGGACCACGTCCAGCATCGAGGCAAGAGTTGCCGGGCTACGCGAGGAGCTCCAATTGTTGAAGCGGAACCAATCGCAATTGGTGATTACAAGTCCAATCGCTGGACAGGTCGTGACGTGGGATGTCGAACAGCGGTTGCGAGACCGGCCCGTCAAGCCGGGCCAGAAACTGATGACGATCGCCGTCCCGTCCGGCGGATGGGAAATCGAACTAAGAATCCCCGACAAGCGCGCTGGATACTTGCTGAAGCGTTGGCAAGAGGCTGCCGGAAACGGGTCGTCCATGGATGTCTCATTTGTGCTGGCATCGGATCCGGCCAGGGTCCGACGTGGAATCGTCGTCGACGTGGCCCCCAGCAGTAACGTGGACGATAGAGAGAACGAGAATGTTGTGCGCGTTCGGATCCGTTTGTCCGACGGTGAATTTGCCAAGATCGGCAACGTCCGCCCCGGCACGACGGTCATGGGACACGTTCACTGCGGCCGCGCCTCCATCGGCTACTGCAAACTCTATGAGTTTTTCGATTGGACGCAACGAATGTGGTTTCGTTTCGTCGCGTGAGTGATGGGCCCGCCAGGAGACTGAATTTGAAGAATAGCATACTCAGATCGGCGCCTAGGAAGGTTTCGACCTGTTTGTTGGTCGGATTGACCGCTCTGAACGCAGCGTTCGGCGAGTCGATCGAAACGTTGTGTGTGGTCCGCGAACTTGACGAAATTGAGGTTCCGGCTAAGCGTGACGGATTGATCGCGACTTTGCTCGTGCGAAGAGGCATGCGGGTCGAGGCAAACGAACGGCTGGCGGAGTTGGACCAATTGGACATCACGCTGCGGCTGAACGTCGCCCGAGCGGAACTGCAACAAGCGGAAGCCAGGGCCGACAATGACGGCCCAGTCGCCGCATCGGAATCGGCGGTGAGTCGCGCGCAAAAGGAAAGCAGGTTGCTCGCTGAACTGGGGGATAACGCGGTCTACCTCGAGCGTTTCCGTATGGAGAACAACCTCGAGCGCTCCTTGGCCGAGCTGCGGACTTCGCAAAACCAGCTCTTGCAGGATCGGCTGCAAGTGGAGGTCAAGCGTAACGAAATGTACTTTCTGGAAAATGACCTCAAGCAAACCGTGGTGCATTCGCCCGTGCGAGGCGTCGTCCGGCAGCTGATACGTCAACAAGGTGAATGGGTTCGCCAGGGCGAGCCGATTTTGGTCGTGACTCGCATGGATCGACTATTGGTTGAAGGCTTCGTCGACGCAAAAACGATCCCGCCCCACAAAGTGACCGGTGCGACCGCTCAAGTGTCGATTGAGGTGGCGAACGGCCAGCCGACGAAATTCGATGGTTTGGTGGTGGCCCAAGCCGCCCCGAAGCTGGAACTCGATGGCAAATTTCCCGTTTGGGTCGAAATCAATAACGAATTGACTCCCGACCGTCGCGGCACGGAGCGATGGCTTATCCGGCCTGGGATGACGGGATCCATCGTGGTTCATATCGAATGAGCTGCAGCAAGGTCAGTGGCTGATCATGGATAATGCTGTCGAGGTATTCCAGTCAAGTCGTCAGCGGTCGGTCGGACTCCGCAAGAGGGTGGACGTTACGGTCGCCGAGCACATCTATCGCAACGAGCGGTTTTGGCTCATCAAAGACCCACTGGAAATGGAGTTCTATCGGCTGAACACGGAAGAGTACGCAGTCTGGAAGATGATTGATGGGAAAAAGAGTCTTGACGATATCAAGGAACAGTTTGAGGCCGAATTTCCACCCCAGCGGATCACACACCGTCAGTTGCAGTCGTTTCTCTCGGATCTGCATAACAAGTCTCTATTGGCCTACACCGACTGTGACGTGGCCGCACAGCTGATCCAGCGTGGTAAGGAAAAACGACTAGAAAAGTGGAAGAAAAACCTCAGTGGCATCCTGACGTTGAAATGGAGAGGTGTCGATCCGGACCGCTTCCTGGATCGGCTGACACCTAGAGTTGGGTGGTTATTCTCCCTACCGGCCGTCATCTGTTCGGTCCTGTTCATGGTCTCGGCGGTCGTATGGTTGTTGGTGCATTTGCACCTCTTTCTCGCGCGCCTTCCCGCGCTGAACGATTTTCTTTCCCAGCGAAATTGGCTGCTCCTGGGTGCGGTCATTGTCACGATGAAGATTCTTCATGAACTGGGGCATGGCATCGCATTCAAGCGACTTGGCGGAGAGTGCCATGAAATTGGGGTGATGCTGTTGATGCTGATCATTCCCACCCTCTATTGCAGCACGACGGATTCTTGGCTGCTGAAGAGCAAGTGGAAGCGCGCGGCCATCGGTGCGGCCGGCATGTATGTGGAACTGTTTGTCGCCGCCGTCGCCACCTACGTCTGGTGGTTTGGCCAACCCGGTACGTTGAACATGATCTGCCTGAATATCATGGCGACCGGATCGATCAGTGTTCTGGTTTTCAACGCGAACCCGTTTCTTAAGTATGATGGCTACTACATATTCTCGGACGTGATGGAGCTGCCAAATCTTCGTGAGCGAGCCGGGAAGCAGACACAGAGTTGGTTTTTCAAATATGGATTGGGCATCGATGAGGATGCGGAGCCGAACAGCCGACTTGCCACCAAAGTGACGCTGACGCACTACCAACTATCCGCCTTTGTTTTTCGCATTCTAATTGTCGTTATGGTGCAATTCATGTTGATTGACCGCCTGCGGCCGTACGGACTAGGTTACTTTGGACTGGCCGTCGGACTGCTGGCGCTTGGCGCGTTGCTGGTCCCTCCGTTTTGGGGGTTGTACAAGTTTTTCAAGATTCCAGGGAGATTACATCGCATCGAAATGAAACGAGCCGCAGTGACTTGGGCTATGGTGTCACTGATCGCCGCGGTCGTCTTTGGACTACCTCTTCCTCATCACGTCACTTGTCCTTTCACGATCGAGACGCGAGATGGCCAGGCGATTTACGTGAGGCACGACGCAGTCCTCCGCAACTTGAATGTACGCCCAGGGGACCGTGTGGAAGCTGGTGATGTCGTCGCGGAATTAGAAAATATTGAGACCTCGTTAACCTTAGCGAGGCTTCGAACCCAAGGCAACGAAAAGAGGGCGGAGCTGAGGCTGCTCCAGTCCAATCGGGAGGCATCGCCAAAACTCGCTGCGCGCATCGCCGAGCTTCTCGAAACGCTCGCCACGAACGAGGAGAGCGCCCGTGAATATGAGGAGATTGTGTCGGCGTTTCATATCGTGGCTGAACGAGATGGATGGGTCATTCCCGAATGGACCGGGCGGCGGCCGGAACAGGGCGAGCAGATGAATTCGTGGGACGGATCTCCACTCGATGCTGAGAATCTGGGGACCAGGCTAACTAGCGGACAAAAGCTCTGCACGATAGGAGATCTGCACCGCTTTGACGCCGTGTTGGCTGTCAACGAGCACGACATCAGCTTTGTTGAAGCCGGTCAGACCGCGACGTTGATGCTGGATTCGATGCCGGGGTTTCGGACCAGCTACAATATCCTGTCAGTCGCTCGAAAACAGTCCGACGAGCTAGCCGGTAGCCTATCGAAAGCCAATGGCGGAACCATCCAGCTTCAGCCGGCGACCAAGTCACAATCCACTGGCCTTCGTCCAAGCGATGAACACTTCGAAGCGCTGGTTTCTTTGACCGATTCACCACTAAGACTCAGCGACGGATTGCGCGGTCACGCGCGAATTCGCGTTGGCTCTCGAACTCTCTTCCAACGGTTTACGCTCCTAGTTTATCGTAACTTTCGGAAGAAACTATAGCTGGCGTGCTGGCCAAAAAGATCTCACAGTTTGTTGATTCGGTTCTTGTGCAATGTACGGCTACTGGTCAAGCAGGTAGGCGCCGAACTGTTTGTGCGGTCATTTCCCCAGCCAATTGGAATTGGACTGGGCACAGCGATGCAGTTTGAAACACTTGCCAAGCTGATTCAACTGCCTGGTTTGGCAATGAGGTTTTCGTTGGACCACCGGCGTCTCGGGATGATTGAGGATTGTCTCACCGCGATTGAATCGATCTAAATGCGTCGAGGATCAAGAATGGGAGACCTGACGTGGGCATATTTGAAGCTGGTCGTGCGTAGCAGAAGGCCAATAAAAAATGCCCGTTTAGGCTTAGCCCAAATCCGCCGATGCAGGACAAGCGTCGAAATCGACAGCTTTTGGTTGAAGCTCGATTCCGATTCGAGGCCGGTTTCAGTGGGATCGCTGGACGGGTGCCAGCCCATTTCTCCGCCGAAATGATCTGATTCTAGCTAGCCCCGTGAACATTTTGCCACAAAGCAATGGAGGATTGCGGCCAGAAATCGACCGGTTGCGGTGGATGTGCGGGGGCACATCGCGTTTCCTATATCGAGGCTCCGGGTATTGCAAACTCGGGTCTTGCACGGCATGTCTCTTTCCCGATTAGTTGAAACGATGGAGAATCGGTGCCGTTGATGGGTATGGCCAAAGGCTGCAGAGACAGGTCGCATGGCAATGCCTGCCCAGTTTTGAAAGCCCACGGGAGGGTCGGTCGGATGATATTTGATGCCAGAGGACTCGCATCCAGTTCCCGTCCAGCAGGTTTTACGCTGGTCGAACTGTTGGTGGTGATCGCCATAATTGGAATTTTGGTTTCGCTCTTGCTACCAGCGGTCAATGCGGCACGCGAGGCGGCCCGTCGCACCCAATGTCAGAATCATATCAAGCAATTGGGGCTGGCCGTCAACGTCTACGAAGGCGCGATGCGAAGCTATCCGCAGGGACGTAATACGCGTGATCCAACGGGCGTTTCTTGGGCCTTTCGTCTGTTACCGTTCATGGAGCAACAGTCGATCTATGATGCCTACGATCCGGCTTTCCGCGTTGACGACGCGGAGAACGCCTTGGCGATGCGAAGTGCCGTGAGCACCTACTACTGTCCCAGTCGACGGAGCCCAGTGGCCGATCGGAACTTTGACAACAACAATCGCACACCGCTGGTTACCGGCGAGGCCGCTGGAGGCGACTACGCCGCCAATGCAGGGACCTATTTCAATTTTCGTTCCAACGAAGACATTGATCGTACGAATGCCGGACCGATCTACACGTTCTCGGAAATCCGCCATCAACAGGTGACCGATGGCGTCAGCAAAACTTTCGCGGTCGGCGAGAGACATATCCCGCCAGTGGATAATGACATCCCACAGGTCATGCAGCATCACTCGCAAGGTGACTGTTCGATTTTCGCGGCCGATACGCCGCATGGCATCTTTGCCGACACGCGACGCGGATTGGCCAATAGTGTCCACGACACGAATTCAACAAAATACGGCGGTGAACATCCCGCCGTCACGCTATTTGTATTTCTCGACGGACATGTCGAGAGTCTGAGCAATGATACCGACTTGGATGTTCTAAACTGGTATAGTGCCATTGGCGACGGCAATGATCCGACGTCTGGTATCGGGCTCGAGGACGACGACGAAACTTAAACTCACTCACCCATGGGCGCTGCTAGATTGTCGTTGCACAAGATTCAGCTCGGGAATAAGCCGACACAACTATGACAAAGAAAAATAAAATCATCAGTAGCACGATTGGTGGGGCGATCACGTTGGCGATTTTCACGACCCTATTCGTGTTTTGGCTTGGTCCCAGCCGGCAGGTGCGGCAGGCTATGGCATTGCGCGATCAGTTTGCGCGGAGCGAGGACTTGACCCAGCCGGCACGGAACAAGCTCAAGACTCAACTGATGCGGTCCGTGGACGAGATGGATCGGGACACGCGTTGTAAGCTGCGGGAAAAACTCCGTGAAGAGCAGCGAGATGTCTCTCGACAAAGCATGGCCGACTTTCGTGACGCCGCCGACGATGAAAAACCGGCCATCTTGGACGAAGCGATCGACTATTACGTGACGATGCGAGAGGCCAATTCGGCGATTGGCCGCGGGGGAGGGCGTGGACGATACCGGGGTGGACCTCGTCATGGCGACCGACAGGGACGTGAAGGGCAGAGACGTGAAGGGCAGGGACGTGAAGGGCAGGGACGTGAAGGGCAGGGACGCGAAGGATGGCGCGGTGAACGACGAGGGATGGACCAACCGGTCCGTGGCGAGCGAAACGGGTCGCCGCGATCTGATGTAGCCGGAGTCCGTTCCGAACGGGGTGGCGGTGGCGAAGCCGGAACGACTCGCGGACCTCGCAGAAGAGGACCCGACCCAGGTGGTGATCGGGACGGGGCATCGGATGAAGAACGCCAGTTGCGCACGGAGTACTATGCTGCATTGCAGGAGCGGGCTGAGGAGCGAGGCATTGCAATCGGCCGACGACGAGGTTGATCTCCAGGGCGGCCAATGTAATTTCATTGAGGTGAGGTGAGCTGCGAGCGTTCCTTGATACGGTGGCCGGCCAAGTGTCGGTTTGGAAAGGTCGATGAATCAAAGGAAATAGGGAGAGCGCTATGCACGAAATGATCGAACCGTTGGTGCGTCGACGTCAGATGCTCAAGCTGGGTGGTGCGACTGGCCTTCTTTATTGCTTCACTCCCGGGCTGTTTGCCGAGGAGCTGATGCGTACGGCCCAAATGGGTGAGGGCCCGTTTTATCCCGACCGGTTGCCGCTGGATACTGACAACGATTTGCTCATCGTCAATGACTCGCTGACACCCGCCGTGGGGGAGATTACACATCTCACGGGGAAGATATTCAGTGCGTCGGGCAGCCCGGTGCGGAACGCATTTGTTGAGATCTGGCAAGTCGACGGCAACGGGTACTACATTCACAGCGGTAGCGGTGATTCTGAGGTTCGAGATGGGAATTTTCAAGGATATGGTCGATTTCTGACCGGCACCAGCGGCGAATACTACTTTCGCACGATCAAGCCCATCGGCTATGGGACAGGAAACTTCCATCGCACCCCGCACATACATTTTGCGGTCAGTAAAAATGGCCAGCGGATTTTTACGTCCCAAATGTTGATCCAAGGGGAGCCGGGAAATGAGCGCGATGGATTGTTTCGACGGGTGAGCGATCCCGGAGAGCGTGACACCATTCTGGCGGAGTTTAAACCGATTCCCGAGTCGAAGATCGGTGAACTGGCGGCCCATTTTGACATCGTGTTAGGGCATACTGTCGAAGAGATGGAGGATGGCACCCTCAGAGGCGGCATCGGCAAGTCTCAAAGACAACCGCGACGGGGTTGAACCAGGCGGATATGGTCGGACCTTCCTTCGTTGTCCGTTTCCTGGGCGTCTGGAGCTTGAATCTGTCTCTTTACGTCGGTGCGACGATTGGGATATGGGTCATTGGGCGTCGGAGACGCCGCTAATTGCATGCGTCTTCACGGATCGCAATGTTACGGAATTCAACGGGATCTCTATGCCCCGCGAAGCCGAAGTGCCCGCGCTCGAGGTCCTTGCCTGGGTGGGGCGATTCACCCATGAATTCAGTGACTTGGCTCAAGTCCGTATCCAGTATCACGTAACCGTTGAGTTCCACGCGAATGGTCGAACCTCGCACGGTCGTTTCCTGAAAATTCCACGTGCCCGGTGGTCGCAAATAACCACGCACCGCTGGCGTCATTCCATAGGCCGATCCATGGTACTGACGCTTGTCCAATTCCGTATACTTGGGGCTGTCATTGTCCAGTACCTGCAGCTCGCACATGCCGTCGTACGCTGGATTTCCGTGGCCCGGATAGCGAATAGCTAATCCATTGTTGCCGCCGGGCGGGAGCTTGAATTCCAATCGAGCGGCAAAGTTGCCGTACTGTTTCGCGGTGAAGAGCGTCCCTCCACTGTTGGGTTTACATCGGACCGCGCTGCTCACGACTTCGTAGTTGCCGGTCGCACCTTGCCATCCGACCAGGTCGCGGCCATTAAATACGTGGTTGAATCCCGCGTCGTTTTTGTCGGCCAGGATTCGATTGGCTTCGTCCGGAGGAATCTCTCGCACGTACAGGTTCCGCCAGCGAATCTCGCCGCCGTGCGTCTGCAGTTGGACCGAACCTTTAGCAAAAAGTGGCCGGGAACGATCCCAAAAGTTTTCCATCACGGCGTGGTTGACGACGAGTTGGTCGTTCATCCATACCGAGGTCCGCGAACCAACCTGGCGGATTCGCATCCGGTTCCATTCGCCGAACGGTTGGTCCGCCAACACTAACGGATCCTTGCCGGCAGCGCCTTCACTGTTATTCCAGAGGGCGCCCGATCCCTTGTCGGCGCCGAGCGTGAACTTCTCGGTATCCGTGGTATCCCAAATCTGCACTTGCGGGGTAAGCCTTAGGTAAATGCCGCTATCGGCCAATGGAACCGTCCTGTACTCGATCAAGAGCTCACAGTCACCAAACTCACGGTCCGAGGTCAGGTAGACGCCGTGGCCATCATTGACGATTTCACCGTTTTCGATCGTCCAGTGCTGCCGCATGTCTTCCAAGTCCGCGGCATGCTTGGCGCCGCGCTCTTCCTGCGTCATGGCTGCCAGGTCGCGAGGATCGAAATGCCCCAGCCCGTGCCAACCGTTAAAATCGTGGCCATTAAAGAGCGGTTCGAAACCGGGCGGCGCTGCGGCGGAGACCGGAATCCCGCAGGCAAGTGTAACGAATACCAAAGTAATCAGAGCTGTGACAGGAATTCTT
>Ga0310123_10003097_pt1 | contig 13010 bp, 8 predicted proteins | sample CB6_AW_1057_MG_FD_203505 | JGI IMG/M metagenome (GOLD analysis project Ga0310123, IMG submission 203505) | Marine microbial communities from Western Arctic Ocean, Canada - CB6_AW_1057 | ecosystem: Environmental > Aquatic > Marine > Oceanic | place: Canada: Western Arctic Ocean | collected... | reverse complement strand
ATCAACCTGACGCCCAACCTCTTGGCCTCGTCTTGGGCGATGCGCTGCATGTGGACAAAGAATGGATAGGCGAGGTTGGAGTAACTCACCATGATTGTTTCGGCCGCATTCATCAACGTCGGCGTCAACGTCAGACCTGTAGCAATCAACCCGCAAATGACCCGTTGAATTGCACGATTGATTGGCATGTTTCCTCCTTCAAAGATCCTTCATCTGGAATGTTACCAGGATGTTCTGGAAATCGACGTGGTCTGCCTGCGATTTGGCAGCCCGTCGGACCTGCGCGGAAAATTCCGGTGCATCTTTCAGGCCGGGAGTTGTCACCTCAAAATTGAAACCCAGTTTACCTTGACGGGGACCGTCCAACATTTCAAGGTCACGTGTCGAAAAGTGGTATTCTCAGCTCGTGTCACCCTGATTGCCGTCACTTACTCGTAATCAATGCGGACCGAACGCAAGACCGGTGTATTGGACGAGTTGGGACTGATCAGGCTGGCCTTGTACTGGACCCAGCGATGCTTGTGCGCGGGCTGCTTCATGTTGGCACCAGGACTCGTGTAAAAGCTGTCAGGACCTTCCGGTCCCTGCCATCTGGCGGCAGCCAATGCCTGTTTGGTCTCCGCCGTGCGGATTTGCAGGAGAAGACGCGTGCGATGGGGCGTCTCGGCTGTCCAGGAAATCCGCTTGCACAACACCGCACGGCCAGCGTCCCAGGCGGGCGACAGATAATCATAACAATCTGACCGATCGTAGAGATTACCGATGTCCACGAGCGAGAAGAAATGCGCCCCGGTCGCCGGCAGGGAGGTAATCCGGTCGGCGGCGTAGCCCGTGGGGCTGCCCCAATGGATCCACGTCGGACTGCGATGATTTCCCACGATCGTATGATTGGCGACGATCAGGTCCTGATGTCCATCCAGATTGCAATCCGCGACCAAGGCCCCGCAACCGGAGAAACCGGGAATCTCTGTCTTGCGGGCCGGGTCGAATCCCCGGGGCCCATTCCAGTACAGGAAGCCGGGAAAATGGCGGTGCACGCCTCCCAGGTAACTGGGAAAAAACAGATCGATGTAACCGTCTGAATTACAGTCGGCAGCCACCGCGTCATTGGGTCCGATGGTAGGCAGCCTGTCGGTGCGCGCGGCCGAATAGCCGTCCTGGCCACCCCAGTAGACGACGGCGTCAACATGCGGATTGGCGTGGTGAATGGCCACTTCACCGGGTCGCAGCGGTTTGGCCGCATCGGCATGATTGACCACAATCAAGTCCAGAAAACGATCCCGATTCAGGTCGGCAATCTCCACAATGCAACAGTGTTTTCCCGGCAACTCCAGCACGCTGGTGTGCGCGTTGTTGAAACCTTGCGGGCTATTCCAGTGAAGGATCACTTGGTTGTCCCGAGGAGAGATGACGTCCAGCCAGCCATCCTGGTTCAGATCGGCCAACGATCCGTACCCGACGTTTGGATCGAAGTGGAAGCGATTCGTGCTGGAGAAGCCGGACGGCTGTCCGAAAATGATTTTGGAATTGATGAGTAAATCCAGATAGCCATCCCGATCCAGGTCGGCCGTCCGAACCGTGCCTGCCCTGGCGTCGGGCACGGTTGTGTGGTTCTGCCGGTCAAAGCCGGTTTCGCTGCCCCAGTAGATCATGGTCGGGGTGGCCCCGTGGGCGAACACCAGGTCAACGTGGCCGTCCGCGTTCAAGTCGCAATTCGCGAAGCCGTCGACACTCCGCATCGTGGGGAATCCCTGTCGTCGCTGCGGATCAAATTGTCCCTGATCGTCACCCCAGTAAATCCAGGAAGTCGTCGGGCCAACCGCGGCGACCGCGGAAGTTGTGCCTCCGGCGTAGGAAACCCCCTCAATCTTGTTCACAAAACAAACATCTTTTTTTCTGTCCCCGTTCAGGTCAGCGACCACGACGGCAGACGCACCGGAGGTGGGAAGTTCCGTGCGGCGCCGATCGTCCAGACCGTCGGGGCCACCCCAGTAAACGTACGAGTTGGTGTCGAAAAATCCACCGTGGTCATAGTTGGCGAACACCAGTTCCGGAAAGTTATCGTCGTTCAGGTCGGCGATGGTAACGTCGTGCGCGTGGAGGGCGCTGATTTGGGACCGCCGCTGGGGCGCAAACCCCCGCGGTCCGTTCCAATAGACGAAGGAGACATCCTCGGAACTGTTGGCAAAGACCAGGTCGGGCAGGCCATCCTGGTTGAGGTCTCCCGCGGCGCAGGCGTGCGCACCGAGTGTCGGAAGTTCCGTTCGCGACTCGCTGGTGTATCCTGTGCTGCTTCCCCAGTAAATGTAGGAATTCACACGGTATGTCTGGACGCGATTGCCCGTGGGAGGATCGGGTTTTTCCTCCAGCGAAAACATGTTGGCCAGGACAATTTCCGGATGTGCATCGTGGTTGAGGTCGACCACTTCGATTCCCGAGGTGTAAAAACCGGGCAGGTCCAGGCGGCGATCCGGGCTGAATTCACCCCGCGCGTTGCCCAGGTAGATCATGGCCCCGCTTTCGGACTCACGATTGCCTTCGTTGGCGAAGGCCACGTCGGGGAACCCGTCCCGGTTCACATCGGCGATGGCAACATCCGTGCAATTGATGGTGGCCAGTTCAGTCCGTCGCTTCGCGGAGAAGCCGACTGCAGATCCCCAGTAGATGAATGACTTGCGGTACTGATCCACCACCATGTGATAATCGACTCCGCGATTGGCCAGCACGATGTCTGGAAAATCGTCGCCGTTCAAGTCCGCGATTGCCACCGCCCTGGCTGCGCGGGCGGGGAGTTCGGAGCGGCGCGATGGATCGAATCCCTGCGGGCCGCCCCAATAGATGTAACAATCCAGGTTGGTGCGTTCGCCGTCGAATCGATTGGCAATGACAATGTCTGCGTGCCCGTCCCGGTTCAAGTCCGCCACCGCGGCATCCATGGCTCCGGCTGTGGGCAATTCCAGTCGCGCCTGCGGAGAAAACCCCCGCGGATTGGACCAGTAGATCAGGGTTTCGGTCACCTCGTCGTGGTCCTGGCCACAGGCGATGGGCAGGTCGAAATTTCCGTCGTCATTCAGGTCCCACAGGTTGACCAGCCGCACGCTGCCGTCGGCCGCGACATACGTGTTGACTCCGCCATCGCCGAGTGTGCCGTCACTGAAATCAACGAACGTGGATGACGTCCATGCGGCGTCCTGGGCAACGACGGAGACAGTGCCAACCGACAGGCCACCGCAAAGCAGAAAAACGCAAAGCATGGTGGTGGATGGGCGTATTTGCATAGGATTACTGCGACACAATCGGCAGACCCAGTTGGTGGTCAAACCGCCTGGCGGTATGCGGAGCAAAGCGGAATGAATAGAGTTTTGCATCACCTGTCATCGTAAAACGGACCCGGATGGGAACACCTTCAAAATGCTTCAGGTCACCATTGCCAGACCAGGTGACCACGTGCCTCGGAGCATCACCTGTGATCGGGTCGGACGTTTTCGGTGGTTGTTGTGTCGCGTCTCCTGGATTGGCAGCAACCTTGGTTGCCTCAACCAGCAGGTCCACCTTGATTTCTCCGCCCCGCGCGTCAGCGTTTACCAACAACCGGTCTCCCTGGTATCTCAGCATCTTCGTCAAGACAATAGCAGGCCCCCCGGCCGGGCTTTGGGCCTGGAGTGACGCGTAGCCGTCCACTCGCAGCGTGGCACAGCCGAGCCCGCTCTGGTGTGGCCCCTCGGATTCGTGGTGCAATTCCGAGGTTCCATTGTAGTAAAAGTATATTTTATCCTCGTAGACCACTCCCTGGGAGTGTGTAAACATCATACCCGAACCGATCCGACCTTCCTCGCCCCGTGGTAGAAACGGTCTGCGTTGGGGCCAGCTCCAATGGCTTCCGTCTCGGCTGAAGGCAATGCAGATCCAGAGCCTGTCCCGTTCCGACTCGCGCGCAGCTTCGGCCGTGTAAAATACCGTGGGCAGCCCGATGTAGACGCCTTCGTTAACAAATCCGGTCATCCAGTAAATCTGTGCCCCGGCACCGTCAACTCGCTCGGTTGTAAAATGCCCATCCAGTTTTTGAAAGTGAACCAGGTCCTCACTTTCGTAAAAAATGATCCGCCTGAAATAATCCGGTGAAGTCAGGGTTCCAGGATAACCCAGCCTTTCCCGCATCATGCCGATGCAACGGTTCCTGAGAGGGTCATGGATAAAGTGGTTACATTCATCGGTATACCAGTCCGGCTTCTCGCGTCGCGCGGCGCGAATCATTTTCGGTGACCACACCGCAGTTTCTCCAGCAGCCTTCCAGGAATATCCATCCGCAGAATAGGCGGGGCAGTGCATGGAACTTTCATGCTTGTCAAACATCATCTTGTATCTTTTCTGCGGATCGATTTCCCGGCGGTCGTACCAGACTGCCATCTCGTACTGGGGTGCTTGCAGCCCTCCGTCCGTTGAATTGGGGTCGATAATCCCGGTTTTGTTGAAAGGCTCAAGCCTTTCCGTGCCCCGCCTGTCAGACGTCGCCACTTGGCGCCTCCAATGGATCCCGTCGTTCGATTCGGCATAGCACAGCGGTAAATCCGCCCTGTTGACGGCCACATACCACATCCGAAACAGGCCAAGCCGTTCATCGTACATGACCCATCGGCAGCTTAATTCCTCTTCCTCATCCGGGTTGGTAACGATGACCGGTTCGGCCACCTTGGTCGCCTGGTGAAAGACTCGCCTGGCATCGACGGCTTCGAGGATCACATGATCATCGAAGAGAAGCTGCTTTTGCGAGCCAATATCCAGTATCTCCAGAGTTTGTTGTGTAAACTCGTTCTCCTGGGCACATGCGATATTTTCCCGGCAAAGAAATACAACCGTCGCGAAAAACAGAATCACCCATCTCACTTCTCTATCTCCTTGCTCCTTGTCTTCGATGATCCTGCTATTTTACCCTCACTCGCTCGTCCATTGCCATCCGTGAAGAGCCGCAAAGCGTTCTATGCCGGTATCCTTCTTTCCACTGTGTGTCTGGTAGTCCCTATCGGGGTTAGGGGTAGTTCTCACTCGCGTTCGGTCTTCACTGACCAGAACAGCCACGGCTTCAAGCAGATCGTCAGAGAGTCGTGTTCAAAGTCAACGTCCGCAACGAGCAGGTGCGTCAGTTCGCCGACACGGAGGCCGTAGATTGCCAGCGTCTGGAAGACCGGATGGTGCCAATCGTCTGACGAGTTGAAGAAGTCATGCTCTTGCTCAGGTGTGAAGATCTTCCGCCTGCCCCGTGCTCATCTCGGTCCCGTAGTCGGTCAATCAAAAACGCTGAAAACGGATTCTCGACGTAGGGAGGCATCATCTGCCGTGTCCTGACCCAGTTAAATGACGTCCGACACGTGTTGAGGATGAACCGGATGCCGCTCGTCTTGTACACAGACCGACGTCCACGTTCGGCGCCATTCCGCGTTCTCGTCTGCCCGCAAAGGCGCCGGACCAGATCTCGAAGGCGGTGGTAGATTTGCGTAGATAGCGAGTCGTGGTAGTCATCCTTGGATGATCACCAAGCCGGCCCAAGAATCAAATTCAAAAGACGAGAACTCGCAAAACAAGTGTAGAATGTCGTGACAGACAGGTCGGCTTACGAGCGGGCCGTGGAGTATTTTCTACACGGAGACTGGACAGCCGCCGTTGACTACGTTCGACGTCCAACCGCAACGAGGCCCGCCAAAGCAAACACAGCCAAAACGAATGCAGAGGGTTCGGGAATGGGCACCCCATCCGAAGCAATGATCCATTCCGTGTTGCCCCCGAGGGTTCCACCCGGGCCAGTCTGCCAATACGTTACGTCGTCGGAAGTATCCGCAGTTCCAAACCCATTTATAAATCGGAACAATCCGACGTCGTTTGTCCCCCAGGCGACATCACGGGACCATGTAAGTTTACCGGTCTGGCCGCCCGTCGAATCCAATATCCCCGTCAAAACCAAATCACCCTTATCAGACGCATTAAACCAATCTAATATCGAAATGTCTGTAGCCGACACTCTCGGGAAACCCCAAACCTGTTCGAGGGTTGAGGACCCCGGTGTCATTGTCCCAAACTCAATGTCAGGTTGAGTCGGGTGATTCGTGATCTGCACCTGCCAAGAGGTGATCTCGGCAGCCAGCAAATTTCCGTCCCCGTTCGAATCATCTACCGTGATCGTCCCAGAAAAATTCGCACCACCCTGTTCCGCTGGGTAATCGTTAAAAGTGTATTCGATGGGTGTCGCCTCGACTTGCAGCGAGTCCATACCCAAGGTAACCATGACTGCCGCTACAAAGAGGTTGATAAAAGACTTCATGAGTTCGCCTTCGGATGAAGTTAACGTTCGGGACAAAACTGACGGGAGTGGCTTGCCGCTGCCGTCAAGCAAAAGGAGTACGGTTCAACGTGGTCTGTCTCTTACTGTCCCTAGCGTTTCCTCCACCTTGGCGAAAGTCTGCGTCAACCTGCTGCACATCCAAAAAATGGCGGCAACTCAAAATACCCATATTACACATGCTGCCATAGTCAGGCCAGCCTTATTCACGGTCGATCCTTCAAATCGAGTTTTAAATAGTGCACATTGACACCGTTTTGACACCATATGACTGTGTCAATGAAAATGGCTTCTCACAAGTCATTGTTACAAAACAACTTGAGAAAAGCCAATCAGCAGAGACGGAGAGGGAGGGATTCGAACCCTCGGTACCCAAAGGGTACACCGGTTTTCGAGACCGGCACGTTCGACCACTCCGCCACCTCTCCGGACGATCTGGACAGTAACAATGATACCGGCCCGTCAATGGTAGCGCCAAGGTCCAATAGATTTTCTTCTGGGGTCCATGTCGCGAGCACCCTACACAGGACACTCAAGCAAACAGTTCGTGACAGATGCTAGCTTGGGAGTTGTACCAAACTTCGAACTCCGGCCAGGAACTCCTGCTCTTGCAGGCACGTGCCGTCAGCCTTATTCTCCGCATCCGCTCAGCGGCGGGCGAGCAAACGGGCTCAGTGGCAATCAGACTACAAAGTTTCTGACATAAGGGACCGAAGCCCCCCTTTCATTGGTCTGCGCCAACCCAGGGACTCAGACGCTGTTTACCAAGTTTCCGAAATCCCCCAGGACATGAGACAAAGCATGTCAGCGCTGTTACTGACCTTCGAGTTCCTCAATACCAGTTGGGCAAAATCAGGCCTACTCTGTGGGGGACTGGCCCTGGTATTGGTGCTGCTTTCGCTCGACCGTCAGTCGCCAACCGTTCATGGATTCGTCGTCGGAAAAAACTGGTTCCGTCAAGCTTGTCTCGGATTTGCGGCTGGTTTTGTCGTTTACGCCGGGTACTGTCTGTGTGCTTGCTTGGCGGGCGCGGTCTACCTGCAGCCCGCAGAACTGACACCCTACAGAAGCTTGAAAGGTTTCTTAGGAATGATCTCGGCAATCCCTGTGGCAGCGGTCCAGCAAGTGATCTTTTGCGGATACCTGCAAGGACGTTTACGCACATTGTTGGGCCGTGCAGTTGCCATCCTTTTAACCTCTCTCCTGTTTGCCACACTCGCCTGCCTGGGTCGTGATTACCAATATCTCTTCAGCCTTGAAACGGGTTACCTGGTGGTCAGTCTGTTTTTAGTTTCGGTATTACTGGGAATTTTGAGATTTCAAACCGGCAACATCGTCCTGGGTACGAGTGTCTTGGCGGGAGCCATTGCCGTTCGTCGTTTCACACGCAAATCAGATCTGCTGGGTTATGATCATGCGTCGGATTGGTACGGAGCTTTTTCCACAGGGCAAGATCTCCGCCAGGGGTATATGTTCTGGTGCCTGTTGATACCGTTTATTGTGATTGCGCTGGTGCTATTGCGACGTTGGGGAGAACCCCCACCGGCAACCAACCAGGCCGGGCTCAGTACCAGTTTTAAGCGTTTGTTTCCCTTTTCCAACTTGATGGCGTTGGCTCCTCTCGATTTGTGGTTCGCCGCCCTCATCGACGCCCGGTTCCGAGTCGAAATCAAATACCTGCCGCGGCTGTTCTGGATCTTAACCATCTCTTCATTCAACACGCTGCTCACTCTTCCCGAGCGGCTGCTCGGGCCCTTGGTGCTCAGACATCGCGTACCGGACCCCGTGTTCATTGTCGGCCTCCATCGAAGCGGAACGACCTACCTGCACAATCTTTTGGCTTTGGACCCCCGCTTTTGTACGCCCCGTAATTATCAAATCGTAAATCCCTTCGGCGCCCTTTTTTCAGGTTGGCTTCTTTTTCCTTTCTTGGGAATGTTCTTAACCGTCAAACGGCCGATGGACGGGATGCGATTCAACGTTTTCTCGCCCCAGGAAGAGGAGTTCGCAATTGCCGGCATGACCCGATGTTCACCTTACTGGGGTTTCAGTTTCCCGCGACGCATCGCAAATTACGAGCAGCACGTCTTCCTGGAAGACAACGGGAGTGGCAACCGAGAAAGGTGGGTGAGCGCTTTTCTGCTATTCCTGAAAAAGATCACATTTCTATCGCGGAAAACACCCCTGCTGAAAAGCCCCTACAACACGGCACGGGTCAAGTTGCTCAGCGGACTTTTCCCGCAAGCTAAGTTCATCCATATCCATCGTCACCCTTACGACGTGTTCCGTTCCAACCGTCATTTTGCGCGCGAGGGTATCGTGGCATTCCAAGTACAAGACCCGGACCCCCAGGAAGGTTACGAAACACGTTTTCTGGAAAACCAGAAACGCCAACTCCAGACTTACTATCGCCAAAGTGCCGAGTTGCCCGAGCAAAACCGGGTGGAAGTCAAATTTGAGAACCTGGAAGCCGATCCGATCGAAGAAGTTCGCCGATTCTACGGTCAGCTCGGCTGGGAAATGAGTACTGAATTTGAAATTCGCCTGAAAAAATATCTCGGGACCATCCACGATTACCGCAAAAATCAATTTGTCAGTTTGTCGCCACTCGACCAGAGTCAGATCGACTTTCACATGGGAGAATTCATGCGGCGTTGGGACTATGACACCCCTACCCAGTTCACAGAACAAACCAATCAGGCTGCTTGAATCGGTCTTCGACCTCCTCCTGGTTGGAAGCGGGCGCTGTCGCCCACACCCGGCTTGCTTTCTCACCACGGTTCGTCACTGCCAACTTCGTCCGAGGATTGCCAGATACGATTTGAGACTCGCACAACAAGGCAGGCCACCTGGTCAGTCCAAGGGGTCAAACCGGGCCGTTGCAACATGAACACAAAATGCCAAAAAGATCATCAGGTCCTAGCATCTTGTCCCCCCTTGCGTAATGATGGAAACCTTGCGAGCACGGCTGCGGAGTGAAAACAGGTGCAGATCGGCGTCACGAAGATCATCGATACATTTGCTGAAGCCTTCAGCATGCGCTACTGCCGGGTACTGGTGACCGCCTATGACTCTTATTGGCTGGAAGCTGCGGTACGAGAATTCTGCGGATACAGCACTTCGGTGATCGCTTGCGACTGTGAAGCCGGCCTGGAGCGTTGGCAGGATGGCACAGAGTCCCTGGACGGGCGGCCCGGAGCCTCCATTCTGGCCTTCGGTTTTTCTGCCGAAGCCCTCGGGCAGGCCGTCTCCAACCGGACCGGTCAATGCATTATGACCTGCCCATCGACGGCTGCATTCAACGGTTTGACAGAAGCGGGCCAATCGGTTCCCTGGGGAAGCCATTTGCGATTTTTTGGCGACGGGTATCAAAAGAGTAAACTTATCGCGGACCGCAGGTTTTGGCGAATCCCCGTGATGGATGGTGAGTTCGTCGTCGAAGAGCGAATCGGAATCAGCAAAGGGGTGGCAGGTGGAAACATTGTGATTGAAGGAACCGACACTCCCTCGGCACTGGAAGCCGCTCGTCGGGCCGTCGACGAATTGGCAGCCATGCCGGGTATCATCACTCCTTTTCCTGCCGGCATTGCACGCAGCGGCAGTAAAGTCGGATCGCGTTACAAGGCGTTGAAGGCATCCACTGCGGATGCGTTCTGTCCGACGTTGCGTGGGCGCGTCGACTCCCAGTTGCAGCCGGAAACGAACTGCGCCCTGGAAATCGTCATCGATGGCATCGATGAAATGCACGTCCGCCAAGCCATGCGGACCGCCATTCAGGCAGCGGCCGGAGAGAACATTGTGGCGATCAGCGCCGGAAACTACGGCGGGAAGCTGGGAAAATATCAGCTGAAACTGATCGAGTTGTTCAACGAAAGCTGACTGGCAAAGAGCAAACAACCCTCGTTGACTCGTCTGGCCGTCATTCGCTCCGGGCTTCTAACAGCGCCATAACGGCAATCGCCATGCGTGTCACTGCCGCAGGCCTTTCGCGGAGCAGATCGGCAGAAGACTGGATCGTCGCCTCGGCTCTGTCAAAATAATCCTGCCGATCGAGCTCTCGTGCGAGGTAGACCAGATTATCTGCTGAAACAGACAAACCAGATGGTCGTACCCCATCATGTGGATCTTTGAGCCGCGCCAACAAAGACTCGTGATCGTCAGACGTGAAGTAGAATCCGCCGTGAGTATCGTCCCAGAATAATTCGATCTGCCGGTCTGTAATCGTTTCAGCGGTGGTCAGCCACTTCCTATCACCGGTGGCTCGATGGAGGGCAATCAGTCCGTCGGTCAGAAAAGCGTAGTCGTCGAGAAAGGCGTTCAGTTTGGCTTTGCCGCCCGCAAAATTGCGCAGCAGGTGTCCGTCCTCGGTTTGAAGTTCCGCCAACACAAAACGGGTGACCCGCTCAGCCGTTTGCAGGTAGGGCGGATGATTGAAAATACGCCCCGCGTCCGCAAAACCCCGGATCATCAAGCCATTCCAGCCGGTGATAATCTTTGTATCCAACAACGGCCGCGGCCGTTGACCACGGACATCGAGCAACTTGGACCGGATCGGCTTGAGCCCCGGATGGATCGTCTTTTGCAAGGCCTGAGAGAGGGAGTCGTCCGTCGGTGTCACCAGGGGAACGTGGTACTTGTGCTCAAAGTTTGGCTCTTGATCCAATCCATAGATGGGGGCAAAAAGATTCCATTGCTCCGTCGTGAGTTCTGCCTGTATTTCATCCACCGTCCAACGATAAAACTTCCCCTCTTCAGCATCTGTTTCAGCATCGAGTGCGGAATAAAACCCGCCTTCAGATAACGTCATCTCGCGGAGAATGAAATCCAACAGTTCTTCGACGACCAGTTGGTAAGCCGGATTCTGAGTGAGTGAAAAAGCTTCCGCATAAATCGTGGCTAACTGACCGTTGTCATAAAGCATCTTTTCGAAGTGTGGAATCCGCCAGTATCGATCGGTACTGTAGCGATGGAACCCCCCGCCCAAATGGTCGCGAATTCCTCCCAGCATCATTCGATCAAGTGACGCCAGGAGCATGGTTTGAGCCGGCTCACCATCGGGCAACCGGGCCCGTTGTACAAGAAAAAGAAGCTTGGACGGTTCCGGAAACTTGGGACGGTCCACATTAAAGAGACTAAATCCGAATCCGCCGTATTCCGGGTCGTACTCCGCAGCGAGTTGCTCCAGGGTATGATCCAGCAGCGCCCCATCCAGTTCTGCGGGCTGCAGTTCCTGATGCCGTTGCAAATTTTTTTGGATCTCCCGGGCTACCAATTCAGCCGTGTCAACGACTTTGGGACGCTGCTCGGTCCACAACTTTTGGATGTCTCGCACCACGCTTAAGAAACCCCTGGCAGGCGGTCGGTCGCCGTCACGGGGTGGAAAGTAGGTTCCGCCGGCAAAAGGTTTAGCGTCCTCGCCCGGCACCAGAAACACGGACATCGGCCAGCCACCGCGACCCGATGACAACTGGACCGCATGCATATAGATCGCATCGATGTCAGGACGCTCTTCCCGGTCAACCTTGATACACACAAAATGCTCATTCAAATAAGCCGCGATTTCTTCGTCCATGAAGGACTCGCGTTCCATGACGTGGCACCAGTAGCAGCTGGAATAGCCTACCGAAAGGAAAATAAGTTTGTTTTCCCGCTGGGCCTTCTGCAATGCTTCCTCTCCCCAGGGATACCAGTCCACAGGATTATGCGCGTGAAGCAGTAGGTAAGGACTCGTTTCATGGGCCAGCCGGTTCGTGTTTTGATGCACAACCGGTTCAGTTTCCTTTGGCTCAGTCTCGTTCCGCTCGCTTTGAAGCCGGGAGCAGGCAGTCCCTGCCAAGCACAACCCGACAAGGATCCCGAACCCGATCCAGCTTTTTCCATACTTTCTACAGGCCAGCCGATTTGTCATGGTACCCTAAGATTTGCCTCACCGGCCGCGAGCGGCGGAAGCGTGGAAAACAGCAGGCCGCTGTCGTACACGAGAACTACAGAACTACCCAGACCCCTGAACTTTGTCGGATTTCTTTCCCCCATCCGCCACATCGTCCTCTCCGATGACGATGCTCTGCCATTTCGAGTTACCCTCTTGCAGACCGGATTCGATCAATATCGTCCCCTCGTCGGTCAAAAGCTCAACATCATCAAAAACAGAGCCTGTCAGGGCAACTGCCTTCTGGGGTTCTCCGAACGGTGACAACTGATCGACCACGTCACCGTAGATAGCTCTGAAGGTGACCGTACCGAGTGTCAGCAATTCGCCCGGGGCAATTTCCGATTCGGTCACTCGTGCCTTACCGACAAAGGTACCATTCAGGGACGCCAAGTCACGTACCATCAACCTGCCCTGCGATGCAAATAGCTTACAGTGCTGTCGACTGACGAGTGAGTCGGCCAGCGGAATATCAGCCTCACCTCCGCGACCTAAGATTGCCGGTAGCTTGAGACTGATTTTGGGGAGCTCAGCTTCCCCCCCCACCACTTTCAATTGAACTTCCATCGCTTGCTTACCACTTCCAATGTCTACTTGTGGGAGATCCTTCTTCCAGGCCAGCGATCAGCAGAAGAATATGGTTTCAATTTTTGATCTCTGCTCTCTAGAATCAACAATTTAACTCGCCTGAGAGATGATGACAACTCAAGGCTTGGTCCGTTCCCTGCGGCCTGCTGACGCTGACCTCCC
>Ga0310123_10003096_pt1 | contig 13010 bp, 13 predicted proteins | sample CB6_AW_1057_MG_FD_203505 | JGI IMG/M metagenome (GOLD analysis project Ga0310123, IMG submission 203505) | Marine microbial communities from Western Arctic Ocean, Canada - CB6_AW_1057 | ecosystem: Environmental > Aquatic > Marine > Oceanic | place: Canada: Western Arctic Ocean | collected... | reverse complement strand
CTGGATCATGACGGTCACGTTCTTGATTTCGATGACCGGATCGCTCATTTTCTCATCACCATTCCCACTCGTTCCAGTGTTTCATCGGCATCCCTGGTGCGGCATACCGCCGCCACCGAGACACGATATTGGAAAAGCTGATTCTTATCAACCTAAGAAACTGTGTCCGGTGATGCGAACGAGTTAGTGGCTGACAGGTCGTAATGAACGATCCGGTGCTGCGGGTTGCGAATCGCGGCCCGGCGGCTGTTGGACCGCCCTCCACAGGCCAGCGTCCCGACCCCCTTGGAGGCACCGGAACCGCGGTCTGCGCGGACGACTTATGGGTGACAGAAGCTCTGCGGCCGGACGGTCCCAGTAGCATAGACATTTTTGCCTGTACTGAGGCCACGCCAATGGCAGTGTTGGTGTCAGGAATCTGCGTGGCTACAGCACAGACAAAAATGTCCATGCTACTGATACGTCCGATTGCAATCATCATTTCGACGGACAACAAAAGTCAAGTTTCTCGGGATGTCGGGGCTATGTATCCGCTCCTACAGTTCAGGTGAGGGCCCCAAGGAGACGCCACACCGACAGGGAACCCTCTGCCCCTTACGGCCGGCGGCGCAGTGCGGTGAATACCTTCTGCCAGCGCTCCTTCATGCCGGGATGGAAATGGAACGGCTCGAATCCGAGATCCAGGTAAATCTTGATGGCGGGCAGCCGGAAGTCGTCGGTGCACAGGTAAATATCTCGATATCCGACGCCGATCAAGCGCGCCAGAACGACAGCCGACACGGCCTTCCCGAGGCCGCGACCGCTATGCGCCGGGTCCGCGGCGACAAAATGAAACATCCCGCCCTGCGGGTGCAGGTCGGTTGGCAAATGGCCGGCAATCGCGGTGGCGACCATGCAGTCGGTCTCGCGATGGATGATCACGAAGAAACCGTCGGGAAGGGCGACACGACAGTTTTCAACAACAGTGTCGTGGGTGAAGCCGGTAAAGCCGGCTTTCGCCATCAGCGTCAGGTAAGCCGCCTCATCGGTATCGTGGAAACATCGGAGCTCGTAGCCTGGCGGAATCTCGAGTTGCGGCGGTGCGTTCAGAATATTCCTGAACAAAACCATCTGCAGCTGCGGCTCTGTTTTGTCGCCCGGCCACTGCCGCGAATCGGGTACATCCAGCCAGACACCCCCCTGGGCGACCGATGCCTGCGACATCAGACCTGGCAGCGTCATGGTCATGGCCTCATGAATACCGGCAACCGTCACCGGCTCGCCCCGGATCGCTCGTAGAAAGTCGCGGGCCATGATGGTATCGGCGCCGCAGTGCCCGCCATTTTTCACGGCCTCGTCGGGATCGCGCCAGACGTCGGGGATGCATTCTTCGCCGACGGTGTCCAGATCAAACCACCTGGCTTGTGCGCCAAGCCGGCGCAGCCAGATCTGGCCACTTCCGCCTTCCGGACAACAGCCGGAGTCGAAGACGCCTTCGGTACCCTGCAGTTGATGCCGATTGACACAGTTGGGCCGCTCCGAGACGAGATCTAGGCGGATCTTGATCAAAGCACCGCGATCGGTCTTGCAGAGCATGACCGCGGTGTCCTGGGCGTAGGCTTCGCCGTCCGAATCGTGGCAATGCGAACCGGATGATTCGCTACAGACACGGGAGACACGATCACCGTCCATCCACAGCATGATGGGGCCGAGGGCATGGGTCCCGTATGTGATTCCGGCGATACCGGCCTGCCATTGACGCCGCCAGGCGGTCTGATCGATCAACAACTTCAGGTCGTGCAGGTACTCACCTTCGGCATAATAGAGGTCGCCGAACCAACCGCGCTTCACCATCTCCCGTACATGCATGGTATTACGGGAAAACAACAGATTTTCGCCGATCATGTAAGTGCCCTTGGAATTTTGGCAGGCATCGACCAACTTGCGACTTTGCTCAAGGGACACAGCTGCCGGGACTTCCGACAGGACGTGGAGGTCGCGCTCGAGCGCCGTGACGCACTGCGGCGCGTGGTGCAAAATTGGCGATGCAACGACAACGGCATCCAGTTTCGCGTCATCGAGCATCGCCTCGTATTCGGTATACGTCGATTTGGTGCCGGTTTCACGGGCGAACTGTTCGAGGCGATCGGCATCGACATCGCAGACAGCGCAGGCATCGGCACCCGCTGCGGTCAACGTGCTGTAAAGTTCCGTTCCCCGGCGACCGGTCCCTGAGATTCCGATGCGTTGTTTCTTTGCTGGTGACATGGAGTATTTAAATCGTAATCTCAGGGACCGGCAAATTCAAGACTAAAATATCAATGTGCCGGCGGACCTTACGCGCACAGTGCACCGACGTCTACAGTGTCGGAACCTTCCGCCATCCCGGCCTCCGGGATGGCGGGCAATCCCTGGTCGTGTTACCCGCAATCGATCCATTCGTAATCCATAACTTAATGATAATCGGACTATGCCTCGCATTCGATTAAGAATGGACCGGCGAGCGGATCGACGGTTAGCCGAAGGCTGCATTGATTACTCGGTGGCCTGGTTGTTACTCACGTTTCTCGGCGTCTTCGGCACGCCACCGATTCAACATGGGCAAGATCACCACAGGGATTATTTACCTGCTGATCGACGACCTGTTTTTCATCGCATCATCTATGACTTCTGGACATTGAATGGTCAGATCGATGAACGAAACCGCAGGTGATCACGGACGGCTGGAGGGGGAAGAACTGGTGCTGTCAAAGAAGGCACGAAAAAATGGATACGCGTGCTCAAACCTCGCCCTTAATCTTTCGCCTTAATCGATGCCCTTGTCTTAACTTTGGATTGGCGGATGTGGTGGCTCGAGGGAATAAGGTTCGGGAGATTAAGGTTTGGGATTATAATCCCGGGGGGGGAGGGAGGCGAATTGGAATGATGGGAATGGTCGTGTATGGGCGCTTACTGGCTGACCGAAAACCCTCGGCGGAGGCCCGCCGTCGCTACAAGGGGGTCCGTCCGACGTGAGTTTGAGGATGGAGCGACAGCGGGCCTCCACCGCGACTCGGGCAATCGCGGGTTTTCGGTCAGCCATGAATTACTGGAAATTGACAATACTGCTGCTTAATTTCAATGTGTCACCATACCGTCACTTCAAATCCTTATCTCGTATGTCAACCGGAATTGTTTTTCATTCCGATTACCTGAAGCATGAGGCCGGCGATTTTCACCCGGAAAGTCCGGACCGGCTGCGCAGTGTCATGTCGTTTATTGAAAAAAGTAGGCGGCTCGACAGTCTGGTAAAGATCGAACCTGAGCGGGCCAACAGAAAATGGATTGAATACGTCCATCCGCCGCACTATGTGGACATCATCCAAGAGGCCGCCGGCCGAGCTCCCGTGATCCTCGATCCCGATACACACGTGTGCGCGGCTTCGTACGACGTGGCGCTGCTGGCAGCCGGCGGGCTATGTCGGGCGTGTGATGCGGTGATCACGGGTCAGGCAACGAACGCCTTCTGTGCATCGCGCCCGCCGGGTCATCACGCGGAGCGGGAACACGCCATGGGCTTCTGCCTGTTTAACCATATCGCTGTCGCCGCTCGTTACCTGCAGCGCAACCATGGACTTAACCGCGTTCTGATCATTGACTGGGATGTTCATCACGGCAACGGTACGCAGCACCTATTCGAAAATGATCCCCATGTCTTCTACTTCAGCATACACCAGTGGCCCCATTATCCGGGCACCGGCAGTGCCGATCAGACCGGTCGCGGTGAGGGCAAAGGGGCGACGCTGAATGTGCCGATGGCAGCCGGGACCGGCGACGTTGAGTACATCGCTGCGTTCACCGACAAACTGGTGCCGGCAGCACACCGGTTCCAGCCGGACTTCATTCTCGTCTCCGCCGGCTTCGACGCACACCGCGACGATCCGCTTGCAAGCATTGTGGTCACCGAAGACGGTTTCGCGGAAATGACTCGAATTGTCCGGCAGCTGGCCCGCGAACTTTGCCACGATCGCCTTGTCTCACTGCTTGAGGGCGGCTATGAGCTCGATGCCCTCGCCCGCAGTGTCGATCGGCATTTGGAAGAAATGGAGAGCGGCATTGGGAATGGTTGATGGGGAATGGAAACTTGAAACTTGATACTTAATTTAGTGGCGCCATCCCGACTTCGCTCCGTTAGCTGACGGACTTCGTCGGGCTGGTGCCAGTTTCCAGTATCCAGTTTCCAGTTTTCCGCCTGAGCCGAATTTCCGCTACTCTCCAACAAGTTTCCAGTTTCCAAATCTCAAGTCCTAAATCCCAAGTCCCGAATCCCGATTCCTCAAAATGACACACACATTCGAACCAACTCATTACCACACCACGCTCGGACCGCATAAGCCGGTCCTCCGCATCGACGACGGAGACACTGTTGTCACGACGACGGTGGACGCCGGCGGCTGTGACGCGAGCGGCGAAAAGGTGACGGCGGGCGGCAATGCGCAGACGGGGCCGTTCTATATCGAGAACGCCGAGCCCGGCGACATCCTCGCCGTTCATCTGGACCGACTGACGCCGAATCGTGCGGATGGTTTTTCCGCAACGGCGGTTGCTCCGAACGTCGTCGATCCCGAATACGTCCCGAAGCTGCCAGCTCTTGAGAGAGCCATCTGGAGAATCGATTGCAGCGCCGGGAGGGCGACCGTGAGCGAACCGGCAGGTCTGCTTCGGCAACTCGCGCTACCTCTGGCGCCGATGCTTGGCTGCTTCGGCGTTGCCCCTGCCCGGGGCCAGGCTATCTCCACGGCAACGTCGGCGATGCACGGCGGTAATATGGATTATCGCGGTTTTGTGGCCGGCGTTACGGTGTACTTTCCCGTCTTCGAGCCCGGCGCCCTTTTCTTCGCCGGGGACGGCCATGCCGTTCAAGGGGATGGTGAGATCGTCGGTACGGGCATCGAGATCTCGTTGGACGTAGAACTCACGTTCCGGCTGCACAAAGGCAAGACAATCGGCTGGCCACGCGGCGAAAACGCGGATTATATCTTTGCGGTCGGCAACGCCCGGCCCCTCGACCAGGCGCTGCAACATGCAACAACCGAGATGCTCGAGTGGTTACAGACCGATTATGGTCTCGACGCCGCAGCCGCAAACACACTGATGGGCCAGTGCGTCGAGTACGACCTCGGCAACGTTTTCGATCCGTCCTACACCATGGTCTGCAAGATGTCCAAGCATGTGCTCGCGGACCTAGTAGCCTGTCCAAGCTAAATCTTCGGGTCACTTTGCCCGGCGGCGCGCCGCCTGCCTTGCTGTCCTGGGACTCCGGCCATCTATATCGGAATATAAAGGCGATTTATATTCAGCGACAAATCAATGACCTCCCTATCGGTCGGCCCCTCGGCATAAGTATAGTGACGTCCCTGGAAATACCGAACACCGCGGCATTCGAGATCGCCTTTGCCGCCCCGGCTCACCATCAGTTGGGTCTGAGCAGCGGCTGGAACCTCATCAGCACGCCAGTCGTGACGCCGTCGTCGGTGGTGGAAATTTTCGGCGTCGGCCGCGGCACCGCGACGACCGGCATGATCTATAAGTGGGATGGATTCGCTTACGAGGCGGCCTTCAATCCGGAGCAAGGCTACTGGTTGTTCAGCCCGCACGGCAGCACGACCGAATCGTTCGTGGGTCTGCCGGCGAACGGGGTGGTCGAGATGACAAGCGGCTGGAATCTCATCGGGCCGGTGACCAACACACCGGCGCCGGTCGCGGCCGGCGTCTCCAGTCAGATCTGGTAATGGGTGGCGGCGGAACAGGCATACCGCAGCATCACGGCACCGGCGCTACTGAACCGATACCACGCGTACTGGATTTGGACGACGCAACCGATGCGCATTGACCTTGGACAGTGACAACATTTGCAATCCTTTCCGGGAGTTTTAGCTTAGACCAACGCCTCCTCCCCGAGCGATCGATATTCGCCGGATAAAAAATGCAATAATGAAAATCCCCTTCTGGAAGATGCATGGCACAGGCAACGATTTCGTCATGGTGGACGACCGCGACGAAACGTTCCCGGTCCGCGATACGGCGTGGCTGCAAAGCATTGGCAGACGCAACACCGGTATCGGCTGTGAAGGCTTCATTCTGATCCAGAATTCAGATGCGGCGGACTTTCGCATGCGGTTTCTGAATCCCGACGGCAATGAAGTGGAGATGTGTGGAAACGGCGCGCGGTGTGTTGCCCGCCTAGCCCATGAATTGGGAATCACAGGTGAACGGATGACGTTCGACACGGCCGCGGGGCGCCTACACGCGGCCATCGGCGGAGGCAAAGTTCGACTGGAGATGACGGAACCCACGGATTGGCGTCTCAATCGCGAACTGGCCATCGGCAGTGGGCGTCTAACATATGACTTTGTCAACAGCGGTGTACCCCACGTCGTGCTGCAAACTGAGGATGTGATGAAGGCTGAGGTGATCGCGCTGGGTGCCGAAGTCCGCCACCATCGGGATTTCGCACCGAACGGCGCGAATGTCAACTTCGTACAACAGACCGGGCGGCAGGCGCTCTCGGTGCGCACGTACGAACGCGGCGTCGAGGCCGAGACGCCGGCATGCGGCACGGGCATGGTGGCGGCCGCCGTGGTGTTCGGCCGGCAGGGCCGCGTGGAAACACCGGTCGAAGTGAAATGTGCCAACGGCGATTGCTTGGAGGTAAACTTTCGGTTGACCGACAACGGCCCCGAATGCGTCACATTGTGCGGCACCGCGACCCACGTGTTTTCCGGATCGGTGGAATACTGATGCGGCGCGAAGCTGAGCTAAGTTCATTTACGATTTGCGGTTTGCGATTGGACGGATTGTCGACGATTGATGGGCGGTTTTCATACTATCTTCAATACTCGCGTAATTCCGTCGGCCGAGTGTTCTGTCGTCACAGCGTTTTTGTCTTCACCGCTTTTATAATGTCAGAAAGCTTTGCACCGGCCCAGTCGCTCGGGCGGTGGCTGGATGTGTCAACGGGAAAAGAAGCAATGGTTGCCGCCAGCCGCGGGCGATCGTTCCTCCTTTCTACCCAGAACCCTGACGGCAGTTGGTCGGATGATCCTGCGATTTCGGGAATTTGTATCCTGGCAATAGTGACCAACGCCGTCAACGATGATTCCGGCAACGAATCGGTGACCGACAGGGCCGGCGCTTATATCAGGCAGCGGGCATTGGCGAGCGGCGCAATCGGTCTGGAATCGAAACCGGAGCGCCATGTTTTTTCAACTGCAGTAGCCACCATTGCGCTGCTCTCGATACAGAACAAGCCGTCACTTAAGGTAATTCGCCGGGCAATCGGGTTTCTGCTGCATTGCCGGCGTGCGTCCGATTCGCCCGGCGGCGGCGGTTTCGCCTGGCCCCCCGACACGATCCCGAATATTTTCGATTGTCATTGGACCCTTGCTGCTCTGCGAGCGTGCCAAGGCACCGGCATCGAGGCGATTCCGATCACGCAGCAGCAGCACCGGGTCTTCGGGTCCGCCTTGAGGTTCGTCGAGCGTTGCCGTTTCCAAGGTGTCGACGGCCGAGTCAAGACTTCAACGTCCGGGGGCTTTGCTGATTTTCCGATAGACCACCTTTCGCGAAACGATGGGGAGTCCAGTCAGCGCCGGTCACCGGGGCCGACCGGCGCGTCAACGTGTGCCGGCGTCAAGTGCCTGTTGTACCTGACGGCGACAGGAATGCATCCGGGGATTCGGGGCGGTTCGGACTGGCTGGAATCTCATTTCTCCGCGAATTCGAATCCGGGTGCTTGCGCGGCCGGGATCTACCGCTATTATTATCACTTTGCATCTATGCAAGTTTTGCTGGAAAACGGAGGCCAAACGGCGGAATTCGCCAGACCTCGAAGCTGGCGTAAGGCGCTGGCGGGGGAGCTTCTTTCCAGACAGCGATCTCGCGGAGAGTGGACAAACGCATTGCCGGCATACGGTGAGAATGACACAAATCTGTGCACGGCCTATGCCGTTCTCACACTTGCCCTGACAATAAAGTGAGGCGTATTGCGTAATACGTGATACGCAATACGTACCATGCCATTCGACAGCGGAAGAGTATCCTTTTCAATCTGCACACTGCCGGAATCCCTGCCGGCCGACGCCCTGCAGAAATTCACCGAGCAGCGGGGCCAACCTTTGGAGATGGTCAACGACCAGCCGCAGTTCGGCTGGGTCACCGGCCGCCATCTTCTCGATACCCGAATCGACGAAGAAACGGCCTATGCCGGCGGCTTCCTGCATCTTTCACTACGAACGGCCCAGCGTAAGATCCCGGCCGCGCTCCTCAAGGCTGAATGTAGAATGAGTGAACTGGCAATGATGAGTACACGGCACTCCCATCACATCACGCGAAAGGAGAAGAAGACCATCAAGGCGGAGGTATCGGAACGGCTCATCAAGGATATGCCGCCGACCCTCACGGGCATCCCGTTCGTCGTCGATGAACAGACAAAACTGATGTACGTCGGTACGGCAACACCGCCAAGACTTGAAAGATTTCTTCAACTGTTCAACGACACGATCGGAATGTATCCAGTCCCGCTGACCCCAGAGATGGTGGCGGAGGACGAGGCCGGAGTGAGTCTCGACACCCTGCACCCCCTGATTTTTTCCCCGGAGAAGTCGTACAGCGACGAAGCCGGCGGCGTTGGCAGGGATTTTGCCACGTGGCTCTGGTACTTTCAGGAAGCGGAGGGTGGCGAATTCTCGGTGCCGAGCCTCGGAACCTTCGGCATCATGATCGACGGTCCGCTGGTCTTCACATCCGAAGGCCCCGGCGCACACGAATCAACCATACGCAAGGGCACGCCGACAACGAGTGCGGAAGCCAAAGCTGCGCTTGTGGTGGGTAAGAAGCTGAATCGGGCCCGGTACATCATGGCCCGGCAGGATGAATATTGGGTTTTTACGTTGGAGGCGCCGAACTTTGGTTTTTCAGGAATGGCACTGCCCCTTGGCGAGGCGCTCGATCCAATGAGTCAGTTCGAGCAACGGGTGTTATCGCTGGACATATTCCGGCAAGCGTTCGTGGCCATCTTCACCCGATATCTGAATGAAATCGGCACACCGGAGAAGGCCAAAAGTCTGACCGGCCGTGTCCAGGGCTGGGTGGCAGGCATGAAAAGCCTTTGAAGAAACACGTCTGGGCAATTTACGCAAGCAGTGGTCACCGGGCTGATGTTAGTGCCTGACTGAAATCCCCCGATTTCCCGATTCGCGGCGAGGCCCGCCGTTGCTCCACGCTCAATCTGACGGCAAACGCACCCATTGGAGCCTCGGCGGGCCTCCGCCGAGGGGTTTGCGTTCAGACTTCTAGTCTAAGAGACAGGGTTCGTGACTACCTCTTGACGTTTTTTCTCGGGCGCTTGAGATTCTCGGAGCAGAACTTGTGAATGTCTTCGATCGGGATGTCGAATTTTTCAGCCAAATACTTGTAGCTCTTTTTCGACACCTTCTTCATGCGCACAATCATCGCCCTGAGATCCGGGGAGTATCTGGTCTGGCCGCCCGCTTCCCTCGTCTTTCCTGACACCCGTTTGGCGGCACCTTTCGAGGTGCCCGACGTGGCGATCCTCCGACCCTTTTCAGCTATGGCTCCGGCCTTCTCCCCGGTCACTCTCCCTTCCGGGAGACCAGACCGGCGGTCCGATCCCCAGCCGTCAGATTTTTCTGCCGTTCGAGGATCCTTATTCTTTTTGCGATTCATGAGAAAGAGCTGTTTGATATCGGCCAGCGGCATCGAGTACTTCTTTCCCAGGTACGCGTAGCTCTTTTTCGACTTACTCCGGAAGGCAATGATCTCATCACACACCTTCTTCTGGTATTTGCCGATCGCGACAGCGTCGCCAGCCGGCTTGGCCGCGGTCCGGGGGAGGCGTGAGGATGGTTTCGCCGCGATTACCGTCTCCGGCCCAGCCACCTTTTCCGCCGTTGGTTTACGGCTGCGCTTCCGTAGCGGTGCGACCTCGGCCTCCTGTTTTTCCGCAACAGCCTCCTTTTTGGCACCACCCCTAGCCGAGGTGGTGGCGGTGGCCGCTTCCGGCATTTCACCGGCATCGAACATCGGATGGTAGACCTTGCCGGTGTTGACCAATTCGACCTCGGATGTGGACGTGACCTTGGCAATGCGTCCGATTATGGCCGAAAACTGCTTGCCATCGACAGTTCGGAGAACGCCGCTGGAAACGGTGAAACGAAACGAGAGATCCTGGCCCGCATAAAGAAAACTCAACGTGTTGTCGCGGCAGTAGACAAACTTCATATCCACAGTCAGATAAATGTAGTCGTTTTCGACCTTTACCTCGTGCGCATGGAAGGCTCTCTCCTCCACCGGGACGTTGCGTATGGGGACGATTTGGACGATAGGGAACCAAAATTTATGGGCTCGATGATTCTTGAGAATTTCGAGCGCTTCATTTGTCACATATAATAGATTCGGCATCGCTGTGAACCCTCCCGTAATAGCCAATTTAACGGCTTCTGCGAATATTTCGTCCGAGCCAACGGGGTTGACCGAGACCTTGGCCTTTTCCCAATCCAAGGCTTGGGATCAGTACATATCTATCTATGGGAAACAATAATCCTTACACCAAAAAGTCAATCATTCAGAGACTCCTTCGTGCATTAACCGAACAAAAACACCGCTAATGACGCTGAATGCAATGGGACGACGCTCATATTATTCCATGTCCGCACCAGATGTCCTATTCAAGGACTTCTGAGACCGTCCCTGATGGGCTGAACGCTGGGCAGGGAACAGATTGAGCCTGCGGCAATCCGGTGTCGATTATTTCGGGCAATCGTTAAACTATACCGCACGTTCCCAATGTCAACGTTATGGATTTAGAGAGACGGGACACTAGCGCCAGCGATTGGTGGGCAATTCCAATTCCTGGCGCCAGCCGTCTGCGAACAGGGTCGGCAACTTTCCTAACACAAAGGCGGTCACATCCTGGCGCGTGGCAATAAGTTCAGCGGCAATCCCATGGTCTTTCGCGGCCGTGGCAATGTCTTCCAAAATCGCCTGGATCAAGCGCTTCTGCTTTGGCGTCGGAGGCCGGTTAACCGGCTTCTTGATCAATTCCGCCGACGGCAGGGTGAGTCCTTCGTTGACATGATCGACGAGCGTCTGTGCATAACGTCGAAACGTCGGCTGATCGACGATTCCGGCATCCTGCAACTCAGCCGGGGTTCGGGGTTCCGAACACGCAATCTCAATCATGCTCCGGTCCTCAACGACCCAACCCGTCGGCAAATCCACTTCTCTCGCTCGAGATTCGCGCCAGCGCACGAGATTATCGAGAATCGTCAACTGCCGTGAGCTCAATTTGCCGTGTCCCTTGACGTTCCGGAACCCGAGCTCGCCATCCGCCCGTGCCTGTTGGAACGCTGCAAGTATTTGCTCGCACTGCGCTATTACCCACTCGTAACGATTTCGCCGCTGCAGGTCCCGGGCCTGGACCTCGTAGCTGTCGAGCAGGTAGGACACTTCATTCAGAGCATAGGATATTTGTTTCTTCGTCAGCGGCCGGCGGCACCAATCGGAAGCCTGTTGGCGTTTGTCAACGGTAACGCATAGACAGTTCTCGACGAGCGCCGCATAGCTGATTTGAAATCCCATGTTGCAAAAGGCAGCGGCAACTTGAGTATCAAAAAGCGGTGTGGGCAGGGTGTCACAGTACTGGCAGAGTACCTCGAGGTCCTGCGAGCAGGAATGAAAGACCTTGAGCGTGTGCGGGCAGCGTAACAGCCGTCGCAGGGGCTCGACATCGGAAATCGCGAGTGGATCGACGGCGAAACAGCGGCCGCCAGGCACTGCAACCTGAATGAGACCGATGCGCGGCAAGTAGGTCTTGCGCCAGACAAACTCGGTGTCGATGGCGCAATGACTGCACTGCATGGCCTGTTCACACAGGTCCTTCAGAGTTCTTTGATCGTCGACAAGCACGGTTCAGGTATCACGCAAGATACATGATCGAGGCGGATGGATATAGTCGGAAATACGGAAGCAAACGGCAAAGGGGTTGGTGGACGCAGGCACAGGCCGTGTACAAGTGAATCGATCGTTCCGTTTGAAAAAGCTCGCGTTTTGGCGCGGTGCTGTTGACGGGCGTTGGACACGAGCCGAACGCGGCCGATGACAACCGGGACTATTCCTTTTCGGCAGGTTCGTAGAACAGTTTGCCTTCGGCAATTTCCTGAAGCGCAACATCGAGATGATTTACTCCCTTTCCACGGTCAACGGGTACCATGGGATTGGCGCCATGAGCCAGCTCCTTGGCACGCTTGGCAGCGAGAACGACCAAGATCATACGGTCCGGCACCTGCTCCGTTGCCATCTTCAAGTAATTATCGTCCAAGATGTTACCCTCCTTGCGTAAAGGCACACTGCCCGTTAACGGAACGGCTTCGCTGATTTTCGATGTGATAGCTATGGGAGTTCTAAAAAAAAGATAAACATAAAATATAATATCGATTCATTTCCAATGCAAACTGAGATTATGCAATAGTCGGATGATTAATCCGCAGTCCAACGGCCTCACCGATTGTAGCTTCGGACATTATTGGCAATCCTCTGCGCTTTGAACCCCAGAACTTTCTTCTTGGCTTCGAGCGGTAGGCGTGAGTAAACTACCCACCCGAGTTGCTGCCGCGGATCGCGCATGGGCAGATCGGAGCCGTAGAGAAAGCGATCAGCGGCGGCACCCTAAACTAGATAATCGAAGGTTGCCAGGCCCCAGTAGGAATCGGGAAATGCATCCAGAGCTTTGCTGACACAGACGTTTCCCTGGCCGGTCTGCAGCCGACGACGCCGTCCCGACTCATGATTCCAATGGCATCGACGCCCATGCGCCGCGCCAGGTCGCGGGTTCCCACCGGGCCGCCCCTTGCCGCGACCCGGCCATGACCTCATCCTCGTCGGGGTTGACGATCTCACGCGACGGCTTCAGCCAGCGTAGCAGCAGACGGACCAGATTGCCGCCGACGATTTTCTCCTTGGCAGCGTCCGGC
>Ga0310123_10003095_pt1 | contig 13014 bp, 9 predicted proteins | sample CB6_AW_1057_MG_FD_203505 | JGI IMG/M metagenome (GOLD analysis project Ga0310123, IMG submission 203505) | Marine microbial communities from Western Arctic Ocean, Canada - CB6_AW_1057 | ecosystem: Environmental > Aquatic > Marine > Oceanic | place: Canada: Western Arctic Ocean | collected... | reverse complement strand
GCTGACGCCGTCGAGCTTCGGCTGGTGCTTGGCCCTGGCCCCGACCAGCTCCAGCAGCGTGGGATAGATATCGCAGGTGTTGCAGCGAACCGACGTTCGAGCAGGTGAGGTGATCCGGGCGGGCCATTCGAGAATCGAAGGCACCAGCAGCCCGCCCTCGTAGATCTGTCCCTTCTTGCCGCGGAACGGCCCGGCCGAGCCGACTCGCGGCAACGCCCCATTGTCGCTGCAGTACCACAGGATCGTGTTCTCGCGGATCCCCAGCGGGCCCAGGGCGTCTCGTAGCTTTCCAAACGCCCGGTCCATTCCGGTCACCTCGCCCAAGAATTGCTGGTTGCGGATCGGCTGATCGGCATAGGGCTTGCGGTCCCGTGCGACGGCTCGATGGGGTGAGTGTGGCGAGCCGAACCAGACGACGGCCAGGAAGGGATGCTCAGCATTGGACTCGCGGCCGATCCAGCGCAGCGCCGCATCAACGGCCACCATCGAACTCTCACCGGTCATCTTCACCGCCTTGCCCTTAAGCGACAGGATCGCGTCGTTGTCGTAGAAGTTCGGAGCACTCAGCCAGTGATCAAACCCGTTGTGTCCCGGATGAGCCGGGCTGCCCCGGCGGACGCTGCCCAGGTGCCACTTGCCAAAATGAGCGGTCGCGTACCCGGCACTCTTCAACACCTCGGCCAACGTCGACTCCTGAGGCCGCAGCGGGTAGCCCCACTTGAAGACCCCCGACCGATTCGGATGCCGACCGGTCAGCACGCTGGCACGGGTCGGCGAGCAGACCGGGGCGGCGGCGTAGAAGCGGTCGAACCGCAACCCGGTGGCGGCGGCCTTGTCGAAGTTGGGAGTCTTCAGCAGCGGGTGACCGTTGTAGGCCATGTCGCCCCAGCCCTGGTCGTCGGCCATCACCAGGATGATGTTCGGCTTGCCCGACGCGAACACGGCCTCAGCCATCACGACCAGTACACCAACACCAGCCAGAAACCGGTGGAACTTGCTCATAAACACGTAGGTCAGGCTCTGCCTGACTCCCCTAAACCACACTCCCCCCATCCTACCCCCCACACACCCACACCCGCACTCCCACCCCAATTCACCACGCCCCATTCTTCGATCCTCGCCGCCCCGAATCCCAACGCATCCGGCTACAATGCAATCCCATGCGACACAGCACCCCCCGTTTCCTGCTCTGCCTGGCTCTCACCGGACTCACCGGCTGCGGCAATTCCGAGGAACCAGCCGACGATGTGGTCACGGCGTTGGCCGTCCACGATGACCAGATCGCAACGGCACTCGAGTCGTTATGCCCGCTCGAAACTGACGCAACGGGCAGGATCGTGGCCGTCGACCTCACCAATTTTCAGCTCAGCGATCGCGGCCTGCACCGCATCTCCGGCCTGGTGCAACTCAAGCGGCTCTACCTCTCCTCACCCTCCGCCACCGAATCCGGATTCAGATCATTGGCCGCCTGCCCGTCTCTGGGCACACTCTGGATCACCGGCGGCGATCTCGATGAGCAGACCTGGCAGGCCCTGGGCTCGTTGAATCAACTCAAGCGACTCAACCTCACCGCAACCCCCTTGCTGGGTTCCAGTCCCGGACACCTGGCCCGGCTCGAACATCTCGAGTTTCTCAACCTGACCGCCACCGGGCTGACCGACACGGGACTCTTGGCACTGGCTGACCTGCAACATCTCCACACCCTGATCATCGACCAGGCCCGCATCAGTGACGAGTCGGCCGGTTCGCTGGCCCGGTTCGCTTCGCTGAGACGCATCAGTCTCAACGCCGTCCCCATTCACGACACGACGCTGGAACAACTGGGCACGCTCTCACATCTCGAGCATCTCGACCTGGCCAGCACGCAGGTCACCGACAGCGGCCTCGCCCACCTGGCCAACCTGCCCCATCTCGAACAACTCAGCCTCAGCAGCACCGCGATCACCGACACGGGTCTACAGACGCTCGCCGGCTTCACGTCGCTCACCACGCTCGACCTCCAGGACCTCAAGATCGGTGAGGCGGGGTGTCGTGCATTGGCCCGGATCGAGAACCTCGTCGAGTTGCGGCTCAACGGATGCACGATCTCGGACGCGTCGGTCGAAGCCCTGGCCGGTCTCGAACACCTCGAACTGCTCAATCTCAACCGCACCCAGGTCTCCGACGCCGGGCTGGCCGCCCTGCATGGCCACAAGAGCCTGAAGATCGTCTACGTGGAAACGACCGAGGCATCGGCCGAGGCGACCGCGAAACTGATCATGGCTTTGCCCGGTTGTCGAGTCGTGACCGGGGCGGGGATCGGGTTGCCCGAGCCGGGCCAGTCGAGCCGCTGATCAGTTTGGTGGCTCGGCCGACGAAACCTCATCGGCCGCATGAGGCGTGATCGACTTGACCGTCGCGGCATAGCCGAGGTCCTCGGCCACGGCAACCAGGTCTTCGAGCCGGCAGTTGGCGGCATCGACACAGAGCGTCGCCGAGCGGTCCTTGACGCTGACGACGACCGGCGGTGTGGGCCTCACGCACGGTAAGGCGGCGAAGGCTCGCTCGAGCCTCGGGCGTCAATCACGAGGTCAACTGGCGCCGGGGACGAACAGGACCACGATGGCGTCCCCGCTTGAGGGCATCGTGGTTTTCGAGAGCGGCTGGGTCGGGAGCGGACCGGAATCTCCACAACCGCTCAGCAACGCCAGGGCGATCAGCGTCACCCAATAATTCCATTTGCTCCGGCAGGAACCATCGATCACGGCGGACATGTTTCGTACCTGCATTTCCGCCGGGCCCGCCTCGAAACCGGTGCCATCAACTTCAATCGGTCACGTTTCAGTGTTCATGCTACCATCGCTGTGCGTACCCTCCAATCGAGTCTGTCCCGAGAGGCGCAGCTTTCAGGTGAGCGGTTCAGGTCTTCTCGTGCATGACCGTCTTCTGTCCCGACCGGCATGGTCGCCCCCTGCCGATTCTGACGTAAGGAGATCCGAAGAGTGAGTTGGTTGAGTCGAGCAGATTCGCTGCGAAGGCTGATGCTGGTGGGATGCCTGTTCCTGGTCGGCTGCGGTGGCTGCGGTGGCGACGATCGCGAGGCGGTCGATGCTCTGAGGGCCCTGGACGTGAGCCTGGGCCTGGACGAGAGCGGTTCGGTGATCGAGGTGAGTTTTTCCAATTCACGGGCCACCGACGCAGACGTGGCCCACATCAGGAAGCTGCCCAAGCTGACCACGCTCTACATTGGCACCGAGATCGGAGACACGGGGATGAGTCACCTGGAGGGTCTGACCGGGCTGACCTTCATCGACTGTACGTTCAACACGAAGATCACCGACTCGGGAGTCGCCTACCTGGCGGGCCTGGTCAATCTCGAGGGCATTTCGCTGTCCGACACGCGGGTGACCGACGAGGGCCTCAGGCACCTGACGGGCATGAAGAACTTGGAGGGACTCCACCTGGCCGACACCAGCATCACCGACGCGGGTCTGCTGCATCTCAGCGGCCTGACGAAAATCGAGATCCTGGGTCTTTCCACCACCAAGGTGACCGACGCTGGCCTGGTCCACCTCGCTGCGCTGACCAACCTGACCGGGCTGACGCTGGCCACGACCAGGATCACCGACGACGGCCTGAGCCATCTCGCCCCTCTGAAGAAGTTGCAGGGACTCGACGTATCCAAGACCGGCGTGACCTACGACGGAGTGGTCAAGCTGAACAAGGCGCTGCCCCGCTGTTTCATTGCCTTCCGCTGACGGCCTGCCCTGCCGGGCCTCACTCGAGGTATGATCGCAGCTGTGGATCCTGCTCGACCCCGGACCTCTTCGCATGCACCGCCTCGAGACAACGCGCCGAAGACTGCTGCAGGCGGGCACTTCCGCCGCGGCACTCTCGCTGGTCGCTCCCGCAGCGGCCCGCGAATCGAGCAGTCTTGGCCCACAATTCGGCCAGGCCCGCTCGTGTGTCCTGGTCTTCCTCTCGGGAGGACACCCTCAGCACGAGACTTTTGATCCCAAGCCCCGGGCTCCGAAAGAGCTGCGAGGCCCTTTTGCTCCGATCAGCACCAACATCCCCGGCATCCAGTACTGCGAGCTGCTGCCGCGGATCGCCCGGATCTCCGACCGACTCTGCACCATCCGCTCACTGGCCACCGACGACAGCACCCACGGCAGCAGCGCGTACTACTATTACACCGGCACCAACAAGGTCAAAGGTGGCCTGCCGCTGGGCAAGACCGACCGGGCAGCCAACCGGCTCACCGATTGGCCCTCGCTCGCCTCGGTCATCGGCAAGCTCCGACCCGCCTCCGCCTCACCCTTCTCCTCGGTGATCCTGCCGGAGTTGATTCTCAACAACCCCGGTTACCTCTTCGCCGGCCAGGACGGCGGGTTCATGGGCAGTGGCTGGGACCCTCAGGTGTTTCCCTGCGATCCGTCGCGGCCCGATTACGAGACCGACATCCTGGGGATGGTCAACGAGGTGACCAGCATCAGGCTCCAGAGTCGGCGGCATCTGCTCCAGCGGCTGGGTGACCGGTTTGCGACGAACCAGAGAGGCCCGGCGGCGGCGACCTTTGCCCGGCACATGCAGCACGCCTTCGATGTGCTGCTCTCGGGACCCGCCCGGGCCGCCTTCGAACTGGGCCAGGAAGACGATGCGCTGCGAGACCTCTATGGCCGCAACAAGTTTGGCCAGAGCCTGCTGCTGGCCCGGCGGCTGGTTGAGAGTGGCGTGAGCTTCGTGCAGGTCAACTGGCCTCGTGAACCCGGAGACCTCTCGGTGGGCAACCCGGTCTGGGACACCCACTTCGACAACACCGGCCGCTGCCGCGACACGCTGTGCCCACCCTTTGACCTGGGCTTCTCGACATTCATCACTGACCTCCACGAGCGAGGCCTGCTCGAAGAGACCCTCGTCGTGGTGCTGGGCGATTTTGGACGCACGCCCAAGATCAACAAGAACGGAGGCCGGGATCACTGGGGACCGGTGATGAGCGGCGTGCTGGCCGGGGCCGGGATCGCCGGCGGGCAAGTCGTCGGAGCCAGTGACCGCAACGGATCGCTACCCATCGATCACCGCATCCCGCCCGAAGACCTCTCGGCCACCATCTTCCACCTGATGGGGATCGACCCCGAGACCCACATCGAAGTCGCCGGTCGGCCATTCCAGATCACCAGCGGACAGGTCGTCTCCGAGGTGCTGGGCAGCGAAGAGGTCACCGGTTCACGCGTGCCCGCCGGCGGAACAGTGCCGCGGCTGCCGGACTTCAACCGAGGTCCACTCAGCAACGGCGACTTCAGCGACGGACGTCCCCTCAGCGGTGCGGTCGGAGAGGCCGATCACTGGCTCGCGATGGCACCCTTTGACGCAACACGACCCGGCCACTTCAGCGTGGCCACCCGTGTCGAGGTGGGTCCCGGAGCGTCCAAGCGACACGAAGCCCAGATCGGGTTCGGCATCGCAGCTGCGGCACCGGGAGGTCGTCTCGAAACCGGAGCCCGGGCGATGCTGGCCCAGGAGATCTACAACCAGAGACCGGGACGCTACACCTTTAGCGTGCGGATCGCTGCGGTCGCCGACCCCGAATCGGTCAAGGACTGGGCCAACCGATTTCGGGCCCGCATCGTGATCTTCCGCTTCACCGACCTCAGCCGCAGCCTGCTGCACATCGCCGAGTTGGTCTCGATGCCGCTGACTCCCCCGTTCGCAGAAGCCCCGATCGACGTGGCCGTCTCCCGGCTGCTCAAGGACCAGCAGGGAGGCGGAGGGGAACTGCTCAAGGGGATCGGCGTGGGGGTGGTCGTGGAACACATCGGCGATCCGATCGACCTGGCCGATTCGAAACTGAAGCAGGTGGTCCTCAGCGTGCAACAGGCCCGGGTCCGGTTCCTGCCTCGAGACTTCTCGTTCGCCAGCCACGACGAGAACCGCGACGGCAAGCTCGAGCGGTCCGAAGTGCCCCGGTTCCTCGAAGCCGACTTCGACTCGCTCGACGCCAACGGCGACGGGTTTCTGAGCCCTGAGGAAGTCCAGGGGTGATTCCCCCTGCTCCCATTCGCCCGCTGCGGTGACTAGCTCCGCTCGAGACGATCGCGGAGGGCCGTGAAGCAGGCGAACCCGTTCTCGAAGACCGCCTGGAACTCCGTCGGCTCGACGAGTTGCCGGGGACGGTAGACAACGAACGACCCGGCGCGGGTCTCGAACGACCAACCGGGACGGTCGGCGAAGAAGTCGAGCAACCCGGTGTCGAAGAAGTCTCGAGTCGCCTCGGCCATTTCCGACTGCAGCACGAATTGCTGCGAGAACTGCAGGTGGCCTTCGAAGTCGATGTCCTGCAGACCCAGCATCTGGCCGACCCGATCGAACATCCGCTCGGGCCGCATGCGGAATTCGGGCACATCGAGCACGGCCGATTCCATCGCCACCGCCGTCTGACGATGGACGCGGCGGTGCTTGCCGTGGCCGGTGATGAAACGGTAATCGAAGATCCACAAACGTACCTCGTCGGTGCCACCGGCACAGACATTGGTCAGCTGGCCCTTGCGACCCTTGTTCATCAGAGGAAACTCGGACAGCTGCAGCTGGAGAGCCTCATCACCATCCGGGTGGAACTCGAGATCAAGTTCCGCTGCAACAGACGAAAGCGTCTCGGTTCGCTTCCTGGCGTTCCCACGGCGGACCAGGAAGATGACCAGGATCACGACCGGGATCACACTCCAGAACCCGCAACACAGAACCAGGCCGATCAAGGACTCCGTGTCAGGCTGATCAGGCTGATCAGGCTGATCAGGCTGATCAGCCTGACCGAGATCTTTGACAGGCAGACTGTCTGCCTTGGCTGCCTTGGGCTCCGGCAGATCGGTATCACTCACCGCGGCGGCCGACGGATCCGCATCGTTATCGGCAGCGGGCTGGGGAGTGTCCTGTGCCCACACCACCGAGGGGATCACCAACAGCATCAACCAGGTCAGACGTCTCACCATTCTCTCCATCACGAACATCAACCGCGGTTCATTCTCGACCCGCACGATACTGCTCTTGCCACTCAGCCTCCATCACGCTGATGTCCCATTCGTCCCACTGCCGGGTCCGGTCTCGGAGATGCCATCATCGAACTGGTAGCCACCGACCTTGGCCTGGGGGTTGGCATGCGGATTGACATGCGGATCGGCATTGGGGCCGGCGTACGGGTCGGCGTACGGGTCGTAGTGCTGGGAATCGGCAAGGTTTCCGGGGAACACTCGTCGGTACAGCAGTGCCTGTGCGAACAGCGTGACCGGGATCACCAGCAGGAGTGGAAGGTAGCACAGGATCGCGGCGCCCATCGAAATGAACCAATTCAGGATCGACAGTCTCAGGACGTTGCCCAGGTTGGCCCAGACAGCACGCACGCTGAGCTTGACGGCGTCCACTCCCGAGAGGTTGTAGTCGACGATCAGCGGGTAGGAAAACATGAACAGCATCTGGACCACCACCATGGCCACGATCGCGACCACGTAGCCAATCACGATGAAGATCATGATCCCCCCGGCCGCCGCATCTCCCACCTGCTCGCCCGCCAGGCCGACAGCAATCATCCCGCCGAACATCAACAGGCCCAGCGGAATCATGATCAGAAACGACACGCCGATCATGATCAGCGTGGCCACCAGGCTGTCGATGAACATGTCGAAGCCCTTGAAGAGCATCTCGAACGTCGGCCGCTGGTTTCGCATCATCGCGAAGAAGCAGATCATCATCCCGCACATCATCGGCCCCATCAGCACCGCCATCGGTGCGGCGCTGGCAACGATCAGGCCCAACAGGCAGATCCCCAACGTGATCCAGTAGTACTCGGGCCAGAGAATGCTCCACGCCTGCCCCAGCAACTGCCTCGAACTGACACGGTCGGTCCGAAACTCGATCTGGCTGCCGTCATATCCACTCATCACAACTCCTCACGTCGCTCCCACAATCCTGTCCGCCCGTGCCGACAGACACCCCGGATCGTATCGCGCCGCTCGATTCTGGCAAACAGCCGGATGACGCCGGGTCCAGGAACCGATCACCGCCGTGGTGGTCTGGGCACCGGTTGCAGCAACGCAGAGATCGCTCGCAGTAACCGGTCCTCGCTGGGCCCGGCCAATGCCCAGGTCTGCTCGTAGCCGCCCCGGTCGGTGAAGATCCGGTCGCCGCCGATGTAGCTCATCCCACAGTCTCCGAATCCCGCCACGGCGACGAACGACCCGGGTGCCATTTTCTGGGCCGCCAGTTGGTACTCGACAAACGGCTCGCCCGGCAAATGCACGATCTGCACCGGGCCAATTGCCAGCCGGTACAGCAGCACGCGATCCCCGTCGGCAACTCGCTGGTTCCAGGCCAGCGTGATGGCCGCCTTGAGCCTCTGAGAAGGGCTCGACCCGGGGTCGGCCAGCACCTTCCGGCACCGGTCACTTGAAAACGACGGCTCGCGTCGGCTGCCAAACCGCACCGGCACCGTCCGCCAATCGAAGCTGTCGACCGGGTGCGGGGTGACCGAGGCCAGCGACTGCCGCATGCCCCGATCGAGACGCTCGACCAGTCGATCCCGAGCCGCCGGCGTTCCGTCGTTGTACTTGCCGAAGGCCACGTCTCCGCCGCATCCGGTGAAATAGACCTGGAAGACTCCGGTCTGCTGCTGAAGACGCTCGCGGACGATCCCCGGCACGTCGTAGCTCAGCCGCCGGTCACCATAGAAGCTCTGGGGATGAGTCGCATAGTAGTGCAGTTGCACGATCGGCTGACGCCCCTCCAGCAGCGTGACGGTTTTCAGCCACGGGTCGATCCGCCCCTCGGGCAAGGCTCTCAACGCCGCGTCCCGGGTGCTGCTCATCCGCGCCGTGATCGACCCGTCCTCTTGCAGCAGCCGCCGACTCGAGGCCATCTTCTGGATCTTGGCCTGGCTGGTGCCGACATGAGTGACCGGGCGTGACGTCCTGAGAGCCGCGCGCACGGCGCCGGCGATCCGATCGGTGGCCGATTTCAGGTAGGCCGCCGAGGCGATCCGGCGGGGGTTGTCCACGCCGAGCATCAGGATCTGTGCGTCGGGGTCCAGGGCCGGTGCGGTGTGCTGGTGCAGGGCATGCAGGCTGACCCGCGACGGGTCGGTCTCCGCGGCAGCGGCGATGCGAGCCTGGAGCAAGGCAAACGCATCGTTGTGGAATTCCATCCAGTCGATCGCACACAGGACCACCGGCTTCCCCGAGCCACGCAGCACGATGCCCTTGGCCAACAGAGGGTGTTCGCTGGTCCGGGCCGCCGCGATGAAACCCAGGCCGACGGGTTGGCCAAGCCGAGGCGTGACGTCGACAACAAAAGTCGACACCCGCAGCGGCGCGGCGGCGGCCGCAAGCCCCACTCCGCCGGTACCCAACACCGCCCAAAGCAGTGCCACCAGGACCCGCAGACAGGTTGCATCGCTGATCGGTCTGTACATCGGTCCACTTCCGACGCGGCCTCGCGTCCTCGCCTCCACTGGACAGGCTCCATTCCAGACGGATGATAGAACAGACGTCGCCCAATTGCTCACCCGGGCCCGCTCACTCCCCCCCACCTGACGACTCGACTGGACGATGGGCTCAAGACGCCCCCAACCACGTGTCAGCCGATTCCGGGCCAGCCTGCTGGCCCTCCTGCTGGCGCCCCCGCTGACCATGTCACTCCTCTCGCAGCCAGTCCTGGCCGAACCGCGACCCGACATCTCGTCGGTCAAGCCGGACCTGTCACTTCCCGCACTCACCCGCGGACCGGCGGGACCCGGCAGGCGGGTCAAAGAGATCCTAGCCGGTTACGAGAAGACCGAGCTGTATCACGTGACCTGGCTGCCAACCGATTGGCAGCCAGGCCAAGAGTACCCCGTGATCATCGAGCTCGCCGGAAACGGTCCCTACAAGAGTCCCTTCGGGGACATCAGTAGCGGGCGACCCGAGGGGAGCAAACTGGGGTATGGGATTTCCGGAGGCCGTGGCTACATCTGGATCTGCCTGCCGTTTGTCAATGGGGCCGGTACCCGGATCACCACCCGCTGGTGGGGCACCAGGCCCGACTACGACCCTCAACCGACACTGAAGTACATCAAGCAGGCGGTGCCCAGTCTGTGCCAGAAGCACCACGGCGATCCCGCCCGGGTGGTGCTGGCCGGCTTCTCGCGAGGTGCCATCGCCTGCAACTACATCGGGCTGTACGACGACGAGGTCGCCCGGCTGTGGGCCGCCCTCATCCCCTACAGCCACTACGACGGCGTCTTCCCGCGGTGGGGTTACCCCGGTGCCGACCGAGCCTCGGCCCTGGCTCGCCTGAAACGACTGGGCAATCGGCCCCAGTTCATCTGCCACGAAGGTCAGGGCAACCCCGCCACGAGCCTCTCCGCGACACGACAGTACCTGAAGGACACCGGCACGAAGGGCCGCTTCACATTTCAGCCAACCGGTTTTCGCAACCACAACGATGCCTGGGTCCTGCGCCCCTCGGCCGCCCGCAAGACACTCCGCGCGTGGCTGAAGAGGTCCCTGCCCCTGCCCCTGCCCCTGCCCCAACCCTGACTCTCAGGCAGCTGTCCTTCACCGCAGAGCTTCACCCGGAGATGGCCACGATGGCGACCGAGTACATCGAGAAGTGCGAGTCGGCCGGGCGGCTGGGCAAGAAACGCAAGACGGCCAAGTGCTGAACCCACCAGACTCATGCCATCTCACAAACCAGGCACCCCCCGCCCCCGACCCCGCCGCTCGTGGCCCAAGCGGTGCGTCCTGGCCCTGGCCACCCTGGTCCTGGTGCTGCTCGCCTGCGAACTGATCGGGCTCGTCGGGCTGGCGATGGTCGACGGGACACTCGACTTCGCCTCGCTGAAGCACGACCAGCAGGCATCAGCCGCCGGGGTCGACCGCAACGCCCCGCCGCCACTGGACGAGGTGCTGCACCCCCACCTGGGCTGGGTGCTCAACCCCGACTTCACCGACACCAGCAGCACCGTAGGCGAAAACACCCTCTTCCCGATCAACCGGCTCGGGTTCCTCGACCAGGGCGACCCGCTGGCCCGCCGCTCACCCGAGCGACTTCGGGTGGCCATCATCGGCGGATCGGTCGCCTGGTACTTCTCGATGCACGGCAAGGAACAACTCGAAGCCCGGCTGGCACAGGCACCCCAGTTCCAGGGCCGACAGATCGAAATCGTCTCGCTGGCACTCTCGGGGTACAAGCAGCCCCAGCAACTGATGACCCTCGCCTGGATGCTCTCGCTGGGAGCCGAATACGACGTCGTGATCAACATCGACGGTTTCAACGAGGTCGCCCTGCACCCATCCGAGAACCACCCCAAAGCGGTCCACGTGGCCTACCCGCGAGGATGGCACGAACGGGTCCGCCAGTTGCCTCGATCCGAGATCGTCCACACGCTCTACCGACACGCCTCGCTCACGCTGCAGCGTAGAAGCTGGGCCAAGAGGTTCCTCAAGGGACCCCTGGCCTACTCGCCCCTGCTCAACTTCATCTGGCGGACCCGAGACAACCGCTTCCGCAAGCAGATCGGCGAAGACCAGGTCGTCATCGCCTCGCAATGGCTCAACCAGGCCAGGGTCTACATGCACACCGGACCTGACAATACCTATGCCGACCCCGACGAGATGTACGACCAGCTGGTCGCGCTGTGGCAACGCTGCTCGAGGCAACTCGATCGGCTCTGCCGGGCCAATGGCATCCGCTACCTGCACGTGCTGCAAGCCAACCAGTACGTCGAGGGGTCCAAGCCGATGAGCGAGGCCGAGCGGGAGATCGCGATCGAACCAAAGCACAAGTACCGCCCGGGAGTGATCGACGGGTACCCGCGGCTGAGGTCCGCCGGCCTCGAGTTGACCCGGTCGGGGGTCGATTTCCTGGACCTGACGCTGGTGTTTGCCAACACGCGCGAGCCGATCTACATCGATGACTGCTGCCACTACAACCCCCAGGGCAACCGCATGCTCGCCAACGCAATCGCCGACCGGCTGCTGGAGTCGCGAAATCCTCGGCCGTAAGGCATGCTCTGCTCTCAGAATCACAACTCCCGGCTGCCACGAAGCGCGAACCTCACTGGACAACCGACGCATGATGAGCACATCCCCTCTCGCCCCGAGTCGCCAGGCCATGCGGCTTCACTCGTCGACTTCCCTGGCAGCGGCCCTGGCCCTCGCCCTGCTGCTGATCGCCTCGCCACCGGCCGAGGCCGGCTGGAAGGCCGGCCTGGCCAAGTCGGACCTGACTCCCCGGGCCGATGTCTGGCTGGCCGGTTATGGCAGCAGGCGGGTGGCGACAGAGATCATCCACCCGCTGTGGATGAAGGCCCTGGCCCTGGATGACGGCAAGGGCCACCGGGTCGTGCTGATCACCAGCGACTTCCAGGGTGTGCCCAAGGGGATGAGCGACCGGGTCTTTCAACAGGTCAAGCAGAAGTACCGACTCGAGCGAGACCAGGTCATGTACACCTTCTCGCACAACCACTGCGGGCCCCGACTCGGCGAAGACCTGATCGACTACTACCCGGTCGAGGAGGCCCAGGAGGAGCTGGTCCGCCGCTACACCGACAAGATGGTCACGGTCAGTGTCGAGCTGATCGGCCGGGCCCTGGCCGACCTGAAGCCGGCGACGATCCACACCACCGCAGGCCGCTCGACCTTCGGAGTCAATCGCCGCAACAACCGCGAGGCCGATGTCCCGGCACTGCTGGCCGCCGGCAAGAAACTGGTCGGGCCGGTCGATCATACCGTGCCGGTGATGACCGTCACCGGCAACGACAACACGCTGCGCGCCATCCTCTTCGGCTACGCCTGCCACCCAACCACGCTCAGCTTCACCAAGTGGTGCGGAGACTACCCGGGGTTTGCACAGGTCGAGATCGAAAAGAAGCACCCCGGCGCGTTGGCGATGTTTGTCAACACTTGCGGTGGCGACCAGAACCCCCTGCCCCGCCGCAAGATTGAACTCTGCCGCAAGTACGGCCACATGCTGGCCGTCGGTGTCGAAGAGGCACTGGCGAAGAAACCG
>Ga0310123_10003093_pt1 | contig 13017 bp, 10 predicted proteins | sample CB6_AW_1057_MG_FD_203505 | JGI IMG/M metagenome (GOLD analysis project Ga0310123, IMG submission 203505) | Marine microbial communities from Western Arctic Ocean, Canada - CB6_AW_1057 | ecosystem: Environmental > Aquatic > Marine > Oceanic | place: Canada: Western Arctic Ocean | collected... | reverse complement strand
TTCTGCCGGCACACTTGTCCCATCTTCCCTCCAAAACAGAGAGTGACCGGCGTACTGCAACGTGGATGTCGCGATTGCTGCTAACTCGCTGGATCATAAGATTTCGCCTGCTGCAGGAACGAATGCTCCAAGGGAAACTGCTGGACGCCTATGAAATGTTGCTGCGACTTGCATTGAGATGGAGGTACGTGACCGTGGCAATCTCTGTCGCGACATTGGCGATAGCGTGGGGTTTGTGCGAAGGAGGCATCGTCAAACGCGTCTTTATTCAGAAGATGGACAGCGAGACTCTGATCTGTGATTTGGAAATGCCGGTCGGAACACCGGCAGATCAGGCCAAGGCACGTCTCATGGATCTTGTCGATCACGTCGTCAAGTCGCCAGAAGTGACGAACGTGCAATCGTTTGTCGGAATTCAAATCGATTACCGCGGTAACGGAACGGAACTCGCCAACATGCAATCGCACTTGGGGCAAATGGTCGTTGAATTGCACCCCGCAGACGTGCGTGAGCAGCGGAAGCAACGCTCCAGCGAAGAACTTCTCGTAAACTTCCGCAAGGTATCCGAGCAATTGCCTGGCACGAATTCCGTGATCTGGATATCGCTACACGGCGGACCGGGAGGCAAGGATATCGTGATCAAGACTACCGGTCGGGACTTCGACGAGATTGTCGAGGTCTCAAAGCAGTTGAAATCAGAATTGGCCGGTTTCGACGGGGTGTACGACTTGGATGACGATTACGACAAAGGTCAGCGTGAGGTTCGGCTGCGGCTGCGCCAGTCGGCGCGGCCAACTGGCATCACCGTCGGCATGCTGGGCAACCACGTTCGTTCAGCGATGTACGGAACAGAATCCAAGCGACTAATGCGTAATCGCGAAGATGTGAAGATCGTGGTTCGCTATCCCGAAAGCTTCCGAAAAAACGTCTACAATCTGGAATCGATGTGGATTCCTGCGACGTCTATTGGTCCACATCGTTGGGTTCCGCTTGGGGAAGTCGCCGAATTGACGGAAGCCGAAAGTTACTCCACTATCCACCGCAGCCAACAACAGCGCTCGGTTACCGTGACCGGCGGGATTAATGATGACATCGCCAGAACGCCTGAAATCCTGGACAGAATCAAAAAGACATTCGACAAACTGATCAAAAAGGCCCATCCGGATGTCCGTGTCGAGTTTCTGGGAAGTCTCGAAGAACGAATGAAATCGTTCGGCAGCCTGAAACTCGCGTTTCCGGCTGCAATATTAATGATCTACATGCTGCTCGCCGGTCTGTTTCGTTCCTATTTTCAACCGTTGGTAGTAATGTCTGCGATTCCTTTCGGTTTACAGGGGGCCATCATTGGTCATTGGATCACTGACACTCCAATGACGATCTTAAGCTGGATCGGAATGGTGGCATTGACGGGAATTCTTGTGAACGACTCATTAATATTGGTTGATTTTATTAACGCCCGAATCGGTCGCGGAATGGATCCTTTCGAGGCGAGTATTCAGGGAGCCAAATTGCGGTTGCGGGCAATCGTGTTAACGACGCTGACCACGGCCGCCGGGCTGACGCCGATCATGTTCGAAACCAGTTTTCAAGCCAAGTTCTTGATCCCGATGGCTGTAACCTTGACGTTCGGTCTGATATTCGCAACCGCATTGACCCTAATCGTCGTTCCGTCGTTAAATCTGATTTTTTTCGACGTCTGCCAGCGATTCGGATGGAACCCGAACCACGCGACGAATGATGAGTAGTCTGGCATTTATTTTTTCTGTGGGCGAATTCATCACCGCATTACCTGTTCGGCTAACCGTGTATGTTCTTCCATCAGTTCTGCGACCCGGGCAACATCAACAGAGTTAGTCACGATACCGTCACGTTTCAGGGACGTGCCAACAATAAAACCATCAGCAAGCGGCCAATACTGCTCAAGCTCTTCCACAGACAACCCGCTGCCGACTAAGACTGGAATTTCCTTCGCCGCACTACGGACCGCGTTGAGGTGCTCTACATCGACAGTTTGCCCCGTTGTGTTTCCTGAAACGATCAGCCCATCTGCGCCGCCGCGCAAGATCGTGTCGTGCACTTCGTCTTCTATTGATCGGCTGACAATTGCAGCGGAATGCTTCACATCAATGTCTGCCAGAATGTCTATATGCGTCGCATCCAGATTGGCGCGGTCTCGCAACAGTTCGTGAGCGATTCCCTGAATAATCCCTTGATCCGTAATACTGACGCCACACAGTACATTCACTCGAACAAAGCAAGCATTGACTGCCTGAGCAATTGCCAATGCACCTTGACCGTCGTTTCTAAGCACGTTGATTCCCAGCGGAACCTCAAATCGACTGCGAACCTGTAACGCAAGTCGCGTCATCTGCGCAACGGTGTGCGCAGGCACTTGACCGGAGTAAAACGGAGCGTCTCCATAGTTTTCCAACAATAGACCATGAATGCCTGCTTCGACTAAAGTGGCCGCATCGCGCAGCACCGACACTATGACACTATCCATATTGCCGTTGAATCGCGGGCTGCCCGGCAAAGGTGGAATGTGAAGCATCCCTATCATTGGCTTGGCTATTGGCGTCCACTTCGGAATTCTACGTAGTGACATTACAGGAACTCTATACTTGAAGGTGCTGGCAATGCTACTTTGGCAATTGTTTACCAAAACGTGACGACATCCTCTTCTCCGAACGGGATTATTTCAAGAATGAGTGCAGTTCCAATCGACAAACTACCGGCTAAGCTGCTAGGTGAATTATTGAATCAACATGAGACCAATGATCCACGCGTCGCCCGGAGACCCGGCATTGGCGAGGGCCCCGCTGTCATCGATATGGGTGACCGCTTCTTGGTTGCCAAGAGCGATCCGATCACCTTCGCAACCGATAAAATCAGCCGATACGCGGCCAACGTCATCGGTAGGGTAGTCCGGGCCGAATAATGGTGTTCGTTGGACAGCCGGTTGCGTCCACTGCCCATTTTTACGCGGGATGAAATCGCTCGACTGTTCCAATGATGCGACGTGCCGGTATTATTTAATTTCAATTGGATGTTAGGCGGTGCCTGACCTACGCGAGTTTGCAGATGCAATCCACCTGTCCGCGGAACGCCAAATGGACAAATCACACAAGCAGTCCCCCGTCTCACAGCCCTCTTTCTACCTGTCACGGTGGCTGTTCTTGCGGCTGCTAGGGCTGGTTTATTTAATCGCATTCTTATCTCTTTGGTCACAAGTTCATGGATTGATCGGCAGCCGAGGCATCTTGCCGGTGAGCGTTTTCCTGGACACCATGCACCACCACTTTGGCAACGACGCTTATTGGCGATTGCCCACGCTCTGTTGGATCGACACCAGCGACCGAACATTGACGATGCTATGTGCAGCGGGAACCGCTTGCTCACTGTTCCTACTTGTTGGCTTGGCACCGACACCGTCGTTGGTTGCCCTCTGGATGATCTATCTCTCGCTATCGATTGCGGGCCAAACGTTCTTCCAATTCCAGTGGGACACGTTGCTGCTGGAAACAGGGTTTTTCGCCATTTTTTATTCGCCGCTTCTATCAATCTTGCCGCGATTGTCGAAGGAGCTGCCACCATCGCGCCTTGCGCGGTGGATGCTCTGGTGGCTTCTACTAAAGCTGATGCTCTTGTCCGGCATCACCAAGCTATTGTCGGGCGATCCAACGTGGCAAGACCTGACGGCAATGAACTTTCACTACGAAACACAGCCCATTCCGAACTGGGTCAGTTGGTACGCACATCAAATGCCCGAGTGGTGGCAAAAGACGACGGTGATGATGACATTAACCGCCGAACTTCTCGTGCCCTTCTTCATATTCACCCCGCGCCTTCTGCGCCACATCGCAACGATCTTGTTAGTTCTATTTCAAGTGACGATCCAAGTAACTGGCAACTTTGGGTTCTTCAACCTGTTGACTGGTGTCCTGTGCATCACGCTGTTGGATGACCGCGCTCTGCGCCGAATGATCCCGCAGCAGTGGCGTGACAGTTTGAATATCATCCCCTGTAACGAGCATACCGTGCGCCATCAAGAGATCATTCTCTCGCCACTGCTGATCACGATGTTATTCATTAGCTCACTTACCTTTATCTCGGAGATCGTGAGAACACCACAAGACGCACCATTACCGTCCGCGGTGAACAGCGTTCTCAAATTTGGAAAACGTTACTTCCTGATGTGGGGCAGGCCCTACGTGTTGAATTACACGGCTCCGTTCCGCACGATCAACGGCTACGGATTGTTTCGAGTGATGACGACCAAACGGCCGGAGATCGTCATTGAAGGCAGCAAGGATGGCATCACCTGGACCGAATACGAGTTCCGCTGGAAGCCCGGCGACCTACACCGCTCGCCACCCGTCGTCGCGCCGCATATGCCTCGACTAGATTGGCAAATGTGGTTTGCAGCATTCAACCCACGAGATCACTTGTACTGGCTGGAATCCCTCGTTCAACGCTTGCTGGAGAACGAACCCGAAGTGACCCGATTGTTAGACGACCGACAGGTGGCAGCCCCCCCTCCACGATTTGCTCGACTCCATTTCTATCTCTACGAATTCACAAACCAAGTCGAGATGAATCGCAGCGGCCAGTGGTGGCGACGTACTCACCACGGCTGGAGTCGTCCGCTCTCGCTGTCACCGTAATGACGCAACCTAACCCGATTTGTTCAAGCAAGAAAGCAAATAGGTCAGGCTGTGCCTGACGATCGAGCCCTCCCACCTTGGATTAAACTCCCATCTCTGCCCTCTGCTCTTATGGAGTGCGAACAAAAGTCACAACAGCCAGACGACGGATTGGCGCGACAACATACAGAGTTTCGATGGTCTCCGAGATTACTTCCGACAGTAAGGGCTGAAATACAATATGGTTTTCTAGATTACCTGGAAGAACTTCGACCCGTTGCATTGCCTTCTGCAGATACACTGCCGTGCAAACGCCTATAAAACCGCCACTCAGAATGACGATTCAGTATGAAATTTAATTGGCCATGGCAAGTAAACTGAATTTGATAGGATTGAGACTAATTCGGTAGAACTGTGATCGGCAAGACGATAGCACCGGCGCGAGATCGACCGGAAAATCCGGACATCGGCGCATTACCAGCGGGATCTGAAGCCATTGTCTTCGGTCGTAAAGGCACGTCGTCGACATCGCTCGCTTCCAGGCTCCCTACCCGGTCGGTCAAGACCTTCGGCTTTATACCATATCTTTCAAAGCTTTTAACGGCCGAACTTTGACAACGTTGCGCGCAGGTTTGGCCTTAAACATAGTTTCCTCACCCGTGAACGGATTAATCCCCTTTCGCGCTTTTACGGCCGGTTTTTTCTGAACACTAATTTTCATCAGGCCGGGGACGCTGAAGACACCCGATCCACGCTTCCCAACGTTCGCTGCGATCATGTCGGAAAGAGCATCGAAAACACCAGAGACCTGTTTTTTGGTCAGACCAGTCGAGTCAGCCAGACCAGAAACGACTTGAGACTTGCTCAACGCCTTTACAGCTTGCTTCGCCATCGTCAATCCTTTCATCAAAACGATTCGTCTGTGGATACATGGGATACACCGTCAAACACGTGGGTAGTTAAAGTCTGTTGTGCCAGAAATGTCAACCAACAGCAGGCATTTATTTACTTCTAGTATAAGTGACAGTGCCACCCTACTCCGCTCATGTCGATCTGTACGAATCGCCACTGCAATGAATTTTAGGACGTGCTCTCAGTCCGGCAAGCGGGTCGTCGGAGGCAAGAATGGCGGCTCCACTGAAGACAGCGACAAACAGTGCCACCACCACGTTCCGGCACCAGATGGCCAGCAGGATAGCAATCAGTGGCGGTACTAAGCTAAACGGGTGCCCAAGGTCGAGTCGCTCACCTCGATATAACTGTCGACACAGACTCTTAGCCCCGTCGCAAGATCGGTCTCAAGTCTTAGCATTCCCTATTGGAATGTCGCGAGCGAAATTGCTTGCCTATGAACCGTCACACAAATGCCGCGAATCGTCGGTCGAGTGGTGTATGTAGTGTCGACATGCCCGTCCCGATCCCAGGTGGTGATGACAACTTTCGTCGCCGCAACGTTTGTCAAGACGTAGTTCGGCAGCTCAATCGCAAAGATAAGTTCTTGTCGGCAGTTGTCGAGAAATCGACAAACAGAATGACTTGTGAGACTACCATGCTCTCAAGTGCTAATCATGTCGTTTGGAATGAACTCAGTGGACTGGCGTGTCAATGGTCCTTTTTGAACATCGGCCGGCCAAATAACTTTGAAGGTCGTTTCGCCTTTGGGCAACGAATCGACGTCGATGCGACCACCGTGATTAGTGATGATACGCCAGCATTTTGGAAGCCCGAATCCGAGCCCACGTCCAGCTTGACGGCCGGAATAGAATGGATCGAATAAGTGCTGGCGGTCTATTTCGCTTAAACCTGGTCCGTCATCAGTGATCGACAGCAGGGCGAACGGTTTGGAGTCTTTCATCAGCTTCTGCACTTGAATCGTAATCGTACCGCCATCGCTTGCAGCATCGACGCTGTTGCGGATTAGCTCGCTGATCGCCACGCAAAGCTGAGTGCGGTCAGCCCAAATCGGAACAAGCCCGATCGGCTCAAATCGAAAAGAACAGCGTTGTGACTGTTCAGCCTGTCGCAGTTTCTCAAGAACTGAATTTACGACTTCAACCAATTCCAATGCTTTCGGATCGGGCTGCGGCGGACGGGCAAACAACATGACGTCACCGATCATGTCGCGAATGCGGTACGCCTGGCCGCCAATGGTTGTCAAAGCTTGTCGCCGATCCGGATCACATTCCTGTTTGAGCAATAGGGCAACACGACCAGCAATCGTTGCGACGGGGTTGTTAATCTCGTGGCCTGCCCCGGCAGCAAATTCCGCGAGCGCTTCCAATTTGGCGTCTTCAAGGTCCGTATCGACGTGCTGATCGTGTGTCGGAGCTTCATCGGTCGGCAGTGATCCGTGACGACGACTTTCGAGCAGCAGCCGCACGCTCAGGTCCGCCAACTCGCCCAAAGGCATTTCCGCCAAAGAAACGTCCGTGTTGGAAAAGAGGATCGCACCGCCAATTGGCGTTTCGTCGTCATAGAATGGGATTCGAGCAATCTGTTCGTTGATAGAGAACTCTGTTTCCAAACGTTGGTGAAGCCCTCGTGACACGTCTTCGCCTGACCAGACACCAGAGTGTGCGACATCCAATTCCACAAGGCAAGTCCGGTGACCGCGTCTCGAGAAATAACCCACGATTTGCGGTGTACTCCGAATCGAAGTCGACACAAACGCCGCATCGACCGCGGCCAAATCTCGCCAACCTGTGGACAACTTGCTGAGTAAATCGCGCAGCCCAGCCAACGGCAGAACGGAAATCAACAACTGGTTGTAGCGAGCCCAAATCTGGGGATCAACCATCGGTGTAGTTTCCGCCATTGCAGATTTTCTCGTCGGCTAGTGGAAACGGGTAAGACCGATAGCGGGAATCGAACGCCATGCGGACTAACTCTCTCGGCATCGCGCAGCAAGCCGCTCAACAAAAGAATTCTGCAAATCGCCGACATCGGGCAAAGGCACCTGGAACCCTGCCCGTCTTAACGCGAGCTGGTGATCGGTTCGACGTCTAGCAAATGACACATCCGCTCGACCAGTTCTTCTACATCAAACGGCTTCTGCATAAACTCATCAGCGCCGGCCGCTTTCAATTCGTCCACTTTATCGCCTTCGACCATACCGCTAATGCAAATGATCTTGACATCGTCAAGCGTCTTATCGTTGCGAACTCGCTGGCAAACGTCCTTGCCGTTGATATCTGGAAGCATGACATCCAAAACGATGATGTCCGGGTGGTACTCCTTGACCACCATACCCGCATCGAAACCGTTGTTAACCGTTCGAACTTCGAAACGGCCGTCCAAATCCAACACGTCACTGATCAGTCCCACCAACTCTTCGTCGTCATCAACGACCAATGCCTTCCGTTTCCCGCTTTCCAGAGCATCGGTAGGAATTCCGTTCTCTTTCATAAAGCGAAATAGGATATCGCGCGGAATTCTACGAAAGCGCGAACCTGGAACTCGAAATCCCTTGAGTTGGCCCGAGTCAAAGCACCGAATAATAGTTTGTTGACTTACCTTGCAAATTCTGGCCGCCTCGCCTGTGGTAAAAACTGTTTTCATGGTGCCCGTCCATCCTTAAAAATGTATTGTCCCGATTCTTTGAGTCGAGCTGATCCACTTCTGAATCGGTTTTGTACGAATCGGAAACATCCCTGAAAAATCGCATTGTTACGCAACGTTCATCAATGCTAACGCCAGACGGTTGTTTCCAACGACCCTTGAAGTACCGATTGTACCAATAAAAGCGACTTTACCAAAATTAACACGAGTTCCGATTGTATCTATTCTGTGAAACTGGTCAATAGCCAATCTATCAGCCAATCTCCCCTGGGTGTCAAAGTGTCCAGATCCCCCCCTTATTGCACATAATTCCTCTACTCTGATCAGTTGGCTCACATCTGAGTATTGGTGCAAGCGAAATGGATTCTGGATGAACCAGACATCTAAAATTAGCCATGCCATGATTCAATCCGCCCACCTGACTGGGATTTGGACGGCAGGACCTTATACAGAAACGCGATTCCGCTGTTTCAAATACAGCATAAGCACCGCTAAATCGGCTGGCGTGATTCCGCTAATTCGACTGGCTTGCCCTAAACTTTGAGGTTGAATCTTAGACAGCTTTTCTTTCGCCTCAATTCGCAATTGTGGAACCGACTGAAAATCGAATGTGTCAGGAATGCAGATCGATTCAACTTGTAACTGGCGCTGGATGTCGGCAGTTTGACGACGAATGTATCCCGCGTATTTTGTCTCAACGCAAACTTGGTGCTGCGCCAGCACCGAAAGTTTCAGGCGATCGGCTTCTGGAGAGAGTTCACAAATTTCCGACCAACCAATTTCTGGGCGTCGCAGAATTTCTTCGATAGTCGATCCTTCATGCCGGTGGCTGACGATAAGATCTAAAGCACGTCGAATCTCGGCTTCGTGCTTCTGAAGTCGCGTCCAACGCTCTTTGCTGACCAATCCAAATCGCCAGCCAAGCGGCGTCAATCGCCGATCGGCATTGTCGTGCCGCAGCAACAATCGGTACTCGGCACGAGACGTAAACATCCGGTACGGCTCGTCAACTCCCTTTGTCACCAAATCGTCAATCAGCACGCCTAGATAGGCCTGACTGCGGTCAAGAATCAATGCTTGCCTTCTAGTCAGCTTCAACACGGCATTGGAACCGGCGATTAGGCCTTGTGCGGCCGCCTCTTCATAACCGGTGGTTCCGTTGATCTGACCGGCAAAGTACAGACCTTCTACCAGTTTCGTCTCCAGTGTAGGGTGCAATTGTATCGGAGGCGCGAAATCGTATTCCACAGCATAGCCGTATCGCATAATCTGGGCGTTCTCCAAACCGCGAATCATGTGAATCATTCTATCTTGCACGTCGCGCGGCAAGCTGGTCGAGATGCCATTACAATAGACTTCCAGTGTATTGCGGCCTTCCGGCTCGAGAAAAATCTGATGTGAAAGTTTGTCGGCGAATCGGACGACTTTATCTTCGATAGATGGACAGTACCGTGGTCCGGTGGATTGGATTTGTCCGCTATACATGGGAGCTCTGCTTAGATTTTCCCGAATCAGTTCGTGAACGGACTCGTTGGTTTCGGTCAGATAACAGTTCATTTGTCGCTGAGTGATCCGGTCTGTCAGGAACGAGAATGGCTGTGGATCATCGTCTCCTGGCTGCACATCGACGGCGGAGTAGTCGATCGTCCGACCGTTCAATCGTGCCGGTGTTCCCGTTTTGAACCGCTGCAGTTGAAACCCCAGTTTTTCTAAGCAGTCGGACAAAGTTCCGGTTGTTCCTTCTCCTGCACGTCCCCCAGCAGTTTTTGCTTCGCCAGTGTGCATGATGGCTTGCAGAAACGTTCCCGTCGTAATCACGACGGCCCGAGCGTGATAGACTGCATCGCCGCACACACGAACTCCGACAACCGCATCACTTTCAACTTCGATTTGGTCAACCGATTCTTGTCGCAACGCTAAGTTTTCCTGCTCTTCCACGCGGCGCTTCATGAAAAACTGATAGGCCTTTTTGTCAGCCTGAGCGCGAGGGCTGTGCACCGCCGGCCCTTTACTGCGATTCAGCATTCGAAACTGGATTCCTGTTTCGTCGATCGCACGCCCGATTTCGCCGCCCAGCGCATCAATTTCGCGTACGATTTGCCCTTTCGCAATGCCACCGATCGCGGGATTGCAACTCATTTGAGCAACCGTGTCGCAATTCGTCGTCAAGAGCGCGGTTTTGGCCCCCAACCGTGCCGACGCCAATGCCGCTTCACAACCGGCGTGTCCAGCTCCAACAACAACAATATCGAATTCGTAATAGGATGCACTCACCGCAATAACTTCTTGGTACGCAATCCACAATCCTCCGAAGCTAAGATTTTAGTCGTCCAACTCAATTTCGAAATGGTAATCTAACACCTGAGAGTCTATCCGCAAAGTCCTTGTTTCATCCGTCTTCGTACTATAATCTTGTGAGAACCATAACCAATCGGGACAAAACATGTGTGGAATTGCGGGAGCGTGTTGGAGCAACAATCGAAAACCGCTGTCCGTTATCGATTTAAAGCGAATGACCGCAGTCCTAGCACATCGCGGCCCTGATGACTCAGGAATCTATCATTCGTTGTACCCCACTGACGCTCCAAGGATGGGTGCCAATCAGTACGAACTGCCACGGCGAAGTTTTGGAGTCGGTGCCGCATTGGGTCATCGTCGACTTTCGATCATCGATCTGGAAGGCGGCCACCAGCCGCTTTCGAACGAAGACGGAACTGTATGGATCGCCTTTAACGGAGAAATCTACAACTACCGTGAATTGCGACCACGGCTAGAAGCACAAGGCCACCATTTTCGCACATCGAGCGATACCGAGACAATCGTTCACCTGTACGAACAATACGGTCCTGACTGCGTCGAGCATTTGCGCGGCATGTTCGCATTTGCGATCTGGGACGTTGAAAACCAACAGTTATTGCTCGCACGGGATCGATTAGGACAGAAACCACTGTTCTATCGTGCGGCCGACGGCCGATTGTTGTTTGCCAGCGAACTCAAGGCACTCTTGCAAGTTTCCGATTCACCTCGTCAGTTGAATCTACAAGCCATTGATTTCTACCTGACATATCAATACGTACCGCATCCGAATTGCATTCTACAGGGCTACAATAAGCTGCCTCCAGCTCACTGGGCAATCTACTCCAACGGTGAGCTGAAAGTTCGCAGATACTGGTCGCCTCCGTATTCGTTGAAAGCCACGCCAACCGGTCCACCAGCCACACAAGAACACGACAATGACAATCGCACGACGAAGCAGTGGCAGAGTAAACTGCGAGAAACACTGACTGAAGCCGTTCGCTTACGCATGCGCAGCGATGTTCCGCTAGGTGCATTTTTGTCTGGTGGGATTGATTCAACAATCATCGCCGGTCTAATGCAGGAGATCTCGAAAAGCCCGGTCGATACATTTTCGATTGGGTTCCCGGTTAAGCAGTTCGACGAACGATTATACGCTCGTGAAGCAGCACGGCATCTGGCGACACAACACCACGAATCGATCGTGGAACCTGCCGCTCTGGAGATTCTGCCAAAACTGATCTGGCACTACGATGAGCCATTCGCGGATAGTTCCGCAATTCCGATGATGTATCTGTCACAAATGACTCGGCAGCATGTCACGGTCGCGTTGTCGGGTGACGGCGGTGATGAACTTTTCGCCGGTTACAATCGCTATCAGGCTGTGCGATTGGGGACCATGTTCGATCGCTTACCACGTCCGTTGCAAGTCCTTTTAACTTCGCGGGTATGGCAGCAGATACCGTCCTCGGTCCGGCAAAGATCGTTTCGACGACGACTGAAACGGCTACTGGCGGCCTTAGCCGAGAAACCTGAGCGGCGGTACCTGACATGGATCAGTATTTTCGACGACGAACGACGACGGACGCTCTATTGCGAAGACTTTCAAGCTCAAATCAATGGAAACGATTCTGGCGAGTTCCTGTTCAATGCATATGGTGAGTGTCCGTCACGCGATTTTGTCACGCGGACGACTTGTGCTGACGTGTTGACTTATTTGCCGTGCGATATTTTAACGAAAGTCGACGTCGCCAGCATGGCTTATAATCTGGAGTGCCGAAGCCCATTTTTAGATCATCGTGTCGTCGAACTAGCAGCCCGCATGCCCATTGAATTGAAACAAAGGCGAATGACTCGAAAACGCATCCTGATCGACACGTTTGGGGACTTGTTACCAGCTTCGATACAAAAACGATCGAAGATGGGGTTTGGCGTCCCGCTGGGCCATTGGTTTCGCAACGAATTGAAGCCACTGCTTCAAGATGTCCTATTGGACCGAGCCAGCTTAGACCGTGGATATTTCAAGCCACACGCAGTCAGTCAATTGATTGACGAACACGTGAACGGCCGATGGGATCACAGCCATCGATTGTGGACGTTGTTGTGTCTGGAATTATGGCATCGTATGTTTCTGGATCCGCTGACATCCCCTGCGGACTGCCCTTCCCTATTGTGAGCCGGTCACAACATGGTGGACGATCGAGGATTGTCTCCGCAAGCACGACAAAACAGCTCCCGTTCACAAACTGACGAACTCGAAGTGTTCCAAAACGAAACACCGGAATTCGCAGTCTGCGAAAGGACCCGTCCCCCCCCGACACCATTCCGCCGGCGCGAAACAGATTTCTGCCGGACCAATGGTGCGCGAGTAACTGCGCGTGTGCCGAATCAAGATTCGTTTCAGGGGACGCGTAACAATTGGTGCTAAAAAACGTGTTTAACAATTCGCGAAGACGTGGTCTATCCTTGACATCATTACGGTGAATTTACGTCCAAGCCATCCTCAAGAGCCTGTTGTTCC
>Ga0310123_10003090_pt1 | contig 13024 bp, 9 predicted proteins | sample CB6_AW_1057_MG_FD_203505 | JGI IMG/M metagenome (GOLD analysis project Ga0310123, IMG submission 203505) | Marine microbial communities from Western Arctic Ocean, Canada - CB6_AW_1057 | ecosystem: Environmental > Aquatic > Marine > Oceanic | place: Canada: Western Arctic Ocean | collected... | reverse complement strand
CTGCTTGTTGCGGACCATGCGGATGATGTCGTAGCGCTCATCCATCCGGTCGCGGGCTCCGTAGACATACCGCCTGGGCCGCTTGAGGTCACGGCCGAGGAAGGCTTCACCCTGGACGTGGTCGGGCACTTTCAGTCCGGCCAGGTTCAGGACGGTGGGTCCGAGGTCGATCGAGCTGACCAGTTGATCGGTGACGGTGCCGGGCCGTCCCTGGTCTGGTGCGACTCCCCCGGCGCGCCGGTACTGTTCGGGGATCCTGACGATCAGCGGGATGTGCGTGCCCGAGTCGTACAGCCACCGCTTGGCCCGGGGCAGGCCGACTCCGTGATCGGACCAGAAGAAGATGATCGTGTTCTCGTAGAGCCCGTCGTCCTTGAGTTGCTGGATCAGGTCACCGGCCCAGGCATCCATCGCCGTGATCAGCTCGTAGTTCCGCTTCCAGTCCTCTCGGACCACCTTCGTGTCGGGGTAATACGGTGGCAGGGTCGACAGCGCGGCGGGGTCCTGGCGCTGGGCGGGTTTCAGGTTGGCGGTCACCGCCTTGTACTTGGCCGACCCGGCGATCCCGCTCTCGTGACAGCCGAGGAAATTGAACACAGCAAAGAACGGCTGGTCCCGCTTCGGCCGCTTTCGCCAGTGTGATCCCTTACCCCGGGACGAGTCCCAGGTCTCGCGGGGATGCTTGAACTGGTAGTCGGTCTTTGAGTGGTTCGTGCAGAAGTAACCGGCCTGGCGGAGGTAGACCGGGAATGGCTTGATGAAGTCCGGCAGCACCGCCGTGCATCTCATGTGATGAGTGCCCAGGGTGGTCTGGTACATGCCGGTGATGATGCCGCTGCGACACGGCGAGCAGACTCCGGCGGTGGTGAAGGCGTGTGTGTAGCGGATGCCTTCGGTGGCGAGTTGATCGAGGTGCGGCGTGATGGCGTGGGGGTCGCCGTAGCAGCCCAGGTGTGGGCTGATGTCCTCGGCCGAGAGCCAGAGGATGTTGGGAGGCGAGATGTCGTTGGCAGGTGTGGAGTTCGGCAGGGCCAGAACTGCCGCACATGCCCAACCGATGAGAGCCGTCCACGTCGCAGGGTGTCGAGTCTTGCTCTGCATGAGATTCCCCCCTCCTGCCCACCGGGTGCGACGCGTGTCGAGTTGCGCGGGACCGTTGTCAGTATCGTAGGCGGTTCACTCTGGGCGTGACACCAGCCATGACAATCCACCCGCATGATGCGGCAAGCTCGATGGGACGCACCGCGGTGAGACCGATCGGCTGCGGGCGGGGGTGGGGGTGGGGGCTGCGAAACGCAAATGCAGAGAGGGGACAGGCACCCCCGCACGGCGGGTGAGCCTGTCCCCGGTTCCTGGAAGAAAAAGGGACCGATGCCCGCCTGATGGCGGACACCGGACCCCAGGGCGGGGATCAGGATCTCTTTCGTCTGGGCACTTCCGAGACCTGCGGGAAGAGCCGCTTGATGGCGTTGATCGAGTCCTCCTCGACATCCGACGCGTAGTTGGCAGCACGCGTGGCCAACTGCAGCAGGTTGCCGATCAGTTCCCTGAGCACATCCGGAGGTACATCGCCTTCGAATCGCATCAATGCTCGAACACCCTCGCTGGCCGTCTTACGGATCGCTCTGTGAGTCTTGTCGCCGAGCGATTGGATCGTGTCGATCGCTCGAGCAGCCAACGCACGTGCACGCCGGTGCTCGCCGGCATGCTGGAGTCGGCGGATCCGAGGAACCGCCGTCTCGACCACCGCGTCCATCGCGTCGGTACCCCGGAAGGTGACCGAGACGATCTGACGGGCGTACTTGGCATAGACATCGAAGACATCGTCGCAGTCGTCAGCTCGAGCTTCGCCAGGAAGCACGAAACCCGTTGACAACATCGCAACACCCAGCAGCAGCACATGAAGTTTTCGCATGGTCGCAGTTCTCCAGAACGGAAGAAGAAGGGAGTGAGAGGTAGGGCTCCGGTGAATTGGAGCACCCGAGTCAGATGGTATTGACTGGATGCAATCACCATGCCAAAACCACTTCTTCCGAGGAGACGTGTCGTAACTACTTGTATATGAACAGGTTGTGATTCAATTTTTCCGGAGGCCCATTCTGGGTCTCCAGACCATCGGGGCCTGGCCGACTGTTGCATTTTGCAACAGTCAGTGAATCAGGCCGCTTCAAATGAATGCAGCGGCGGTAAAGACGGCGACCATGATGACGCCGACGAGCAGTTTGGAGAAGGTACCGAGCACCCGTCCGACGAGCGCGCCTTTTCCGGCGGCGAGTCGTTCCGGCTGGCTACGTCCCTTCCACATCTCGCCCAGGTAGGCTCCGCCCCACGCCCCGGCGCCTCCCCCCACGAGTGCTCCGATGAGTGCTCCAACCACCGGGATCAGCATTGCGACCAGCAGGGCACCCAGGAGGCTGAGGGCGCAGGAGCCGACCAGTGAGAGCAGGATGGCTCGTCGGCTGGCTCCCTGCCTGGCGGCTCCGGTTGCTCCGGCCGCGAATTCCATCAATTCGCCCAGCAGCGCCAGACCGGCGAGGACAGCGACCGTGTCCCAGCCGACGCCTGGGCCGTGTGTCGAGGCGTCCACGGGAAAGAGCCACGCCAGCGCGATGGCCAGGACGATGATGCCCCAGTTGCCTGGCAGCGAGAGCAGGTTGGCGAGCCACAGCAGGACCGACGCCAGTACGGCCAGGGTAGCCAGCACGTAGTAGGTGGCGTCGATCATGTCGTTGCCGAGTGGAAGAGGATCAGGACGGATCGACCGAGTAGTTTTTCGGGCACCTGGTGATGGCATGCACCTTGCGTTCGGTCCTGGTGATCGGGTGGTTCTCGGCCTCCTTCGCCAGCCGGGTCATGTTGGGATACCCGGCGGCCTGTTCGTTGGCCCATTCGCGGGCGAACCGGCCACTGCGAATGCCGTCCATCGCCTTCCGGATGCGGTCCTTCATTGCCTTGTTGGGCAGTTGTTCGGCTCGGGTCAACGAGCCATAGCGAGAAGTCGGTGAATGGAACCGGGCCTGTCGGACGATGCCATCGAGCGCCATCTGTCTGAAGATCTCAGAGGCTTCGCCCGACGCGCAGTACTCGATCAACGCCACTTCCGGCGGGATCCCCGCTTCCACGGCCACCTCGTAGGTCAGCAGCAGCGCCTGGGTAAACAGCGGCCACAGTCCCTGTTCCCCGAGCAGGTTGACATCCGATTCGTCCTCGAAGCGGCACTGAAACACTCCGGCCCGAGTACACCCCACGGCCTTGGCCAGGGCCAGAACGATCTGTCGGGCCTTGCCCGAGACGTCCTGCCAGACGGCGACGAACCCCGGCACCCCCTTACCCGCCTCGTACGCTTCACGGACCGTCACGCCCATGGCTCGAGGCGACATCATGATCACGTCGATGTCATCCGGCGGCACAATGCACTCGAAGCGGATGCCGTAGCTGCTGGCAAAGTCCATCACCTGCCCGGGCAGCAAGTGGTCCCGGATGTGTTGCTCGTAGACCTGCTGCTGGATCTCATCGGGGATCGCGATGATCAGGATGTCGGCCCGCCCAACGACCTCGCGAATCGGTGCCACGTCGAAGCCGTCCTCGACGGCGGTCTTGTAGTAGCGGTCCTTGCGGTTGCCGATGATCACGTCGCAGCCGCTGTCGCGGAGGTTCAGTGCCTGGGCCCGGCCCTGGTTGCCGTAGCCGAGCACGCCGATCGTCTTGCGGCGAAGAGGCGAGATGCTGACGTCCTTGTCGAAGAGAAACTTGCTCATCAGGCGGTGTTCCCTGGAGGTTCGGTGAGGTCTATGGGTTGTTGGGTGATGCGCTGCGATCGTTCAGCTTCAGATCCGGGTGACCCAGGTCGAGCTTGTACATGATCTGGTTGTAGTTGTAGCGGGGTGTCTTCTGGTCGTTGCCTGAAAACAACGCGGTGTAGGTGCCCTCGAAGAAGATGACCCGCCCACCGTGCTTGTCGAAGTACGGGTGCTGCGTGGGGTTGTAGAAGCTGTACTTCTGGTGAGTGACGATCTTGCGAGCGTTGTTCCAGGGCCCGACCATCCGGTCGGCCTCGGCGTACCAGACCTCGCCAAGAAACGACGAGCCGTACTGCTGGTTGCCGATCATGATCCACTTGCCGCGGAATTCGTTCCAGCAGACCGAGCCGCGGTGAACCAGGATCGGTTTCGTGTCATCGTCGAACAGTTGGAACAGCCCTTCGGACGCCTTGATCTGACCCTGCTTGATGAGCCGGGCCTGCAATTGGGGCGTGAATCGCACCGTGTCGGGCTTCCAGCCCCATTTCAGTTTTCCGTCAATCCGCTCGACGCTGTTCGACATCTTGCGGCTCCCGGCCGCCAGGCAGGTGTACGCCCGGTAATTCGACAGCTCGGCCAGTTTCTTGGCCGTGGCCTCGACCCGCACCAGCGGGAACGGATCGCCGAAGTAGACATAATCGACGCCCTGTTCGGTCCTCTTCAGCGGGTGCCCGAAAGGGAATAGCGGAGCCTTGAGATCGAACTCGACGACCTGGGTCCATTTCTGTTTTCCGGCATCGAATTCAATCAGTCCCCGCTGGTAGACCGACAGGGGTGGCTTGATCTTGACGTACATGCCGAAGAGCCGTTCGCGGCCCTTGTCCTTGAGCGTGACGAGGCCATTGATCCAGGTGGGTCCCTTGCCGGGCAGCCGGGCGGTCGGCTTGGCGAAGCCGGCCTGGGGGGCCTGTTTGGTCGTTGCCAGGAAGTACTCGAGATCGACTCCCGTCTCGGGATCCAGCCCACCGTGGCCGGGTCGTTTCGAGGTGGCTCCGGGGACATGGAAGTTGCCCAGCGGATAGGACGGCCGGTGCGTGTCGCCCCAGAACCAGTAGATGCGGTCGCCCAACAGAGCGGTGACGACGCTGTCGGACCCGAAGACCTGGGCGTTGAGGACCGGTTGGCGAATCGGCGTAGGGTGTCCCAGCAGTTGGCTGTCGCGGTAGATGCCCGCCCCGGTCACCCGATAGATCCGTTCGGCGATGTTCAGGCGCTTGATCTTCAGCGTGGCCTTGCCTCCGGCGGAGACCTGCAGCCGGGCTCCCCGGTAGCCAAATGCGTCCTTGGCGAATTCGTAGCCATGGCTGCTGACGTGGAAGAAGACCCGCTGGTTCATCAACCCCGGTTCGTGAAAGGCGACACGGCCGGCCGAGTCGGTGTAGTAGCTGATGTTGTTGACGGTCCGCAGTTGGACCAGCGGCACGCCTCGCCCTGTCGCCTGGTCGACGACGTGGATTTCGAAGTAGCGGGTCTCTTCGGCTGCCGACGCGTTGGCCGCGACGCACCCGGCCAGCAGTGCCAGGGCACTTCGAGCGACGAGCGTGGTGCGGGCGATGGATCGCATGATGTCTTTCGGCTCTTGAATGGACCTGGGCACGGTTCAGCGAGCGGGTGTCGACGCGGGGCGGGTCCTGAGGTCGAGCCACATTTTCATGGTCCGCGAGACGAGTTCGGCGGCGTCCTGTTGCACGAAGTGGCCCGAGCCGGGAATGGTGACCAGCGTCAGGTCTTTCTCGACCCATAGCCAGGTGTCGTTGAGTGCCCCCGGCAGCAGGGCTCTGTCGTTGAGCCCGTGGAACATCAGCACGGGGGCCTTGACCTTCACGACCGGCGACTTGTCTTCGGTGTAGGGCAGCCGGGGGTAGTTCCGCTTGTAGTAGTTGAGCATCGCTTCGAAGTCGGATCGCCTGAACGCTTCGACGTACCTGGCCCGGGCCGCCTTGTCGCGGACCCATCTCGAGAGTCCTTCGGCGGAGAGCAGCTTGTGGGCTCCGGGCAGTTGGAAGTCCCGGGCGTAGGCACTGTTCTTTTGTTGCTGCGGGTTGTTGGCCAGTTCGCGTGAGAGGCCCCGGGGATGCGGCAGGTTGAGGATGATCAGGCGGCTGCATTGTTGGGGCAGTGACATGGCGAATTGCCACGCGACCATGCCACCCCAGTCGTGGCCGACGATGGTGGCCCGTTTTCCCCCGACGTGCTTGATGACCGCTGCCACGTCGCCGACCAGTAACTTGACGCTGTACTGCTCGATGCCCTTCGGCTTGTCGCTGCGGTTGTAACCCCGCATGTCGACTGCCACGACCTGGTAGCTGTCGGCCAGGGCCTCCATCTGGTGCCGCCACGTGTACCAGTAATCGGGGAAACCGTGGATCATCACGACCAGTGGGCCCTTGCCGAGCGTGACGTAGTGGATCTTGACTCCGTTACTGTCGGCGTGAGCGTGCCGCACCCGTTCGTGCAGCGACTCGGCGGCCCCTGCCGTGGTCGAAAGGCCCAGGAACAGGATGGCGAGGAATTGAAATGGGCGTGTCATGACTGGTCCGTTGTCTGGAAGTCACCGAAATTGGTTCCGCGTGGTTCCCCGGATGGGCGAAACACGACTCAACTGACGATGATCGTCGATTGAATGGTGATATTCGACTGTGTTAGTGGTGGTGACTGGAAATCCCGTCGGCCGTGAATCGTTGGAGCGATCGGATGCGTGTTGTTTGTTTCGGCGTGTTGTTTCTGTTTGTCCTCCTCGCGGTGCCGTTGAACGCGGCGAAGAAGATCGATCCCGAGAAGTTTCGAGGGACGCTGACGACCAGCCAGGGTGGCGGCGTTGTCTACTATCGGACTCATCCCTTCAACCGAAGCCATCCGTCGGTCCGCCGTGTTGTCATCGTGGTGCATGGCCTGGGCCGGACGGCCAATGGCTACTTTCGCGCGGTTTACGAGAGTGCCCAGGCCGATCATCGGGGAGTGGGCACGGCGATCGTGGCTCCCCGGTTTCCCATCGCGTCCGACAATCCAGCGACCGGGTTGCACACTTGGACGGGTGGCTGGGCCATCGGGCATCGCTCGCTCGCCCCGAAGCGGATCAGTTCTTATCGAGTGATCGACGAGGTGTTCGATCGACTCAGGGATCGGAAGCGGTTTCCCAACCTGTCCCAGGTCGTGCTGGCAGGGCACTCGGCCGGTGGCCAGTTCGTGAACCGGTATGCGGCGGGAGGCCTGGCCAGGGTCAACCAGGGGGTGCGGTTGAAGTTCCTGGTGATGAACCCGTCGTCCTACATTTATCTCGACAAGCGGCGACCGGTTCCGGGAAAGGCGGGGATGTTCGCCGAGCCGAAGGGCGTCAAGGACTTCAACCGCTACAAGTACGGAATGGATAATCTGAACGTCTACATGAAGGCGCGTGGCCGCGAGGCGATTCTCAAGCAGATGCAGGCTCGACGCGTCTACTACCTGGGCGGTACGCAGGACATGGGCTCGAAGAACCTCGCCACGAGTCCGCCGGCGATGGTCCAGGGCCGGCATCGTTTCGAGCGTTGGCGGAATTACCGGATGTACGTGAAGTTGTTTCCCGAGTGGTCCAGGAACGCGGTGTTCCGGCCGGTTTCGGGCATTGGCCATTCGGGGAGTCGGATGTTCAATTCGGCGGCGGCGAAACAGGTTCTGTTTCACTGAGCCGACCGCCCTGTCGTTTTCGGTGGTGGCCGCGGGGAACTGGACAGAGAAGCGGACGATTCCACCGGACCCCGGCACGGGATTACTCGAGAAACGGGCGATGGCCGGGGAGGTCTCGTCGAGGAATCCTGTAGAATCGTGTCTAGGATCCCGGCTGCGGTGCGGATCATGGATAGTACGGGTGATCTGGGCTTGGCCAGCCAGCCATCAAGAAAAAAGGGAATGCGACAGATGAAGCCTTCGACAATGCTGATGGCCTTGGCCATTGCGTTCCTGCTGGACCGTGTTGCCTCCGCAGATGATGGGACAAGAGACGCTGGCGCGAGTCGGTCTGCGGCGGTGCAAACCAAGGACACCGCGAAACCCAAGCGGGCCTCGAAGGTGGATCTCGAGAAGTTGGCTACCCAGTTGAAGGCCGCCGTGGCTAACGGGAAGCTGACCGAAGAGGAGGCGGTGGCTCGCTACAGGAAGGCGGCTGCCGGAGCCGACGGCAAGAAATCCACGGCCGGGTTCCAGCAACTGGCGCCGGCGGCCTTGGTCGCGAAGCTGACTTACAAGGGCAAGAAGGGCAAGGATTACATTGTCGTCTTCGAGGTCCCCTCTAGGGATGGTGAAGAGGAATCGAAAATCGTGTTCGTCGGTGAGCGGTTCCGAAAGCAATTCGCCAGGACGAAGGTTGGTGTGATGACATCGATCGTGGTCGGTGGTGCAGGCGGCGGGGCCATGGCGATGAAGGGCAAGGGGGCCAAGAAGGGTGGAGCTAACACGTTCTATTCGATCGTCATCGGACGCCTGAAGTCCAAGGATGTCGAGTTAGGCGAATTCACCCTGGAGGTGGATTACATCACGGCGATCTACGGCGACCGGAGCCTGAAGCAGACGGTGCTCGGCAAGACAGTCAAGGTGGTCGGAATTTCGGGTGCCTGGCTGGATACCCTGCTGTTGATCAAGCGGGGCGAAACCCTGAAGTTCCGTTCCGGGACGCTCCAGGGCACGACGTTCTCGTTGTCACCGAAGGCCACCGTGCTTGAACGGGCCGTTCCGTTTGATCCGGCGACCTACCCGGTGCCGGCCGAGTCGTTCCGCGGATTCCGTGGTGTGGTGGTCGGAACGATCACCGAGAAATCCGAGCAGGGCTACGAATTGACCCTGAAGATCAACTCGATCGAGCGATCTCAGAAGAGCAGCCGGGCCACCAATGCCAGGGCAAGCGTTGGTCGATTGATGAGCATGCGAGGATTTTTCGACCAGGAGTTTCGTACGAAGTTCGGTGACCTGAAGATCGGTGATCGGATTCGGGTGGGCGCTGTGCACACCGACCCGACAGTCGATTCGTTCACCGTGGTCGAAGAGCTCCAGAAGCTGTCGGCAAAGCCGGACGGGGCCGAAGGAAAGTCGGGCAAATGATCAGGGCATCCGGCTGGCGGATTTCCGGTGGATCGGGTTCCCGACGGGTCGCGGGCCTGTTGACGGTTGGCGCCGCGGTGTTGCTGCTGGTCGTTTGCCTGGGACCGGTCCGTGCAGCTGACACCCTGCGACCGGTGTCCGAACGTTTTGCCGGGTCGGATATCCGCGAGGTGCCCGATTTCCAGAAACACGTCATCCCGCTGCTGGGACGGCTCGGCTGCAACTCGGCCAAGTGCCACGGGTCGTTCCAGGGAAAAGGTGGTTTTCGGCTCTCGCTGTTCGGTTTCGATTTCGCGAGTGATCACGCGGCGCTGTCTGCCGAGGCCACCTCCGAAAACGGGACACGGGTGAACAGGTCGACGGCGGCCGCCAGCCTGGTACTCCGCAAGCCGACACTGAAGACCGACCACGAAGGAGGCAAGCTGCTCGAGGCGGGAAGCTGGGAACACCGCCTGCTGCTGCGATGGATCGAGGCGGGTGCCAGGGGCACCGGGAGGTCCAAGGCCCTGGTTCGCCTGGATGCTTCACCCCGTGAGATCGTCTTCGGTGACAATCAGTCCGAGGTGTCCCTGGAGGTCGTGGCCACCTGGAAAGATGGAACAAGTGAAGACGTGACCGGCCTCTGCCGGTTCCGCAGTAACGACGACTCGGTGGTCACCGTCGATTCGAAGGGTCGCTCGGTAGTCGCCGGCATCGGCGACACGCACATCGTGGTGTTCTACGACAACGGGGTGACGGCGGTCCCGATCATGCGGCCCCGTGGCGGTCGATCGCTCGAGCCGCCTGGCGGGACATTCGCCAACCCGATCGATGGGTTCGTCGCCGCGAAGCTCGCCAAGCTTGGACTGGAACCGTCGCTGGTGTGCAGCGATACCGAGTTCCTTCGCCGGGCGAACATCGACATCACCGGTTCGCTGCCGGCTCCGGACGAGATCGAGGCGTTTCTTGCCTCGAAGCGTCCGGACAAGCGGTCGCGGAAGATCAACGAACTGCTCGATCGTCCCGCCTACGCCGCGTGGTGGACCAACAAGCTGTGTGATTTCACCGGCTGCAGCCCGACGGCGCAGACCGACGTCCTGGAAGTCGGCCAGGCGATGGCGATCCAGTGGTACCGCTGGGTGCATCGCCGTGTCGCCGACAACGTGGGGTACGACAGGCTGGTCGAGGGCATCGTGCTGTCGGAGGGACGCCAGGGCGAGCAGACCGCCGGTGAGTATTCGGCCGAGATGTCCTCCTACGTCCGACGCCAGTCTCCGGTCGACTTCTCTCAACGCCCGACGATGCCTCACTACTGGACCCGCAACAGCATCAAGGAGCCCAGGGCCAAGGCGTTGGCATTCGCTCACAGCTTCCTGGGGATCCAGTTGCAGTGTGCCGAGTGTCACAAGCACCCGTTTGATCGCTGGACGCAGCAGGACTTCACCGAGTTCACCCGGTTCTTCGAGGGCGTGGGATCGCGTGGCGGCCGGGTGGGGTTCCCGCAGTTCGCCGCGGCACGGGCCGGAAACGTCATCCGCTGGCCGTACCTGGTGGCCCGGACCGCGGAGACCCGCGAGTTGCAGTTGCTGGGCAGTGGCAAGGTGCGGCTCGAGGCGGGCGGCGATCCGCGGCGTCCGATCATGGAGTGGATGCGGGATCCCGGGAACCCGTGGTTCGCGCGGGCTTTCGTCAACCGGGTCTGGGCCAGTTATTTTCACAAGGGCATCGTCGATCCTCCCGATGCCTTCACGCCGGCCAATCCGCCCAGCCATCCGGCGTTGTTGAAGTGGTTGACGGCCGGCTTCATCGACAACAGGTTCGACATGAAATGGCTTCACCGGCAGATCGCCGGCAGCCAGGCGTACCAGCGGAGCTGGAAACCCAACGCGACGAATCGCCGGGACCGCCGGAACTTCAGCCGTGCGATTCCCCGGCGACTGCCGGCCGAGGTGATCTACGACGCGGTCAAGCAGGCCACCGCCTCGACGGACAAGCTGCAGGAGGTCCGCAACAACCTGCAACGCCGCGCGACCGGGTTCCTGTCGATGCGGATGGCCGGGACCTACGCGATGAACGTCTTCGGCAAGCCATCCCGGTCGCTCAACTGCGACTGCGAACGGGTCAACCAGCCGTCGCTGTTGCAGGCGGTGTTCCTGCACAACGATCCGTTGATCCGGATGCGGTTGGACGAGAGTGGCTGGATCGACGAGGTGGCCGAGGTTTCGACCGGGCCGGGGGCCCCGGCGACGGCGGCCGATCGGGCCAACTGGATCCGGCTGGCCTGGCTCAGGACGGTGGGTCGGCCACCGACTGCGACCGAGGTGTCGCGGGCCGAGCGGTACCTGGCGACATCCAGGTCGATTCCGGATGGATTGCGCGACCTGTTGTGGGCACTGATCAATACCAAGGAGTTCGTGCTGAATCACTGATCCGGCCGTCGTTGAGACGACGGGAGGTTTCGGATACCCGGCACGATGAAGAGCATGAGTTGGCAGCTCGATTCACGAATCTCACGCCGGACCCTGCTGCAGGTCGGTGCCCTGGGCGCCGGGCTGACCCTGGCCGACGGCCTGAGGCTGCGGGCCGCGGACAAGCCCGGCGGCGGCCTGCGGTCGGCGATCTTCGTCTTTCTCGAAGGCGGGCCGTCTCACCAGGACACCTTCGATCTCAAGCCCGAGGCCGCGGTCGAGTTCCGGGGCGAGTTCCGCCCGATCAACACGTCGGTGGCGGGGGTGCAGATCTGCGAGCAGCTGCCGATGCTGGCCAGGGACTTTGGCCGCTACGCGATCGTTCGCGGTGTGACTCACAACCTGGCCGACCACGGGATCGGCAAGAAGTACGTGCTGACCGGCAACCTGCCGACGCCGGTGCTGCAGTATCCCGAGTACGGCAGCGTGGTCGCCCGCCAGCATCCCTCGGCCCGTGACCTGCCGACCTACGTGGCGATCGACGAGTCGTTCGTGGGGCCGGGTTACCTGGGTACGCAGTACAGTGCGCTGACGGCCGAGAAGCCCCGGCACGGCTTCCCCTACCGTGTCCGCGGCGTGACGCTGGACGACGGCCTGACGGTGGCCCGCTACAGCCGTCAGAAGCAACTGCTCGATGACCTCGACACCGCCTTCCGCGGCTTCGAGAAGCTCGACGACGAGGTGCGTTCGCTCGACCGGTTCTCCGAGCAGGCCTACCAGATCATCAGTTCCCCCCGCACCCGCACCGCCTTTGATCTCTCGAAGGAGAAGACCTCCGAGAGCGACCGGTTCGGCAAGCACGAATTCGGGCAGACGCTTCTGCTGGCATGCCGCTTGATCGAGGCGGGCGTGCACTTCGTGACCGTCCGGTTGCGGCCGGCCGAGTTCGACTTCGACACGCACTCGAACAACTTCTCGAAGCTCCGCACCCTGTTGCCTCCGTTTGACCGCGGCCTCTCGGCCCTGCTCGAACGGCTCGAGGACCGGGGCCGGCTCGGTTCGACATCGCTGTTCGTCACCGGCGAGTTCGGTCGCACCCCGCGGGTCAACGGCGGCGGCGGCCGGGATCACTGGGCCCGGGCGATGTGTTCGCTGTTGGCCGGTGGAGACATCCGGGGTGGCAGCGTGGCCGGTGCTTCCGATGCGACGGCCAGTGCTCCCAGTGGCGACGGCTACTCGCCCGATGACCTGGCGGCGTCGTTTTTCCAGAACACCGGCATCGATCCGAAGACCGAGTTCCAGACCAACGTGGGACGACCGGTCACGCTGGTGCGGAACGGATCGGTGATCGAATCGCTGTTTGCGTAAGGCCCGGTTTGTCCGAGTTCCTGCTCACCTTCGTTCCCGACTGCCGTGGCCTGGGAATGTTCCGCTCGGCGGTGCTCGCCTCGGTGTTGCTGGTCGGCAGCCCGATCCCGGGGTTGGCCCAGGGCGAGGATCAGCCGGGCGAATCGTCGCCGGCAGTCGCCGAGGGATCCGACGAGACGGAGACCCGGGGCGCCGCGACGGATCTCTGGGATGCCGCGTCTGTCGGGGATGTCGAGGCAATCGAGCGGCAACTGGACGCGGGAGCCGACATCAATGCTCGCCATCCGGCTAAAGGGAGCACTCCTCTGATCGTCGCGGCATTGCTAGGCCACGTCGATGCCGTCCGCGTGCTGCTCGACCGGGGCGCCGATGTGAACGCCCGTGGTGACGACAAGG
>Ga0310123_10003089_pt1 | contig 13028 bp, 14 predicted proteins | sample CB6_AW_1057_MG_FD_203505 | JGI IMG/M metagenome (GOLD analysis project Ga0310123, IMG submission 203505) | Marine microbial communities from Western Arctic Ocean, Canada - CB6_AW_1057 | ecosystem: Environmental > Aquatic > Marine > Oceanic | place: Canada: Western Arctic Ocean | collected... | reverse complement strand
AGAGCAACTATAGCAAACCCAAACATAAACAGTACATTACTATATCCCGCAACGGTTTCTCCTACCAAAACAGCTTGAGTCTCGTTGAAGAATATAAAAATCTATTTAGATTTTAAACGATCGAAAACACTCAATACTATTACAGATGATTGATATAGTACATTTTAGGATCTGATTGATGGTACTGAATATTGGAGATTCTGCTCCAGATTTCGAACTCACAGATCCTGATATGAAGATGAGGACGCTGGGTGAGTTTAGAGGTAAAAAGGTAGTTTTGTCGTTTATCGTTGCCGCAAGTTCTCCAGTATGTGAAGCAGAACTTTGTACATTTAGAGATTCTTGGAATGATATTTCTAATCTAGGTGCACAAGTTGTTGCAATCAGCAATGATGGTCCATTCGCAAACAAGGCTTTTGCTGAGAAACACAACTTTAACTTTCCACTACTTGGTGATTACAATAGTAAAACAATAAGAGATTATGATATTTTAGTACCTGATCTTTTACATCTAAAGGACTATAATTTTGCAAAACGCTCTGTCTTCATCATTGATGAGAATGGCATTATAGTGTACAAATGGATTTCAGAAGATCCATTAAAAGAACCAAATTATCAGGAAATTATGGATTTCCTCAAAAAGGGAAATTAGTTTTATTCAATCTCAGCCAAAATATCATTCTTATTAACAGATACCCCTTCCTTAATTTTTAAATTTTTTACTTCACCATCTTTGTGTGATTTTACAGATACTTGCATCTTCATTGATTCTAAAACACACACAAGGTCACCCTTTTTGACTTTGTCGCCATTTTTAACCTCTATGGAAACTACTCTCCCAGGAATTTGGCTTCTCAGATTGATCTGTACAGAACCAACATCAGATCCACCTGAACTCTTGTAAACAATCTCATCCAATTTGGAATTCTTGTTAATTGTTAGTGATACGCCATCTAGAACGATTTTCATTTCTCCAGTTTGATTTTCAAGATAGTTTACGTTGTGATAGTGATTATCCAACACAAATTCCATTCCGCGAGAATTAATATCAAGAATTTGGATGTGATGTTCTTTATCTTGAATTTTAATTAGATATTCATTATTTGAAATCTTATTAACAATCTCTCCATTGAAAGTTTCTTCTATATCTTCAAGTTTGAATTCCATTTCTTATCTATCCATTCGGCTTTTCCATCGTGGGTTTGTAACAGTTGATGATTTTACTCTGCTTTGGTAAAATGTTGAATGCATTACAGCTGCGGCAATTGCTGCAAGTTGTTTATCTTTTCTTTGGTTTTTTAGATCTTCCTTTAGTCTATCTATAATCCCAAATCTTTTCAAAAAGTCAGTTGATAACTGACCATTTTTGTATTCATCTGTTTTCAAAATTGTTTTGTAAAGTGGAATTGATGTTTCAACACCTTGAATGTAAAAGTCATTTAATGCATTAAGCATTCTTAATCTTGATTCCTCAAATGTTTGTCCCCAAGTACAGAGTTTTGCCATCAAAGAATCATAGAATGGAGATACAGTACATCCAGGATACAAGTATGTGTCACATCTAACACTTGGTCCTGAAGGAATTGTAACGTCTGGAACAGGACCCGTTGATGGCGCAAAATCTAAGAATGTATCTTCTGCATTAATTCTACATTCAATAGCATACCCATTCATCTTAAGATCACTTTGTTTGAATGGTAATGGTTCTCCATTTGCAATATCTAGTTGAAGTTTAACAAAGTCTAATCCAGATACCATTTCAGAGATTGGGTGTTCTACCTGCAATCTTGCATTAATTTCTATGAAATAAAATTCTCCATTATCCGCCCTGAGAAATTCTGCAGTTCCAAGATTAGTATAATCAACTGCGTTTGCCGCATTTACAACTAATTCACCGATTTCTTCTCTTTTGGCTTCATCGACTACAGGAGATGGGGTTTGTTCAATTAGTTTTTGATTTCGTCTTTGAATTGAGCATTCTCTCTCAAAGAGATGTACTGCATTACCATGATGATCTCTACACATTTGATATTCAATGTGTCTTGTTTTTTCTAGGAATTTTTCAACAATGATTGCAGATTTTCCTACTGCTGCAATTGACTCTGCTGTAACTGTTTCATATCCATCTTGTAATTCTTGATCAGTATTTACAATTCTAATTCCACGACCCCCTCCACCATAAACAGATTTTAGCATTACAGGATAGCCAATTTCATTTGCAATTTTTTCTGCCTCATCAGCATCTTTTACTAAATCTGGGCTTCCAGGAACAGTTGGAACTTTTGCTTTGAGCATTGCTGCTTTACAACGCATCTTATCTCCACAAAGATTCATTGAATCTGCAGAAGGTCCGATAAAGTTGATTTTGTTCTTTTCACATAATCGTGCAAAGTCATCATTTTCTGAAAGGAAACCATAACCAGGATGTACAGCATCAGTACCAGAAGATAACATGACTTCAAGGATTTTTTCTTGATTAAGATAGCTTTTAGCAGGAGCAGCCTCGCCTATATGATATGATTCTGTAGCCTTTTTTACATGAAGAGAGTTGATGTCCTCGTCAGAATATACAGCTACTGTCTTTATTCCAAGTGCCTTACATGTCTTAATAACACGCAGTGCTATTTCACCACGATTAGCAATTAGTACTTTCTCTATCATTTTTATCACAGATTGATATTGCCGTGTTTTCGAGGCAGTTGCCTATCTCGCTTATTTGAAAGCATTTCAAGAGCCTTTATAATCATGGGTCTGGTTTCGGCAGGATCAATAATGGTATCAACTGTTCCATTTGATGCGGCAACATATGGATTAGCAAATTTTTCAGTGAATTCATCTATCAATTGTTTCTTTAGTGATTCTGGGTCTTCAGATTTTGCTAGATCCTTTCTATTCATAATTTTCACAGCACCTTCTGAACCAAGAACTGCAATTTGGGCTGTTGGCCAAGCATAGTTAATGTCTGTTCTCAGATTCTTGCTGCCCATTGCAATGTAAGCGCCACCATATGCTTTTCCAATGACAATTGTAATTTTTGGGATGGTTGCCTCAGAGTAAGCATACAAGAGTTTGCTGCCATGTCGAATTATTCCGTTATGTTCCTGGTTTGTACCAGGCATATAACCAGGGGTATCAACCAAGGTAACAATAGGTATGTTATAACAATCACAAAATCTGATAAAACGCGCAGCCTTGTTTGAAGAATCAATATCAAGTGCACCAGCAAGAAATAGTGGCTGGTTTGCAACTATGCCAATAGTTTTTCCGTGCATTCTAGCAAATCCAACGATAATGTTTTGCGCAAATAATTCATGTATCTCAAAAAAGTTATGATTATCTATTATTGAATAAATGATTTCTTTCATATCATAAGGTTTTATCGAGTCTTCAGGTACAATGTTAATTATATTGTGATCTAAACGATTCGGATCGTCATCGTTTAGTACAATTGAAGTTTCTTCAGTATTGTTTTGTGGAATATATGATAATAGTGTCTTAATACGATCCATGCATTCATACTCATTTTTTACAACAAAGTGTGCTACTCCACTTTTAGTACCGTGTGTCATTGCCCCACCCAATTCGTCAAATGAAACTTCTTCGCCAAGAACTGTCTTTACAACATCAGGTCCTGTAACAAACATGGTTCCTATTTTGTTTACCATTATAACAAAATCAGTCATTGCTGGAGAGTATACTGCACCACCAGCAGATGGTCCAATACTTGCAGTGATTTGTGGAATAACGCCTGATGCTAATTGGTTATGATAAAAAATATCACCGAATCCATCAAGGCTTTGTATTCCTTCCTGAATTCTTGCTCCACCTGAATCCATTATTCCAATAATTGGACATCCATTGCGCACTGCATGATCCATCAATTTTGTAATTTTTTTTGCACCCATCTTGCTTAGGGTGCCGCCTAAAATTGTAAAATCATAAGCAAACACATAGCTTTGTCTTCCGTTTATTGTTCCATATCCCCCAACTACACCATCACCATAGAATTTCTTTTTCTGCATATCATACTCATGGTAATGATGTGTGGTTAATGCATCAATTTCAACAAAACTTCCCTCATCGAGCAGAAGAAAAATCCTCTCCCTTGCAGTTAGTTTTCCTTTTTCATGCTGCTTAGCAATTCGATCCTGCCCGCCTGATTGGTTTGCTATTTTCTTATTCTTCAAAAATTTATCAATTTTCTCAGAATGCATAATTACGCAAATACATGCTCATTTTTATTTCTATTAATTCAAGCATGTATAATTTCAAGCAGTGCTAAAAACTACTATGAAATTAGTAAAATTTAGTATGTTTGTACGATAATTTTTTTCCCTAAAATCAAGCCTTAATTACAGACTTGTCATCAAATTGCTTCATAGTAGCCTCTAAAATTGGAATTTCTTTGCCGATCATTTTTTCCGCAGCTGAAACCGCGTTCTTTCTAGTTTTCGTACTATCATCTATCATCTCAGAAATTTGTGAGGGATTTACAAATTTAATTCCCTTCATAGAGGCTATTGTTTCATCAACTGTTCTGGGTTCTGATAAATCAAAAATCAATGTGCCTTTCTTTTTCTTTTCCATCACTCTTTTTATTTTGTCAAAAGTAATCAAGAAAGCATCAGCTGTGGTTGCAACAAAGATTATGTCAAATTTATCAAATCCAGGGAAGACACCATCAAACTCTATTGGTTTTCCGCCCATTTTTTCAGAAAAACCAGTAGCTCGTTCAATTGTCATGCTAGTAACATCAAATGGATAGCCCTTTTTACTAAGAGATTTAGCGACCAAGCCTGCTGTTTCTCCAGTGCCTATTAGTAAAACATGCTTCTTTCCAACATCTCCTACATATTCTTCTGTAAGTTTAACCGCCTTGTCACCAATCGTTACTATACCTTTCCCAATTCCACTAGAATCTCTAATATTAGTTGCAATTCTGATACAACTATCAAATAATTTATCCAAAATTTTTCCAGATGTTTTGGCTTGTCTTGCAATCAAAATTGATTCTTGTAATTCCTCAATGATTTCGTCTTTTCCTACAATAAATGATTCTAAACCAGACGCTAGTCTTAACAGATGTTCATAAACATCATTATTCTTGTAAATCTCAAGAGTTTGGTCCCAATGGTCTAGATCAAATTGATTTAGTTCTACTAATGATGCCCAAGTTTTTAGGATTTTATTTATATCAAGATTTTTTCCCTCAATTCTCCTTGCATCTGGAATTTCACCTTGTTGAACATTGCCTACAGTAAATACTTCAATCCTACTAGAAGTTTGAACTATTACACATTGTGAAACACTTGGTATTTCCATAAAAGATTTACATGCAGCTGGGATATCTTTGAATGAAAAATTTGCTAATTTATGAATTGGTACGTTGTTGAAAGTAACCCTTGCATTCATGATTTGAAAATTATTTTCACTCATAGTATCACAATTATTCTCTAAGTGTGGACCTGCCACCTTTTGCAGTTCTAAACACGTTCATTCCCAATTCAAAGTTTTCCAATAAACATTCTAATTTCCTAAGGCTATTTTTAGTAAGTTCAATTTCTTGCGGATTTGCTTCAGAATCATTTAGAAGACGATCCAGTTTCTGTTTTGCCTCATCTAGCAGATCTGATATACCAGCTTCATAATTAGAGTCGCCTGCAAATTCAGGACTGAGTACATGTTTTGGATCATATTTAGGAGTTTGATCTGTTGGAATCTGAACTTTTCTTGAAATCTCTTCCTGTTCCTCTGATGAAAGTACAGATTTCATCGTAACCCTCTTATCAAATAAGAAAAATTCTGGCTCCCCCATTTCTCTTCTAAATATCCGATCCTGCTTATGCTTGTTAGAAAACGAATCGCCCGTTTTTACTTCTACTACTAGTTCTTTTGCAGATTCATATTCTGCTTTCCATGCTGCCTCTGATGCCACTCTTGCCGCCTTTAGTTTTCCTTCTGCTGCTTTATATGCTACCTCCGCTTCTGCGGCTGCTTCTGAGGCTGCAACTGCATCTGAAATTGTTATTGGTCTTAATGTACCATCATCAGGCTTTGCATGTTCTGCCGCTTCTTTTGCTGCTTCATATTCTGCATGTGCTGCCGCAGCTTCTGCTTGTGCTTCGGAAAGTGATGATGGTTGTACTTCTTCCTTTGCTTCTTTATTATCCTCTTCAGGCATGAAAATCATCTAAATTTGCTTAAATTTTAAGATTTAGCATAGGGAGTTTTTTAGAAACTGATTTCCTGTATACGTCAAATAAATCGTGCATTTTTTCACATTTTTTGCAAATACATAATTGGGAAACAGTTTCACGATCACATACTTCAGAAAATTCGCAGTCAATACATCCTGCTGCTCCGCCACATATAACACATTTCAGTTCCTTATTTTCTTCGGCACACTTTTCGTGCTTGACTTTACTTTCGCCTTTTAACCAAAAACCAATTTCTTTCACTCTGATCTTTTTGTTACATACAACACAGGTTCCATCATATTTCATAGTAATTTTTATCCAACTCATTTTATCAAGCTCATCTCTTTTTCTATAATATCATCAAATTCCTCATTTAATTCAAAATTCAATTTATTATTTTTCATACAGAATAACATAGTCTTAAAAATGAATGTTGCAAAAGTGCTTACGGAAATATGTAAATTTTTGGATGCCATGCTGGTTAGGAGTTTAATCTTCCTTCCATCCCATCTAATTCTGTTTAGTAGAGGCCAAGAAAGATTATACTGTGAATAACGAATTGTAACGTCAGTACTATAAAGTCCTAATAAAATAGAATCAAGATATCTTAACAATCTCCAGTTTTGCGTCTTCATTATTTTTCCATATAACATATCGGCTTTGGATATAGTTTGCAACATGTGTACAAGATTTTTTTTATCAATGTCACTTGTTATGATACTAGAGTAGAATGCGTTTATCTTATCACGAGGGTCAATATGCATAGAATAAAGTACTATCCTAGCTTCATCAATGGATTTTGCTTTGAAAAATGCGTTTATTCCTTCTTCTATGTTTAATCTCTCAAAAGATTTTTCAGTTGGTGGTTCAAATCCTGTTACAGTTGCTTGTACACTGTTAATCATAGAACGCAAGTCTCCTCTTGCCTCCATTACTATTTTATTCAGAGATTCAGATCCAAGTGATGCTGCCTCTTTTTTTAGTATAGTATTTAGATAAAGTTGCATCATTCGTGGTGACAGTGGTCTTAGACGTATTGTTTTTACTACTTTTTTGATACTTTTCATTTTAGTAGAAATATCAGAATTTGCAGCAAGTAAAATAGGTACAGTTGGTTCCTTCAGAATTTTGATAAGGGTTTCAGCTCCTCCATAGTCTGCTCTTCCATGTATTCCGTCAACTTCATCTATGAAAATCATTGGATGGCCTAGTAAAGATTCACTGCCCAGGATTGGTTGGAGGATTTCCTGAATTCTGCCTTTATTACGCACATCACTTGCATTAAGCTCAATCATATCATATCCAAACTGTTTTGCTGCTAGCTTTGCTAGTGTAGTTTTTCCAACACCCGGTGGTCCAACTAGCAAGATAGGTTTCGTTCCCTTTTTCCATTTAGTAAACCATTCAACAAAATCATATCTTGCTTCCTCATTACCAACTAGGTCAACAATATTTTTAGGACGATATTTTTCTGACCACATCATAAAAATCACTTTGGAAGATTAGATTTGAGCTCTGACCAGATATTCATCTTTTGTAATCTATTAAACCAAAACTCGTTATAATGCTCTACTGTTAAAAATAAAAATTCTAAAAATTTCTTATGGGAAAAGTTTTCCGGTAAATCATCAAGCGCTTTTCTAGCTTCACTAAGATAAGATTTACTCCTTTCCATAGTCAAATCAAAGCCTTTTCGAACATCATTTTCTAACAAGCTATAATACAGTGGCCATGACGGAATTTTCACAGCCTTGTCTCGTATCGAGTCTTCAATTTCATTACCACATCCAACTGATTCTGAAGCCTTGCCCATTCCTATTCGAAATATTTCTCCAAGAGGCTGTCTAGAAAGCGCCATGTTACAGCCAGCTGTACCCATTACAGAACGATATTTTTTGTAGCTTTCATCAAGTTCTTTCTCTGAAATTGAAGTAGGATTTTGTTTTAATTTGGCATCAAGATATTGGCCAATTCTAGCATCTTTAAATCCAGATTCAAATTGATTTAAAACTTCGTCCCCACCTTTTGCAATTTTGTCGCGAGCTAACTTTAGGATATATGGATTCATCAGCTTGTAATCATCAAGATAATCCAGATCTTCGTCCTTGTCAATAATCCTGTCCATAGGTTCACTGAGATCTATTGCAATAATATGCCCATCAACAATATTTTCTCGAAGTTTTGGATCCTTGTTATCCTGATAGTATTCTGTTGAAGCATCGAACAATGCATTGAATACAGGAAAAGTCATTTTAACAAAATTAGAATTAAGAATTCTCAAAACTCTATCATTTAGAACTTCAATATTTTCTAGTTTTGACTTGATTGGATCAATTTGTGACGAGTCTAAAATGATTTCAGTTGAGCCCACTTCCTCTCCAAATTTCTGCTGCGTAACGTTAGGCGATGAATCAGCTTTAATTTGTTGCAGTAGGTCATTTGCAAATCGCTTGGCAAATACAGGAAAGTTTGTTTCGTATTCCTCTTTGTATTGGTTAAACTGTTTGTATCCCTTAGACTTGAATAATGCCTGTTTGATAATCTTCTTGCCAGATTTTGTACCCATTAGGGAGTTCTTACTGGTAACGGATTCATCTTTGCCACTCACGGAATAATATTTCCAAATTCCTATTTATGCCTTCAAAAAAATTTTCACTTAAATTATGTTCTATTTGAAATTCTCTATGAATACAATCGAAATTCTTCGCACTGCTTCAAAACTTGTTTATGAAAATGTCAAAGATCTAGCTGGTACCAAAGAAGCAACATCTGGAAATTTTGGAAGAGGCGCAGGCGGGGATATTTCCCAAAATATAGATATTATTGCAGAAAAGACGGTACTTGATTATCTAAAGAAAATAAATTTTGATTGTGTAGTGCTTGGTGAGGAATGTGGTAGGGTGGAACTATCACCAAACCCCAAGGGCTTTGTTATAATGGACGCGATAGATGGAAGTGCAAATGCCGTAAGAGGAGTACCGTTTTTTTGTTGCTCGCTTGCGTTTGCAACAAATGAAAAACTAAGTTCTATTACGGATGCTGCAATTACCAATCTTTCAACTGGAGATGTTTATTGGGCATCAAAAGGAAAAGGTGCATTCCTAAATGACAAATCAATTTTTGTCCACGATGAAAAGCCAATTTACAAGGTTATTGGAATTAACAGTTCTGGCTCATCTTCAGAATTACTTCAAAAGCTTGCTCCCATTTTTGAAAAGCATCATCATGTCAGACATTTTGGGGCAAATGCACTAGAGATGGCTTTCCTTGCGCAAGGATTGATTGATATTTTCATTGACTTGAGAAAAAAGATTAGAATTCAGGATATGGCAGCTGGATATCTTCTGATAAAAGAGGCTGGTGGATTAATGTTAGATGAAAACTTACAGCTTCTGGATTCAGATCTAAATTATGAAACACGATTATCTTTTGTTGCAGCTGCGAACAAGAAAATTATCGATGAAGTTTTTTCATTGATAAAATAATGGCGCCCTCGGCGGGATTTGAACACGCGTCTCAGCCGTGACAGGGCCGAATTCTAGACCGGGCTATACTACAAGGGCTAAGTTATCCGATAAATCATGTGAATTTTAAAGTTTCCAGTCTTTAGAAAAATCTGTAAAAGACTAAATTATGCAAACCTGCCACCTTGCTCGGGGTCTATAGCGCAGCCAGGTAGCGCACTGGCCTTTTAAGCCAGCTGTCGTGGGTTCGAATCCCACTAGACCCGCATTATTTTGTTAGTGCTTTTACTTTTTTACTTAGATTATTTAGCGAGTTTTGCACATCATTACTTCGATTTTTAATACCAGTTTGATACGCATTTATTTTTCCCAACCTGTGTTTAATCATCCTTTTTTGCTCTGATATTCCAGAAGAGCCCTGTGATGTTCTATCATGAAGCGAAGATGTAATTGTCGTAGATTGTATTAATTCGATAAGAAGTTCCAAACTTACTTCCTTTGCTTTTATCTCCTTTTTTATCTCAGATTTATTCAGTTCAGAAATAGGTTTGCCTGATTTATGGGCAATCTTGACAAGTCGTCCAATGATTTGATGAGATTTTCTAAATGAGATGCCATTGTGGACTAATTTTTCAGCAAGGTCAAGTGCTATAAGATATCCATCTTCGGCTGCTTTTTTCATATTTTTTTTATTGACTATAACTGATTTCAGCATTGATTCCATAACCAGTAAGGCAGAGATTGCAATCTTAGAAGCGGACCATATGGATGGATTAATCTGCTGTAAATCCCTGCTATAACCTGATGGAAGTCCCTGGATTGTTGAAAGCATTGATGTTAAATTACCAATTACATGTGATGTTTTTCCACGCGTAAGTTCTAGAATGTCAGGATTTTTCTTCTGAGGCATTACACTAGATGGCGAACTGAATTCATCAGATAGCTGAAGAAAAGAAAATTCTGAAGTAGACCATATAGAAAAGTCCTTCGAAATCCTGCTTAAATTAGTCATTAAGATTGCAATTGCTGCAATGTATTCAACCGCAGAATCCCTGGTAGTTGTTGCATCAATCGAATTTTCAACAATGCCTTTTAATCCTAGCATTTTTCCGGTACTTTGTCTATCGATCTTTATGCTAGTACCACCAATTGGTCCGGCACCCAACGGATTTTCATTTACCCTACCATATGTAACATAAAGCCTGTCAAGATCCCTGAACAAAGCATCACCATAAGCTAAAAGATAATGAGAAAATAGACCAACCTGTGCTTGTTGAAGATGTGTGTAAAGAGGAATTATGGTCTCTTGATGTTTTTTAGCTAACTGAACAAGTGATTTTATCATATCTAACAAACATTGGCAGATAATATTGATATCATCACGGATTTTCATACGAATGTCTAATGCTACTTGATCATTTCGTGATCGAGCAGTATGCATTTTTCCACCCGTATCGATTCCTATCCTTTCAATTAGTAACGATTCAATTAGTTCATGAATGTCCTCAGAGTCTGATTTTTTTTCAAATTTTTCTTTTTTTAAATCTTCTAGTCCTTTTAGGATTTTTTTTACTTCTTTTTTTGTTATGATCTTGTTTTCGTAAAGCATTATTGTGTGTGCTTGGCTTCCTAAAATATCATGGTGTGCAATTTCTACATCATCATTTAATGACGATACATAATCCAATGTTACCTTTCCCAAATTTTTACCCAGCCTTGAACGATACATTGCCTATAGAAGTCAGAATGGCTATATATAGCATAAATCATTTTGTTGTTCATGGCACAAGAACTGAAGCAATTAAGAGTGAAAATTTTTGATGAGTTATCATCTATTGTAGATCCTGAAATAAACGTGTCAATTACAGAGTTAGAATTGATTGACGAAGTTGATATTCAGGATAGTGGTGTAAAAATTGATCTGCATCTAACCAGTCCTTTCTGTCCTGCTGTGTTCGGGTTTAAAATTTGCCAGGACGTACATGACAATCTTTTGAAGATTGATGGTATTGATGACGTTAAGGTAAATGTTTCAAACCATTTTATGGCTGAACAGATTAACAATCAAGTAAACAACAGTCCAAATCCACACAAAAAAGAATAATTATTTTCTATAGCCTAACAGATATCCTCGTAGCATCTGTATTCCCATCGCTGGATCAACACCCTTTGGGCACACCTGACTACAAGAACCAGCAAAATGACATCCCCATATGCCATGACGCTCATCAATAATTTTAAGACGTTTATCTTTACCTTGATCTCTATTATCTGCAATGTAGCGATATGCCTGGGCAAGTGCTTGTGGTCCAACAAATGTGGAATCAGTTGCCATGGTAGGACAGGCAGAGTTACACAAACCACACTTAATACAACTTGCAAATTGAATATATTTTTCAACATCTTCAGGAGTTTGCAAAAATTCTTTTGTTCCAGGACTAATTTCAGAATCTTCACGAATTATGTATGGTTTGATTCTTTTGTGAGTTGAGATCATTCTTTCGAACCCAACTGCCAAGTCCCGAATTATAGGAAAATTGTTCATTGGTTCAACTGTAACTATGTTAGAGTCTAATTCAGATATTTTTGTAAAACATGCAAGTTTTGGCTTTCCGTTAATGATCATTCCACAGGAACCGCAGCTTGCTTGTCTGCATGAATAACGTACACCTATTGAATGATCATGATAATTTTTTACCTCTAAAATTGTATCTAATACAGTAGTCCACTTTTCATATAACACTGGAAATTCTAAGAATGATCGAGCATGATCTTTCTCAGGATTAAATTTAGAAATTCTAAGAGTCATAGATTTGGTAGATGGTTTTACTTCTTCGTATTTTTCTTGTGAACCCGAGTTACTTGGTCTTTCAAATCCTTTTGGTAATGCACCGCCTTTAGTCATTTTACACCATTCCCATACTTGCCATAATTATTGTTCTAGAACCGTATGCAATAAGGACAATCATTGCAGCTAAGCATCCGTATGTTACTGCATTTTCGTATGTACTTCCCTGTTTTAACTCAAGTAAGATTATGCGTAATCCGTTGAATCCGTGCACTGAGATGAGTATTAGCATAGCCTCTAACACTACAGCATATGGAATAGATTTGTAATTTGCAATCACATTATCAAATAGTAATGAATCTGAAAATCCTTGCATAACTCTAACCATAATATGAATAATTACAAACCCAACAGCTACTAGAGCAGTCAAATAATGAATTTTCATTATGTGGCTTTCACGCATTATATTAGACATCATACATCACTCCCAAACCATACATCATAGCTAGTGCAGCGAGACCAATCGAAACATAAATGCATAATTTATTCTTCATGTTTAATGAGCTTGGTGTGTAAGGA
>Ga0310123_10003087_pt1 | contig 13035 bp, 10 predicted proteins | sample CB6_AW_1057_MG_FD_203505 | JGI IMG/M metagenome (GOLD analysis project Ga0310123, IMG submission 203505) | Marine microbial communities from Western Arctic Ocean, Canada - CB6_AW_1057 | ecosystem: Environmental > Aquatic > Marine > Oceanic | place: Canada: Western Arctic Ocean | collected... | reverse complement strand
TCGAGTTGTTCTTCAAGTGGATCAAGCAGCACCTGCGGATCAAGCAGTTTTACGGTACCAGCGAGAACGCCGTGAAGACGCAAATCTGGATCGCGGTCTCGGTTTACGTACTGGTCGCGATCGCGCGTAAGAGGTTGGGCCTGGAGGCGAGTCTCTACCAAATTCTACAGATTCTCAGCGTTACCCTGTTCGAGAAAACGCCCATTTTACAGGCCTTGCAGCCGTCCGACTCCCACGAAAACTCACTCGATGACCCTAACCAGCTGATTCTATTCGACTTTTAACCGGACAGTAGTGGGTACACAATATGCCCGCTGGGCGAATAGAACGGAAGTGTGCCGGGTCCCAGAAGCTCTTTCTGCCCGGTCTCGAGGTTCTGAACCATCATGGTATTTTCCGTCATAATCGACGCGGGAATCGACACGATTAAGTAAAGCCTGGCCGGTGCTCCGGCTCCGGCTCCGATCGCGTCCCGCTCCAACAACCCGGAGCACAAGCCCCGTATCGTCAACCAGTAAATCTGCAAGAATCTAACTATGCCGAACACACCTGGTCCTCAACTGCAGCGCCGGTTGGGCGTGCTGAACGCGACAACGATCAACATGTCGAACATGGTGGGAATCGGGCCGTTCATCACGATTCCGCTCATTTTGGCGACATTGATGGGGCCGCAGGCTTACCTCGCTTGGCTGGTGGGAACCATCATCGCTCTGGCGGACGGGATGGTCGTCGCGGAGCTGGGGGCCGCCCTGCCGGCCTCCGGCGGCACCTATGTCTTCCTGCGCGAGGGATTCGGCCCGCGCCGCTGGGGGCGCATGCTGGCGTTCTTGTTTGTCTGGCAGGTGCTTTTCGCGGCGCCGCTCGAGATCGCGACAGGCAACATCGGTCTTGTCTATTATTTGAAGGTTTTTTGGCCGGCCATGACGGACTTGCAGATGAAGCTCGCCGCGGCCGGCATCGGAGTTTTTCTGATCTTCGCGCTTTACCGCCGCATCGCCGACATCGCCAAGATCATGCTCGGGCTTTGGATCGTCATGCTGATCACGACCGGGTGGGTGATCGTTTCCGGTGTCTGGAACTTCAACGCCGGGCTGGCCTTTGACTTGCCGGCCGATGCATTCAAAATTGATCTTGGATTCATTCAGGGGCTGGGGCAAGGAACGGCGCAAGTTCTCTACCTGTTTCTCGGCTATTACCAGGTTTGCTATTTAGGAGCGGAGATCAAGAATCCAGGCCGCACGATTCCCCGCGCGGTGGCCTTCTCGATTCTCGGCGTGACCGTGATCGACGTCGCCATTTCGTTCGGCTTTATCGGCGTCATCCCGTGGCGCGAAGCGATCGGATCCCAGTTCTTGGGCGCAACCTTTGTCGAGGTCATCTATGGAGCTTGGGCTGGCAACCTGCTGGCGGCAATGGTCGTGGTGACGGCCTTCGGCTCGATCTTCGCGCTGCTGCTGGGCTATTCGCGGGTACCCTACGCGGCCGCCAAAGACGGCGTCTTTTTTCGCTGGCTCGGCGAACTGCACCCGACCATGGAGTTTCCTCACCGCTCTTTGGTGCTGATCGGCTGCGGCTGCGTCGCGGCGAGTTTCTTGAGCCTGGTGGATGTCATCAAAGCGCTGATGGCCGCCCGCATCCTCGTGCAGTTCATCGGCCACACCGTAGCACTGTTTCTGATCCGCGCCCATCGCAAGGATATTGAGCGGCCGTTTAAGATGTGGCTGTATCCGCTGCCCGCCCTGGTCTCGCTGGTCGGCTATACGTATGTGTTCCTGTCGCTGGGCGCCAAATTTATCTTGTTCGGAATCGGGACGCTGGCGCTGGGGGCGGTGGTGTTCTTGGTGGCGGCGAAGCAGCAGGGCGAGTGGCCGTTCGGGAGGGCCGAAAACTAGCGGGGCATTTCGCACCGCTTCGCTTCACCCTGGGCTACAAAACCGGCGCCGCTTCGAGGCTAAGAGGCCCTCATGCGGACGAGCCGCAACCAAAGGCAGTCCGCGGGGCAGCCGGGATGGAAATGCGGCCGCGATGAAGAGCTTAGCCCGTTTCCCAACGGGCTAAGCGTGGACTGCCGTCCACTCCTGTGTCCGGGCCCTGAAATTTTTCTGCCTTAGCCGGCAACGGGGCTCAATGGAGAGCCAGTAACTGGGTCAGCCGCTCAGCGCTGAGCAACATTCTGGCTTCGGCTTGCGATTCGACAGCTGACACTTCCGCGGAACGAAGAAACGCACTCCAGCTATTCTCCGCCGGTTGTTCTCGCCGTCCGGCGTCGAGTGCCGCCGCCGCGAAACTGAATAGCCCCTTGAGCAGAGCCGACTGGCTCTCGGCTTCTTCCGCTGAAGCACACAGCGCTCGCAGGCGGAACCCGATCTGCCCGTCCGCGCCTGGCCCAACCGTTGCCACGGCTCGACGTGCGTGCCGCAACGCATTAACAAGCAGGCTGAGATTGATCCAGTCCTCGGGCGGAGCACGCATCGCAACTCCAAGCCGCCGCGGGTCGATCCCGATCCACAAGAAGTCACCGTTCCCCATGTCTGCTCGCATCTCCGACACCAGAGATACATAATTGGGCTCCCGGTTGCGTCGTAGTTCCCGAATCGCTTCCGCCGAGGACCCGCTTGACGCAGCCAGGAGATTCTCTTGGCTAGGGTCTAGCCAGACTATGTGATTCGCACTCGCCAATTGCAAAACGCACTCCGGGTCCCCGAGAAAAGTGGCACAGTTGGCTCCTTTATCGGACAGATGCTGCTGGATCCGCCCCTGGCGGAAGTTGCCGAAGACCGCTAGCGTCAACGTACCGGTTCCCAGCGACCCTGCCAAACCGTTCACGTCTCTCCAGACATCTAACCCAAGATCGTTAATGGTTTGACGGAACATGCCGGTGTTGTTAGGTTTGGCGGCGGGCTTGGCGGCTATGATTTCCGCGATCTTGGGTACCGACCGAAGGCGCTCGACGTCGAGATAGACTCGTACGGCTTGATTGCTGGGCAGCTGGCTGAACAGAAGTTCGGCCTTGTCCTGTTCGCCGAACCGGCATCCGGCGAAGCCGAGAAAGCACGCCAGCGCCGACAGTGCCACACGTTTTTCGCAGAGCGACCGGCCAGCTTTCATGGGTTCAGTATAGGTGCGTTTCGAAGATGCGCTCGTGGCGCCGCGAGCAGCCAGGACGGCCTGACTATGTCGGTCCGCGAGTAGATCGCCGGCGGCAAGCAAACCCACCGCGTCTTCGCGCATTTTCCTCTCATGGCGGGTTTGTTTTCAAAGCAGATTCGCTCCCCCCGTCCCGGCTTCGCCCTTCGCATCCGCGTTGGGCGTATGACTCGTATTCCCCATAGGCCAGCGTGAGTAGGAATTTCTCTCTAATCCTCTTCGAGGCAGTCGACGATATTCCTTTTGTCATTCAGCGGTGGAGAGCCGATTTTCGCCGCTAGTCGAGTTCAACGGATTCTCGGATCGAGGGCCGCATGGGACTCAGACAGCGTGAGCTATACCCGAATTCACGCTGTTTCGTCCTGGGCTCAAGGGTGAGAGGTCCGGATGCGAATTATCACCCCGGCCGAGACCGGACTAGAGTGACCTAGCCGAGGCCAGACCACACAGCAGGAGTTAGGCAGGAGAAAGGAATGCGACAAGGACTACAAACAGGGCTGTTGCTCAGCGTGCTTTCGGTAGCCGGGGCCGGCGCGGTGTGCGCTCAAGAACTGCCGGAGGCGCCGACTTTCGAGACAGGGTGGGTCGCGGGCGCCGCCGCGGAGAGGCCGTCGAATCGCGAGACGGAGGCCATGAGAGCCGCCTACATATTGGGCCCCGACGACGAGATTACGGTGAAGTCGCTCGAAGCCGAGGAAATCACCGGCGGCCTCCTGCGGGTCGACCAGGCCGGCTACATCAGCCTGCCGCTGATTGGAAGGGTGCGGGCCGCCGGTCACACCCCCGAACAGCTCGAAGCCGAGCTGTCCCGGCGTCTGAAGACCTACATCCGCGAGCCCCGGGTATCGGTGAGCATCAGCCGCTTCCGCAGCCAGCCGGTATCGGTGATCGGGGCCGTCAACAGCCCCGGCGTTCATCAACTGGAGGGCCGCAAGACGCTGATCGAGATCTTGTCGCTGGCCGGGGGGCTTCGCGACGACGCCGGCTACAAAGTCAAGATCACGCGGCGCATCGAGTGGAGCGCGGTGCCGCTGCCGGCCGCCGAGACCGACGCGAGCGGTCAATTCAGCACGGCCGAGGTCAGCTTGCAAGAGGTGATGGAGGCGCTCAACCCGGCCGAGAACGTTCTGATCATGCCGCACGATCTGATCACGGTTCCGCGTGCGGAGATGATCTACGTCATCGGAGGCGTTCACCGCTCCGGAGGCTTTGTACTCAACGAGCGGGAGAGCATTACCGTGCTACAGGCGCTGGCTCTGGCCGGCGGTCTGAAAGCCACCGCGAAGAGGAAGGCCGGCAAGATTCTTCGTCCTGGCGAGCCCGGGACCCGGCGCAGCGAAATCGACGTCAATCTCAACGCCATCATGGCGGGGAATTCGCTGGATCTGGCGCTTGAGCGAGAAGACATTCTCTTCGTGCCCCACAGCGGAGGAAAAGCGGCGATTCGACGGGTGGCCGAAGCCGGTCTCAGCATGGGTACCGGGATGATGATTTGGCGAGTTGGGCGCTGATCCGAGCGGCAGCGAAAGACAAATATGGAACACACACCCAGACCAACAGGTGACTCAAGCTCCAGCTTGGCGATTCGCCACGTCCCGGCGCAGACCACCCCGGCGACTCGGATGAAATACGCCGAGCCGATCGAGCAGGATTACCTCGAAGAGCCGGACTCGGAAGGCCTTCTCGACTACGGAAGAACGCTGTGGCGCAACAAGGCCACGGTCTCGATCGCGGCGCTTCTGGGGGCTCTGGCCGGCTTCTTGTTCAGTCTGCCCCAGACTCCGATTCACCAAGGCCGTACGACCCTGGAGATCGAGACTTTCAACGAAAACTATCTGAATCTCCGCGAGGTGAGTCCCACCACCGCCACCAGCCGCTACGCCACGGAGTTCGATATTGCCACTCAGGTGAAAATTTTGGAAAGCGAGTCCCTGGTGGCAAAGGTCGTCGAGAAGCTCAAGCTCGACGAGCGGCCCGAGTTCGCCTATTCAGCGGGCCCGCTAGCGGTCTGGCGAGAAGCTCTTGGCGTGCCGCCGGCCGAGGCAGTTCCGCCCATCGAGCTGGCCATTGAAGCGGCCTCTCGGAACTTCTATGTGGAACCCTCGCGACAAACCAGGATCGTCGAAATCTTCTCGGACTGGCCCGATTCGCAGCTAGCCGCCGATTTTGCCAATACGCTGACCGAGACGTTCATCGAGAACAACTTGGAGGCCCGCTGGAAATCGGCTCAGCGCAGCGGCGAGTGGCTGACCAAGCAGCTCGGCGAGTTGCGGATCAATCTCGAGAAATCAGAAGAAAAGCTGCAAAGCTACGCGCGGGTCAGCGGATTACTGTTTACTTCCGAGAAGAATAGTGTGGCCGAGGAAAAACTCCGCCAGCTTCAATCCGAACTCTCCAGAGCACAGGCCGACCGTATCTCGACGCAATCCCGCTTTGAGCTGGCGCGGGGGCCACGGCCCGACGCCCTGCCTGACATCCTCGACAACGGTCCCTTGCGGGGCTATCAAGTGCGGCTGACCGATCTTCGCAGGGAACTGGCCCAGCTCAACTCCATCTTCACGCCCGAGCACTACAAGTTCTGCGGCGTGCGCGTGCAGATCGAAGAGATCGAGAAAGCCATCGAAACCGAGCGTTCGAACGTCCTGGACCGCATCGGCAACGAGTTTAAAACCGTGCAGCGGCGCGAGAAACTGCTCGAACAAGACTACCAGGCCCAAGCCCGGCTGGTCTCCGAGCAGGGCAGCAAAGGCATCCAATACAACATCTACAAGCGCGAGGTGGAGACGAACCGTCAGATCTACGACAACCTCTTGCAGCGCGTCAAGGAGGCCGGAGTCGCGGCCGCCATGCGGGCCAGCAACATTCGCGTGGTCGACCCGGCCAAACCTCCGCGCAGTCCGCACCGGCCGGATCACGCGCTCAATTCAGCTCTCGGACTGCTGGGCGGAATTTTTCTTGGCATCGCATTGGTGTTCGTCTCCGAGCGGGCCGATCGAACCCTGAGGCAGCCCGGAGACGCGGCGAACCACCTGCGCGTTCCCGAGCTGGGAATCATTCCCGTCTCCGTTGCCGATTCGCTTCAGCGGGCAAAGGGGGAGGGCAAGCTGGCGGCCGGGAAGCGGCGCAAGAGCTTGCCATCGTCACCGATCCCGGCTGGGCCGCTGGTGACGGCAACCAATGGAGGCGGCGCCGCCCGCGGCGGCCAGGGCGAAACCGTGGAGCTGACCGCCTGGCAGCAGAAACCCACCTTGGTCGCCGAGTCGTTTCGGGCCGCCCTGACTTCGATTCTTTTCACGGGGCAAAACGGCGCCCATCCGCGCCTGATGGTCATCACCAGCCCGAGTCCGGGCGAAGGCAAGACGACGGTTGTCAGCAATCTGGCCATCTGTTTGGCGGAAATCAACCGCAAGGTTCTCTTGATCGACGCGGACATGCGCAAACCGAGGGTCCACAAAGTGTTCGGGGTTCCGAATAAATGGGGGCTCAGCGACCTGCTGCAGGGCGCGGGCTCGCTGGATCAGGACGCCTCGCTCGAAGACTCCGCGGTCCAGACGCTGGTTCCCGGCCTTTGGGTGCTGCCCAGCGGCTCTCCGACCCACAGCATCCCGAACCTGCTGCACTCGCCCCGCACTTCCGAGCTGCTGCGGCAGGCGCGGGAAGAGTTCGACTCGGTTCTGATCGACACTCCGCCCATGATGCAAATCTCCGACGCGCGGGTCTTGGGGCAGATGGCCGACGCGGTGATTCTGATCTTGTGCGCGGGCAAGACGACACGGGGAACCGCCAAGGCGGCCGCGGACCGCTTTCTCGAGGACGGCACGCACCTGCTGGGAACGATCCTCAATTCCTGGGATCCGAAGGCCAACGGCTACGGCTACTACGACAGCTACCGCTACTACGACTATTACTCCTCGGATTCGGACCAGGAAGAAACGAAGGCGCAAACAGCCTAGCGGCTGCTGACGGAAATGCCGAACAACATTCAGAGGGTCGCGGCAAGCGACCGTTTTCGATCTGGAAGCGAGTGACCGCAGCTTTCTTATCCATGCCTGAAGCCAATATTCAGTCCGTTGAAATGGGCTACCCCGGCGGTTACGGGGGAGGGGCCGCGCCCGCAGCGGCCCGGCGCTCATTCCCGAAGCGTTTTCTGTTTCGCCAGCGCTATCGTCTCTTGCAGTTTATGCTCGATTCGCTGGCCCTGGCCGCAGCCTGGTTTCTGACCCTGGAAGCGCGGCTGCTCCTCAACGGTGTCATCGGACGAGAGCTAAGCCGGGCGGAGCTGGTCTGGCTGGCTCCGTCGCTGGGGACGATCTGGCTTGTATGGGCGATGGTGTCGTCCTATCGTGGCAGCTACCGCTCGCGAGTGGTTCCCGGATGGATCGCCGGCTGGCGGGAAACCGCCGAGTCGGCATTGGTGGCCGCCGCGGCCGCCGTGATTGTCACGTTCTTTTCGCGGCAGTTTGGGGCGAACCTCTCACGCTCGTTCGTGTTCTTGTTTGGGCCCCTCAGTTTGCTGGCTTTGTCGGTGGCTCGCTACGCCGCTTTGGCGGCCGCTGCCGTTTGTGAAAAGAGGTGTCCCTTGTTCGAGCGCGTCGCCGTTCTCGGCCAAGGCTTGGCGGCACGTGAGTTGGCGGACCAACTGCGCCGGACTGGAACCGCCGCGAGCGCGGTTTGCGGTGCGGTCCTGCCGCGCGGCGTGGGTCCGGCCGGATTGGGAGCCTCCCTTCCCGTGCTCGGCCGGACGGAGGAACTGGGGGCGTTGATTAACCAGTTCGGCCTGGAGCGGCTAGTCATCGTCGACGGCCACCTCAGCGGTAAAGAGATAGACGACTGTGCCCGGGTCTCCAAGAAGATGGGGGTGATCGCCAGCCGCACCCTTGGGCGCGTGGGGCATGACTCGCGGCTGGAGGTGACCGAAAGCTACGGCCTGCATCTGCTGGAGTTGCGGCCCCTGACCTGCACTCGCCGCGCGGAAATAGCCAAGCGCGCCCTCGACATCGCCGTCTCGGCCGGTCTGCTGTTGGTTCTGAGTCCGCTTCTTGGTGTTCTGGCCGTTCTGGTGAAGTTGAGCTCGGCAGGACCCGTGCTCTACAAATCCTCCCGTGTCGGCAAGGGCGGTCGGCACTTCACATTCTTGAAGTTTCGCTCGATGGTTGCACAGGGACGGAATCGCGACGGACGGCAACACTTGGATCGGCGCAACCAGCGGAACGGTCACTTGTTCAAGATTCGCGATGATCCGCGCGTGACACCGCTGGGCGGGTTCCTGCGGCGATCGAGTCTCGACGAGCTGCCTCAGCTATTCAACGTGCTGCTGGGGCAGATGAGCCTGGTGGGTCCGCGCCCGCTGCCCGCCGAAGACCTGGACCCGGACGGACACAGCCGGCAGTTCGGCGAATGGGCCGAGACACGTTCGCGCGTGTTACCGGGCATTACGGGGCTGTGGCAGGTGAGCGGGCGCAGCGAGCTGCCTTTTGAAAAGATGGTCGAGCTCGACACGCGCTACGTCAGCGATTGCTCGCTGGTCCTGGATCTGCGGATTCTGCTGGAAACTCCCTTGGCCGTTCTCAATGCCCGAGGCGCCTATTGACGGCGGCGCCCGCGGCACTCCTCCGCTTGACGGGCAACGGCATCGCTACCAAACGTCGCACTGAGGGTTTCCACCGAAGATCCCCTGGAGTATCCCGAGGAATCATCCATGAGTAGCTTGACACAGACGCTGCCGTCCACCGAGACGAACGACTTCTCCCGCGGCCGGCGGGAAGCGAACGCCGGGCCGGCTCGTAGGGATGCTTGTTTCGAGTGCGTCCTGTGCCAGTCGGGAGCCTCGGCGGAGGTCGGGCCCAACCCGGACTTCCCCGGTTCGCGAATTTCCCGCTGCCGGCGCTGCGGCCTCATCGCCACATTTCCTCTGCCCAGTGACGCTCAGCTCGAGGATCTCTATCGTCGGCAGTACCGGCAAGTTCGCAGCGAAGCGCCTGACAGGTCCTACCTTCGGGATCAGGACGCCCGCGCCGAGGCTCAACTGGCGTTTGTTCCAAGGTATGGAGACGCGGACCTGCGCCAGGCCCGGGTCCTCGACGTGGGATGTTCGGCGGGCTCCTTCCTGAACGCTTGCAGCCGCTGGACCGGGTCGCTGGCTGGACCGCCGGATGGACGATCGGCTCGCTCTCTCACGCCGGGAGTGTCGCCCTCGCCGTTGGCATTGGCGCCGCTGCCACCACTGGTGCGGTAGTGGGACTGACAGGTGACGGCGACGGCCCTCAGCCGCGTTCAGTAGTCCAGTAAAAAGACCTGCGGTCTTCGGAGAGTTCGATTCGAAAAATGTGGCCGGCGGGGACTGCGTTGCGCCGACAATCTTCTCAGTCTGAAAATTTTGTCTCAAGAACGCTAAGCTCCGCCGGCCAGTTTTTCGTTCCGCAGGCCGCTCCCATTCGAAGCTTAGGTATGGCCAAGCGTCTGTTTCCGGTTACCCTCGGAGTCCTGCTTGTCTCGTATGCGATCGCGGCGCTGATCTTCGACGCCAAGACGGCGGGCGGCGGCGGGGCTGATTCCTTGCCTGCCGCTACCTTCCCTGCGGCAGCCGCCTCCCCGCTCAAGCGCGCAATGTCGCTTGGCAGCCTCTCTCGCAGGGAGATCCTTCCGCCCTGTCCCTCTTCCAGAAGGCACTACGGAGGGATCCCGCATCTCCGTATCGGTGGAGCGATCTGGCGGAGGCGAATTTGCGAGCCGGCTTCGAGGAAGACGCCCGGAACTGTTCTCGCCAAGCCGTTCGACAAGGGCCCTATATCCCGTCCATTCTGCTTCGGGCGGCGAACTTCCACTTCACCGTCGGCGAGCGGCAAGCAGCGCTGGAACTTGGTGCGCGCTGCCTGACTGCCTTCCGCGACTACGACGAAGTGATCTTCCATCAGTACCTGAGAATGGGCGGCAGCTTGACGGACATCCTGCGGTTCGGCATTCCCCCGGAAGGGCCGGCCGCTCGCTCGTTTTTCCGATTCTTGATGCGGCCGGGGAGCGGTCTGGACCGGCATCCGGATCCCGACGCGCTGTTGAGCGAAGCCTGGGAATGGCTACAAGCTCACTCCCTAGCCGAGCCTGACCTGCTAGGCGAGTATGTTTCATCGCTGCTCCGCCGAGCGCGGTACAGGCATGCCATCTCGGTGCAGACTGCCTTCATGGAAACCACAGATGGCCCCGAAAGTACTGGAAGCAACCTGTTCAACGGGAGATTTGACCGGGAATTCTCCCCCAGCCCGCTCGACTGGAGAATCTACCCGGCCGACCACGCCGGCGCGGTCCGGGAAAGACATCCGGACGCGGACGCTGCTTGGTCGCTCCGGCTGGATTTTGACGGTCAAGCGAACCTCGACTACAGTCACGTTAGGCAACAAGTGGTTGTGCAGCCCGGCCGGCACCGCTTTCGGGTCCGAGTCCGCTCCGACCATCTCACGACCGATCAGGGCATCGGTTTTCACATCTTCGACCCGAAAAAGCGCCACCGTCTCGATATCTTTACGGCGCACGTTTCAGTTACATCCGGCTGGAAGGCTGTCGAGAAGCACTTTACGATTCCTTCCGGAACCGAGCTAATCGAAGTCCGGATCGTTCGGCGGCCTTCGCTCAAATTCGACAACAAGATCGGGGGCACGGTCTGGATTGACGATGTTTCTCTTGTGCCGGCGGAGGGGAGTGGATAAGACCCGGGAGTCGGCATAAACGCCGGCTCAATGTCGCCAGGAATGGCGACACAGCAGGCAAGAATGTGTGCGCCACCTCACCGATGTGGCGGCTGTCAGTCCACCGGGTGAGGAGGGAGCAGGCTGGTGATGTCTCTCAGGAGTTTCTGTTCGGACTGGTTGTATCGCTTTTCGAACTCGGCGGCCGCCAAACGCTCCTGGCGGGCGTCGGGCGCCGCCTGGCGCAACTGCTGGAATTCCGTCATCAACTCCTTGCGGCGACCGGCCGGCACTTGCCTCCAGCGCTGATAAACGCCGCGCGCTCGCTGCTGCTCTTGCGGCGATAGCTGCCCGAATAGCTCATAGCGCTTGAGCAGCAACTCTCGCTGCCGGGCGGGCATGCGATCGAACTCTTGCAGGCGCCGCTGAATTCTTTGGCGCTGCGGCAGAGGCAGCCGCTGAAAGCGCGGCTTATCGGCCAGGAACTTGCGGCGCTGAGGGGCGGGCATTCTCATCAGCCGCTCGATCATGCCGGGACCCGTATTCCGGCGTCCTTGCTTCGCCACCGGACGCGTCCGCGGCGCCTGGCGAACGATGCCTTGGCGCCGGCCACCCTTGCCGGGTGCGCTTCTTTTGAGAGCCTTCTTGGCCGCCCGGTTCACCGCACGGCCCCCCTGTGCCTGCGCGGACGGCGCCAGCGGCGCCGACACCAGGCCCGCAACCAGCCAAGCCGCCAGACTCATGTGTCCGACGATCGACATGAAGGTCATCGCAGTACGCCGTACCCCAGTCCGCATTCTCTATCCGCCTAACGGAAGCAAGTCAAACTCAGCCAGCATCTCGATGTCGTCGAGCGCCCTGTGCAACTCCTCGGCGTATTCAGCATCCTCGGCGACGATCATCGCGGCGTTCCCGACCGCGTCCGGCTGCCGCTGCAAAACCGTACCCGCCGCCAGCACCAGCCCCGCCAGTCCAACCGCGAAGCTCGGCGGCCAGTTGCCAGCCAGCCGGGCCAGCCACGAAACCCCAGCCTGCTGCTTTTCGATCTTGTCGAAGAGCCGCCGGTCGAAACCCGCGGAAAGTTCCACCTCCTCCCACAGATCGAGAGACTCCCAGACCGCCTGTTGCTTGCGATAGGCGGACTTACATTCGGGCGAACTCTCCAGATAGGTCATCAACTCCCGATACGCGGGAGTTCCCTCCAGAGGCCCGCCGCGCGGATTTGTTATCATCTCCAGCGCTTTTTCGCGGGTCATAACACCTCTCCCTTCGTCTCTTCAAACCCTTCATTTACAGCGAGCCTTTTGGTCCGCGGCCAAGTGGGCAAGCCTGGCCCTGAGCATCTCATAGGCTCGAAACAATAACGACTTGACTGCCGAAACCGAACATCCCAGCACTTCCCCGATCTGTGCGTAGTCCAGATCTTCGTATTTATGCATCAACACGGCCGCCCGCTGCTTCTCGGGCAAATCGGCGATGGCGTCGCGCACGATCTGCAAGCGGGTGTCGGCTACCATTTCCTGCTCGCGGTTGGAGCGGTGATCTGCCAGCTCGATCGGCTGCCGGTCGTCCGAGGGTTCCGCGATACTGCGGTGAGTACGCTCGTGACGGCGGTCCCGAATGGAATTCAGCGCAAGGTGAGTCGCGATGCGAAACAGCCAGGTCGTAAACTTTGCCGTCGGTTCATAGGTTCCGCGCGCCCGATAAACCCTCAGAAAAACTTCCTGCGACAGCTCCTCGGCGATGGGCTGATTCTGGATCATGCGATTCAGATAGTTCACCAGAGGCAAGCGGTATTTTTGGAGCAACAGTTCGAAGCTCTGACCGTCTCCCTCTTTGACCCGGAGCATTAATATGGCGTCTTGCTCCAAGGCAGCCGATACTCCCACACTCCTATGAACCCGAGTCCCCATCAAAAGTTGCGCGGAGCTTCATCAATTTTTCACTCGCCTGTGACTCGGCACCGGCTCGACTCTCAGCGGCATACTACGAGCCGGATTTCGGGTGTCCCTGGGCTACGATCCTGCGCCGCTTCGCGGCTCAAAAAGCTCCGGACTTGAAGCTCAAGGCCTTATGTGACCGGTCACTACTGTCCGGTTAACGACTCACTGACGGGCGGCAATCGACTGTTCTAGCATGGCTTAGGGCTGTTTTCCCCTTGCCGCGATTTGAACGGCGAAGGACGGCTGGAACGACTTCGGAGGGGGCC
>Ga0310123_10003084_pt1 | contig 13036 bp, 14 predicted proteins | sample CB6_AW_1057_MG_FD_203505 | JGI IMG/M metagenome (GOLD analysis project Ga0310123, IMG submission 203505) | Marine microbial communities from Western Arctic Ocean, Canada - CB6_AW_1057 | ecosystem: Environmental > Aquatic > Marine > Oceanic | place: Canada: Western Arctic Ocean | collected... | reverse complement strand
CCATAGCTCGTCTCATTCCAGCTTCCTTTATCGCGAGGCCGCACTCATGAGCGTGTACGAGAATGCAGCCCGCGCAGCAGCATCTGGGCAGCGCGTCTACTACTATCGTTGTAGCAACGAGAAGACCACTTGCATCAGGTTTCTGTCGTTTAGAAACGTACCTGCGGTCTAACCGGGGTGCCACTCGTTGTCAGGAACGGCGGGCGGGTCTCGCGGGGACACGAGCGTGAGGTTCACCAGGGCCGCTTCACCGTAAGGAATGCATCATCGACCCACGGCGGATCGCTCGGGTCACGTATGAGGAAATTACAACATGAAGGAGAAAGTGAGTTGGTTCGTGCGCGGAGTGCTTGTAGGGATCGCGCTGACGTTGGCACTTCAGTTCGTGCTCTAGATAATCACCACGGTCGATGGACGACGATCTACTCCCGAAACCCTCGCCGGATCCACCCAACACTCCAGCCAAACACGTAGAGGAGCAGGGGCGGGAGGCGGTGCCCTGGTCTCCTCCTGCAACACGACCGGCTCAGCGGTGACAGGCGCTACTCAGGACAGTGGCCTCATTTTTGAGCATCTCCACACTCTTAAGGACCTTCGTCCTCACGCCCTGACGCCTCTACCGGCCTGGAATCCGGCCGGCCATCGCGTCCAGTTCGTCTGCCGTGATCACGTCGTCGCCGTTGGCGTCGAAGGAGCGGAGCCGGGCGATCGGTCCCATCCGCGCCGGCAGGCTCTCGATCTCATCGGACTCCAGCACGCCGTCACCGTTCTCGTCCATCCGGTCGAACCGGTCGAGCATCTGTCCGGGCACTTCACTCCGGGCGACCAGGCCGTCATCGTTCGCGTCCCAGCCTCTGATGCGCTCGATCATCGCCCCTGGGCCGCCGCGTTCACCGCGACCGGCGCCAAACACCCGTCCGCCATCCGGGTCGACCTGTAGGCTGACGGCGTAGCTCTGGGTCACCGGGATGCAAAAGGTGTTGTCGTCGTCACAGGCGTAGTAGGTGACGGTCAGGCCGAACGACGCGGCCGGGTCATCGGTGCTGATGTCGACGAGGAACTCGCGCGGGTCGGCGTCGGCCGGTTCCTCGATCTCCGCGAAGGTGGCGGACGTCGGTGTGACCCGCACGCCGTCAGGGGCTGTCACCTCGTATGTCAACGGCGGCGCCAGGTTGTTCCAGTGCATGTGGTAGAGCGGGTCGATGTGAAAACCGAGCAGCAGCTTGCCCTCGCCGTTGCGAAGGAACTCGCGGTCGACATCGGCGCGTAGCTTCGTGTAGAACGGCAACTGGGTGCTGTCGAAATCCTGGCTCCACCTTCAACGTCATCATGCGTCCGGGTGGGGTCACGCGTGGCACGATGCCCTTGGCCACGGTCGCCACCGGTGGTTCGGATGGCAGATCGAGGTCGGATACTCGTGTCGGGTTCTCCACCGGTCCGATCAGTCGCTCGAGGTCCTCTCGCAGCGCGGTCGGGTCGCTCCACGCGCGTCGCTCCAGAATGCGCCCGTCCGGGTCGATGATGAACTCGGAGTTCGGCATGTCGCCGAGCGCGTGCTTCAGCTCGTTGGTCATCGCGTCGGCGATCCACGGAATGCGGGACCCGAGTTGCCGTTCCGCCTGCGCAACGTGCATCAGCCGTTCTTCCAGCGTGAACGGGTCGACGTAGTGGTCGAGCTCGGGGTGGGCGAGCTGCTTGTACAGGTAGAAGAACTGGACGCCTTCTGGCGTGTAGTCGCGTTCGATCGTCTCCACCCGGGAGACGTTGGCGAGAAACGGCGGTCAAGTGAGACAGCCGAGAATGAGCACCGTGAATCGACCGTTCAGCAACGCTGGCAGGCGCGACTCTTGGCCGTCACGGTCGTAGACCGGCAGGTTGGGCATCAGCTCGCCGACGGCGGGCGCGCTCGCTCCGAAGTTCCGGATGAGCCTGCCGCGACCGTCCGAACCTCCAGGTTGCGCGTCCACATCCCCGGCATTGGCACGGGTTCGGAGCGACTCTATGAAGTCGTCTTGAGCAGGTTCGGGCGTCTGAGCGAGCGGAGCGCCCCCCACCAGTAACGCGACCATCCCCGCGAGTGCCGACCGACGGAGCGATGGAGGAGTCATGACGGTCAGTCTACGCCTCTCGTGGCGCGTTTTCTACCCGTCTGGTGTCCGTGGATGTCCTGAGGACTTTTCGACGATTTGTGGCTTCGAAACGGATCGTGAACGACGAGGCGGATGATTCGTACCTGCTTGTAAGCTAATGACGTTGGTAACCCCGCCAATGTTGTAGCGGGTTACAGAAAGTGGTTCCAACCTCTGGTTGAGGTGAATAGCGATGCACAAGCAAGTACTTTCGGTCGTGTGGGTAATAGCGTTGCTCTGTTGGGGTTTTCTCGAACCGGCTCACGCCCAACGTCGTCGGGAACCAGTCCAGTTACCTGAAGGGGTCGGTCAGGAGCTGGTCCAAGCAGCCTGCACGCAGTGTCATGGACTTAATATGATATCGAGTTCTGGATTCACGGCAGACGGCTGGGAGGCGCTGAACGCGACGATGGTGGAGCTTCCCAGCGCAGATGCCAAGAGCGTGGCCGGATACCTAGCCGAGCATTTTCCAGAGCGGCCGGAGCGGCGGCCCACCCTTGTCCGGGGAGACAAATCGATCGAGATTACGGAGTGGATCGTTCCGACTCTCGGACAACGGGCGCGTGATCCGATCGAGGCACCCGACGGCTCAATTTGGTGGACGGGAATGTGGGCCAGCCTGGTGGGGCGGATTGATCCGCAGACGGGCATAATGAGAGAGTTTCCCCTGCCTCCCACGGCAAAGCCGCACACCATCGTGCCAGACGACGACGGAAATATCTGGTACACGGGCAACAGCAATTCCACCATCGGGAAGCTGGATCCCCGGACCGGCGAGATCACCGAATACCAGACACAGGCACGTGACCCGCACACGGCGCTCTTCCACCCGAACGGCAAGTTCTACTTCACGGCCCAGGGTGCCGCTATGCTTGGCCGCTTGGACCCCGATACGGGTGAACTGACCGAGATTCAGACTGAGCCGAGGCCGTATGGTATGCAGGTAGCCTCGGACGGGACGATCTGGGTCGCCTACAACGGCACGAACAAGCTCGGAGCCCTCGATCCGGCGACGATGGAAGTCCGCTACTATGAGGTTCCCAACGAAGCATCTCGGATTCGCCGACTCGGACTGACTAGTGACGGCATCGTCTGGTACGGAAACTCGACGCAGGGCCGCATCGGGAGACTCGACCCCAAGACGGGTGAGATCAAGGAGTGGCCTTCGCCCAGCGGACCTGAATCGCGCCCCTATGCGTTGGCCGTCGTGGACGATGTCATCTGGTACAACGAGTCGGGGATGAGGCCGGACGCTCTGGTTCGCTTCGACCCGAACACGGAACAGTTCCAGAGTTGGGCCATCCCCTCCGGCGTTGGCATCGTCAGGAACATGTGGGTAACTGAGGCGGGCGACCTGCTCATTCATCAGTCCAGCTCGAATCGTGTCGGTTTGGTGGAGATAGACGATTGACGGCAACAGGGTGGGGGTCACGGGAATCGAGGCCGTGGTTTCCACGGGCTAAGCCGCTACGTGGAACAGGCGAGAGTCCCGTTTAGAAAAATCCTAGACCGTGGAAAACTCGGACCTGATCGGTTCAGGCGCCATGGCCCTATGGTCCTGGCCTTTGCACCCCAGCCCTACGGCGCCGATGGAATGTGGATCTTGCGGGATCCCTTCCGCATGTCAATGCGTGGCCCGCTCGCCCCAGATCTCCTTCAAGTGCGCATCACGGCCGCAGTTAAACCGATAGAACCTGTATCGTAAAGGGCTCTTCTTGTAGTAGTCCTGGTGATAACTTTCGTCGTCCTTGATGGGATAGAAGGTGCTGGCATCGAGAATCTTGGTGACCACCTGTTGGTCCGGAAACATCGCTTGGACCTTTTGCTTCGATTGCTCCGCGAGCCGACGCTCCTCGGGAGTCGACACGAATATCGCGGCGCGATAGCTCGGGCCTTTGTCACAGAACTGTCCAGTGGCATCGAATGGATCGATATTGACCCAGTAATGATCGAGCAGGTCCTGGTAGCTGACGATGCTCGGATCGTAGGCGATCTCGACGGCTTCGTAATGGCCAGCGTGATCGCCGTTGTAGGTGGGATTCTTAGCGGTTCCGCCGGTGAAGCCAGAAACCACGTCCTCAACGCCCGGCAGCCCATCGAAGTCCGACTCCATGCACCAGAAACAACCGCCTGCGAAGTAGGTCGTCTCGGCCCACGCCGCCTGCGAGACTCCCAACACGAGTATCAGGAGCGTCGTGACCGCTCGGCCCACTTGCGGGCCGCGCGAAACCCTTGCCTGGGCGTCCATGGCTCAAGTATAGACCTCTCGAATCCCCGGCTCAACCGAGGCGTTGTTGCGTGAATCGAAACTGATCCGTGACACCCCATACCCCGGGGCGATGCCAGCTTTCCCTCTGGACCCGCGTTGGGTTGGACACGGCATGTCAATCAGCTCCCGATGCAGGTGTTCGCTGTTGACCAGCCTCGCCGCCGACGAATTGGCCAGAAATCTGTGGAGCCGCCAGCCAGGTCGGTGTATAAAGGGGCCGACGCGTGGAAACAAAATAAGATTTCCTGGGTCGTCGTTGCACCGCCCGACGGCGCTGGAGACGGCTAGGCTCCTCTTTATCGGCGAGGGGACAGGTCGCACCGGCGGAGGCAGCCGGAAACCCGAAGATATGCCGATGGAGATTGTCACGAATTTCGGCGACCCGAGGTTCCGCGTGTATGACTAAGGCAACCGGCGACGTGGTGTGGGAGATGGAGCTGCCGGTGACGGGGGCGCCGATCACCTGTCTGCACCAGGGGACGCAGTACATCATCGTGGCTACGGGCGGCGGCAGCGACCCCGCTGAGCACGTCGCGATCAGCCTGCCGGAATCCTGGGAACGGCGACCAAGCGACATGCAGACATTCGAGCGGTTTTCTGACTGAGGGGGTGAGCATCATGACGAATGGATCGAGCCTGAAAACAGTTCTGGCGGTTGCAGCCGCCGTCGTGTTCATGCCGGCGCTGCTCGGCGTCCGAGGCACGGTTGCCCCGTCCGCCGCTGTGCAGCCGCCGTCGTCAACGAGCGATCGAGAGACGTTCGTGGGGACCTACCGGCTCCTGACAATCGAAGAGAAGGATGCCGGAGGAAAATGGGCCGAGACGCCCGACTTCAATCGAATCGGGTATATCACCTACGCCGAGAGCGGGCACATGGGCGTGCACATCATGCCCCGAAGCCGGCTGCCATTTTCTTCCAACCCGCCGACTGGGCAGGAGGTGCAGACGGCCCTGCGCGGGTACGCGGCATACTTCGGGTCATTCACCGTCGACGAGTCGGAGCAGTTCGTTGTGCATCACCGTATGGGGCAGATCAACCCCGGTGGCGCCGTGGACGCGAAACGCTTCTACGATTTCGAGGACGACCGCCTGATTCTCACGCCGGCCCCGGCAGATGGCGGCGGTAAGTCGACCGCCGCTCGTCGCCTGGTCTGGGAGCGGCTGCCGAACGCGCCACTCTCCGCTGAAGAGAGGAAGTTCGTTGGGTTCCACAGACTGCTGTACACCGACCGGTACCGGGAGAAGGATGGCGAGCAGATCTTTCACGGGGTGCGCAACGAAGAACGTGCCGGCACGTCCTACATCATCTACACACCGACCGGCCACATGATGGTCCACCTGATGCACAAGGAGGGGCGGATGAAGTATGCCGGGGCGCAGCCGACCCCAGCCGAGTTATTGCAGGCGTTTCAGACATACACCGGCTACTTCGGGCGCTTCACGACCTACGAGACCTACGATCCACCGTTTCTCATGCACAATCAGCAAGGCCATTTGCGCCCGGCCCGGAACGTGGATGCCACAAAACGCTTCTACGAGTTCACTGGAAACGTCTTGAGGCTGGGCGGGCCGCCGAGCCTCAACGAGGCGGGCGAAATGGAAGGCGGCCACCTCTACTGGGAGCGGCAGGGACCGGTAAAGTGATGGCGCGCCCGACCGGAGGCCCCCACACCAAGGAGATCGCTCATGATTCGACGGACCCTATTCTCTGCTGCCCTCTTGGTGCTGGTCGGCGGCGTCCATCCCGGTGCCCAGCTGGCGAGGCCCGGCGAGTCTGGCGTCGTCATGGGACACCTCCATTTCAACGCGCCGGACGCTGAGGCCGCGCGCGAATTCTGGATGGCGCTCGGCGGCGAGGCCGTGACAAACCCGCCTCTGCAATTCGTCCAGTTTCCTGGTGTGCTCGTCATGCTCAGAGACCGGGAGCCCGACGGAGGGACGGCTGGCTCGGTGATCAACCACGTCGGCTTCAACGTCCGGAATCTTCAGGAGTCGGTGACGCGGTGGGAGGCGGCCGGGATCGACGTCGAGCCGGGAGGCTTTGATGGCCAGGCCTGGGTGACCGCGCCGGGCGACGTGCGCGTCGAGATTCTCGAGGATACGGGAATCAACGTGCCGATCCGGATGCATCATGTGCACTGGAACGTCACCGCGGTGCCAGAGATGCAGGCCTGGTACGAGCGGGCGTTCGGGGCGGTGCCGGGCATGCGGGGGCGGTTCGTCGCAGCTGACCTGCCGGGTGTCAACCTGACATTCGGTGAGGCCGATGCCGCGCTGACGCCCACACAGGGGCGAGCGCTCGACCACGTCGGGTTCGAGTCCACCGACCTCCAGGCGCTGATCGCCCACCTGGAGTCGCAGGGAATCGAGCTCGATTCTGGGTACCGCCAGGTCGGAGAAACCTCGGTCGCGATCGCGTTCCTCACCGACCCGTGGGGCACCTACATCGAGCTGACCGAAAACCTTGCACCATGATTGGAGGCGATGTCGCTTGCCGAGTGACCGCGGCCACCGGTTTACCAATTCACGGTACTTCGAGGACAAAGGTGTCGGGCTGGGCCGGCGAGTCCGGCTCGGGACGATGAAGACGATGAGAAGGGGGTTGAGAATGCCACGCCGACGGTTCGCATGGATGGGTGTGTTGGCGGTCGTCGCGATGCTTGTCTGGGTGGCTGGGGGCACCCTTGGTCACGCTCAAGCTCAAACGGCGGTGCCCATGACGCCATGGGGTGAGCCGGATCTACAGGGTATTTGGAGTGTCGAGCTTCTCGTGCCGCTGGAGCGCCCCGGTGGGACTACGACTGAGTTCTATACGGAGGAGCAAGTCGCCGAGCTTGACCGAGTACGTGCCACCGGTTCGGTCTTTGGGAATCATGTTCGTGCAGAACGGGGTAGCGAAGCTGATGTTGCGGGCGCTTACAATGCGGTGTTTACATCCCAGAGACCGACGGGTCGACGTACAGGAATGATTATCGATCCACCGGATGGGAAAGTACCCCCTCTGACAGCCGAAGCTCGAGCACGACAGACCGAGATTTTTGAATACGAAGCGGCTTTGTTGCAGAACACCGTGGTGTGCCGGGACAATCTAGACGGTTGTATCGGTGGAGCATATGGGTCCCGATCACCGCTGCGAGATGAGCAGCCGCCGTACTACTCAACACGGAACATTAATCGCGCGTATGGTCCGGAGGACCGGAGCTTGAACGAGCGCTGCATGAGTGGGAACTTACCGAACTTTCGTGGGGGTTTTACCGGGATTCATTATCGCGTTGTCCAGTCTCCAGGCACTGTGACTATTTTTTATGATGTAGGTCAGGGCCAAGGTTTTAACCGGGTTATTCCAATTACGGACGACCCGCATCTGCCGGCTCACGTTCGCCAGTGGTGGGGAGATTCTCGCGGCCGATGGGAGGGTGACACGCTAGTTGTTGATGTGACGAACTTCAGCGCAAAAAGAGACTTCAGAGGGTCTCGTGAAAATCTGCACGTTGTCGAGCGATGGAGACGGATTGATCCGGAGACCCTCGAGGTGGTTTCTACCCTGGAGGATTCAACCGTGTGGACGAGACCGTGGACTGTCATCCAGGATTTCGCTCGACAGCCCGAAGAGCCGAACCGGATCTATTATGAGCCCCGGTGTCATGAAGGCAACTATGGTTTACCGGGTCTACTTGTGGGTTCCCGCGCTGAAGAACGGGCGTTTGCCGAGGGCCAGGGCCCAGATCCCGCGACGCGGTGCATCGCCGGATGTTCATCTCCTGAAGGCCGTGATCCGTTGGCGTTGCGTTGAGGAAGAACTTGCTGCCGTTTATCACGAAATCCGCAGGGAGTGAAAAGGAGATCGTCATGCGAAATCGGATCGAAGGCTTGATGCTGGGTGCGGTTGTTGCCGCTGCGGCAGTGAGTGCCGTCATCGCGGTGACGGTCACTCGAGCGGTCGGCCAGGTTCAGGCGACGCGGCCAGCGCGCACGGTCGACGACAAGCCGAACTTTAGTGGAATTTGGCAGGCTCTCAACGAAGCACATTGGGATCTGGAAGCCCACGAGGCGCGTTCGGGCATGGTGATGCAGGAGGGTGTGTACCCGTTTGAGTTCGCACAGGTGCCGGCGGCACCTGTGCTGGCTCTCGGTGCTGCCGCAGGAGTGCCAGGTTCGATCGGCGTTGTACAGGATGATGGTGTGATTCCCTATACGCCGGAAGCCGCTGCTATCAAGCAGGAAAATAACGAAAACTGGATCGACCGCGATCCTGAGCTTAAGTGTTATCTCCCTGGGATTCCACGTGCGATGTACATGCCTCATCCCTTTCAGATCGTGCAGAGCACGAACAAGATTCATATGGCCTACGCCTTCACGAGCACGGCCCGCACCATCCACCTGGATACCGTCGATGGACCGCCCGACTATACCTACATGGGGCACTCGGTCGGTCGTTGGGAGGATGACACCCTGGTGGTCGATGTGACTGACTTCAACGGCAAGAACTGGTTCGATCGAGCCGGAAATTTCCATAGCGAAGCCTTGCGTCTTGAGGAACGTTTCACACCGATCTCACCTGACGCCATCCACTACGAGGTGACGATTACTGATCCGAACGTCTTCACCCGGCCTTGGCGAATCTCTATGCCTCTCTATCGTCGGTTGGAACCGAACATGCAACTCCTTGAGTACCGATGCATAGAGTTTGCGGAGGAATTCCTCTATGGACATTTACGCAAGGAGCCGTTGGTGACGCGATGGGAGGGAGAAACGATTATCGTCGACATCACGCGCAAGATTCCGGCAGGTGATGCACTCTACGACTGGTATAGAAAATAGGATATTCAGCGCCCCAGTCATTGTGCCCATCGTCCATTCATGCACCAACGCTGGAAATTTCTGACATATCGGACCTGTAGTCCTGGTGTAATCAGCACGTCGATGATGCCTCAGGCCGAAAATTGTGGAATATAAATTCTAGTCGGATGCGGGCGGACCCGTAGGTCGTTATCGTGGAACATACTCCAAGCCCCGAGGACCTTGAGGCGTTCCGTTTCGTAGGTCTCGACCAGAAAGTGATATCGCATCTGTCTCGAGGATCCAGCTACAGCGCGACCGTCGGATTCGCCACAAAACGGTAGCCGACGCCTCGCACGGTCTGGAGGTGCTGTGGGCTTGACGGTTCGTCCTCGATGGCACGCCGCAGACGTGCGATGAAGTTGTCGACCGTCCGAGTGTCGGTGTCGTGGCGTACGCCCCAAACCTCTTCGAGTAGCATCCTTCTCGACACGGCGTGACCTTCTCGCTCGATCAGGTGACGCAAGAGCGTCGTCTCCATCAGGGTCATTGGTTGGGCGACGCCGTCGCGCTCGAGCACCTGGCGAGCAAAATCGATGCGTCGACCGCAGAACAGATACTCGTCAGGCACCTGCGATGATCCGGCGGCGGAATCTTTTTCTAGCCAGGTCTTGCGTCGAAGAAGCCCTTGAATCCGCGCCAGGAGGATCGACAGATCGAACGGCTTTGGCAGGTAGTCATCGGCACCGTGCTCGAAGCCCCGTAGCACGTCGTCGGTGTGTCCTCGCGCCGTGAGCATCACGACGGGGACAAAGCTTCCGGCGGCCCGCAGCCGTTGCACGACTTCGAAACCATCCAGACCGGGGAGCATCACGTCGAGCAGGACCAGGTCGACCCTGTTCGACCCCTGGGTTAACCGGTGAAGCGCGGCCTCCCCGTTCTCATCGACATCGACGGTGTATCCCTCAGCTTCGAGATTGAACTTCAAACCGTTCGCGAGATGCTCTTCATCCTCGACGACAAGCAGTCGCTTCATGACGGCTTCAGCGGCAGTTCAAGTGTGAACAGACTTCCCTTTCCAGACCCTTCGCTTTCGGCGTACGCGCGACCACCGTGCCGGCGCGCCACCGCTCGCACGATCGAGAGCCCGAGGCCGGTGCCCCTCACCCGCAGACCAAGCGCGCCGGGGATCCGATAGAAGCGGCGGAACACACGTTTCAGCTCGTCGGAGCCGATCCCCATCCCCTGGTCCCTGACGTTGATCGCGACCCGACGCGCGCCCAGCTTGACCAACTCGACCGCCACCTTGACCTGCTCGCCCGAGTACTTGATGGCATTGTCGATGAGATTAGTGATTGCCGCGTGAATCTCTTCGCGGTCACCCATTACCACCGCCTCCTCGCCGTCCGGCAAACGGCTGACTACCTGAACCTCGCCGTTGACCAAGTGATGCCGTCGACCAGCCACGGTCACGCATTCATCGACGACCTCGGAGATATCGACGTCGGTCGGGTTGCCCACCCGTCTGGCCGTTCCGGTCTTCCCGGCCAGAAGCACCTGATCAATCGTCGACTGGAGACGTGCCGCATCGACCAGCATGGTCTCGATAAACTCCTGCTGCCGAACCGAATCGACGTCCCGCTGGCGAAGAGTCTGGAGATATAAGGTGATCGACGCAAGCGGCGTCTTGAGCTCATGCGTGACAGCATGAATGAAGGCGTTGTGCTGCTCGTTCCTGCGGATCTCTCGAATGAGGAAGGCGGTGTTGAAGCAGAGACCGGCGATCAGGATGGCAAAGCTGATAATGCCGACCAGTAACAGTAAACCGGTGCGCCAGTTGACGACGATCCAGCCGATATTGAGTGCAATCGCGACCGCGATCAGGAGTGCGCCAAGCAGGGCGACGAGCCACACTTTGCGCCGGCGAACCTCGCCAGGAACCATCACATATAGGATAGCGCCTTGAGGGCGGAAGGTGTCTTGCGAGCCAGCTGGGTCGCAGTCGGCACTTGCACATCCCACGCCAGACCGATCTTCTCGAGGAACCTGATCTGAATCCAGGTGAGATCGAACTCAAATCGCCCCAGGCCGTGCCGGGCCGAGGTCGGGTAGGCATGATGGTTGTTGTGCCACCCTTCACCGAATGTGAGGAGCGCCACCCACCACGAGTTCCTGGAGTCGTCGGCCGTCTCGAACCGTTGCTTGCCCCACAGATGGGTCGCAGAGTTGACGAGCCAGGTGCAGTGCAGCCCAAATACCACCCGAGCAAACACACCCCAGAGCAGCCATGGCAGCCCCCCGACGGCCAGAAGGCCGAGACCAAGAAGCACGAGCGGGATCCAGTGCCACTTCGAGAGCACGCGGTAGAAACGGTCCTTCATGAGGTCGGGCGCGTACTTACCCATGACAGTCGTGTTCGCGTTCATCGGATCGCCGAACATGGTCCAGAGCATGTGCGCCCACCATCGGCCATCCCTTGGCGTATGCGGATCGCCATCCTGGTCGGAGTGCTGGTGATGAATACGATGGCAGGCCGTCCAGAAAATCGGACCACCCTGGAGCGTCATCGTGGCGCAGACCGCGAAGAAGTACTCGAGCACTTTCGGAGTTTCATACGACCGGTGGGTGTGAAGACGGTGATACCCCATCCCGATTCCCCACCCGATGCAGATCCAGTGCAGGAGAACCGCAACCACAATCGCCTGCCAGGTCGTAAAGAAAAGAGCCACGACCGCAAGGATGTGAAAAATCACCATCGCGGCCATCGTGATCCAGTTAACCTTGGTCTTGTCGCCGAAATCGATATGGCTGAAGCTCAATCGCCTCTCCTCTGAATTCTGGTGCTCGCAGAAGAGCCTACCAGTCACTATCGGAGCCATGAAGCACCCGAGTGTAATAGTTATGTAATTTTCGAGACAGAGCCGTTACAGATCCACCACCAACCCGGCCGAGGTTGCGAGAAAACAGCCGAGAAAACCGCCGAGAAACAACCAGGGAAGAAATTTCTGGTCTGAAAACTGTGGGAGTTCGACTGGCGTCGCGGTCGGGGACGACGGGACGTCGTTGAATGATGCGCGGGCCAGCCATACCGTCAGATTCTGATGGGCCATGAACGTAACCGCAATCGCGACGCTGAGATTGGCCCATCCGATGCCAAGCAGTGACTTCGCCGCTGTGCCCAGTGGCGATAGCCACACGGCCGCGATGGCCGAGGTCACCCACACCGCGACACTCAGCGCCGCAAGATACCGCGTCTGCGTCAGTGCCTGGGTTGCAGTTTGGCGAAGCCACTCGAAACGGAGCGCCTCCACCCTTCGCGCTGCCTCGGCCTCGTGCAGGTTTCGCTCAAGGTCGAATCGTGCACGGTCGCGGTCGAACGCCTCGCGTAGGGCGGCCACGACAACGTTGGCGAGCCGGGTCTCAAGCCCTCCAGCACTCTCCGACACCGCGGGTGTCTGGTCGTTCGACTGGCCTTGGCGGCGGAAGAGGCGAGTCGCTTCGGCGACAGTTCCGACGGCGTTGAGGGCGCGGAGCCAGGTCACAAACGGCATACCAGTGAGGATAACCCGAAGAGGCGCTTTGCGTTCTTGAGACAGGATAGAGTATCGACCTCACCACGGATTTTATGCGACGACCGGTCAGCTTGATTCAAAAACTCACTTACATGGAGAGCCTCGCCGACCCGGGGATCGCCGTGTGGAGGTCGATGTCCTCGACACCTTCGGCAGGCTCACCCGGTCGGTGGTGACCTTGTCGAAGGGAACGAAACTGAAAATTGGCGGAGAGGGTGGGATTCGAACCCACGTGCCGGTTACCCGACAAGACGCTTTCGAGGCGCCCCCGTTACGACCACTTCGGT
>Ga0310123_10003083_pt1 | contig 13041 bp, 12 predicted proteins | sample CB6_AW_1057_MG_FD_203505 | JGI IMG/M metagenome (GOLD analysis project Ga0310123, IMG submission 203505) | Marine microbial communities from Western Arctic Ocean, Canada - CB6_AW_1057 | ecosystem: Environmental > Aquatic > Marine > Oceanic | place: Canada: Western Arctic Ocean | collected... | reverse complement strand
TGAATCCGGCTTCGACCAGGGCACGAGCCTTGCGAACCGCGAGACTAACTCGGGTTGCCATGGACAGCATCAGATGGACCCCGTGTGAGTCAGCCAGCCGAGCTAGAGATTCGAAGTCTTCCAGACGAACGCAGCTGGGTTTTTCAGTCAGGACGTGGCAGCCGCTCTGCAGGGTGTCTGAGATCACCGGGGGAGCGTGGTGGCCCTCCAGCGTTACCACTGCAAGCCGTGGCTGCTCTCGGCGAAGCAGTTCCTGGTGGTCCCGATAGGTTGTCACCAGACGTCCCTTCAGCAGCTGAGCTGCTTCCTCGAATGTCTTTCCGGACGGGTCGGATAGAACCACTCTGGCCACACCCTGGCATCGTGCCAGACCTTTTAGGTAGGAAGAGAGATGAGAGCCTGTGGTGGCTTCCGTGAGCACTCCGACGGTGAGAGTGCTCTTGGCCCGGAGCGCCCGTAGGGAGCCCGCGCCTAGAGTGGAGAGGCCTAGGAGTGCCTGCCGCCGGGACATTTGGTGTTTAAACATGGAAATAGGCTTCTTCAACGAGGTCAGCAGCGCCGCTAAGATTTGACATTGGAGCGGACCTCTATACGAAAGGCTTACTCGACCAGTGATCCCGGTATTCCCGAGTCAAGTACTTGTTCGCTTCGGCGTCATCAAGAAAACTCTCTGTTTCAGGATTGAAACGCAGCGTACGCTTGAGTCGTCCCGCAGTATTCCCGAGATGGCAGAGGGCGGTCGAGAGGTGTCCCACCTCGATGTCAGCCTTGGGTGTTTTCCGGGTGCGTATGCGGTCGACGAAGCTAGCGTAGTGAGGATTTATTTCTTTCCCGTCCGCCAGTGCATAGTGCATCAACCGGTCCTGCTCGTCGTAGATCTGATAGCCGTAGCGTCGGCTGTCGTCGAAGTAGCCGCAGACGGCCTTTCCTCCGGTTCCGTAGACCTCGACACCGTTCTGGCCTCCATTCATGCGGTAGGTGTTCCAGAGACGCTGCTCGTACATCAACGTCTTGTCCTTGTAGTTGAAGGTCAAGACCTGTGTGTCGGGGGTCTGCTGGTCGTCGTCGAAGTAGAGCTTGCGTCCCATTCCGGTAATCTCGTTCGGGTAGCCGACGCCCAGGACCCAGCGGGCAACGTCCATCCAGTGGATTCCATCGTTGCCCAGATCTCCGGCGCCATAGTGCCAGTGCCAGTTGACGGTGCCATGAAAGCGATTTCGGTTGAAGGGAAGTTGGGGAACGGGACCCGTCCAGAAGTCGTAGTTGATTCCGGATGGGACAGGCTCATCGGACTTGAACCCGATGTTGCGACGCATCTGACAGTTCCAGACCTTCACCATGTGCACCTCGCCGAGCTTTCCCGAGTGGACATAGTCGACGAATTCCTGAGTGTTGGGCCTGCTGCGTCCCTGGGTGCCGACCTGGACGATTCGGTTATGTTTTCTGGCTGCCTCGACCATCAGCCGACCTTCCCTGAGGTTGTGGGAGATGGGCTTCTCGACGTAGACGTCCTTGCCGGCTTGGCAGGCCAGGATGGTCGCGGGCGCATGCCAATGAAGCGGGGTCGCGACGACGATGCCGTCGATGTCTTTATCGTCCAGGACCCGTCGGATGTCCTCCTCCAGTTTGGGGCGTTTGCCTTGCCCTTCTTCGGCGATCTTCATCGCTGGTTCCACTACGTTCTGGTCGACGTCGCAGAGGTACTTCAGGTCCACATCCGCCATCTGGCCGAAGTATTGGATCAGGGGCTTGCCACGACCCCGGACACCCATAACGGCCAGCGTCACCTTGTTATTGGCCGATACGCTCGTCGAACGGGCACGCGTGGTCGCCGCACCGGCGGCCGCGCCTGCCAGGCTAGTTCTTAGAAAACCTCTTCTGTTCATTAGATGCCTCCCAGACAAAAACCAAAGCTTCAAACTGAAAGAAATTCGGGTAGGCTAAGTATGGATGATGGGAGGCTCTTGTGCAAACCCGGTTCGTAGATAAGAAGCCCTTTGGGAGGAGAGCGATGCAAGGCAGACACCTACTCATGCTGGTGATCGGATTCGGTTTCTGGTGCGGGCTCAGGGCCGACCGGATCCTGTTGGAGAACGGCGATCGCCTGACGGGGACCATCGCCCACTCTAATGTCGAGACAATGAATCTAAAGACCGAATTCCTGGGAGAAGTCCAGATCAAGTGGAAAGCCATCGAAGGGGTTACGGCTGAGCAGGTCCTCTACGTTGTGGACAAGAGCGGACAGGTCCTGTTGGGGACGGTTTCAACCTCGGGAGAGAGCTTCCAGGTAGAGACAGCCGAATCGGGTCTGGTCGCGATTCCCAGGGCGTCGGTTGAATTTCTTCGGTCGGAGGCCGCACAGGCAGCCTACAAGGCGGAGATCGAGCGGCTCCGCGATCCGAGTCTCCTGGATCTATGGAGAGGCAACTTGGATGGGGGGTTGAGCTTTGCCCAGGGAAACGCGGAAGCGACCAATTTTTCGAGCACGCTGAGAACCGAGCGCAAGACAACGAGGGACAAGATCTCGATCTACGCGACTTCTCTATTCGCTCGGGACAGTACCAGCGGCGCATCCGAAACGACCGCTAATGCCGTTCGCGGAGGCACCCAATACAATATCAATCTTACCGATCGCCTCTTTTCCTTCGGTTTCATCGACCTGGAATTCGACGAGTTCCAGGACCTCGATCTTAGAAACGTTCTGGGTGGGGGGCTGGGCTGGCGCCTTCGTGAAACCAAGCAAACCAGTTTTTCTCTTCTTTTTGGCGGATCCTTCAACCAGGAATTTTTTAGCGGCGACGTCACCCGCCGTGCCGGCGAGGTGGTGTTGGGCGAAGAGCTCTCCCACCAGTTGTTCGACGGAACTTTTCTTTCGGAGAAGCTCGTCTTCTACCCAAATATGAGCGAGATCGGCGAGTTTCGAATCCAGTTCGATACCTCGATTTCGACCGAAGTAGGAAAGGGATTCGCCTGGCACGCCACCTTCAGCGATCGCTTTCTGAGCAACCCCCTCCCGGATCTGGAGAAGAATGACATCCTGTTTTCAACGGGAGTCCGTTTCATTTTCGGTAAGGGATCTTAGCATTAGTGAGCAGTAGTGGAGTAAGCAGTAGAAGAATGATACCCCTTCAGCCGAGAGTCCGCTGGGCACTTATAGCTTGATCTTGAGGCCTGGGCGCGGGAGGAGAGTGCGGAAACCCAATGAGCCCGCGGGGGGAGCTAGTGGGCTCATGTGGAGAGGTAAGAGCGAATGATCATTCTCGTAGGATTAGGTCGGGCACCGAAAGAATGATCGGTGCGGTGTTTGAACTCAATCAACAGCTCCGGCCCCTCGCCGTAAGCCTCCCCATTGGAGCCACCCTGCTAAGCTGAAACTTCATTTGCTGATTGGAACGAAAAAAGCGTGTAACTCCTTGATTTTGAGTTGGCTAGGACTTTCTCCAAGCAGTTGTCTGAAAAACCGCGTGGCACGGCCTTCCAGGCCGTGATTGTGGAGCCTTCACGGGCAGGGATGCCCGTGCCACTATGGAGTGTTGAAGTTTCTTTCCTGTACGATCCGGCGGTCTGCAGCCGGTGGCGCTGCTAAGCTGAAACTTCAAGAATTCGTCGCACGTCTCTAGTCCCCGGACAGCGCGTCGAACGAGACCTGTTTGCCGACAGCATCAACCTACTTCACGAAGACTAGACTCCCCAGACTCTTGTCACGACCTGAGGGTGAACTACCAGTATGACAAGCCAAGTCCGTCAGAGCCGCGAACGACTTGAGCCGTTAGCAAGATGAGCCCAGGTTCCGAGGAGAGAGCCGGACAACTCTTCCCCACGCAGTGACGCACAATCTCCTAGTAACCAGAAGTTTCGTTCTCGAATGGGGCAGCACCGCTGGGGGTCACTGACCAGAAACTGGGAACTTCGGAGACTGTGATCGGCCCCAGGAAATTCAGAAGATGGGAGTCCGTCAAAGATAGAGTAGATGGGCGTTGGTGGAGCTAACGGTCCCGAGATCTCCCAATACCAGTTCCACGTCTTGAGGTGGATCCTTTGGCACTAAAAAGGTTGCGGTGAAGGCCTCCTGTTGTCCCGTCCTGATTTCACGGAGAATGAGCTCGGAGCCGCTATGGCGGCGACTCCCGGGCAGCTCCACACTCGATCCCAGCGTCAAGCCGCGGCAGCGGTCAAGGCCTACCGTTGGATCGCAGGTCTTCCGGATGACAACCGCGCCAACGAGGAACTAATCCTCAACATCCACCGGCTTGTCATTACCGGAGCCGACGACGACCACTGCCTACCGGGTCGGCTGAGAGGCTAGGATGAGAACGTAACTTTCGGCTCACCATCACATCACGGGGCGACGGGAGGAGAAGAATGCAGAACAGCCTTCACACGGTTCTGCACGCCCCTTGACGGTGAAATGCGGGGGCACGATCCTCTTGTTCGTGCACTGGCCGCCCACTATCACTTGGCGGCAATACATCCTTTTCTCGATGGAAACGGCCGTACCGCCCGAGCGATGGAGGCCTTCTTCCTTCAGCGCTGCGGCCTGCGGGATACGCTCTTCATCGCGATGTCGAACTACTACGAGGAGAAGAATCCATACCTGCAAGCCTTGGCGGATGTCAGGGCCAACGGCCACGACTTGACTCCTTTCCTCTCCTTTGGCCTGAAAGGGATAGAACTCCAGTGTCGGCGCCTTTTTGACGAGATCCGAGTTAACGTTTCCAGAGCCCTCTACCGCAACCTCATGTTTGATCTATTCAACCGCCTCAAGAGTGCCCGAAAGAGGGTGATTGCGGAACGACAGATCAAGATTCTAACGCTTCTCCTCGATCGGACCATGACGTTCGGCGAGCTCGTTGGCGCTGCAGAGGGGGACTTACCGTGACCTCAAAAACCCTGTCCGGGCTTTGGTTCGTGACATCAACGGTCTTAGTCAACTCCAGGCCATCTTCGTCGAGCGTGTGAGCGAGGACGAGTTCAAGATATCTGTGCGATTGGAATGGCCCACAGAGATCACCGAGACTGAGTTCTTCAGGCCGGGCAAAAAATTCCCAAAGCCAAGATGCATGGCTTTCTTGATCATTGATCTTGGCCGAAGCTTGCCGACGCTCAGCACAGCTGCAGAGCCGAACCAGAGAATGGAGCACGATTTCGTGTTCGCCAAGCCTCCGAGATATACCCTGATGGCGACAACTTAACTTTGGGTAGTCTCTGTTGCCGTTGCCGGGCCCTGGAAGGGCAAGCTCACGGTCTACGGGTTCTACGTTTTACCGTCTCATCGATATGGTTTCCAGTGGTTTCCAGATAAGCCCGCTTCCCGGGAGAAAGCCGCCGTTCGATTGCGATCAAATCGGACGCTGTCTGTAAGACTGGTGCCGACTATCACGCTTGATCACTGCTGGCTGTTCACTTCACCACTATCCACTCCACTACTGCTCACTCCACTACTGCTCACTGACTCAACTACTCCACTATTCAAAGAAGCTCATCCCTACGGAACTGCTGGATCAGATAATCACTGGCTCGCCAGGCTAGTGCCATGATGGTTTCAGTTGGATTCTGGCAGGTAGAGCTGGGCCAACTGCCGCCGTCGACTACGAACAGGTTCTTGACGTCGTGGGCCTGATTGTACTTGTTGAGGACGCTTTGCTTTGGGTCGTTTCCCATCCTCGTCGTTCCCATTTCGTGGATGATCTCGCCTGGGGAGCTGAGCGACTCGTCGGCGCTCAGGATCTCCGCTTTGGCTGTGTGCATCAACTCCATGAGCTGTTGGAAGGAATCCTGCAGCATGTCCCGATCGTTGTCGGTTCGCTGATAGTGGATGCGCAGCGTTGGAATCCCCCACGCGTCCACGACCTTCTTGTCGATCTCGACGAAGCTGTCGAAGGTCTGCAGGGGCTCGCCGCGGGCGTAGACCCTTACGATGGCTGGGTGCAGCTTCTTTATCTGCCGCTTGTAATTCGTCCCGAACCCATCGATCAGGTTGGCGTGGCCGGGGAAGATACTGCTTCCCCCTTTGACCATGATGGCGTAGCCCCGGATGAACTTTGGGTGGCGTTGTCCCAGATTCCGAAACCGTGGGATGTAGGAACCATTCGACTTGCCGTCATCATTGAGGATTTCAGAGTCCACTAGTTCAGGCAGAACTCCGGTCAATTGACCGGCCGTGAAATGATCTGTCAGGTAGTGTCCCAACACGCCGCTGCTGTTGGCCAGACCATTGGGATGGTTTCGGGAGACCGAGTTCAGCATGATGCGGGTCGATTCCAGGGTTCCTGCGGCGATAACGACTACCTTGGCAAATGCCTCTCTCTCCTCCTTGCTGTTTCGGTCCACGTAGGCAACACCCTTGGCTCGTCCTTCCTGGTCGACCAGGACCTCCCGGACAACGGCGTCTGTCTGAAGCGTGAGTTTCCCGGTGGCGGCAGCGTCCGGAATGGTCGCCGCGACGCTCGAAAAGAAAGCCCCGACGGCACATCCGGAAGAGCAACTGCCGCAATAGTGGCAGGCTGGACGCCCTCGATGGGGGCGGCTCAACTGGGCAGTTCGGAGGGCGGTCATGCGCCAGCCTTTCTTGCGAGCTGCTTTGCGCATCACGTGTTCGAAGCAATTGTAGGCGAACGGCGGGAGGAAGCGTCCATCGGGAATCTGGGGTAGACCTTCCTTGAATCCCTGAATGCCGACGTAATCTTCGACCTTGTCGTAGTAGGGGGACAGCTCCGCATAGGTCAGGGGCCAGTCGACTCCATATCCGTCGATCGAAGCTCCTTTGAAATCGAAGTCCGCCAATCGGAAAGACTGCCGTCCCCAATGTAGCGTCCGACCTCCCAGGATCCGGGAGCGGCCCGTCCATTTGTAGGGTTTTCCGGCCGCAGTCGAGTAGGGATGTTGGCTGGACTTCGTATAGTAGCCGTCGAAAGGGGTCTGCTCACGGGCTGCCAGCCAGCCCTCCTTGCGGATCACGCTGGGACTTCCGACCCCCCGAAAGGGAAAGTTGTAGGGCATGTGGTGTGTGAGGAAGTCCGAGCCGGAGATACTGGGCCCCGCCTCCAGAAGCAAGACTTCGAGGCCCTGTTCTGTCAACACCTTGGCTGCTATGCCCCCACTGGCACCACTTCCAATGACCATGACATCGTGTGATTTCATGTTATCTGTCCTTGCCAGGCTAGCCTGAATCCCCATGGTTGCCGGGGTGGGGACAGCCTTCCCATTCCAGCAGCACCTGTTTGCCCTTGTACTCGAGTTCTTCGTGGATCCCGACTCGAGAGGTGTAGTAGGCGAAAACGGTCCGACGTCGTAGGTCGAGAAAGAACCGTCGGCCGCGCTCCTCCTCAGGGCGAACCTGGCGGTCATCGGAAAGGCGAGTGAGGAGGGCGACCTGCTGGTCCTGAGACAGTCCCGAGAAAGGCTTGTCGTACTGGCTTTTACTGATTTGATCGATGGTGTTTAGTCCTTCGACGAAGGTACGCTGTTCTTCCTTCGTCTCCTCACTGAGAACCAGATCGATATGCTGGTTTACCAGGGCAGCCGAAGCGCCCGGTGTTTCGGTTTCCGGGATGATCAGTTCCGACAGTGTCTCAAGCAAACGATTCTGGGCGGAGGTAAAGAATCCGGGCTTCCAGCTCGGCTCAGCAGTTCCTGGAATCTTAGAAACCTGTGCAATCGCTCCCACATTCTGTAAAGAGGCCGCTTGGACCAGTGTCGGCGGGGCAAGGGCAATGGTCTTCAATATCTCACGGCGACGGATCTCTTTCGGCTTCATCGATCCTCCTTCTGCGCTCCCAATCAACTCTATCCTTGCCAACCCCAAGGTACAACGATAGCATCAGTTGTAACCAAAAAACTCGCGGTTTTCACGGGCCGGGGTGAGACCCACGAGATGTATGGCGACTTTTAAGGAGGTACAGCGATGGGGGAGACAACGCGACGGGAATGGATGCGGGGAAGCCTTGCTGCCGCCGGAGTGGCCAGCCTGAGTTCTCAGCTGTTCAGCCTGGCTCTTCCGCCCCTGGGAGAGGACGAGGCATCGGTGGCTTTTCTGGATCCCCAACCGGTGAATCCCGACAGGTCCATGGTGATCTGGGAGCAGTTGAAATCATGGATCACGCCCCAGAAAGATTTTTTCAGCGTGAAGCACTATGGAATTCCGGAAGTTGATTCGGAACAGTGGAGTCTGGGCATCAGCGGTCTGGTGTCCAAGCCGCGCTCCTTCACCCTCGAGGACCTGAAGGCGAGGCCCCGGCAAGAGTACGCCGCAACATTGGAGTGTTCCGGAAACGGTGCGTCCGAGCGCTTCATGGGGGCTATCGGGAACGCTGTCTGGGGAGGGACGCCCTTGGCTCCTCTGCTGCAGGAATGCGGTGTCCCGCCCGGCGGCATCGAGGTAGTCTTTTTCGGCTCGGACCAGGGGACCGAGAAGATACGCGGCAACGAGTACCAGCAGAACTTTGGCCGCAGCCTCTCGATCGAGGAGGCCAGGAAGAACGGGGTGCTGCTGGCATATGAGATGAATGGCAAGCCCCTGCTCCAGGCCCATGGTGCGCCCTTGAGGCTGATTGTGCCCGGCTGGTACGGGGTGGCCTGGGTGAAATGGCTGCAGCGAATCGAGCTTCACGACCGCCGCTTTCTGAGCCGCTTCATGGGGCGCGATTACGTGACCATTCGAGGGGAGCAGCAAGGAGAATCCATCATCTGGTACGAAACCTCGGTGGGCAAGTTGAATCTCAAGTCGATCGTCGCACGGGTGACTCGGAAGAGCGATGGCAGCGTCCGGGTCATGGGTGCAGTCTGGAACGACGGGACACCCCTGAAAGCCGTCCAGCTTCGGATCGACGATGGGTCTTGGCAGGACACTGAGTTGGGCCAGGGTCTGGATTTTCCTCACTGCTGGACCTTCTGGTCCTATGCCTGGAGGAATCCTGCTGCAGGTGAACATACTCTGGTGTCGCGGGCCGTGGACGTCCAGGGGCGAATGCAGCCGGCTATTGAGGATCCTGCCATCGCTCTGAAAAAGACCTACTGGGAGGCCAACCAACAAGTGCCTCGCCGGGTCAAACTCTAGCAGGCATTTTTGGTCGATTGATCTGGGGCCCTGCAAAGGAACACTCTTTGGCGCCACTTAGATGATTGGAATGAGAGCCCGCTTGACCGTCTTTGTGATGGCATTTGGGGGAGGCCTGGTCCACCCAGCTGCACCTGAGACTGAGCCCCCGGTTGTGGTCACAACCTTCAAAGAAACGCATTTTGCACTGTTGGCCGACGGCCGACTGATGGCCTCCTGCGTTGCTAGGACGTCGGAGGCCTACGAAGCCACCGCACGTTTTTCCACGGATGGGGGCCGGACCTGGGCCGAGCTCCGATCGTTCCTTCACCTTTATGAAGACCAGGGTGTTTAGACCGGTGGAGAGATACTCCAGACCCGGGACGGAGATTTTCACGTTTTCCTCCAGAATGACGCCAATACGATTAGCCAAGGGGCACGCCTCCGCCGGGATATCTGGCACGTTCGGTCCAAAGATGGGTATTTTGGGGAGCCCAAGCGGATCTGGGAAGGTAATTCACTTCCACTTTACACGGCGAGCCAGCTGAAGAGCGGCCGCATTCTCCTGCCTTTCTCCCATGCGACAAAACGCAACTGGGCCAACCGCGGAGAGGGCACGGACGCCTTCACTTTCTTGGGTCGTTTCAGCTCAACGGTTCTCTACTCGGATGACGGCGGCAATACATGGCTGCAGTCTTCCGCCGAGTTAAAGGCCCCGGCGCCCGACTGGCATGGGTTGTTTGGAGCCGTGGAGCCCGTTGTTCTGGAGTTGTCAGATGGCCGGGTCTGGATGCTTTTTCGAACGCAGATAGGACGGCTGTACGAGTCCTTTTCAGAAGATGGAATCAACTGGTCTCCTGCCCGGGCTACCCGTCTTCTCTCCTCAGATTCTCCCCTAGGGCTGGTTCGTCTCGACGAAAAGAAAATCGCGCTCTTCTGGAACTCCTGCCGCCAGTTTCCCAATGCTTATGGAGGTCAGCACGTTCTCCACGCTGCCATTTCGGAAGACGAAGGGGGGAGCTGCCGGGGTATGCGGGAGGCCTTCCGAGATCCCCTCGGCGCCCAGGCCGATTCGGTCTCAGGCGCCCGCGGTGCAGGATCTCCCTTCCCCGTAGTTACTCCTGAAGGTAAGGTGTTTATCGCGTTGGGACATGGGGCAAGTGGAGTCTCCGGAGTGCTCCTCGATCCTGCCTGGCTCTACGAAACCCGTTAAGAGGACAGTTTTGGGGACGGACTCGACCAATGGTCCGTCTTCGGGACGAAGGGAGTAGGCCTTGCGGCTCATCCAGAAAAGGAGAACATCAGAGTCCTTCAGATCAGGAAGCCCGATGCCGCCTGGCCAGCAGCAGCAGTAAGGAACTTTCCTTTGGGAGAGGCAGGTCGCCTCAGCCTTAGATTCTCCCTGATGCCCGGAGCTAAGGCGTTCATGGTGGCCCTGACTGACCACTTTTCGGTCCCCTTCGACGAGCAAGATCGATTTCACAGTCTCTACAATCTTTTCATCGGAGCAGACCACAAACTGGCAGGACTCCACCGATTGGAGCCGAAGCGCTGGTACACACTTGTCTTGGATTTAGATTGCAGTCGTCGCGAATGTCGGGTGCTACTCGATGGACGACAGATCACGGTTCTTCTACTCCTGAAAGAAATTCTCGGTGTCAACTACCTTCGACTGCGATTCATAGAGGCGGGATCCGACCCATCGGGCATCCTGGTGGAGTCCGTGAAGCTTGATGTTTCAAAAAGCTGGCCCTTAGGCCCAGCCTTAGCCCGCATTTCTCGTCGCTGGTCTACTGCATCGCCGCAAACATCCGTCCTGGCTGCGTTACGCTCTGTCGGCCTCCTCGACATACTGCACGAGTACGACTGCGGGGCTCACCACGAGTGGTCTCGGTCGCGAGCCTTGCCAGGACGGCCCTTGCGGCTTCTCGCTACGACAAGCGATGAGAAATGCGGGTTAGTCCACCGAGAGTACGAGATAGGCGTCTGCCCTGGGCCAGCTCGAACTCTCGCTCACCGGTCATCTCTCCCTGGTTTGAGAAGACTTCGACCTTCACGGTTGCGCTGGCACTCGTGGGATTGAAAAAAAGCCGCACCGGTGAAAAACTGTCCAGGCAAGACTGCGACCTGACTGTAGACCGCTCGAACAAATAGCTCTGCCTGGAGGCTCAGGGCCGCCGGTTACTCACCTGGCGGGCCCCCAAAAACGACGTCGCCCACGACTCCTGCCCCATTCGCCCTGACCCGCAGGGAGCCAACTCCCTCGAATCGGTCTTCTCCCTGAAGTGTTCCCCCGACCGCTCCGTTTGAACCGGAGGAGGTGGAAGAGAAGATCTCGGCAGCATCGCCCTGAAAGACTCCCCCGGGCCGCATCGTGATTTCGGCCGGGTCAGCCAGATTGTTTCCGTCATCACCGACGGATGTCATAGTCACGGTTCGCAGGGAACTGGACAGGTTGATCAGGTTGATACTGGTATAGAGGTCCGAAGCTTGGCTAGCCAGTTGAGCGGAGAAGAGTTCAATTTTCTCCTCACTTGAACCCTGGAGTTCCAAGCCCTGAGAATCCTGTTGGAATCCGGCATTCAGGCCGAAGATAGTGCTGTCATTGACGAGGCTAACCAGTTCAAAGCCGATCGCTCCTACCCCCTCTATGACATCAACTTCAACATAGCCACTGGACACCTCGACATCACCAAAGATATCGGAAATGGATTCCAGGATCCGACCCTTGCCGGGAACTGTTCGGTTCTGAGTAGACGTGAGGGGACTCGATCTGGCACCTGAAGCCATCATCTGGTCCATCCCTCCGAGTTTGAAAGTCAGATCGATGGACTCTTCATTCGGATTGGCAACGCTAAGAATTGTCGAAGCCGGGCGCCCCCGAAAAGCGGTTGTGCCTTCGAAGACGCGCGTAAAAACGAGCCGGCGTCCCTGCTCGGTGAAGGCCACGACTCCATCCAGCTAAGTCGAGGAGACTTCGCCAAACTGGTAGAAACTGGCAATCAGGGGACTGTCGCTATTGAGCTCGATCCAACCCTCCGAGGTATCGGAGGAAGCGATGCCAAAGAGTTCCCTGGCCAGCTTCGCTACTTGACGATGTCGGGTGAGTCGTTCTTGGGAGGGATTGGTGGGCAATAGGCTCAATACCCCATCCGGGTCAAGAGCGCGAAACGTCAAATCCGTGGGAATCGCCGAGTAATTCGAGACTGCGATCCCGGTGAAACCGGTGGAGTCGGTCAGGTAGAACGGAAAATAAAGGGTGGTCGAATCGTCAGACTGTGCTCCGTTGGTGTCGGTCTCGAGGGCTGCAGTTCGCTCCAACGTCTGGGCAATCCCTAAGCTCACCCAGAGCAAAACCATGAAGATTGCCAAGCTCGAAAGCTCACAGACTCCGAGTCTCCTGAGATTCATCGCCGACCCCTTGGGTTGTTTAGAAGACAATCTGAACAAGTTCGGGACTGCTTCACGGTCTTTCCCAACGGTTCCTATGGGGCTGGACACGGCTTATCGATCGTACAATTATCCGCAGTCACACCAGAGATGCTATGCATTTGGTATACCATACACGTATCGACGCTCCAACCAATCGATGCCCGCATTGTAGCCGTCCGCTTGGGCAAACACGGTCACCTCATTTGGTGAGGAAGCTCTAAGCTGAGACTTGAAGAATTCGTCGCACGTCCCTTGTCTGTGAAAACCGTGGCACGGCCTTTCCAGGCCGTGATTGTGGAGCCTCTAGCTCCACGGGCCGGCCATCACGGGCAGGGATGCCCGTGCCACTACGGGATGTTGACGTTTCTTCCTGAATGATCCAGCGCAGCCGGGCGGGAGTAACCTGGCAACTCGACCCTTCAGACTATGGCGAGTGTGCTCGAATCTCCCAGTGAAGAGCGCTCTGGGGTTTCCAGAACGATAATCCGTTGCCAGATTCGATGTCGATCACCGTCATCGTATTGACGCTGCGATAGAACACTGGTAACCCCTATCACGACTGCAGGATCTAATTC
>Ga0310123_10003082_pt1 | contig 13042 bp, 8 predicted proteins | sample CB6_AW_1057_MG_FD_203505 | JGI IMG/M metagenome (GOLD analysis project Ga0310123, IMG submission 203505) | Marine microbial communities from Western Arctic Ocean, Canada - CB6_AW_1057 | ecosystem: Environmental > Aquatic > Marine > Oceanic | place: Canada: Western Arctic Ocean | collected... | reverse complement strand
AAGGCCGGTGCCGGGCAGTGTCCTTGGAATGGTAACTCATTCGGGCCGCACGACCCGGCCGGAACCGTGAGACTACTAATAAACCCACACAGAGTTTCGACAAGTCGTACCCGATTAGAGACGAATGGCCCTGCAAATGGATCGACGCCGGTGAACATCGGGGAAGTGACCTCCTACTCTCGTAAAGGAGCGTCTTCCGTATCTGCTTCGCTATCAAACGGAAACAGGCTCGATCAAACGTGGACATACTGATTACGACGACATCATGGTCGATGTTCCCAAGACCGGAATGCCAGCCCGCAATCTGCTCCGAGCCATCGCTCAGCGCCTCTTTGGGTGGCAGGCGACGATTTCCCCCAGCCACATGATTCTCTACAAGGAAAGCGCGTCTTACACGCATGGAGAAGTAATCTGGCCCCGGCCGGAATAGATCATTGGACCGGCGCCTCGCCGCCATACCATCGGAAGTCGTAGGCGCGCTGATTTGGGTGGAACGGGACGCCTGCCTCCATCATGCCTACCGAAACCAATCCCGCCACTGCTTTGGAACACCCCGGAACCACAGCAGCGCCAGGGGCACTCCGCAATTCGGAAGACGTTCGATGAACGCGAAGATATCGGTCGCGCCCGAGAGCGGACGAGACAACGCCGTCAAGAAACCCCAGACCGCCGAATACAGCAACACGATCCGAAGCGGCTTGATCAGAGCCAGAGCCGCAATGGAAAAATCGATGACTCCGATGACCGGAAGCAGCGTTGCAGTCGATTCAAGCGAGAGGCCGGTCGATCCCGCCAGCAACGCCTGAAAACCGGGGACTGCTTGAAAGGCGTACCAGCCATGGCCCAGGAACTCGCCGCACAGCGCGATTCGGAGCGTCCATTCAAGTTTCTTGGATTGTTGTATTCGCTCAAGCTGCAACATCAGTGAAACTCCACGAGGACGGCTCGGTCGTACTGATCGAGGCAACCGTTACCGTGCGCTCGGAGGGAGCTGCACAAACTCCGCCAATACCCCGTCCGGATCGACCGCGCACACCACGGCGGGGGCATCGGGCACCGCCACGGGTTCAGACAAGAAGCGCACGCTCTTCGCGGAGAGTTCCCGGTATGTCCTGTGCGCATCGTCAACGAAAAAGGTCAGCCAGCGCACTCCGGAGGAAAATTCGGGTTTCTTTCGCGCGGGAGGGTTTTTGATCTCCATCAGTTTGATCAGAGTCTCGCCGGCCTTCAGGCGCACTTGCCGGAAACCTCGAGGCGCAAGACCCGCGCTGACGGCGGTGTCCTCGGGAATCTCGAAGTCGAGCACAACGTGAAATCCTAGCAGATCGCGGTAGAAATGCAAGAATTCGTCAACATTACTGCAGACGATTCCAATGTCGACGATCGGTCGCTTGTGTGTGTGCGGCATATTGTTCGCTCCATCAACGACCTGTTTTGAGCCAACCAGTCGAATCGGAGGGTACCCAGCATAACACAGGGGAAGCCGCGCTACGTCGGCCCGGAGGCCGACGCTGCCCGCTCGGGAGGCGCGCCACGTCAGAAACTCCAAACTCCAGCCGGGCGTCTCTTCGAGCCCCGCGCCGCAGGAGATCCTGAGGGTTCTGGCGGCTTTCGACCCTCCCTTAGCCGGTAAGCTGAATAGCAGACCGGCAATTTATTCCAATGAAATCCTCAATTCTAATCGCCAATGGACAAGGTTTTTCTGGAGACTGGCTTGAGGCTCCCGTGCGCCAAGTCGAGCACGGGCCGATCGACTACCTTGTGCTGGACTATCTGGCCGAGGTCACCATGTCCATCCTGCAAAAGCAAAAGGACCGTGATCCCAGGCGCGGCTATGCCCGCGACTTCGTTCCTCTCACGGCACGAATTTTCCCGCAACTGCTGGAGCGAAACATCAAGGTCATCTCGAATGCCGGCGGAGTCAACCCAACCGAATGCGCCCGGGCTGTCGTCGAAGCGGCACGTGAAAAAGGAATCCGTGGCGCCAAGGTCGCCGTCGTCCTGGGTGACGACATTTTCGGCCGGCTCGACGAGATGATCGCGCGAGGCATCGCTTTCGATGACCTGGACAGCGGAGACGCCATTGGAAAGATCCGGTCCCAGGTCTTGAGCGCCAATGTCTACTTGGGAGCCTTTCCGCTGGTCGAAGCGCTGCAGGCGGGCGCTCAGATCGTCATCGCGGGACGTTCGACCGATACGGCTCTGACTCTGGCTCCCATGGTGCACGAATTCGGCTGGGGCCCGGATGATTCCAACCGGCTGGCGGCCGGGACAATCGCCGGCCACATCATTGAATGCGGGGCGCAAACCACTGGAGGCAATTGCCAGGTTGATTGGCAGTCCATCCCCGATTTTGCCAATATCGGTTTTCCCATTATCGAGGCCCGCCCGGACGGCGCCTTTCATGTCACCAAGCATGAGAACACGGGAGGGCGCGTGAACAGCGCCGCCGTCAAGGAGCAACTACTCTATGAGTTGGGTGACCCGCGGCGGCGCTACCTGACGCCGGACTGCGTGGCAGATTTCACCACTGTTCAATTGAAAGACGACGGCCCGGATCGCGTCCTTGTCAGCGGGATCCGGGGTGGTCCGCGTCCGCCGACGCTCAAGACCTCGATCACCTACGCCGCCGGATGGAAAGCGATCGGGACTCTGGTCTACAGTTGGCCCGGCGCGCTCGAAAAAGCACAAGCCGCCGATCGAATTGTGCGGGAGCGGCTCAGTGGTCTGGGGCTTCAGTTCGACGCAATTCACACGGAGTATTTCGGAGTCAACGCGTGCCACGGCGACGTTGCTGCGCCGAACGAAGATCCTCCGGAAGTTCAGGTTCGCATTGGCGTCCGCGGACAGGACCGCAATGCCGTCGACCGTTTTACGCGCGAGTTGATCCCGCTCGTGCTGACCGGTCCGCCGACGGGCACCGGATTCGGAGAGGGCAGGCCACCGGTGCGAGAGGTCGTGGCATATTGGTCCTCACTGCTGCCGCGGGAAGAGATTCAAACGTCGGTCGAGGTATTCGAAACGTGACTTCGAGATGCGACGGCCCGTCGGCACCCAGGCCCAAGAGGCTGTGGCGGTTGGTGAAAAGATCAATGCCAGCGGTAACGCGCCGAATGCGACCCGTTCCGAACGATCCTTCAATTCAACGCGCATTCAAGCCGCAAGCTACAGAAAGTCCAGCGTGATGGCGTGTTCTTCCATGTCGTCGTAGGTGAGGGCGGCTTCGGTCGGTCCGCTGAGATTCGCCCGTTCGTCAAATATCCGGAAGAGGGCCATCTTGACCAGAGCGTACTGTTCGGTGGGATTGAGTTCACGCTCGTGGTTTTTCTGCCAGGTTTCCATGGTCCGCTGGTTCAGCGACAACTTGACCGTGAAGCTCGAAACTCGGTCCGAGTTGACGGTGAAAACGTACATATTTCCTGCATCATCACCCGCGCCAGTTTCACGGTACCCTTCATAGAAGTACTGATAGACGTATCCTGTATCGGCCGAATACGCCTTTTCACGGCGAACGGGCGGCTTGCCTTTGAGCGGAAATTGTGCCGGCTGCTTCTCTAAAACCTTGTTTAGCCAAGCTTTCATGCTGGTTGACCTGCAAGCGGACCGAACACTCTTAAGGAGATTTACAGTCTACCGGTTCCCATGGGAGAATTGGAGCTTCCGTGTTGCCTTCGAGACTTGATGAAGATCCAAATCTTTTCCGATATCCATAATGACTTGGCGGCGCTCGAACGAGCCGTTTCGACGCCGGCGGACCTCTACATTTCGGCTGGTGATTTGGTGAGCTGGGAGAAAGGTCTGCCGCAATGTGGGCGGGTCCTGCAATCCCTCGGCGAGAAACTATGGGTGCTGCCGGGTAACCATGAGTCAGCCGATCAGATCAGCTCATTTTGCGCGGAGTTCGGGTTTCGGGATTTTCACGAGCAAGTATTTGAAACCGACGGTTACTCGCTTGCCGGTCTGGGATATTCCAGTCGGACGCCTTTCGACACTCCCGGCGAATATTCCGAACAGGAGCTGACTCAAAGGCTCGCAAAGTTTGCAGGGCTTTCACCGTTGGTGCTCGTTTGCCACGCTCCACCCGCCAACACGCGGCTGGATCAGGTTCGCAGCGACATCCACGCCGGCAGCAGCGCGGTCCGTGAGTTCATCGAGACGTACGCTCCGCGGCATTTTTTCTGCGGTCACATCCATGAAGCCGCCGGGGTGTCCATCCAGATGGGCGGCACGCACGCTCGAAACGTCGGCAAGCAGGGGTATCTATTGCAGCTGGAATGATTGGCGCGGGATTGCAGCTCCGAAGAAGCTAGTCCAGTTTCGCGTGATGGTTGACAGGCCCGCAGCCTTGACCTAGGCCCGGCGAAGTCTCGATCGCGCGGGTGATGAACTGCTTGCCCGAGTGAACGGCTTCGAGCAAAGTGGCTCCTTGGGCCAGCTTAGCCGCAATCGCCGCCGAATACGTGCAGCCCGTGCCGTGGGTGTGATTCGAATCGATCCTGGCGGCTCGAAACTCTTCAAATCGGCCTTCGTAATAAAGTACGTCGAGCGCATCGCCGTCCAGGTGTCCCCCTTTGATGAGGACGGCCTTTGGCCCTAGCTCCGCAATGCTCCGAGCCGCGGCCCTCATCGCATCCGGGTTGTCGACAACCTGTCCGGAAAGCTCCGACGCTTCAGGAAGGTTCGGCGTCACGAGGAACGCTTTTGGCAACAGTTTTTGAGCGAGCACCCGGCACGCTTGTTCCGCCATCAGTGACGCGCCGTGCTTGCTGATCATGACCGGGTCCACGACGAGCGGGCAAGACAGGCGATCAGCCCATCGCGCCACCGTTTCGATAATCTCCGCGGTTCCTAGCGCTCCCGTCTTCGCCGCCTGAGGCGGGATATCGCTCACTACCGCCCGCAATTGTTTTTCCACATAGGCTGGTTCAAGGGGATCGACCGAACTCACCTCTTGCGTGTTCTGCACGGTCAAGAGCGTAACGACGCTCATCCCGTAGACTCCGAACTGATGGAACGTTTTCAGGTCGGCTTGCAGGCCCGCTCCGCCTGATGGATCGGAACCAGCGATAGTGAGAGCGACCGGCTTCATGGAAGGGTTCGTCGCAATGCTAGCACGGGAGGGCTGCGCGTCGCGGACGGCGCTGTCGGGGTAGGGCCGCAGACTAAACGCCATTGACGCGGAAACAAACTCACGTCGCAGATCGAGGCTCTGATCCTTCCGCCGAAATCTCCTGCCACGATTGGCAAGGATTTGACCATACAGATACGAACGTGCACGGTAGTCCGTCGGCACGTTAATCTATAAGGTAACGGGTCCTTTCATGCTGGCCGGGCGAAGTACTAGGCATCGTCGCGGTCAACCCTCTCCCCCATGAATATGAATTGGTGTTTGCCTGTGATTTGGAGGCGGCGAGCTATGGCCGCGTCCACGAAAAGTTGGCCAGGTCTGTCGGCGCAGAGTTGCCGGCTCGACCGCTTTGTGGGGTCTTGGAAACTCGTCGCGGCGACGGCCTTACTAGCCGTATCGAGCGCGGCCGCCGATTCCTCGTCTGGATCAGGAGGCACGCCCTCAAATCCGGGTTCAGAATCCGCTCCAACCGCACCCATTGCCGAAAGCACCGGCACTGCCGCGGCGGCGCCCGCCGAGGCCCCGGCCGATTCCAGCGCCGCGGGCGGCGAGACGGCTACCCAAGGCTCTAGCGCGGAGCGAACGGCTCTCAATCTACTTGGGCAAGTCGATTCATCCTCTGGTGAGAGTCGCCGGAACGAAAACGTCCAGATCACATTGATCAACAACAATGTCTTGAAAGAACTCAATATGCGCATGGGCACGACGGCCACGATCGTTCGAGGTTTTGACGCGGACAAGGGCTACTTCGGAGCGGAGTTCGGCGGCGCTCCGTCCAGCCAAATCCACCTTCCGACCGCCAAGGCCTCCGGCTTTCACGGAAACATCTACGAGACGCACAACAACAGCGTGTTCTCGGCGCGGTCGTTCTTTCAGGTCGGCGGTGTCAAGCCGGCCCGCACCAACGACTACGGCTTCCGGCTGGGCGCGCCGTTGTGGAGCGGCGGACACTTCACCGTCGACGGAAACCAGCAAAACATTCGCGGCAATGTCAACGGAAACGTCCTGGTTCCGGCTCCAGACGAGCGAACGCCGCTGGCCACGGACCCGCAACTGAGAGCGTTTGTGTCCAGGATTCTAGATTCGTTTCCCGACGAGCTGCCGAACCGAACCGACATCAATCCTCGCGCGCTTAACACGAATGCGCCTCAACAGATCGACGGTGATTCCATCGGGGCCCGGTTCGATCAAGCGGCCGGCGAGTCGGACGCGCTTTTTTTCAACTACCGCTTCAATACCCAAATCGTAAACGCTTTCCAACTGGTCAAGGGGCAGAACCCGGATACCACGACGCGCTCGCATGCTGGCAAGATGACTTGGAACAGAACCTGGTCCGCCCGGACAAGCTCCGACGTATCGGCCGGATTCCAGCGCGTGACGTCTTTGATCGTTCAGGATGAGTCCGCTCTAGGCCCAATGATATGGTCCGGCAGGGAGATTCAGACACTGGGGACCTCGAGTGTCCCTTTCGACCGCGCCCAGAACCAGTTTCGCTACGCCGCCATGGTCCGCCACACACGAGGGGCGCACCTGTTAACGGGGGGCGCCGAGGTTGCGCGAGATCAGCTCAACGGCGTGGAGAGCTCCGGCCACACAGGCATGATCATGTTCACCAGCGACTTCGAGGATGAGTTTGGCGGAACGCGGGATACGATCACGAATATTCGCCTGGGAACCCCCAGCAGGTTCACCAAAGGCATAGGCAATACCCATCGGGGTTTTCGCCGCTGGCGCATGCAGTACTTCATGGGAGACCAATGGAGAGCCACGCCTAATCTGACCCTCAACCTGGGTATCCGCTATGAGCCGGTCACCACGCCGATTGAGGTGAACGGTCTTTCGGAACTCCCCTATGGTTGCGACTGCAACAATTTCGCGCCGCGCTTTGGTTTTGCCTACCGGGCGGGATCGTGGGGTGTTTTCCGGGGCGCCTACGGGCTGCATTACGGGGAGATTTTCGCGGCGACATATAGCCAGGAAAGGTTTAATCCGCCCCAAAACATTCGTGTCAGCGTGACGGCGCCGAACCTGCTCGATCCACTGGCGGGGCTGTCTTTGGATGCCGTCGACCCCAACGCCCGCAGCACGATCACCAGAATTTCACCCGATCTCGTGGCGCCCTACTCTCACCAGTACAATTTCAGCTGGGAACTCGCCCCGGCGAAGAATTGGACACTCCGCCTGGGCTATCTGGGAAGCCGCACGCACCGCCTGCTGGCCGGGTGGCCGTTCAACCGGGCTCGATCCGTGCCAGGCATTGAGCTGACGACCAAAACGGTCAACGATAGAAGACCCGACCCGCGTTTCTTCGACATACGCCACATCCTGAACGGCTCGCGGGCTTACTACGACGCGGCAAAAGCAAGCCTGACGACATCGCGCTGGCACGGCCTTTCGATGGACTGGTCCTATTGGTTCAGCAAAGCCATTGACTTGGGTGCGCATTACGCCAGCAACGCGAGCTCTCGAGACGCATTTGCGGGTCGCAGTCAGAGTGAATTTGAAGTCCACGGCGACGTCAAGGGCTTGAGCAACTTCGATCAGCCCCACGCCTCTTCGTTGCGCCTCACCTACCAAACTCCGAGGCTTGGAGGCACCGAGACTTTTTGGAATCGCGCTTTCGGGCGGTGGGAGTTGTTTTCGATTGTCCTGCTCAAAACGGGTACGCCTTTCGGCGTTCGCTCGGGTTCGGACGGTCCCGGATTCGGCAATGTGGACGGAGCGTCCGGCGACCGTCCTCATATTCTCGATCCTTCGATCTTGGGCCGAAGCATCGATCACCCCGACACCGCCTCCTTGCGGTTACCCCACTCGGCCTTCGCTTTCATCCAGCCCGGAGAAACCCGCGGCAACCTAGCCCGCAACGCCTTTCGCAAGGACGGCATCCGCAATGTAAACTTCGCTGTCTCCCGAAGCTGGAAGATCGCCGGAGAGAAGGCGGTCACATTTCGGGCCGAGGCGATTAACTTGTTGAACACCGCCCAATTCGCCCCCCCCGGCGGGGAATTGAGCGCCGCGAACTTCGGCGTGATTACCAACACTCTCAACGACGGGCGCAGCTTTCACTTTTTGCTGCGGCTTAGTTTCTAGCGTCTGTATTCTTGAACCTTTGCCATCCCGTGGAGAGTTCGGAGAGCAGAAACAGTGCCCCAGGAAGAAGCCCGGGAGCAGCCCAGGTCAAGTCCGCCAAGCCCAACAATCTGCCCAACATGTCCTATCTGCCCTGTTCGATTGCGGGCTATAGCTCATTCAAGACGGCCTGCGCGTCTCTGCCCCGTCTCTTTGCTTGCGGCTCGTCCGCTTGACGACTCCCACCGTTACTCAAAGACGCGTACTTGACAGTCCGTTGAGCACGGCGAGTAAACGCAACGAAGTAATGGCACACCTATCGCGTGCTTCGACCGTCAGGTGATGAGAAATGCGGGTTAAGAAAGGACAAGGGTCCAAAACCGCGGGGAAGAACTGGATGATTCCCGCTCGGATGTGCCAAGGCCGCGGATGGCCGGCACTAAACGCGGCAGCTACTTCTTTTTCTTTTTGTCGCTGCTATTAGAGGACAATTCGACCTGCAGGTCCGACAGCTTTTTGCGAAGTTTCGCTATCTCGACGGGATCACGGTCCGACCGCGGACCCTTTTGCCACTCTTGCAGTGAGCGTTCCCAATGAGCTTTGGCCTCGCTTGGCTTGCCCAGTTTGAGGTAGACGTCACCTAGATGAGAAAGCACTGTCGGGTCATGCTTGTAAAGTTCCAGCGACCGGCGCAAGTATCGTTCCGCTAGCTCGAGCTTCTCTTGGCGATAGTAGACCCAACCCAGGCTGTCGAGGTAGGCGCCGTTTTCGGGATCGAGGTCCAGGGCCTTTTGGACATAGTCGTGAGCGTCGTCGAGCCTCTCGTTGCGATCCGCCAGCATGTAGCCAAGGTAGTTCAATGCCGATGCATTGGTTGGGTCCAGAACCAGCAACTCTCTGAATTTTTCCTCTGATTCTTCAAACCGCTTTGCGCGTTCGAGCACGGACGCGTAACTGAACAATGCCGTTAGCTTCTGGCGCTCCGACTTGGAGTTTGCAAGCGCCTTGTCGGCAATCTTGACTGCCTCGTCATAGCGCTTTCCCTTCTCGTAGATCTGCACTAGCGAGAGATAAACCCGATGGTCTCGCCGGCTGCCGTCGAGAAGAGATTTCAGGATTTTGGCTCCTTTTTCGGTCTCCCCCGATTCGGCCAAAACGGTTGAGTGAAGCATAGCCAGAGAGCGATCGTCGGGGAATTCCTTGCGAGCTTCTTTGGCAAGTTCGCGCGCTTTCTCGTGGTCTTTCGCGTAACGGTGGCCATCGATCCTGTGAGCGAGTGAGCGCGTTTTGGCGCGGGAATCGATCTCGCCCATTTCCTTGAAAGCATTGTCCGCTTTCGCGAAATCTTCCCGTGCCCGGTAGAGAATCCCCAACTGCTCGAGAAACATCGCGCGGTTCTGCTGTTCCTGAGGCGAGTAATCGTCTTTCGCGGTGGCCTCAAGCAGGACCAGCATGGCCTTAGTGGCATCAGCGGTTTTCCCCTCGGCTTCGAGAAGCTGCACCAAGTTGTACTTGATTTCCAATGAGTCGGGGGCAATCTGCCCCGCCTTCAGCAGACTGTCTCTGGCTTCGGAGTACATCCTCTTCTCGCGGTAGATTTGAGATATCCGCAAGTGGTTTTCGGGATTTCTCGGATCCGCCTCAACGAGAAGTTCGTACTGCTCGAGCGCTTTGTCGTATTGCCCGGAGAGGACCAAGTTATGGGCCAGACCGCGGCGGGCAGGCACCGGATTGTCGCCGCGGCCGATCAGCTTTTCAAAGATCTCCGCAGCCTTGCGGAATTCGCCCGCTTGTTCATAAGCCGTGGCTAGCGCCGTCAGTTGATTGCGGTTGGCATCGCCAGCGGCCTGCACCTTTTCGAGAGCTTCAATCGCGCCCTCGGTGTCGCCCGAGTCAAGGTAGAGGAAAGCCAGCCTGGCCAACGCTTCAGAGGAATCCGGTTCGAGTTCCAACAGATCCTTCAGAGCCTGCTCGGCTTTCTTTTTCTCTTCCGCCGCACGGTAGAGGTTAGAGAGTTGGAGCAACGACTCCTTGTTGCTGCTATCGAGCTCGTGAACTTTCTCGAACTTTTCAATCGCGCTGTGCAGGCGTTTCTTATTGATCTCACCCCGCCGTCCGAACGCATAGCGGGTATAAATCTGTCCCATCAAACTCAGGATTTCAACATTGTCTGGATTACGCTTCAGCACCTTGTCGGCTTCAGCCACGGCGTCGTCCAGGCGGTTCGACCGGGCATAGAGCTGAATGAGCCCTTGGTACAAGATGTCGGCACCGGGGTCAGCTTCTATCGCTTTCTGGTACTCATCCACCGAGCGACTCAAATACTCGCGGTTCATGTGTTCGACGGCGAGTTGCTCGTAAAGATGCGCCAACGAGTAGTGGTAGTAAGCCGTGGCCCGGTCGGGAGCGGCGGAGGCAGCGTCAGACTGCGGGGGAGCCGCGCGCAGGCTCAGCACGGCGGCAATAAATGTGACCAGGAACCAAGAGACGAACACCCGCGGCAATCTACGTTGCATCGCTGTCACACCAACTCCTTGCACCTTCCGCTAGAAGGCGGAATCCCGCTTCTTTTAGTATAGCCCGAAACAACAGGACGGCTGTAGTGCTTCATGGGTTGCGGGTGCACCCCGACCCGGCGGTCGGTGAACACTGGCCCGGCTCCTCCGAGCCGATGTATCCTTTTCGGAGAAGGTCCACCGATTCAAGACACGACCACCAAAATAGGGAATTACTCTTTATGACGAAGCAGGCAGAGTCGGAACCAGCCGCAAGACCCGCCGACGCTAGTCAACTCTCCTCCTACACCGCGGCCCTGCCGTTTCTGCCGCTCCTCTATGTCGCTTGGGCGGATGGAGAATTGACAGCAGCCGAACTCGAAAGCATCCAAGAAAAACTAGCCGAGCACCCTTGGTCTGAGGAGGGCGCCCGCCCGGCGCTTCAATCTTGGCTGTGTCCGGAAGCCCCACCAACGCCAAACCAGCTTCAGTCACTGTTGCGGACGATCCGGGCGCTGGGTTCGGATCTGCCTCTTGACCAGCGCCGCTCGCTAGTCGAACTTGGACTGAATCTGGCCCAGGCCGCAGGCGCTCGGGAATCGCCGACAGCGGAAGTACGCCGGGCTCTGGCCGTGATCGAAGAAACGCTTGGCGTTGTGGGGGCCGAGGTTTCCGATCGGCTTCTAAGGCGGCAGTCGCCTCCACCTGACGGCGCCCGTGTCTCCCCCGGCATTGATTGCGAGGCGCTGTCACGGCTCCTGGACGGCCCGCATCAGGAAGTTCGTCAACGAGTAAAAGACACTCTCCGCCATCCCAGATTTCAGCACGTGTACGGGCTCGGCACTGCCTCCTACCGGGAGCAGGTGCTTCGCTGGTGCCGCGTGCTGGCCGGCCATGGTTTTGGCGCTCTCAACTTCCCCGTCACCTATGGCGGAGCCGGAAACATCGGCCAGTTTCTTGCGGCTTTCGAAACCTTGGCGTTCCACGATCTAAGCTTGCTGATCAAGTTCGGAGTTCAATTCGGTCTTTTCGGCGGAAGCATCCTGATGCTAGGAACCGAGCGCCACCACCGCCGCTACCTGGCCGATGCGGGGTCACTTGAACTGCCGGGCTGCTTCGCGATGACCGAACTGGGGCACGGCTCAAACGTTCATGACATCGAAACCGAGGCACACTACCATCCCGACTCCGAAGAGTTTGAGATCATCACTCCCAGCGAGTCAGCCCGCAAGGAATACATCGGGAACGCGGCCTACCACGGCCGCCTGGCAACGGTGTTTGCGCAGCTTTTCGTTGGAGGCGAAGGGCACGGAGTTCACGCTCTGCTGGTCCCGATCCGAGGCGAGGACGGCAGTGTCTGTGACGGGGTGCGTATCGAGGACTGCGGAGAAAAACTCGGACTCAACGGAGTCGACAACGGCCGGATATGGTTCGACCATGTGCGCGTCCCTCGCGAGAACCTGCTCAACCGGTTTGCCGACGTGAGTTCGGACGGCGAGTACTCGAGCAACATTCCCAGTCCATCACGACGTTTCTTCACGATGCTAGGCGCCCTAGTGGCCGGCCGAGTGAGCATCGCGCTCGGCGCTTTGAGCGCGAGCAAATCCGGGCTTGCCATTGCCATTCGCTACGGAGAGCAGCGCCGCCAGTTCGGCCCCGAGGGCGGGCAAGAATTCCGTTTGCTCGACTATCGTTCTCATCAGCGGCGGCTGATGCCACCGCTGGCGGTCACCTACGCACTCCACTTTGCGTTGAGGTATCTGGCGAGCCGGTTCGCTGAACGCTCCGAGCAAGACGAGCGCGAAGTCGAGGCCCTCGCCGCCGGCCTGAAGGCCTATAGCACTTGGAAGAATATCGAAACCCTCCAAACAGCACGGGAATGCTGTGGCGGGCAAGGCTACCTGGCTATCAATCGCTTCGCCGCGCTCAAAGCCGACACCGACATCTTCGCCACCTTCGAGGGCGACAATACCGTGTTGATGCTGCTGGTGGCGAAGGGTCTATTGACTGAATATCGGCGCCAATTTGAAGATTTGCGGCCGTTCACGCTGCTGAAGTATCTCGGCCAGCGGGCCGGCACTGCCCTGACGGAGCTGAACCCGGTCGTCACCAGGCTCAGCGATGAAACTCACCTCCTCGATACGGAGTTTCACCTGGCGGCGTTCCGTTACCGCGAGGAGAGCCTGCTGCGCTCGGTAGCGGCCCGGCTGAGACATCGTATTCAGGAAGGTCAGGACTCTTACCATGCCTTCAACGATTGCCAGGACCACCTGCTTTCGACAGCTCACGCGCATGTCGAACGAGTTGTGCTGGAACAGTTCATCAACGCCGTCGAGGCCTGCAAGTCCGA
>Ga0310123_10003078_pt1 | contig 13058 bp, 9 predicted proteins | sample CB6_AW_1057_MG_FD_203505 | JGI IMG/M metagenome (GOLD analysis project Ga0310123, IMG submission 203505) | Marine microbial communities from Western Arctic Ocean, Canada - CB6_AW_1057 | ecosystem: Environmental > Aquatic > Marine > Oceanic | place: Canada: Western Arctic Ocean | collected... | reverse complement strand
CGCTCGACCAAGCGGGCAATCTCGCTCAGCCGACCCAGATCAGCATCCAGGTCACCGTTGACCTTGATCTTCAGATGACACAGGCCGTACTCCGAAAGGCACGCCGAGAGCGACTGAGGCAGGCCGTCGTCAAGCCGCGAGTCCGCGTCGATCTCCGAGTCGGTCAACGGATCTGACATCCCCACCGTGTGACGCGCAATCACCTCGCCAGGCAACTCACCGGGCAACAACTCGCTGACCTCAAGACCCGCCAACACCTCGTCACACTCCCCCAGCCGAATCCCCAGGCCCCCACCGTGCAACAACTCGAACCAACTGACCCCCGCAGCACGAGCCACCGCCTCGATCATCGCCCGTTCCACCAGAGTCATCCCAAAATTGACCAGCAGAGGCGGCCACCCCTGCCCCTCTCCCTGCCCATCTCCCTGCCCCCGCCCCCACTCGGCCTGTCGCTGATACAGGTCTCGCCACAGGTCAAAGGGCGTCTCGGCCCGCGCACCGGTGGCCAGTGCGACCGCCGCTTCGATCGTGGCCAGCATCTCCAGTACCTCGGTCTCCAGAGGCGTCTCGAGGACCTTGGTGAACCACTTGGGTGGCAGCAGGTCAGCGGCGACACCGGTGGCCGGTCGGCCGTCGATCTCGATCCTCAACCGCACAAACGCGTGCGGAGCCTCGGTCATCGTGGCGATGCCGTACTTGAACGGCAGCCGCGTCTGCAGGTCGACCAGGTGGATGTCTCCACCCAATACCTCGATCGTCATCTCAGTCGGCTCCGCATCATCGAGTCCACCACGGCGCGCGGCCCAGGTCGCCCAACACCACGCCGGCGGCATTGTAGCCGCACAGACCGGTGATGTTGCCGCCCGGATGAGACGAACCCCCGCACAGGTACAGGCCCTCGACCCCGCTTCGGTAGTGACCTGCTCCGGGAAATGGGCGGTTGTAGCCCACCTGCTCGTTTCCGAATGACCCGACCAGCAGGTCCCCGTCGCGCATGTTCGGCAGGCTACGGACCGTGTCGCGAGGCGTGCCGACGAACGAGTCGATCACGACATCAGCGAGATTGGGGGCCGCCGTGGTCCAGGCCTCGAGCATCACCCGGCCCTGCGCGACACCCCGCTCATCCCAGTTCCGCTCATCACCCCCCAACCGGTACGGCACCTTCTCCCACATGAACGCCGTGTGCTCTCCGGGGGGGGCCTGCGACGGGTCGAACCGGGTGGGCACCGCACCCCACATCACCGTCGCAGGCACTCGTCCCTGCTCGTGTGACGCCACGATCTCCTCGAACTGGCCGTCGTGACCCAGGCCCAGGATGGTCATGAAGGCCGAGTCGAGATCCGGATCGGCGACCGCGGCGGTGTAGGCAGGGGGATCCGAGAGAGCAAGGTTCAGGGCGAACAGCGGAGCCAGCAGGTTGTACTCGAATCGCTCCGCCCGACGACGAATCTCCGAGGGAACCCAGTCGGCATCGATCAGTTCAAGCAGTGTCTGCTGAGGGTTCAAACCCGACACGACAAAGTCGACGCCCTCGATCCTCTCACCCCCCTCAAGCACCAGCCCCCCGGCACGGCCCCGCTCGACCAGGATGCCGTCCAACTCCACTCCACACCGCACCTCACCCCCGTGCTCGACAATGTCCTCGACAAGTGCCTCGGCCAGTCGCGCCGAACCACCGACACACATCTGGGCCTTGTGACGCCCGGCCAGCAACGCCGGAATCGTGTGCCCAAAACCACTCTGCCGCAAATCGACCTCCCGCAGACCGTTGAAGAACAGCAGCCCCGCACGCACCACGGGGTCCTCGAACTCGCTGCGAACAAACTCCAAGGGCGAGCGTGCCGAGACCTCAAGCAACAGCCGTCCGTCCGAGGTCCCCTCGAGCCACTCACGACGTGCCGCGGGGAGCAGCGGAGCCGAGGTCGCCTCGGGAATCAACAGCCGCTCGACAATCGGCTCGAACCGCTCAACCCATCCCCGCAGCACCTCCGCGTCGCGACCAGACACCTGGGCCACCGACTCGAGAGTCCGCTCGAGATCCGTCCACCACTTCAGCGTCTGCCCGTCCGGACAGATCATCGCCACGTTCAACTCGGGCTCGAGGTAACGGGCCCCGTGACGCTCGAGCTCGAGATCCACGTACCAGGGCATCGCCGTGATCGCGCGGTGGAAGAACGAATGCGTGTTGTGCAGGAAACCCCGCTGACGAGGATTCTCGAGAGTCGACAACCCGCCGCCGGGTGTCTGTGCCCGGTCCACCGACAGCACCCGCAGGCCCGCTCGACACAGATACGCCTGCAACACCAGCGCATTATGCCCGGTGCCCAGCACCACCCCGTCGAATCGATCGCTCATCGATTCCGCCGGTCTCGCTTGCGGTCTCGCTTCCGGTCCTGCTCCCAGGCAGCCATCTCGGTCGTCACCATCAGCGCCATCGCTCCGCCGCGGTCGTCGGGTCCGAGAATCGCCGTCCGGTCCAGGTACGCCCGCAGGCTCTTCTGCTTGCCGGTCCCGGTGCAGACATCGACCAGTGTGGCGTCGCTGGAGATCCGCGACTGGATCGCCGGCCACGATCGGGCCACCACCGGCCCGTAGGTCTTCTCGTCCAGCCAGCCGCGACGGATGCCGCGGATGATCGAGTAGGTGATCATGCAGGTGCTGGTGAACTCGCGGTAACTGCCGCTGTGATCGACGACCTGGTGCCACATGCCGGTTGGGTCCTGTCGCTTGATCAGCGCCTGCAGGTGAGCACGGTGAGCGGCCAGGATCGGCTTTCGCTGTGCAGCCGATTCGCCCAGGTGGCTCAGGCACCACGCCAGGCCCAGAGCCGGAAACCCGTTGCCGCGGCCCCAGGCCGAGGGGTCCAGGGGCGAATGAGCGTGCAGGCCGTCCTCGCGCAGGTTGGTGGCCAGCATGAACTTCATGTGCCGCAACGCCATGCGGGTGTAACGACCGTCGCCGGTCAATTCACCCACCTCGACCAGAATCGGACAGGCCATGAATACCGAATCACTCATCTGAACGTGACCGGGCATCGCCTCCAGCAACTCGCCCTGCTTGTCGAAGGCCAGGTTGGCGGCGTTTTGTGCCAGCCGGGTGTAGACCTTCTTGCCGGTCACCCGCGCCAGCTCCGAAAAGATCAGGTGCCCCGAATGGTTGCTGCCCGAGATTCGACCCGGCGGCACCGTCGGCTTCTTCCCAAGTACATAGGGTGCCACGATCCGCTCGACGTCGGCCAACTGGCTGGGGTCCTCGGTCAGTTGCCCCAGTCGGATGCGGCCCACCAGGGCCAGGGCCGGGATGTAGGCCACCGAATCCAGTTGATGACCGTACCGTCTGGCCAACTGGCTGGCGATCAAAAGCGGCGAGCGGGCCAGCCGTTTCTGGATCGTGCGACGGGCCGGAGACGGACCGCTGAAGCCCGACTTGAAGATCTCGGCCAGCCGGATCGGCACCCGACCCGGATGATCGTCCAGCCGCACCGCCGGCACCGGCCCGGTCCGGCAGGGGCTGTGGCGAGGCAGACGCGATGCGAGCCCTCGAGTCGCCACCAGCGGCGGACCCAGCTTCACCAGCGGTTTCAGTTGCGAAAGACCTGTTCGCGGCACCAACAACGCCGGACTGCTGCCACTGCCGATCTCGACGACCAGGTCCGGAGCCGAGATCCCGATGAAACGCCACAGGTAATGTGCCTCGGGGTTCTTCACATCGCTGTAGGCGGTGCCCGTCGGTGGGTAGGCCGACGAGGGGGTCCCGCCCGAGAGATTGCTGGGGACCCGACGGGCCGCCCAGCCGTCGGGGTTCGCCACCGGTATCGCCGACAGCAGGAACTTCTTGCGGTACTCCGCCGCGTCGTCGGACTCGTAGAACCACTTCAACGCCCCGCCGATCGATTCCGTGGGCTGGGGCAACCCGTCGAAACAGACCAGCAACACGCGAGTCTTTCGGGTCCTCAGGTCCAGGTCCTCGTCGGTCACCAGCGCCGGAATCAGTGTCCCCAGGCGGGTGACTCCGAAGTCCAGCCGTTTCAACGGACCGACCCGCATCCCCTCGATCAGCTTCCCGACCTTCACGTCGGTCTCGCCGGCAACCCCGATCGCGCCGGGCACCAACACCCCGACCAGCACCGCGACCCACAGCGCAATCCGTCCCCAACACCCGACCATCTGCTTCATGTCCCCTCTCCCGTCTCCTCGTTGCCGCCCCTCTTCAGGCCCGTCTCCAGGCCCAGCCGACCCAGGTAGACCCGGCTCCCCTCGAGGAACCCCCAGATGTCGCGGCTGGCAGCCACCTCGAACAACAACGGCCCGTCAAAGCCCTGCCCCCCACCCATCCGTCCCATCGCCGAGATCACCTCGGCCCAGTCGACTTCACCCTCGGCCACCGCCGGCCACGGTTGTCCATCGCGGCGCTGCTTGATGTGGATCATCGAGACCGAGTCCGGCTCGAGTGACCCGGTGACCTCGGCCGGATCGGGTCGATCGGGCGCACCCAGCAGGTTGCAGGGATCGAAACAGACCTTCAGAGACTGGCGGTGTGCACCAGAGGCCTGCCGGGCACGAGCCATCACGTCGCTGAACCACTGCCAGCTCTCCCGAGCATGCTCGATCGACAGCATGCCACCCACCTCGCAGACCCGCTCCAGCAACCGCCCGACCGTCGCAGCCGCTGCCGCCGGATCCACGCGGGTGTGATCGGTCGCCAGGTCGACCAGTCTCAGGTGAGGCGTATCGCCTGAGGCCAGCCGCACGATCGACTCGCAGGCGGACTCAAACACCGTGTCGTCACCGACGGTCGACGGGTCGAAGCACGGGTAGGCCAGTGCCAGGTCCCACTGCACGCCCGGACAGGCAGCCGCCAGGTCCTGCAGCCGATCCGGATCGGGCACCAGTTCGCCAGGACTCTCGCAATCGCCCAGGCAGCCCTGCCGCAGTTCGATCACCGAGTAGCCCAGGTCGGTGGCCTGCCCGATCAGGCCCGCCAGCGGCTGGCCCAGATCCAGCTGGCTCTTGAAACAGTTGCTCACAACTCCCAGTGACATGGCCACCATCGTACCGCCCGGCGACCGCGTCGACCAATCCGGCCCACGAGCCGCTCGAGGCCCTTTCGCCGGGTGGCGTGGTGCGGCATGATGGGCCAGCCCGCGACAGGCTCTGCCGCGGCCGCGAGACATCGGGCCAGAGAACCGGGTCGGGCATGAACCAGGAATCGACGTCGATCGAGACGGTGCTCGGCGAGTTGAACCCGCCACAGCGCGAGGCCGCCTGCCACGACCTCTCGCCCCTGCTGATCGTCGCCGGGGCCGGGACCGGCAAGACCACCACGCTGGCCCACCGCGTGGCCTGGCTGATTCACCAGGGAACCGACGCCTCCAGGATCCTGCTGCTGACCTTCACCCGCCGCGCGTCCGCCGAAATGCTCAGACGCGTCGACGCCATCCTCAGACAACTCGAAGGCACACGCCAGGGCACCGCGGCCGGGTCGACTCGAGTCTGGGGCGGGACCTTTCACTCGATCGCCACCCGGCTGTTGAGACAATTCGGGCGGATGATCGAGCTGCCTGCACAATTCTCGATCCTCGATCGCAGCGACTCCGAAGACCTGATGGCGTCGCTGAGAAACGAGCTGGGGCTGGGTGAGACCGGGCGACGCTTCCCCAGGAAAGGGACCTGTGCGGCGATCTACAGCCGGGTGGTCAATACCCAGACCAGCCTCAAGGAAGTGCTCGAATCCGCCTTCCCCTGGTGCGGCGAGGATCTCGAAGGACTGGGGGAACTCTTCGCGGCCTACGTCGACCGCAAGGAAATCCAGCAGGGACTCGATTTCGACGACCTGCTCGTCTTCTGGGAAGCCCTGCTCGATGACCACTCCGCCGGGGCCGCCATTCGCAAGCTGTTCGACTGCGTGCTCGTCGATGAGTACCAGGACACCAACCGACTGCAGGGACGACTGCTCAATGGGCTCTGCCCCGAGGGACGGGGACTGACGGCCGTCGGCGACGACGCCCAGTCGATCTACTCGTTCCGAGCCGCCACCATCCGCAATATCCTCGACTTCCCCGCAGAACATCCCGGCACCACCGTCGTGCCGCTGGAACAGAACTACCGCAGCACACAGCCGATCCTCGAAGCCACCAATCGAGTGATCGCACAGGCCACGCAACGACACTCAAAGACACTCTGGTCCCAACGAACCTCCGGCGAACGACCGGTCCTGGTCGACTGCGTCGACGAGGACGAACAGAGTGAATTCGTGGTCGAGCAGGTGCTGGCACGACGCGAAGAAGGCGTCGCACTCAAGGACCAGGCCGTGCTGTTTCGAGCCTCACACCACAGCCTCGCTCTCGAAGTCGAACTCGCCTCCAGAAACGTGCCGTTTCACAAGTACGGGGGCCTGAGATTCCTCGAGACGGCACACATCAAGGACCTGCTGGCGTTCCTCAAGCTGGTCGACAACCCCCGCGATGGTGTCGCCGCCACCAGGCTGTTGCTGATGCTGCCGGGAGTCGGACCGGTCCGGGCCGGGCGGATGGTCCAGGCCCTGCTCGAGACCGGTGGAGTCCTCTCGGCCTGGGACGACGTCAAGCCGCCCGCGGCCTCCGAGGAGATCTGGCCCAGGCTGCTGGTACTGCTCAAACAACTCGCCGCTGACAACCGCGACGAACAGAACGTCTCGGCCGAATTGCACCAGGTCCGCCGGTTCTACACCCCCTTGCTCGAGAGCCGCTACGACCACGCCGCGGCCCGAATCCGCGACCTCGAACAACTCGAACAACTCGCCACCCGCTACAACGACCGCAGCCGCTTCCTCGCCGAAATCACGCTCGACCCACCCGCCTCCACGCAGGACTTCGCCGCAGAACCCATCCTCGACGACGACTTCCTCGTCCTCTCGACCATCCACTCGTCCAAGGGTCTCGAATGGGACAGCGTCTTCGTGATCCACGCCGCCGACGGGAACATCCCCTCGGATATGGCCACCGGCGATGCCGAGGAAATCGAGGAGGAACGCAGGCTGCTGTACGTGGCCATGACACGGGCCAAGAATCGACTGTTTGTCTGCTACCCGCAGAGGTACTACTTCCGAGGCCGACGCCGCAGCGATGCTCACGGATTCTCGCAACTCTCGCGGTTCCTCACCGACGACGTGATCGAATGCTGCGATCGACAGGCGGCCAGAACTCTCGACGATCAGGATGGGGCCGACCAGGACTTCGCAGCCGACGTGACGACCGAGGAGATCCGACGTAGAATCAAGGACCTCTGGTAGCCCGACCGCCCGACCCCGACCCCGACCCCGACCCCGCCCCGCCGTGCCAAGCCACTCAGCAATCAGCAACTCCACCCCCGCGATCCTGATCGCCTGCGGGCTGTTCGTGCTGATGCCGGACCCGGATCTCGAAGCGGCCGCCGTCGCCACCTACCGGTCCAAGAACTTCATCGTGCACTCCGATGATGATCCCCAGCGGACCAGGACACTGCTCAAGCGACTCGAGACTCTGCTCGGAATCGTCGCCGCGTACTGGAAACGCCCCAACCGCCACATGATCGAATGCTGCGTCGTCAAGGACCTCGGCAGCTGGCCCGCCGGTCGACTACCGCCACTGGCGGTCCAGAAGATCCGGTCCGGCAGCGGTGTGACGATCAGCTTCAAGAAGATGAGGGGGACGGTGTTCTTTACCAAGAGCGTCGTGTACGCGGTGGCCGGGACCGGAGCAACACAGCACGAGGCGGTGCACGCCTACTGCCACCAGATGTTCGGAGCGTCCGGGCCGGTGTGGTACAGCGAAGGCATGGCCGAAATGGGACGGTACTGGGCCAGCCAGAATGACCGCAGCGTGCGAGCCGACCGGGGGCCGATGCGCTACCTCCGAGGCCTCAAGCCCACGCCGATCAAGACCCTGACCCGGTCCGGACAGACCTCCGACGGATGGAAGAACTATGCCCAGAGATGGGCGCTGTGCCACCTGCTGGCCAACAACCCCAACTACGGACAACGGTTTCGTACTCTGGGCTTCTCGCTGCTGGGTGCCCGGCCCGGTGCCAGCTACCAGGCGTTCTTCGGGACGATGAACCGGGAGATCGAATTCGAATACGGCGTCTTTCTCAGGAACCTCGAAACCGGATACCGTGTCGACCTGTGTGCCTGGGACTGGAAGACTCGCTTCCGACGGCCGCGGGAAGGCCGCGAGGTGAAGGTGATGGTGCTGGCCGGACGAGGCTGGCAGGCCAGCCGGGTCAGCGTACAGGCCGGTCGTACCTACGCCGTGACCGCCACCGGCAACTGGCAGACCTCCCAGGATGGCAAACCGGTCGATGCCGACGGAGACCAACAGGGCAGCGGACGACTGCAGGCGGTCATCTGGAAGAACTACCAGCTGACTCGAGCCGCCCCGTTGGGCACCGAGGCACAGTTTCAGCCGGCCCAGGACGGCAAACTGTTCCTCCGCTGCAATGATCGATGGGGCCGGCTGCACGATAACGCCGGCCAGATCGCCGTCAGCGTTACGCTCCAGCCTCGATAGCCCAGCCTCGATAGCCCAGCCTCGGGCGTCCGCCGCTGGCGGCCCGCTGCCGGTGAAGCCGGTCCCCGGCTCTCCCGACACAACGTCTCCCCAACCCCCTCCCACGACTATTTTCCGGTTTTTCCACCAATGACGGTTTTTCCATTTGCCAACCCAACCCCACCTCACTACAGTCCTCTTTGTGGGTTTCATGCCCACAAGATCTTTTACAATATGGTTGCAAGTGGGTTTTCTGCCCACTACTCTGGATGCGACTTGCGGAGCGGGTCGCCGGCATGGACACCGTCCGGCCTGCTTGTCTTCCGCACCATCCCCCCCCAGCCACTGGCCAATGCCTCCACAGTCATTCATCACCGGCGAGGTACGACGGACCGTCGATGAGCGGTTCCGAGTCTCTCTGACGGCGGAAATGGCCGAGGCAGTCACGGACGACGATGGCCAGACGATCATCTCGAAGGAACGATTTGGTTGTGTGAGTCTCTGGCGAGCCAACGACTGGCAGGAACGGATCGATGCCGGAGTGGCACTGATTCACCAGAAGATTGAGGCGGGACGGATGGAGAATCGTTACGGGGACGTACAGAGGCTGGGACGCCTGCTGTCGACCCGGCACCAGACGGTCCGATTGGCAAACCGATCTCGACTCCTGGTGCCCGATGAATTCCGGTCGTTTCTCGGAATCGAACCCAACCAGGACGTGATGCTGGTCGGGGCGGTGATCTGCGTTGAGATCTGGAATGTCGACGCGTGGATCGAGACGCTGCGAGAGGACATGCCCGAATTCGGGCCGCTGTTCCTGCAGTTGACCGAGTGAAACTCACCGCGCGGTGCCAGCCAGGAACTCAGCAGAAAGCCTGCACCGGGCATGCCCGGTCACGGACGTGGAAAGAGGCTGTCGTTCACTCAATCAGTCAGCGTGTGAACATACCAGGGACGGTCCTCAGGCACGGATGCCACTTCTTCTTTTCCCCCCGATGGCCGGGCATGCTCCTGTTAACTCCAACCAACCCGAGGCCGCTCACGCAGGCTGAACGGTGCAGCAGCAGGTCTGGGCCTCTCCTGCCGATGGTCTGGGCCTCTCATGCCGATCGCAACACATGCGACGCCTGTTCGGATTGCGACGCCTGTGACCCCGCGGCTTCAGCATCTCTTGCAGTTCCGAATTGACCACGCGAAAACAGCAGGCCTATACTTCAGTCAAACCCGTGTCCGAAAACTCGTGGTTCCCGCTTTCTTGCCTCGCGGCCTGATGACCGTGGATCTCACATGACGAATATCAGCAAGAGCCTCTGTGTCTTTGTGCTCGCTCTCTGCCTCGCCTTCATGGGCGTCGCAGCGGTGACGTCCCTCGGGGGAGCCAACTGGCCCATCGAACGCGACCAGATCACCGGAGACTACGCGTTTGAGACCACTCCCGGAGAAACCACCACGTATGCCGTCACGGCCCGGCGGGGTGACAAGCAACTGAGTACCGGCTCCAAGAGCCTGGCGGCAACCGTGATCGCCGCACGCAAGGATATGGTCTCAACCCAGAGCCAGCAGATTGATGACCTGAAGACAGAAACCGCGACGTTCGTGGCCCAGGAAAAGGAATGGACCACACTGACCGCTGCCGACGAAGCCTCGATGACCGCTCGCTGCGATGAACTCGCAAGCGAGCTCGCCACGCTCAACCAGCTCATCGACGACGCCAGCAAAGAAAACATCACCAAGGTCGAAAAGACCCAGGGCACACTGAGAAAGAACGAAGCACGTCGCGAAGAGGTCTACCGGTTGCTGGCGCAGCTGGATGAGATCGGCACCGACCTCTTCCAGATCAACGAACAACAGAGACGACTCCGAGACCTGCTGATCCGAAAACGCGGAGTCGTCAACCGACTCAAGAGACGTCAGCTGCAACTGGTCGGATCCGGAGCCCGAGGGCAATACGAGTCCGATCCGGCCGCTGTACCCTCTACCACACCCAAGGCCGCACCCAAGAGCACCAAGAAAACCCAACCGTAGATCCAGATTCCAGGGCCGACCCCAATAGGCCCAAGACCGCCAGTTGCTGGCGGCAGGGAGAGAGACCATGACTTTCGTCGGCAAAATGCTCGTCGTCCTGCAGCTCGTCCTCAGCCTCCTGTTCATGGCCTTCGCCGGTGCCGTCGCCACCGTCGAAAAGAACTGGAAGTCGGAATTCACCTCCACCCAGGAAGATCTGAAGGTCGAGAAGGACTTTCACCAGACGACCCAGAATTCCTTCAACGAGTACAAGAACACGTCGACGACCGCCATCGCCGACCTCGACACTCAGTCCAAGAAACGGCTCGCCGATTTCAACCGCGAACAGAACCGGGCCGACAACCTCCAGCAACAGCTCAACAATCTCAAGACCGCTCACGACACGCAGCGGACCGTCGCCCAGTTGGAGGGTGACGAGGCGAAGTTCCGTCGCGACGAGGCGGTCGAACAGCGTCAGGTCAACAAGGCGTTACACGGGAACCTGGTCGAGTCGGTCCGCGCCAACCGAGGCCTGGAAGACATCGTCTTTGACCTCAGGCTGCAGCTGGGCGAACGCGAGGTCCGCCACCTCGTCATTCTCGATCAACTCAAGACCGCCCGGGTCGAAGCCCGACGCAAGGGCGGGGGACTCGGAACGCTCCCCAGCGCCGACATCGCACCGCCTCCTCCGATCGACGGCAAGGTCCAGTCCTCACGCTACGGAGTCGGCAATCGCATCCTCTACGTCGAAGTCTCCATCGGCAGCGACGACGGCATCAAGAAGGGTCAACAGCTGACCGTCTACCGTCCCGGCAACGGGAGAGCCATTCGCACCAAGTACCTGGGGCAAATTCGCATCATCCAGGTCTTTGCCGACAAGGCCGTCGGCACCGTCCAGGAAAAAGCCAAGAACGGCGTGATTACGAAGGGCGACAATGTCACCTCGAAACTCTGATGCACCCGGCGTCGACGTCTTCGTCGGCCTGCTGTTCGTCTCAGTCGCCGCACTCGTGATGGGCATCAGCCTGCTCGCGGTGGAACTGAAGAACTATGGCTGGGAGATGGCTCCCTAGCCCGAGCCTCCCGCAGCAGGCTACGTTCGCCAGCGGCACCCCGCATCGATACGATGTGGCCTCCGATTCACTCCTCGGAGACCACTCGATGCGCCACCACCGCTTCGCCCTTCGTCTCGCCCTGGCCACGCTCGCCTCACTGGCTGCCTGCGGACCCGTTGAGGTCCGTGCGGCCGCGCCGGTTTCGGTGAAGCTCGATCGAGCCGTGACGCCCCCCGAGTGGGCTCTGCTGCAACGACAGCTCCTGGCAACCAATACCGCGGCCTGCCGCGAGTTCTTTGCCAGGTACTTCGACGAGCGGGGGTTCTTGCTGTGTGTCGAACGCTGGGGCGGAGACGACGGGCCCGATGACGCGATCGAGAACTGCAACGACTGGCCGATCCTGCACGCCCTCGGTGCCGATCAGGCGGTGCTCGAGATGTACAAGCGGGCCTGGGAAGGTCACCTCCGGCAGTACACCCTGGCCAAGACCGTCGATGTCCCCTTCGCCCGCGACGGGATGTACTACAAGGAATTCCCCGTCACTTTCGACTGGGTGCACAACGGCGAAGGCCTGACCGTCTTCAACCTCCAGGGACTCTCGGACCCCACCGACATCCGCTTCGGGCACCGGGTCCGACGCTTCGCCGGCTTCTACCTCAACGAAGATCCCGGCGCGCCCAACTACGACCCCCGGCACCGCATCATCCGCAGCCTCTTCAACGGCAGCCGCGGACCACTGATGCGCAAGGCCACCGGGCTCGATTGGGCCGGTGACCCCATCGAAATCGCCAACCGCTTCAGCCTCGGACACGGTGAACGCAGCTACCAGGAAATGGTCGAACACTTCAAGGACTACAACGACATCGTCGGAGATCATCCCCAGAACCTGCTGGCCACCTCGCTGGCACTCAACGCCTACCTGCTGACCGCAGAAACCAAGTACCGCGACTGGATCTTCGAATACGTCGACGCCTGGCGGCAACGGACCATCGACAACAAGGGCATCATCCCCACCAACATCGGGCTCGATGGCACAATCGGCGGCGCCGTCGGTGGGAAGTGGTACGGAGGTGTCTATGGCTGGAACTTCTCGGTCAAGGTCCCCCAGACCGGGGCCATGGCCCACCGCAATACCCACTACCTGGGCCACACCGGATTTACCAACGCCTTCCTGCTCTCCGGAGACGACAAGTACCTGGACGTCTGGCGGCAGCAGATCAAGACCATCAACGCACAGTCGAAGGTGATCGACGGCAAGATGATGACGCCGCGGATGTACGGCGACACCGGCTGGTACAACTTCACCCCCGGCCGCTACACCTCCGGAGGTCTCGAGACCTGGTACCACTCGATGAAAGACTCCGACCGCAAACTGTTTCCCGGCAACAGCTGGGTCGCCTTCCTCGACGGCAAGAACCCGAACTACCCGGTGTCGGCACTTCGAGGTGACCTCGAACGGATCCGCAGCCGCGTGGCAGGGTCTCGAGCCGATACGA
>Ga0310123_10003075_pt1 | contig 13062 bp, 13 predicted proteins | sample CB6_AW_1057_MG_FD_203505 | JGI IMG/M metagenome (GOLD analysis project Ga0310123, IMG submission 203505) | Marine microbial communities from Western Arctic Ocean, Canada - CB6_AW_1057 | ecosystem: Environmental > Aquatic > Marine > Oceanic | place: Canada: Western Arctic Ocean | collected... | reverse complement strand
TCAACGCCTTGACCTTGGCTTTTAGATGGCCATCCATTGCCTATCTCCTAATCATTACCTCGTTTGTGATAGCAATCCCCCAAATCCTTCGCCTCGGTGTAACCCAAATCCGTTTTTCTGCAAAGTGTGGAATGTACCCCAAAAGCCAACTGGTCCCTGTTCCCTGAACCCCTCTGGCACTCATACCAGCCGTCTGATACCATCCGCCCCGATTTTCTGCCCTTTTTGCTCCCCGTTCCTTTTGCTTATGGAGCCGCCATGCACGTCCGATCGTGTCTGTCGTATCTCGCCGTCATGCTGCTGGCGCTCGCTTTCACCCGGACAGCCGCCGCCAATCCGTTTCTCGACCGACTCATGCCAGCCGATCAAGTTGCGGCCGACCCGAACGCCGACTACACGCTCACGCAAGACGACGGACCGTGGTTCATTTTGGCGGCCAGCCTTTCCGGACCCAACGCCGCCGAGCAGGCCCGCCAACTCACGCTCGAGCTGCGTCAGCGTTATCACCTCGAGGCGTACACACACGAGATAACGTTCGACTTTTCAAAACAAGTGCTCGACCAATTCGGACGACCAGGGCTACTCCGCTATCGGATGAACAAGGTCATTCGCGAGATCGCCGTGCTCGTCGGCAATTATCCGACCGCCGACGATCCCGACTTGCAATCGACCCTCAAGAAAATTAAACACCTACAGCCCGACGCGCTCCAAGTCGACAAGCAGCCGGGCGACAAGTCGGGCCAGTCGCTGGCCATGATGCGCCGCGCCGAGGCGGCCCTGCTTTCCGACACCAATCGGCGAAAGAAAGAAGGGGCGATGGGCCACGCCTTTGTCACACGCAACCCGCTCTTGAGCCGCGAGTACTTCGTCCCCCAGGGAGTCGACGAATTTGTCGCTAAGATGAACGCTGGAGTGCAATACAGCCTGCTCGATTGCCCGGGCATTTACACCATCAAGGTAGCCACCTTCACCGGCACCGTAAAGCTTCTGCAAGCGACCGCCGACCAAGCGAAACAACAGAAGCTACAAAGCAAGCTCGCTCAGGCCGCCGACAACGCGCATCGACTCACGATTGCTCTCCGCGAAAAAGGTTACGAGGCTTATGAATTTCACGATCGGTCCGAAAGCATTGTCACCGTTGGTTCGTTCGATTCGGTGGGTACCGACATGTTCGACGGGACGACCAAGTATCATCCGCAGGTCGAGGCCATTCGCCGCACATTCAGCGCCGGCAACAAGCCCACCATTCATCCCCAGGCCGATCAAAGCAAGATGGCCGCCGCCTATCGTACGTTTTCCAGCACGAGCGGCGGCATCCAACCGGCCGCCGGCATTTTTCCCAAACATCTAATCGGCATCCCCTTTGATGTCCAATGTGCCATCTACCCAGTCCCCAAGCGCTCGATCAGCGCCGACTACGCCCGCCAAGTCGGTTATCCGTGAACCGCTCTTAGCCCTCAGCTCTCTACTCTTTGCTCTCCGCTCTTTATGTCTCGCACACTTGTCCTCGGCACTCACAATCGTAAGAAGGCGATCGAGCTGGCTCAACTGTTCGAGCCGCTTGGCCTGCTCATTCAAACGCTGGCCGATTTCCCCGGCGCAATAGAGATCGTCGAGGACGGTGATACGTTCACAGCCAATGCCCAACTCAAAGCGATCGGGCAGGCTCGGCATCTGGGCCATTGGGTACTCGGCGAAGACAGTGGGCTGGCCGTCGACGCGCTCGATGGTGCCCCGGGCATCTACTCGGCCCGATATTCGGGCCCCGAAGCGACCGACCGATCGAACAATCAGCACCTGCTTGACGAACTGGCTAAGCTCGACGGCGAAAAGCCGCTATCGCTTGCCCAGCGGTCTGCCCATTACGTCTGCCACATGACGCTCTCCGACCCGATGGGCAACGTTCACGCCGAGAGCGAGGCCATCTGTCGCGGTCGAATTCGACGCGAGGGCGTCGGCACATCCGGTTTCGGCTACGACCCGCTGTTCGAAGTGCCCGAGTATCACCAGACGTTCGGCCAACTGGGCGACCACGTGAAAGCCGCGCTCAGCCACCGCAGCCGCGCCGCCGGCCAACTCGCGCCGCAACTCGCCGCACTCATCCGTACAGGCGATTGGGAGGAATTTCAGATTTAGGATTTCGTCATTCCGCATTCCGCAATCCAAATTCCGCATTCCCTTCCGGGTGGCCATTTCTGCCACTTGAAATTTGCCCTCAGGTATGTTAGAAAGGCAACACGTAATTCACAGGTATCCAGCAGGAGCCGGCTCAGCCTAGCGCAGGGCAACGGTATCCCACAGAGCCCGCGGTCGAACACGTTTCGGCCGCGGGCTTTTTTAATGCGGAGTTCGGAATGCAGAATCATCAGAAATGCTACCCGTTTTCGTCATTCCGCCTTCATCCTTCCCCACTCCGCCTTTGCACCGGAGAAACGTTTGAATTTTCGAAAACGCATACCTTATCAAACGCCCCCGGGGCCCCCTATAAGCCGCGCTCGAAAACGCAATCCATTTCAAACACAACACACCCGCAATACTCCATTTTGTAATTTGCAATTTGCAATCTGAAACCCCTTGAACCCTGTCCCCTGAAGGAGCCCGTCATGCCAGGTCGACCCAGAATCCTCGACGAAGTGAAACGAGCCAGCATCTGTGCCCTGCTCGCTGCCGGCTGTAGTCGCCGCAAGGCGGCCGAGTACATCGGATGCGAGCCGAGCACGATCGGCTATCTGGCCGCCCGCGATCGCTATTTTGCCAAGCAAATTCGGCAGGCCGAGATGCAGAAAGAGGTCCGGCCGCTCACCAATCTGATGCAGGCCAGCGGCAGACATTGGCGAGCCGCCGCCTGGCTGCTCGATCGTCAGTTTCCCGACCGCTACGCCCGCCGGCAGCCCGACCTGATGACCCGGAAGGAATTCCGCGATGCGATTTCCTCGGTGGTGAATATCATGATTGACACGGTATCGAGCGAGCGAGATCGCCAAGCCATGCATCGTCGCGTAAACCAGGTTTTGAACGTTTTAGACGCGACCAGCCGGCCGAGACTCGAATCATCCCACGACCCAGACGCTCGCATGAGGGCCGGCGCGGCCGTACAATGAGTGCGTACCCGTCGTCAACAAACGGGAAGCACCCCGGCTGCTTTCCAGTGACTCTCCACCGCGCGTATCTGTTTCAAGCAGCCGGGGTGCTGATCGGTTAGTTTCTCGCTGTCGCTCAAAAGGAGAACGCGATGCTGCACCAACGTGCTCGATTGACGATTACCATCGCCGCGCTGCTCGCGACCACCGTGCCGACAACGATCCTTACGGCGGCCGAGCCTGCGGAGTGGGCACGGCAAAACATCGACGACTTGATCGAGCTCTACAAACATTTTCACGCCAACCCCGAGCTTTCGTTTCAGGAAGAGCAAACGGCTGCCCGGCTGGCCGACGAGCTACGGAAGACGGGCGCCGAGGTCACGTCGAACGTCGGTGGCCACGGCGTGGTGGCGATGCTCAAGAACGGCAGCGGCCCCACGCTCATGCTACGGACCGATCTCGACGCCCTGCCGGTCGCCGAAAAAACCGATTTGCCCTACGCCTCGAAGGTCCGCGTCAAGGACCAGCGCGGCGCAAAGGTCGGTGTGATGCACGCCTGTGGGCACGATCTGCACATCACCAATCTAATCGGCGTGGCCCGGTACATGGCCGCCCACACCGACCTTTGGAGCGGGACGCTGATGCTTATCGGTCAGCCGGCCGAAGAGCGCGGCGCCGGCGCGCAGGCCATGTTGGCCGACGGACTGTTCGTCCGCTTCTCGCGACCCGATTACGCCCTGGCGCTGCACGTCGACGCCAGCTCGGCCACCGGCACGGTCGGCTATCGCACTGGTTACAGCCTGGCCAACGTCGATAGCGTCGACATCACGGTCAAAGGCCGCGGCGGCCACGGCGCCTATCCCCACGCCACGATCGACCCGATTGTGATCGCTGCCCGGCTGATTCTCGACTTGCAAACAATCGTCAGCCGCGAAATCAAACCGATCGAGCCGGCCGTGATCACCGTCGGCAGCATCCGAGGCGGAACCAAGCATAACGTGATCGGCGATACGTGTCACTTGCAAATCACCGTGCGCAGTTATTCGGCTGAGGTGCGGCGGCACTTGCACGAAGCGATCACTCGGAAGGCCCACGCGGCCGCCGTCAGCGCAGGCGCTCCCGAGCCTGAGGTTAAAATTTCCGAAGGCACGCCGTCGCTCTGGAACGACGAGCAACTGGCCGCTCGCGTCGCGCCCGTCTTTCGTCGCGTGCTTGGCGAAGACCATGTGACCGAGGCCGAGCAGTCGATGGGCGGTGAGGATTTCAGCCGTTATGGCAAGGCCGGTGTGCCGATCCTGATGTTCCGTCTCGGCGCGATCAGTCCAGAGCGGCTCGCCGAATACAAATCGGCCGGCGTGGTGCCGCCCTCGCTGCACTCGCCACTGTTTTATCCCGATGCAAAAGACGCGCTGATCACCGGTGTCACAGCGCTCGGATCGGCCGCGCTCGAACTATTGAAAGCGACGCCATGATCGGTCGCTTTTCCATCATTGCGCTGTTTGTCTATGGACTGTTGGTCACCTTGGCCGTCGCGGGCATGAAAGAGGCACGGCGAACGGCCCTGCAAGACTTCAGCACACCGGCCGCAGGCGCCGACTGGCAGCGGTGGCGCGACGCCGCTCGCGAGCAATCCGAAGGCGCCGGGCCGGTCACCCGCCGCGTGCCCGCGAGCGACGAGCCGCCCGCATTGGTCTTGCTGCGTGATTACTATGGAATGTGTCTGGCCGCCGTCCTCGGTTTCGGATCGCTGTCGTACGCGGTTCTTGTGTTCCTGTTTCGCGGAGCTATTTCAAGCCAACAGCCAGTTTTAGATCCAGAAGCACCCCGGCTGCTTTCCAGTGACTCTCCAACATGCGTATCTGATCAAGCAGCCGGGGTGCTGAAAACTCTTAGCCAGTAGCCAATAGAATGAGTAACGCAACCGACCCGACCGTTCCGCGCGACCTATCGACCGCACCGCCCGACCTCGTATGGCAGTCGTGGCCGCTGCTCGACCATGCGCCCTGGTCGTGGTGTGTTGTGCCCGGCCTGGTGGCTCTCAGTTGGCTTGTTACCACCGCGACCGACGAACCCATCTTGGGCATCGCGGCTCCGGCCGCGCTGGCGCCGCGTCCGCCATATTGAAATTCGTCGGAGCGGCGCGACGTGCCGACACTCGATGTGTTGCAATCGCTCTATTTGCCCTGTGCCAAACATCGCGACGTCGTCATTCAACTTGCAGAGAAATATCGGGGACAAGTCAAATGACCCTTTCCACCAAATGACAGGAGACTTGATGCCGGTCGCCTTCGAGCGACGGGACATGTTCGATGCAATCCGGCTCGGCGATTGGACAGCGATCGGCAAACGGACAACCGGGATAGACAAATTCCGGCGAAGGAACTTCGCCGCCGAGCACGACCCGCTGCCGCGTCCGTTCGATCCGTGGGTCGGGCACCGGCACCGCCGACAATAACGCTTGCGTATAAGGATGCCGCGGATGTTCAAACAGATCTTGGCATTCGGCCACCTCGACTAGCCGGCCCAGATACATCACGCCCACCCGATGCGAGATATGCCGCACCACCGACAAATCATGTGCGATGAAAACATAAGCCACGCCCAATTCGGCCTGCAGCTCCATCAACAGATTGACGACCTGCGCTTGAATCGACACATCGAGCGCCGACACCGGTTCGTCGCAGACGATCAGCCTGGGCTCGACGGCCAGCGCCCGGGCGATGCCGATGCGTTGCCGCTGCCCACCCGAAAATTCATGCGGATAGCGACGGACGTAGCGTGGGTTCAAGCCGACCCGCTCCATCAGCCGCATCACTTCCAGCGGTCGCTCGCGCGGCCGATGCAGGTTAAAGATCTGCATCGGCTCACCGATGATTCGGCCCACGGTCATCCGCGGATTGAGCGACGCAAACGGATCTTGGAAAATCATTTGCAATTGCCGGCGATAAGGCCGCATTCTCGCATCGGACCGGCCGTGAATCGGTTGCCCGTCGAGCAGCACCTGGCCGCTTGTGCTAGGGATGAGATTCAAGATGGCCCGCGCGGTCGTCGACTTGCCGCAGCCCGATTCGCCAACCAGCCCAAACGTCTCGCCGGCGCGGACCTCGAAACTCACGCCGTCGACCGCCCGCACCGCGCCGTGCTCGCGATTCCAAATCGGCCCGCGCGCGAAGGGAAAGTGGACCTTCAGGTCGCGTACTTCGAGCAGGGCAACATCGGTGGCAACGTCCTTGGCAATTACGGTCTCAGCCATGATGTGCCTCCCGCCGTGGGGCCGTTTCCACATCGACAAAGCAGGCGTACCGAGTGCCGTCGGATCCGGCAGAGAGCGTGGGCCGCTCTGTGCTGCAACGCTCGACAGCAAAGCGGCAGCGCGGCTCGAACGCACAGCCGGGCGGAATCTGCACCAGGTCGGGCGGCTGGCCTTCGATCGGGATCAGCTCGGCCGAAGCGGCTTCGTCGAGTCGCGGGACCGATTCGAGCAGGCCGAGCGTGTAAGGATGCCGAGGCCGCGCGAAGAGATCATCGACCGTGGCTTCCTCGACAAACCGACCGGCATACATCACGTTCACCCGATCACAAACGTTCGCAATCACACCAAGATCGTGCGTAATCATGATGATCGCAGTGCCCTCTTCGCGTTGCAATTGCCGCATCAGATCGAGAATTTGTGCTTGGATCGTGACATCGAGTGCGGTCGTCGGCTCGTCAGCAATCAACACGTCGGGCCGACACGAAAGCGCCATGGCAATCATCACCCTCTGCCGCATGCCACCGGAGAACTGATGAGGATAGTCCGCAATGCGTCGCGACGCATTGCCGATGCCGACACGCTCGAGCATCGACACGGCGTGGTCGAGTGCCTGTCGGCGCGAGTGGCCCAGGTGACGCTGTGTGACTTCGGTCAATTGTTCGGCCACGGTCAGAAACGGATTGAGCGACGTCATCGGGTCTTGAAAAATCATGGCGACGCGGCGCCCGCGAACGTCGGCCAATTCGCCGGTGCAAAGTTGCAACAGATCGCGCCCGTCATAGATGGCCGTGCCCGCGGTGACCTGGCCGGGCGGCTGGGGAATCAATCCGAGCAGCGCCAAATGGGTCACCGATTTTCCCGAGCCCGACTCGCCGACGATGCCAAGCGTCTCGCCGGCGTGGACCGCAAACGAAACGTCGTTGACAGCGCGGACCAGCCCATCGTCGGTGTTGAACTGCACGCTCAGATTTTCGACTTGGAGAATCGGTTTCGTCATCGGTTTGTCATGCGAGGATCGAGCGCGTCGCGGAGTCCGTCGCCCAGAAAGTTTAATGCGAAGAGCGTCGCCGCCAATGCCAGACCGGGAAACAGGACCAGCCACCAATAGATTTGAACCGGAGTTATCACTTGGATACCGTCGTTGGCCAACAGTCCCCAGGAGACGTCGGGCGGAGTCACGCCGAGCCCGAGAAACGACAGAAACGCCTCGAACAACATCACACTGGGAATGGTGAGCGTGAGATAGACGATCACGATACCCAGCAGATTGGGCACAAGATGCCGGAAGATAATCGCCAGACGACGAGCGCCGACGGCGCGTGCCGCTTCGACGAACTGCTCATTCTTGAGCGAGATGACCTGCCCACGAACGACCCGGGCCATCGTGAGCCAGTAGATCGCGCCAATGAGCAGATAGAAAACCGTAATCTGATTGATTTCCCAGTCTCGCAACCATTGGCGATTGGTGTCTTCGTTGAGAATGGTGAGCAGAAAGATCACCACGAAAATAAACGGAATGGAATAAAGGATATCAACGCCTCGCATCATGGCGTTGTCCCATCGTCCGCCGAGGTAACCGGAAATTGCCCCGTACGATACACCAATTACCAACGAGACCAGCGTCGCGACGATGCCGACGATCAGCGAAACACGTGCGCCCCAAAACAGTCGCGCCAAGAGATCGCGACCCAGCAAGTCGGTGCCACACCAGGAGCCGATGCACCAGTCGCCAAACAGGGCCAGCCGAGCGCGGACCAACAGATGATCGAGCGCGTTGCGCTTATGAAAGAGTTCTTCAAACCGCTGGCTGTATTGCGAAGCGTCCATCTCGGTAAGACCGAGTCGCGCCGAGACAAACGTGGGCTCCTGAAACGGACCACCGGCCGACAGATCTTGCTCGATCGGCGATTGCAACGGCCAGAAAGGAGTCAGTGCGGCCGCCACGGAGATCAAAACGAGAAACGCGAGCGACAGCATGGCGACACGATTTCGCCGCAGCCGACGCCAAGCGTCTTTGCCGAGCGAGGTGCCTTGGATGCGGCGCGCTTCGTCCAATAGCGCCGCGTACTTCTCTAGCTCGGTCAAGGTGGTTCGGCTTGGCGAGGTCATGTCAGTTGAGGTAACCGCTGACGGGAATTTCTTAGCCAGAGATGGAACACGGATAAATGGTATCGAAGCAGAAGAATAAACGCAGAGAACGCGGAGGCGCAGAGGCGCGCAGAGAACAGTTTTTTCTTATGGGTAGTTTTCTTATCGCTGATTTTCTCATCAAGGGTTTCTCTGCGATTTCTCTGCGCCCTCAGCGGGCTCTGCGTTGATCTTTTCCGTTTTTTGTGCCTTATTGTGTTTTCGTGGCTATTTTTCTTTGGTTGCGGCCGGGTTTACCGTTCGGACGGTTGCCCGGCTCCACGCAATATCAACCACAACAAGATCAACAGTGCTAATGCGCCACCAAGCGATACGACAATGAGCTTGAGCCGGCCCGGTGCATCGACCTCGTCGCTCTCCGCGCCCTCAGACGATTCATCGGCCGCCTCGTCGGGCACCGACGTGGCGTCTTGTGTTTCCGCCGCACCGCCGGATGGCGTACTCTGCGTAACAGCCGACACAGCTTCCGTCGTTTCAGATTTGTCGATTGCCACGTCTTCTTTGGGTCCGTTCGTGGCCGGCTGCGGATCGACTTCGCTCGACGAGGCCGCTATGTCGGATCGGGCAGCGGCGAATCCGCCAAAGGCGAAATAGGCTTTTGCCCGTTTGATCACATCCGGATCGAGTTGGCCCAACTCGTCGAGCGCCGTCTTCGCCCGGCGGCCGACCTCCGTATCTTCCCGCGAACAAACCATCAGATATTGGGCGATCGGCACACGCGACCAGCGCGATTTGTCGTCGCCGCGTTTGAACAATTCGATCAGCCGATCTAGGACGGACCAGTCCTGCCAACGGGTTAGGTCGGTGATGACTTGGTCCGCCAGATCAGGATTGTCGAGCAGATAGCGCATCGAGACGAGCAGCCGCTCACGAGGAATGATCTTGGTTTCCTGGCCGTGAAACCGCAGCGCCATCACCGCATCATAAGTCTCCTTATATGTCGCATCGGGGTTTTTGAGAAACAGATCATCGACCAGCGGCAATCCGTCCGGGCCCTTCAGAGTCAAATAACATCCGATGATCGCATCGAGCGCGTTCTTAACCTTTTTATCATCCGAACGGATCATCGACTCGAGCATCTCGACGTCGTCCGAGACACCGCACGTGCCCAGCATGGTCAGATACAATCGGCGATGACTCGGCGGCACGGTCAAATCTTGGATCCACGTGACCAACGGATCATGACGCATGCGATCACGCAGACCGATCAACTGGCTGTAGGGTGCCCGCGCGAACTCGTCGTAGGCGTCTTGCGAGAGCATCGGATCGTTGTGCTCGAAGTAGTCTTGAAAAAAGACGAGGCGGTCCGCTCCTTTTTCCGGCAAACGAGGTAGCCCTCGGATGTATTCCTGTGCCGCAGCGCCGACCGGCAGCGGCGCGGTCCATTGCGGCGAATCCGTGCCCAAACCGGTGATCATGAACACGGTGCCTGGTTTCGAATCACCAAAAAATATCGCTTCAATCTCTTGGAGGCCGGAGAGATGGCTCTCGCCTTTCACCCAGCCGATGATCTTGAACTTGGCGTTTCCGCTTTGCGAATCAATGGCCGGTACCAAACCGGTATCTGGGCCTTCATCCGCGCCTTCGCCTTCAGACGTCTTCGGTAAGTAAACCAATTGGGCGAACAGCACGATGTCCGCCGTGCCGAGTTCCTCGCTCAACGTTTGGCCGCTGGCCGCGCAGAACGGACATGCCTGAGCAACATGAGGCACAACCGCCATGACCGCCAGCAGAGTGAGACAGAACATTTGGATTGCACGATAGTTCATTTTGCGTGTCTCCTTGTTCGAGGCGCCTCGTGGAACTCGGCCCACCCTACAACTCTCGTCCCTGGACTCTTGTCTCTCGACCCTTGTCCTTCGTACTCATGGACTGGCGCTGAGTGACTTGGCCACATCAGTTCGGTATGCCGTCATCGCGGGCAAAATACCAACCACCGATGCCAAAATAATCAGACCGGGGATTAACACCAGTTCTTGCAGGTCGAATTGTGTAACACTCAACTCGATGCCAGTCCGCGCAACGACCAGCGGATTGGCGAGCCCGACGAGCCCGTGTCCTAGCAAGATGCCCGCCACGCCGCCACACAGGGCCAGCAGAACGGACTCCATCAGAATGACCGCCATCACAGCCGACCGGCTGGCGCCGAGGGCACGCATCACGGCAATGTCGCGACTCCGCTCGCTCATCGAATTGTAGATGCCTACCAAGATGCTGATGCTTGCGACCACAACAATCATTACCGTCAACACAAGCAAGATCAACTGGATCGGCGCGACCAATGTGTCGAGCAAGATTGTCACCTCGCGGACCGGGGCGACCGTCTGATACATATGCTCTTCGTTCACAACGCGACGAATGTTTTCTACATAGAGATCGCTACCCAAGAGCAGCAAGATCGCCGTCACCTCGCACTGTGCCCTGGGCAGCGGTTCAATATACCGATGGCCCTCGGCTTCGTTGTGATCGTGGGCATCGTGGTCATGCGAGCCTTCATGCACTTCTGCGTCACCATGCGCATCACCATCACCATGCTCGTCGTCTTCGGGCGCCACCTTCGCGTGGCCGTCGAGCAGGTAAAACCCTTCCAAATTCACGAACAGAGCCCGATCGTTCGCCGTGCCGGTCGGCTCGAGGATGCCGACAACGGTAAACGCATCGTGCTCATGCCCTTCGCTTTTGTCGTCGATGCCGTGGGTCGGGTTGAACGGGTCTCCCACCTTGAGGCCGGACTGACGAGCCACGACCGAGCCGATGACCGCCTCGAAAAACGCATCCTTGTGAAAGTTTCGTCCCTCGGCAAACTGGTACCGCTTGTCTCCTTGTTCGTCACGACCGTAGATCAGCTTGTCGAACATGTCGGGCGTGGTGCCGACAACTCGGAACGATCGGCCAGCGACACGATAGCTGTCCCCCAGGCAGTAAGGCACCGCCACCGTGGTCCACTCGGCAAATCGACCGGTGGCGAATTCTTCGTAAAGCGAATAGGGAACATTCTCGATTGGCTGACTCAAATGGTAAACCGTGTTGAGTACCAATTGGAGCTTGCCCCCACTGGCACCGACGATCAGGTGATAGCCCTGGGCGTCGCCGCTGAATTGTCGCTCGACCACGCCGTGGATAACCAACACGGTTACGACTAGCGCCACGCCGAGCGCCATCGACAGGCCGGTGAGTGTCGACGCGAGCGCCCGCTGTCGTAGACTCCGCCAGGCGATTTTCCACAAGCTCATGGCGCCACCACCGAAATCTGATTGAACGCTTCGAGTTGCTCCGCCCGCTCAAATTGGGCGGCCACCTCGTCGGAATGCGTCACCAAAACCAATGCCACCGACTGCTCCTCGCACGTCTGGCGAATTAAATCGATGACCTGTTGCTGGTGCCCCGGGTCGATGTTCGCGGTCGGCTCGTCGGCCAGCAGCAGCCGGGGCCGGTTGGCCAGGGCCCGAGCGACGGCAACCCGTTGTTGTTGTCCGACCGACAGCGCCGCGGGCCGATAGTGTAACCGATCCGAGAGTCCGACCCGCTCCAAAAGATGCTCCGCCCAATCGGGCTCGCGATTGCGACCGGTGAAGGTCATGCCGAGCATGACGTTTTCCAGGGCCGTGAAGGCCGCGAGCAAATTGAATGTTTGGAAGACGTAGCCAATGTTTCGTGCGCGGAACAGATCGCGCCCCGATTCGGGCAGCCGGGTGATGTCCACCTCGTCGACCAACACCGTGCCCGAATCGGCGGTCGAGATGCCGGCAACAACATGCAGCAACGTCGTCTTGCCGCCGCCGCTAGGCCCACGAACGACCACCTGTTCGCCCACGGCAACGTCGAATCGCGCAACGTTCAATACCGGCAATGGCTCGCCGTCGGGCTGAACAAACGACTTTTTGACATCTCGAAGTTGAAGCATCGGCGTGAAGTATAACATGTAGGCCAGAACAAGCGGTAGCGCAGTTCCGGCAGCGTGTCGACGTCGGATGGCACCCGTCATTCGCGTCGCAAGGCCCGCTGGATGTCGCGGCTCATATCCTTTTTCTTCAGTGCCTCACGCTTGTCGTAATGCTTTCGGCCACGGCACAGACCAAGCAGCACCTTGGCGCGACCTTCCTTAAAGTACATCTTGAGCGGCACGAGTGTCAGATTCTGTTCGTACGCTCGCATGGCAAACTTTTTGATCTCGCGACGATGTAGCAGCAGTTTGCGCGGACGACGCGGATCGTGATTCAACCGGTGGGCATACGTGTATTCTTGAATGTCGCAGCCGATGAGCCAAACCTCGTTGTTTTTCATTCGCCCATACGCCTCGTCGAGCGACAACCGACCGGTGCGCAGACTTTTTACCTCGGAACCGACCAGCACAATACCACATTCGAGCGTGTCGAGCACCTCGTAGTCGTGCCTCGCTTTTCGGTTCTGACCGATCTCCCGCTCGTTATCGTGCTTTTGGTCCGAGCCCGATTTCGATTTTTTCTTCTGATTGGCCGTGGCGAGGCTCCTTCTGCCGGGGAAACAATCTACCAGCACCCCGGCTGCTAACGAAGGGGTTTCAGTTGCTGGTAATAGAGCAGCCGGGGTGCTTTCTTCCGG
>Ga0310123_10003074_pt1 | contig 13066 bp, 17 predicted proteins | sample CB6_AW_1057_MG_FD_203505 | JGI IMG/M metagenome (GOLD analysis project Ga0310123, IMG submission 203505) | Marine microbial communities from Western Arctic Ocean, Canada - CB6_AW_1057 | ecosystem: Environmental > Aquatic > Marine > Oceanic | place: Canada: Western Arctic Ocean | collected... | reverse complement strand
TTTTCCAGCCAAACGGCGTGAGCCATCCCCTGGCACTTGGGGCAGTGCCGGTTGCGGCAGGAATTGTATTGAATCCGTTTGTGACCGCAGTCATCGCACTTTTGGACATGTCCGCCCAGTTGGGCCATCCGACAACGGATCACTGCACGCAACACCTGGCGCTGCTCGCGGGAGAGCGTGTGCCCGTACTCGGAGAGGAAGGTGGCCTCTCCATCACGGAAGACATTGACGACTTCCAGGGGAGCTTTCATCATGCCGCCTCGTCCGACTCCGGCGGCGTCTTCTGCTATGTATCCGCCTCGTCTTCCGCTTCAGGATCTTCGAGCAGCTCCATCGGGCTGGGAGCTTCGCGCAGTTTCTTGATGGAGATGTGCGTGTAGAGACAGGTTGTCTGAATGTTGGAGTGTCCGAGCAACTGTTGACTCACACGCAGGTTGGTGCCCGCTTCCAACAGATGTGTGGCGAAGCTGTGCCTGAGCGTGTGCATGCTGACCCGCTTGGTGATGCCTGCCTTGCGGCACAACTGCTTGAGGATCTGCCCCGGCGTGAAGAGGTCGTAGAGTTTGTGCCGGCAAGCCCCCGGAAACAGCAACGTTTCCGGACGACAGGCTCGCCAGTATTCCCGCAACAACTTGAGCAGATCTGGAGACAAGCGGGCGTAACAATCCTTCTTCCCCTTGCCCTGGCAAATGCGGATCACCATTCGCTCGCTATCGATGTCTTCGATGCGCAGGTTGAGGATTTCGGACAGACGCAGACCGGCATCGTAGGCCGTCATGAGCAGGGCTTTGTGCTTGAGGTTCTTGACCACGGCAAACAACCGCTGCACTTCTTCGCGGATCAACACCACCGGCAGCCGCCGTTCGCGTTTGGGACGCGGCACCGCCTCCAACTCGTCCGTTCGTCTCAGCGTGTCCAGATACAGATGCCGCAGAGCGTTGCGCTGGATGACGAAATAACTGCGTGAGAGGCCGCGGTCCAGTTCGTGAATCAGAAACGCCCGCACGTCTTAGGCCGTCGACTCGTCCGGCGAACGTCCCAGAAACCGCGCGAACTTCTCCACGGCGTGGACGTAAACCTTGATGGTGCTGTCTGAGAAGTTCTTGAGTCGCAGGTCGTCGATAAAGCGTTGTCGTAGTCGGGTCATGAGACCACCTTTCCAGACGCATTAGCGCGTCACAGAAACATGGATCACAAAACCGGGAGGCGCAAATCAATTTCTTTGCTCCAATCGACGTAATCGGACCTTGCCAGAGCGTCACACTCGCAACTCACGAAACGCGGACTAATTCCAATTCACTCCCCCGCACCTGCCGCGTAGCGGTTTAGTTCATCGAAGGAACTACGGGATTGCAAACAGTAGACACTCATGAATGGCTCCACGCGAGGAATCTCGATATGCTGGTTAATCGTCCCTCAGCACTAGTGAAAAGAACCGGAACTACGCTGTTGGGTGCAGCGAAATCGATCTGATTCAGTGCGGCATCAATAGCTTGGTAATGGGTGTCCCGGGATGTCATTGTTGTTTGACGGTACATTCGTGGCGGCGACGTATGGCCGACTCCAAGGCAAGAAGCCATACGTGATGAGCGTAGAATATAGACTGGACGAAATTGACGCGCTGTACGAGAAGGCTGTGGAGAAATGGGATTGAGCCCGAAGACCTTTTCAAATGAAGTGCCGCAGTTTAAGAATGCCGTCGATCTTTTGGGGATCCCCGAAGTCATCTGGCACTGTAGGAGCGAGACATGAAACGCATCTTGGTGATTGACTGTGAACGAGTTCGAATCGGAATCCAAACCCATACGATGTTAAACGCCGGGATGCACATGACAAACTCGTTCCTGAAAACAGCCCTCGTGGCAGGATTGGTTCTTTCGACATGCGTGTTTACGGCGTTCGGTGATGAACTTCCCAAATCGGACGCAGGCAATCGAGACGTCGTAAACAGCCCTCTGTCACCACGGGAGTCACTCAAATATTTGAAGCTGGCGCCTGGGTTGAGACTGGAATTGGTCGCCGCGGAACCTCAGGTGATTGATCCTGTCGCCATTGCCTTTGACGAAGCCGGACGCATTTGGGTCGTGGAGATGACTGACTATCCCAGCGGTCCGAAGCCGGGCGAAGCGCCTCGATCGCGTGTTCGCGTCCTGGAAGATCAGGATGGGGACGGGAGATTTGAGACGGCGCGGACTTTCGTCGATCATTTGTTGTTTGCGACAGGTCTGCAGCTCTGGAAAGGAGGGGTTTTTGTCACTCTGGCCGGTAAGGTGATGTACTTTCGCGATACGACCGGCGATGGTCGCGCCGACGTCAAGGAAACGTGGTTCACGGGTTTCGCTCAGATGAACGAACAGTTGCGGGCCAATCATCCGACGCTGGCGCTCGACAATCGAATCTACATCGCGAACGGTTTACGCAACGGCATCATTACCGGCCGTCCTGGAAAGAAAGGAACACCGGCGACGGCCGTGTCCATTTCCGGTCGTGACTTTCGATTCGATCCACTTACCGATCACTATGACGCCGTCACCGGCAGCGGCCAGTTCGGTTTGACGTTCGACGATTTCGGTAATCGTTTCATTTGTACGAATCGCAACCCGACCAAACATATTGTGCTCAAGCGCCGATATATCGATCGAAACCCTCTGTTGTCGGTCCCAGCAGCAACATACGACATTTCTCCACCCGCGTCCGCCGCGACTGTCTTTCCACTTTCGCGAAACTGGACGCATTACTCGAACCATTTGGGACAGATTACGGCAGCCTGCGGTTTGCTTGTTTATCGCGGCGATGCGTTGCCTGCGGAATTCGCCCGGAACGTCTTCGTGTGTGAACCACCAGGCAACCTGATCCATCGCCGAATCCTGAAGGCCGACGGAGCGACGTTCCAGACGCGCCGAGCCCGCGAAGGCGTTGAGTTTCTCGCCAGCCCGGATGACTGGTTCCGTCCGGTGAATCTGACGATTGGGCCGGATGGAGCCCTGTACGTCGTCGACATGTATCGAGCTGTCGTCGAACATCCGCATTGGCTGCCGGAAGACCTGAGTCGCAAACTGCCGCTGAATGCCGGAAACGATCGCGGTCGGATCTACCGCATTGTTTCTGCCGATAGCAATGCCGCCGCGAGCCGGGCTGGCAACTCAACTCCGCAGTTGTCACACGCGTCGGGTCAGCAACTTGTGAAACTACTGGAACACTCGAACTGCTGGCAGCATGAAACTGCAGCACGTCTGATTTATGAACGGCAGGACAAAAGCGTTCACCGCGATCTCGCAAAACTGGTTCGGCACGGACAATCGGCCGTTTCCCGAGTCCATGCTTTGTGGGCGCTCGAGGGACTCGGCCAACTTACGATGAGAGATGTGCAGGCGGCAGTCGCTGATTCCGATACCCGTGTCCGCGAACAGGGTGTCGTGCTTTCCGAACGCTGGCTCGACATGTCGACTGAACTGCGGCAGTGCGTGATGAAACTGTCGACTGATTCCGATGCGCGGCTGCGATTTCAGGTTGCGATGTCGCTGGGACAGGCAACACCCGATTCGACAATCAACGCGGTGCTACAACGGATCGCTCTGCACGAAGAGGCCGATTCGTGGACTCGATCGGCTGTGTTGAGTTCAATCGGCGGAAACAGTTCTCAGATGCTGCTGGCGATCATCGCGACGATCACTTCGGCCGGACGAATGCCAACGGAAGCGGAACGTGGTCTCGCCAGAGACGTCGCGCATCTTGTCGGTGCGCATCGGAAGGACCGTGAGATCAGGATGACAGTCGCCGCAGCAGTTTCGGACGGGACGGATGCCCTCAGGCGTCGATTTCAACTGACAATTCTGACCGAACTCGCGCGCGGTCTCGTCTGGCGAAATGGTTCATTCGCCGAAACTTTGGACGCCATCGTCAAAGAGAACCCGTCGGTTGGGAAACAACTGATTGCGTTACTGACCGACATTGCGGAAACTGCAATAGATCGGAAACAGGAAGAAAATTACCGGTGCCAGTGTGTGGAGTTGTTGCGTTTCGTTGGATATTCGCGTGCTCGCGATGTCTTGATCAGGTTGGTCCGGTCAGAGGATTCGCAGAAGCTGCGTCTGCTGGCAATCGACGTTGTGAGTGCCTATGACGATCCTGGAATTGGCCGCATTTTGCTGACCGGTTTTCAATCGCAAACGCCGTTGATACGTAGTGCCGTGCTTGACGCGATGCTTTCCGATCCAGGACGCGTCCGGCTTCTGCTCGCCGAATTCGCCGCCAGCAAAATCGCGCTGTCGGAATTGAACCCGACGGCTGTTCGGCGGCTTGTCGAACATCCGAACGCGGAGATTAGCAAAGAATCCCGTCGACTGCTGGCCGATGCGGTCCCGGCCAATCGCCAGAAGGTCATCGCCGAATACCAGGAGGCGCTGAAACGCGCAGGCGAAGCGGCTCGCGGGCGCCTGGTCTTCACGAAGAACTGCGCTCAGTGTCATCGGATTGGTCAGATCGGAGTGACCGTTGGACCCTATATCGGCGACTTCACGCTGAAGCCGAATGTTCGATCGAATCCACCCGTCATTCTGGAATCCATCCTGAACCCCAATCGCGCCATCGACTCGAATTATGTCAGTTACACCGTCGTTACAAACTCGGGTAAGATCCACATCGGGATCATTGCGCAGGAAACCGGGACCAGCGTGACACTCAAGCAGGAGAAGAACAAGTCGCTGACAATTCTTCGCGATGACATTGACGCCATCCGATCGAATCGAACATCGTTAATGCCGGAAGGATTTGAAAAAAACATCTCCGTTGAACAGATGGCCGACCTGATCGCGTTTCTGTGTGACTGGAGATTCCTTGACGGTCTGGTGCCGCTGGATCAGGCGGCAAAGGAGTGAAAGGGCACCGCCGTCGGCTGGCAGGTTGTCGATCACCCACAGGTGAAATTCATTCGACCCCGTGGTGTGCTGGCATTGCCGATGCCGGAGAAAGGGGGACACATCGACGAACTGCGGCCATTTGTGGACGTCGCAAACGATGTACACTGGGTGATGATCGTGGCGTGGATCGTGGCCGCATTTCGGCCAACCGGTCCGTATCCCGTTCTCGTGGTTAACGGGGAGCAAGGGTCAGCGAAAAGCACGGTCTGCCGAATCCTATGGATGTTGTTTGATCCAAATGCCGCCCCGCTGCGATCCGAGCCAAAGGAACCCCGCGACCTGATGATTGCCGCAACGAACGCATGGTGCCTCATGCTAGAAAATCTATCGGGCGTGCCAGCTTGGTTGTCGGACGCGTTGTGCCGGATCGCCACGGGGGGCGGATTCGCAACAAGAAAATTGTACTCCGACGATGAGGAAAAGCTGTTTGATGCCCAGCGTCCAGTTGTGCTGAACGGCATCCCGGAACTGGCGACACGTCCTGTTTGCTGGATCGAACGATCACGATCACGCTGCCACCGATCCCGGAATCGAAAAGGCGAACGGAACGGGAACTTTATCGGGAATTCGACGCCGTCCGACCTCGTATTTTCGGCGCGTTCTTGGACGCGGTTTCGACGGCGATGAAAAACTTGCCCAACGTGAAATTAGATGGGTTTCCTCGAATGGCTGACTTTGCGGAATGGGTAGTGGCGGCAGAACCTGTGTTTGGAAATGCTCGCGCCACGTTCTTGGATGCGTACACCGAGAATCGAGAGTCGGTGAACGAGTTTGCCATTGAATCAAGCATCATCGCCGGTCCTCTCCTGGCCCTGGTGAACGACAGGGCTGAGTGGGCAGGGACCGCGACCGAATTGATGGACGCATTCGATCAGATCGTCGGGGAAAAGCCTGCGAAACAACGCGACTGGCCGAAGAAATCGAACGTTCTTTCGGGGCAGCTTCGACGCATCGCCCCGAACCTTCGGAAAATCGGTATCGATGTGAACTCTGATGGGTGGGAATCGAAAACGCGACGAAAGATCATTCGCATCAGAAAGGTGGGGGGAAACATCGTTCGGACCGTTCGCACCGTTCTGACCCCAAAAATACAGGGCCAAATGCAACGGGTGGATCGTTTGCAGAACGTTCGGGAGACCGTTTGGACAGTTCGAGATCGTTCGCTGAAAACCGCAAAAACACCGAGAAAAATCTCACTCCGAACGACGCGAACGATGAATCCCGCTACTATTCTGATTCTGAGGAAATCGGCGAATGGACGGGATTAGTTTGCTCCAAGAAGCCCGGACTGCCGGCTTGTCGGTAACAACTGAAAAGGACCGGTTAACGATCCGAGGTCTGCGACGGGCCGAGTGGCTGGCGAAGCTATTGATCCAGCACAAGGCCGACGTGTTACCGCTGATCTCGGCTGGTCCCGAATTGCCAACGATCCCAAAACCTGGCGAATCGATCATCCTGTTTTCCGGCCATCTGTTGGCCGATTTCGAGTGACCCGACGATGAAACCGATGACGGACCAACCGGACCGGAGATCCTGAGAAACCATGTAATCGCCCGCGACCGGTTGGAGTGCGCCCGTGCTGTGGAGAACTGGGGCCGTGAAAAGAATCATGGAAAATCTTTCCGAAGTCGGCGGAAAATAACTTGATATATCACAAGTACATCCTAGGATTCCGGCATGGGAAGGAAACAATCAAGAATCAGTGACCAGATTCGAGGGGCGATTGCGTCCAGCAAGGTGACGCGGTATCACATCGCCCAGGAGACAGGTATTGACGAATCGACGCTCAGCCGGTTTATGTCCGGCAAAGGCGGAATGACAGTCAGCACCCTCGACAAGCTGGGCGAATATCTCGGACTCGAAATTGTGAAGCGACGGAAGAAATCATCATAGAAAAGGATTGTCTAATGGCACGCTTGTTCAAGCTGACAATCACTCGTTACGTCGATCCGCAGGGCCGCCGTTACAAGAAAGGCGATCCCGGGACGAGTAAGAAGAGAGTGAAGTCCAAGACCTGGCGGGGCGAATACCGTGATGCGGATGGTACCCGGAAAACAGAATCGTTGTGTTCAAACAAAGAGGCGGCGAAGCAACTACTGGCAAAGCTTGAACGAGAGGCTCAGTATGAACGTGCAGGGCTTACAAGCCCATTTGAAAAGCACCACAAGCAACTGCTGGTATCCCACCTGCAAGATTTCGCGACAACGCTCGGAAATACCGTTGACTCGGCCGATTATGTTCAATCAATCGAGTCGCGGTGCCGGCGCATCATCGAAGGCTGTGGCTTTCGTTACATTGGCGACATCTCCGCCAACCAAGTTCAACAGTCTCTTGCTGGCCTGAAACGGGAGGGCCTCGGGTAGAAAGCTTCCAACCATTTCCTGCAGGCGATCAAGCAGTTTGCACGGTGGTTGGTGACGGATCGTCGTACGAATGACAACCGGCTGGCTCACATGAAGGGTGGGAACACAAAAGTGGATGTCCGACGCGAACGACGGGAATTGACTGACGACGAGCTTCGTCGCCTGTTTGACACGGCGAAGAACTGTCGCCGTCACGGTTTTACGCTGAAGGGCTGGCAGCGGTTCACACTGTACGCAACAGCTTTGGGAACGGGATTGCGTGCCGTTGAATTGGGCAGCTTAACGCTGACGCAGTTCGATCTTGAGAGCGATCCACCAATGGTCCGTATCGATGCGGCTGACGAAAAGTCCCGCCGAGGCGACGTCATTCCGCTTCCGGCCGACCTCGTGTCTCTACTGCGGCCGTGGATTGCCGAGATGGACACTGAAGCTCCCGTCTGGCTCGGAACGTGGGCAAAGAACAAGCGGGCCGGGAAGTTCATGCAAGCCGATCTGAGGGTGGCCAGACGCAAGTGGATCAATGATGCGGGGGACGAAGCCGAGCAGCAGAGCCGCGAGCGATCGGACTTCCTCACGTATCAAGACAGCGAAGGCCGCTATGCCGACTTCCACGCGCTGCGTCACACGTACCTGAGCCGGCTGGGGCGTTCCGGTGCTTCTCCGAAGGCAATGCAACGTCTGGCCCGCCACACGTCCGTAGAACTGACGTTGGGGCGGTACACCCACGCGAATCTGTACGACCTAGCCGGGGCCGTAAACGGAATGCCGCCGTTACCGATCGACAAGGATGAGTCGAATGACGATCAAGCTGCGGCCGTGCCTCTTCGAGCGACCGGCACCGATAGTGTACAACCTCAGGCTCCCGAAAATGTGGTTGCCGGAATGGTTGCCGATTTTTCTGACAACCATTGCATTCCGATGACACTGATTGACAAAACAAGGTTACGAGACGGCCACCGAAAAAACGTCGCAGCAGAGGAAACACAATCACGCGTAACCTCGTTTTCTGACAGCGATTGCACGCGATTGACTGTCAATGACAACCCATCTATGATGAACCAGAGATCGTCGGGGAGTGTTAGCGGATCTGGTGACCGCCCTGGGCTTCAAACCCAGTGAGACCGCTGAAAAGTGATCTGGTGGGTTCGATTCCCATCCACTCCCGTTTCTCGTTTTCATCGGCCGTCAATGGGGCGCAATCGTTGTCAACGGGACGACTTGCAGCAGCCGTCGTCGCAACTGTTTTGATGCCAGTTGGGACTTCTGTTGTTGCTGGCAAATTGTCAATCGATGTCATCGATATGCAATGGTTGTCGGATAAACCGGCAACCATTCCGGCAACCATTTTTTGCGGCCGAGGTTGTACACTATCGGTGCCCGTCGCCCGGAGAGGAACCGCCGCCGTTTGATCGTCGTTCGAATCATCGTCGATCGGCAACCGCGGCATCCCATCCACGGCCCCGGCGAGGTCGTACAGATTCGCGTGCGTGTAACGGCCCAGCGTCAACTCTACGGTCGTGTGGCGCGCCAGACGCTGCATAGCTTTCGGAGACGCACCGGAACGCCCCAGACGACTCAGGTACGTGTGACGCAGCGCGTGGAAGTCTGCATAGCGGCCTTCGCTGTCTTGGTAGGTCAGGAAGTCTGATCGATCGTGGCGCTGCTGCTCGGCCTCGTCAGTGGCCTCAGCAATCCATGCTGCTCGTGCCACCCTCAGATCGATTTGCATGAACTTCCCGGCCCGCTTGTTTTTCGCCCACGTTCCCGGCCAGACCGGGTCCTTGCGATCCATCTCTGCCAACCAGGGACGCAGTAGCGACACAAGATCAGCCGGAAGAGGCACGACGTCGCCGCGGCGGGACTTCTCATCTTCTGCGTCGATACGGACCGTTGGTGGGTCGCTTTCAAGATCGAAGTGGGCCGGCGTCAAGCTGCCCAACTCAACGGCACGAAACCCCGTCCCCAAAGCGGTAGCGTACAGCGTGAACCGCTGCAGGCCCTTCAGCGTGAATCGATTCGATGTGCAGTTTCTGGCCGTGCTCATCAATCGTTGCAACTCGTCATCGGTCAGTTCCCGTCGTTCGCGCCGGATATCCAGCTTAGTGTTCCCGCCCTGCAGGTGGGCTAGCCGGTTGTCATTTGTGCGACGATCCGTCACCAGCCACCGCGAAAACTGCTTGATCGCCTGTAGGTAATGGTTGACGGTTCTTTGCCCGAGTCCTCCCCGTTTCAAGCCAGCAAGAGACCGCTGAACTTCGCTGGCCGAAATGTCGCCGATGTAACGAAAGCCGCACCATTCGATGATGCGCCGACACCGCGACTCGATTGTTTGAACGTACTCGGCCGAGTCGTCACCGTTTCCGAGGGTTGCCGCGAAATCTTGCAGGTGGGACGACAGCAGTTGCTTGTGGTGCTTTTCAAACGGGCTTGTGAGCCCTGCGCGTTCGTGCTGGGCTTTGCGTTCAAGCTCGGCCAACAGTTGCCGGGCCGCTTCTTTATTCGTGCACAGCGACTTCGTCCGCAGAATTCTGTCCGCATCCCGATACTCGCCACGCCAGACTTTGCTCTTTATCCGTTTCTTTCTCGTACCGGGATCGCCTTTCTTACAACGCTTACCGTTCGAGTCGGCATACCGCGTTATTGTTGGTTTGAAGAGTCGCGCCATGATTTGTTACCCTCTTCGTGCAAAGTATGATTTTGGGGTCGTCAACGCAGCAACGTTGGCGGCCCCATTTCATTTCCGCTTTCCCTTTTTCGTTGCGTCAGTTTTCAGCTCCCACCCTAGCACAGCACCGATTTTGTCGATCGAGTCGAGCGTCAGTGACCGTTCGCCACTGACAAACCGTGAGAGCATCGACTGGGCCACACCAGTCAGGCGGGAAAGCTCAGCACGCGGCATACCGCATTGCTCGATCGCTTCCCGCGATTGTTCTGTAATGGTACGCCACTTGGCCTTTTTCTTCGACATCGCTCCTCCAGTCGCAGAGCATTCTAGCACTAGATTGCCAAATGGCAAGTTATCTTTTCGCAAGTTCTCAAACTTGATCGCGTGTTGTGATTCTTGCTTGTAATTGACGCATAGGATTTTACGAACGACAGTCAGAATGGCACGTCGGAGTCTCCCCTTGTTTTTTCCGGTGAGACACCGGACGGGAACGAAATGTGTTTGAGCGATCCACTTTTCATGCACTCAACGGCCTTTTCAAGCATTGCCACAATATCCGCCCGTTCGGTATCCGGCTTGACGAGAATCCTCACGTCGGCCCCGTTCATAAGTTCGAATGTCGTCCCAGACATAACACAGTGGCCGTCGTCGTCCACGGCCATGACGCAATCACCCTGACCAATGCCCAAGTTAAACACGTCCATTTGCAGAAACGGTGTAGGCACCCTCGAATCGTACTTTTCCAGAAGTTGACGCTTCAGGACATCGACTCGCTGAGAAACCGCCACGCCGCTGCAGGAATCACACAAGATGTAGTTGAGATCCTCAAATTCCCCGCTCTTGACGATCCTACACTTGGACGTCGACGTTTGATCGCACTTACAATGCTTAAGACTGGAAAAACCCGATGAGATGGTTCAAGGACTCATCATCGCTCATAAGGCCGACAAGAGAATCCGTTATGCACTCAAGAACGTCCAGAATGTTGAGGTTAAGCTCTACGAAGTAAATTTCCAGTTGCATCCAATGGATACTGTTCAGGGATAGCCACCACACGATCGGGTTATGCTTACCGGTTGCACCGAAGCGTCTGATTGGACGACCGATCAACTCCGGCGAAGTACTTTGCAATGAAGCGTGCTTACTTCCAGGCTCCGATCTCAGAGTTCCTGCATTCCGATGAAAACGGGGTTTTGGGAGAACTGACCCGTGCACACGGGCATGCACTCGAGCACCAACAGAAGAATGCATGGTTGCAGGAGATTCGCCATTTACGACAGGCCTTGAGTGGGTTTGACGGCGGCCATATATTTCTTGAGTTTGCCATTCCTCGTATGGGGAAGCGGGCCGACGTAGTGCTTTTCCTTGATGGTCTTCTTCTTGTGCTTGAATACAAAGTCGGTGCTACGACGCACGACTTTGCAACGGCAGAACAAGTGCTGGATTACGCTCTTGATCTAAAGAACTTCCACGCAGGTAGTCACGATTGTAAGATTGTCCCAATTGCGGTTGCGACCGACGCACCAGCGACTGAGAAATCGTTCCGGTGGTACAACGACGGAGTTGCGGCTCCCGTGCACGTTAATGCAAATGGGCTTGCCGCTTTTCTCCGAGACTGTGTGGAGCAGGCTACGACGACATGCGGAGATGTCGACGACTGGCTTCGCTCGCCATATAAGCCGACGCCAACGATCGTCGAAGCATCTCAAGCCCTCTACCAAGGTCACAATGTGACCGAAATTTCTCGATCAGATGCAGGGGCACAGAACCTGACCGTGACAGCTCAGTGCATCGCGGACGTCATCGAGCGTTCGAAGGAAATGGGACAGAAGACGATCTGTTTTGTAACCGGTGTTCCTGGTTCTGGAAAAACGCTGGCTGGGCTCAATCTCGCAAACGAACGACGCCACGCCCATCAGGATGAACATGCGGTTTTCCTGTCGGGCAATGGGCCGTTAGTCGACGTGCTGCAGGAGGCACTTGCAAGAGATGAGGTGTTGCGGAACGGAATCCGAAAGCCGGCGGCAAAGCAAAAGGTTCGTGCATTGATCTAGAACATTCATCACTTCAGAGATGAATGCCTCAGGAGTGAGGAGCCTCCCATCGAAAAAGTCGTCGTCTTCGATGAGGCTCAAAGGGCCTGGAGTCGCGAGCAAACCTCTCGCTTCATGCGTGAAAAAAAGGGGATCAGCGGCTTTGACCAATCTGAGCCTGAGTTTCTGCTCTCGGCGATGGATCGACACTCGGACTGGTGTGTGCTCGTTTGCCTCATCGGTGGCGGACAGGAAATCAACACGGGAGAAGCCGGGCTCACCGAGTGGATTACGGCGTTGAGGCAACGTTTTCGACAATGGCAGGTTTGTTTCTCGGATCAGATTTCTGGCGTCGAGTACACATGGGGGAACGACCTGTCTGCCGAGTTCAACGACCTCAATGCAATCTCACATCCCGAACTTCACTTGGGCGTGTCTGTGCGATCATTCCGCTCGGAACAACTCTCCGCCTTCGTATCTGCGATCATCGAATCGAATCTTGAGCGTGCTCGCAGCATCATCCCGGAGTTGAAACGATATCCCTTGTTTCTTACCCGGGACCTCGATGAGGTGCGTGCCGGTTTGCGGCGAATGGCACGTGGCTCGGAACGAATTGGGCTCGTCGCGTCATCGAACGCAATTCGGCTGAAGCCGGACGGGCTTAACGTCAAAGTCAAGATTGATCCCACCAAGTGGTTTCTGAACAACAGGGAAGATGTTCGTTCCAGCTACTATTTGGAAGATGTCGCAACCGAATTCGACATCCAGGGACTTGAATTGGACTGGGTGGGCGTCTGCTGGGATGCGAACTTCCGTCACACGGGTGATGGTTGGTCGTTGCACAATTTTACAGGAACAAAGTGGAATAAGGTCAACAATGAATTCCGTCGGGCATACCTCGCCCTTGCTGGCCATTTTCGCATTATTCGAGAAGTCCGCAGGAAACTTGGCGTCTCGCGCGAGGAACCCGAATAGCGCAGACGTGGTATCGAACCAGTCGATACCAGAACCGTTGACCTTGGGAGCAAACAGAAACTTCCCGACGCGTCGTGGCCAGTCGCCGGTGGCTGTTTTGATTCTCTCTTT
>Ga0310123_10003072_pt1 | contig 13070 bp, 11 predicted proteins | sample CB6_AW_1057_MG_FD_203505 | JGI IMG/M metagenome (GOLD analysis project Ga0310123, IMG submission 203505) | Marine microbial communities from Western Arctic Ocean, Canada - CB6_AW_1057 | ecosystem: Environmental > Aquatic > Marine > Oceanic | place: Canada: Western Arctic Ocean | collected... | reverse complement strand
AACCACACGGGGATGGCTAGCCTGTGCATGTGCATGGCTGAGGTGCGTTAGATGTTAATCCAACGGTCAAATGCACTCAGGCCCTAACTGGAAGGCTGCTAACCTCACCATCTGAGGAAACCAATGAGTGATGGTCGAAATTGCTTGAAGTGTCTGGGTGGTCACTTCTGACGTGACTTCCACGGCTTTCTTCACGTGATGCTGCGGCCGCAACCATTGCAGCGGAAACGGATAACAAACCATTGAGACGGTGAACGGCCACATATTCTGTATTCATCACTGGCGAAGTATCAGACAGCGAAATTCCCGTTGAACGCAACTCGGCAATCACTCCAGCAGCGACATCGAGCCCGGTACCGTCCCTCACACCACCCATGTGTGCCTTCATCGCTGTGGTCAAGGCTGTACGCACCGCACCAAATCCCACGCCTCCATTCGATGTAGAAAGGGTCGAATTCATGCGGCTAGTGGCTGCTTTGGCACTACTTGAAAGGGTGCTTGAAGCCGCGAACTTGCTGTCCGCTGCATGCTGCGCGGCATGGCCGCCCGCACGCTCACCTCCAACCAGTGCATCCAGTAGGCGATTGCCGCAACTTGACGCTGCGCCATGGAAGCCGTTGCAGGCTGCATCGCCTGCTGCAAACAACCCCGGAACCGGAGAATCCCAGTCTCCGTTTACGACTTGGCCGTTAGCGTCAGTTGGAATACCACCAATGGTGTGGCCAACTCCAGTTTCCACCGCAACCGATTCGGTCGCCATGTCAATGCCGCAGCGCTCGGAAAGAATGGTGACTAGGCCTGCAAACCAAGGTAGAGTGCCACGGGATAATGCCGTCGCATTCAATACTGCTCCGCCGGCCGCATCAATGGCGGCACATATCGAGCTGTTGCTAGTCATATCTGCAATCTCAAGTTGGTCGCCAGCAGCCGTTCGCAGTTCGGCACCGGCAGCCAGCACATCCATCGGAATAGCCACACCGGCGCCGGCCACGAACAATGGGTGGCGAGAATTGAATTCAAGGTCTACTAACGGGAGGTCAGCCCCGGCTGCAAGCGCTGCTGATGAAAGATTCACTGCATCCCCCCAAGCACCTTCGTGTCCGGCACCAGCGAGTACGACAGCCTTGGCCTGCACAGCGAAAATCTCGCCGGTTGCGACATCAAGGACCACAATGCCTCTAGCGCATCCATCGCTCATCACAATCTCAAGAGTTTCAATATCGGCTCGACGGGGTATGTTCCGCTTGGTGCATTGCTCCTCAAGTATCGCACGAATCTCCCGACCGGTTGAATCGCCAGTGCCTGCTACTCGAGCAATACTGTGGCCTGGGAGATGAGACATCAATGGAAAACCATTGGTATCCCTACGAAGAACTAATCCCCACCGCTCCAACTCAATGAGGTGGTCAACTGCTGAGGAGGTGTGGCTTCTCACTACTTGTGCCTCACAAAGGTCGGCACCAACAGTCATTGTGTCAGAAAAATGGGCTTTGCTACCAGCCTCACCCATAGAAGAAGCAAGCCCTGCCAACATCGGTGCTTCTTGCGGTGAATCAAGGGCACCCGGGCACAACACGGTCACGCTTGCCCCAGCATCTGAAGCAGCTATTGCGGCCCGTAGCGCTGCAGAGCCACTTCCAACTACGACAACGTCCCATGCCTGCATACTACTCACCGTTGAAGACGGCGACCTGCAGACGCATGATAAACGCGTTGTCTACGCAGCATCACACCGTAGGTGTGAAGCGATTGCAGAAATATGTTGAGAAATTATTGATTAGAGTGAAGGCGGGCGCGGCAGGATTTGAACCCGCGATACCCGGCTTAGGAGGCCGGTGCATTATCCAAGCTATACTACGCGCCCGGCCAATCCTCAGGTGCACCGTTCAAGACCGTTGTGCCTATTCATGCCAACGCCAAACCATGTTTCTTACCGGCATCTGCAACCTTGTGGAGAAAGCGCTCAAGTTGGATGCGATTGTGCATTGAACGACGTATCGCCACGTCACAATGGGACAACGCCGCCAGCAGTTCTTGCCTGAGTGGAGCTGCTAACATCAACCGACTACCAATCAATTCGGCATGCACCTGATGGATGATATCCTCAGCATCAAGAGCATGGTTTCCCTCCATCTCATCGAGTTTGCCCATCGCACCTTCAAGTCTCCTCACGTTGCGGCCACGCTCCTTCTCCCATCGCCATTCGATTACACGACCTCTCAGAGCCATTTCGACCATCTCACGTGCTGCTGTCAGACTGCTGGCTGAAACAACTTCGTACAATTTCCCACGCTCGCCTGCAAGCCCTCGCCGGGCTAGCATCTCAAAGGTAAACAAGGCCCGGCGCAAATTACCATCAGCCACATGAGCAATGTCAGCAAGAAGCCCTGAAGCAATCTCAACTTGCTCCGCTGCCGCCACTCTCTCAAGCACTTGAACTGTATCTGCAGGAGCGGTTCCAGGGATTCGGATATGAGTCATTCTACTGCGTAGTGCATCGATAATACGGCTCGGAGCACGTGCGGTAAAAATGAAGCGTGTCGTGAGCGATTCTGCCTCCATCATACGCCTGAGATATGGTTGACGCTTCATCCCTAGATGGTCGGCATCTTCTATCACAATGAGTCGACTTACTGAAGCCATGCCTTCTGCTGGAATTGTCTCCTCACCAGCAGGTGCATCACCCGGTTCTGTTTCCCACATGCCGCGGTCAAATGCCTCCAAACTCGTTCTGCTTGCGAGGGTGTCCTTTGAGCCAATTCCTGCCGGCCGTAGAAAATCCTCGAATGTTCGCATTGCACCAGATTGTCGTGCCAAGTCCCGTGCCTGTAGAACATGGCAGGTCGACTCCCATGATGGGCCCAATACCTGCCTTGCCACCAACCTCCAAGCCGCTGTCTTACCGACACCTGCGGGGCCGGTCAACAATATGTGAGGAGGGCTGCCAGAAAGACTGGCTCGGGACAGTGTGTTGGAAACGGTTTCTGGTATTGCCAACTCATCAAAACGACGAGGGGCGTGAAGGGATAACCAAGATGCCATCGATGCTAATGAATCGGCCACAGTCCTTCAACTTCACTTTTTCTTCCTCGCTCTAATTTCCCCAATTATTTGGGACCGAGGAGGTCTTCAGCAATTTCAAAGCCTTCCAAAATTGATGTGAAAAGGTTAGGATCATCATCAGAGGATGATGCCGGTTCTGTGATTCCAGCGAGGGTCTTTTTCAATGCCTCAGTAGCATTTGCCGGTGATACAGTTCCCGATGGTTCATACTGAACACGAATCTTGTTGCCCCCCTGATCACGCGTGTAGCCTTCTAGCGGCGGGACGGGTGTGTCGAGTGGCGCCTCCGGGCTGTATCCACCCCAATAGATGTCCCACGCTGCGCCGCGGCCCCAATCTGTCCAGAATATCTTGGGAGAGCCTCCCGGCGACTTGGCATACTTGGGCTTGCCGTTCTCCTCGCCGTCGTACGCATACCGACCATTGCAATCGGGGTATTCATGGTGGCCTGAGAGGATGAGTACGTACGCCTCGGGGTCGCGGGCCACCTCGTCGAGGGTGGGCTCATCGACGGATATCTTGTCGCTGCTACCACCTTCACGTAATGCGGCGATAGTGTCAACCCCTGCAACTCCGTCAGCAAACAACTTGCCGTCAGCTTCCTGAAATTTCATCACGGCCGCTTCGGTCTGTCCACCAAATCTACTATCTATTCCAAGAGAAGCACCATGCTTGTTGAGTAGTTCCTGTAATTTGCGAACTTCGTCGCCACTGGACCCTTTCTCAAGATACTCATTGAGATATTTATTGAGTGTCTCCGAACTCATTAGAGATGGGTTTGCGAGTCTTCTCACCGTTTCATAAAAAACCCAGAATGACGGGGATACCATAATCCCCAATCCAAGGTATGGGAAAATTTTCCACCATCCTGCTCCCCCTCCCCATGGCAGAAGTTGCCAGGTGTGTGGCAAACAATATAGGAACATAGCGGCCCAAATTGCCGCCGTTGGGACTGCCATAAACACGAATCCGAATAATTCCTCCTTCCAGCCCTTCTTGACCTTTTTTCCTCGCCATGAAAATACTGCACCCGCAGCGGCCAGCGGTGCGGCAGCGATGCTAGTCAGCAAGATGGCGAGCAGCATCCACCATTCAGAGCCTGGTTGAGAGGCGGCTTGCAACGACTCGGTCCAAAACCAAGGAAGTTGCCATACAAACGTTGCAAATGTGGCCCAACCAATTCCTCCAATACCGAGAAAACTGAGGAGTGTGTCGTCTTTAGCCAACTGCCCGGGGTCGATTTGGTCGTAACCGCCCATACTCTGACTTCAGGCACTCCATTGATGGCTTTTTCGCCGTACTCATCTACGAATATTCATATCGCATCGAGAGTTTTGTGGCTCTGTCGGCGCGGCTTAACGAAGATACGGCAGCCACAGCCATGGCAAGAAAGCCCTGTTCCTTTGCCCTCTTTTCTGATTATGTCAAACTCTGCGACAGTGCCGCAGCGCAGACACTTGTACTCGATTGTCTTGGACATCGGGCCGGGCGACCGGCCTGCCCCATTTGAAGGCGTCGATTATGCGGAGGCGCTTGACTAGCCGCTCACTCCCCGTCGCGAGCACGTCTACATATCTCTACAAAATTCTGGAATATCTCTTGACCAAACTCAGTGTCGTTGACTTCTGGGTGGAATTGTAATCCAAATCTGTCGCCGGCTTCATTCTGCATTGCCTGCACTTGGCACGACTCACTACTAGCAGTAATACGAAATCCGTCAGGAACTTCAGTTACCTCGTCATTGTGACTTTCCCAGACCGTTTGTTCATCGGGAGTTCCATCGAATAACAGGTCGCCGCCATCAATGAGGATGATTATTGCGGCACCGAATTCAGGGTTGGGTGCCTCATCGGCTTCACCCCCATAGAAACCCGCCATGAACTGGTGGCCTGCACAAATTCCGAGAATGGGAATTTCCATCCCTAAGTAGGTGCCACAATTTCCTAACTCCCCAGTCAGGCCAACCCGCGCCGCTCCTCCTGATAGAATGAGGCCGTCTACTTCCCTCATCTCATCGAGGGGGGTGCTATTGGAAATAATGGTCGTATCCACTCCAAGATACCTTAGCATTCGCCATTCACGGTGAGTCCACTGGCCACCGTTGTCGATGACATCGATGACCAATGCTGCACCACTCATACGCAATGCGCAACTGCGACACCAAATCAACGTGACGCTGATGTTCATCAACGACTGAGATTTGCGAGGAATTGTACCTTCATCGAATACTCGAAGGCGGCGGCGTTATGCCAAGCCTCCATCACATCTCGACCAAGAGCATAGATTCCGTGTCCGCGGGCGATGACCAGCTTGCCTCCACCTTGTTTCAGAGCCTCGGTAATGTCGCGCAGATAGTCGTCAATATTCTTCAGGTCAACATCGACGATGACTCCTTGGTCAAACTGTTTTCTGCCATCGAGGTCTTTGGGTATCAACACGTAACGATCCGATTCAAGGCTCATCGCACAGGTGTATGGAGCATGGACGTGAACACAGGCCGCCAACCCGTTGTTTTCTAACGAGCCCATTGCAAGCATGACGTTGTGGGATCGCCAATCAACACTAGCGTGCGGAGGCGCTGCGTCCCCAAGTCTGCCTGTAATGACATCGTGCTCTGTCATTTGACCAAGGTGCGCACCCTCGCGCGTGATGTGTACTAATCCTGGAGCCTTAGTCGAAAGCAAAGAAATGCTCCCCGCGTGCCCGTGAACCAATCCTTCTCTCGAAAGTTGACGACCAGTATGTACGAGGTGGCCAACTACGTCACCCGGTACCACAAAGCCTTCTCCAACTATCGGAGGCATCTCGGGGTTCTCAACCTCAGCAATAACCTGTGATGCGCTTGCCAAACCCTGACGCAGACCTTCATTTTCCTCGCGTAATCGCTGGAGTTCAACCTTCTCATCACCCTTGACTTGGCGCACTGCCTTCTCTACTGCCTCTTTACCAGATTCCAGAACACCTTCTGTACCAGTTCGTAGCATTTGTGCGCCTGCAGGTGGTGTTGGTGGTGTCGCTGGAGCTGGGCTGTTTACCCCACCATACATGGTGGGTCCTCCAGCAGGAGAACCAAGGGGTCCGCTCGGGGGTCCGCTCGGGGGCCCACTCGGAGGTCCTTGTGATGGTCCCTCTAGAGCCTTAACGGGTGTCTGCGGCCCTTTTTCTGCGTCTCCATCGTCTGTTACCATCACCGCACCTGACCGCCGGATGACGTGCCGATTAAATACAGGTCCGCTTTGGGCAAGTCGCTTAGCCCCTGTAGTGTAGTGGCCTATCATCCTGGCTTGTCGAGCCAGGGACACGGATTCGAATTCCGTCGGGGGCGCCTTCACAAACCGCTCAAAGGTGTAGCCATGCCTCTATGCGATACAACTGCTGAGTGGTCGAATATGAACGGCGGGGATGTATGCTCAGACCGCCGTGCTCCTCATTGAGTTGACCTGAAAACAAATCCCGGAGCTTCCCTTCAGCGCTTTCAGCCGCCTCCTCATCAATAACAGCCCAAGCTCGGAGCAATGTGGGGGAACCTTCCTTCAGCAGAGGGAGGATGGCAGGCAAATGGTCGAGGGTGGAATGAGGAATATTTACCAGCAACATATCCCAATTCCCTCGCATCTCATCACGCGCGGCCAGAGTAGTGGCATCACAGCAATCTATGTCTATTCCACATTCGTCGAAGAAAGGTTGTAAGTTCAAATCCAGTAACTCAACTGCATCTGGATTCAAATCAGCGGCGAATACCTCTCCTACAAGGTCAGGCTGACTAAGGAGGGGAATCAGCGAGGGACCCGCGCCCGCATACGGGTCACAAACCCTGAGCGGCTTCCCGATGACTTCTCTCAACCGAGCCGCCGCTGCAAGAGTGCCCTCTCGCTCAGTCGAAAGACGAGAAGAGAAGTAGGCTCTCCCGGGGTCAACATGCAGGGAATATCCACTTTCTTTGACTTGCGTGCGCGTGCTGAGTAGTCCAGTGGCGCTACTGACATCAGGGGAGATATGTGAAACCCCAAGGATGTCTCCCTTTTCTGTGCGAGCGGCTAAGGGGGTGAGGGAACGGACGCGGAAGGCGCCACGGACGCCGTCGTCACGAAGGACCAAACGAATGCGCGCGTGCTGAGATAGCATCGCTTTGGCAATCGCCTCACCGTACTCGGCTATCTCCTCATCGAGTTTGACCACAATTAGATCACCCATGGTCTCGTGCCCTATCGGCCAATCTGAATGTGCGTTGACTACCTCATCACTGAGGAATGCAGTGAGGTAGTCACGGTAGGAGCGAGGGGTTGGAATCGGCGCTTCCACGCTTACTATTTCCCAAATGTCAAGAGGTGCTGGTAGGGATTCCGGAGCAGATTGAGAAAGCGGTATCAATCGTAAATCTGAATCATCATCAGTAAGGATTCTGCCACCGTCTAACAACCATCCAGCATCGCGCAGTGCGCGCAGCGTAGCCTCGGTATTGCGGCTCGGCACTCTCAAATGTCGCATTATGCTCGGGGTGCCCACAAGTGTTGTGCGCTTGACACTGACGGAGGTATTCTACAATGAGTGATGAGGCTGGTCTGTGGCTCATTGGGCTTGGCCCCGGAGGTGCTGATCGCCTCACTGAGCAGGCTGTTAATGCAGCGCAGCAGGTGGATTACAGATTCCTAGAAGGCTATACTGCATTACTACCACCTGCCACGCTCTCTTCCCTTGAAGATAAATTGGGGCCTTGGCAATTACTGATGCGTAGTGGGGTTGAAAAACCAGTAGAACTGCTGACGTTAGCGGCAAAAAGTAGGGTGGCACTCATGGTCGTTGGTGATCCATTGCAAGCCACCACTCATGTTGACCTACAATTGAGGTGTGAGGATGCTGGAATCCCATGTCACATCATCCATGGAGTATCGGTGACTACAATCGTCACTGGGGCGGTCGGGCTGCAATCATACAGATTTGGTAGACAAGCCACCATGGCTTATCCATATGGTGATTATATTCCAACTTCTCCTTTAGAAATCGTGCTCGCCAATAGGGAAGCCAACCTACATTCTCTAGTCTTACTAGACCTAGACCCCACTGGCAGCGGGGAGGGCGAACAACAGCCGATGTCACCAGCAATTGCTGTCGAAGTGTTGAGAAAAATGGCTGTCAAACTGTCAGAATCAAACGAGGCAAATGCAACTCTGCTCAACGAAATTGAGCAATGGGTGTTGGCGCTTTGCACTGACATGGGTACTGCTGATGCAACCATTCGCGCCGGCACCCCTGCACAAATTGCTTTGATGGAGGGGGGCCGCATCCATTGTCTAGTCATCCCTGCAACGTTACATGAAATGGAGGCGCGAGCCTTGGCTAGGTGGAGTCAGGACCCGTAGCCGAATCTGTCAAGCGAAGAAGCGAATTGGGTGTCACGGAGGGAATGAAATGGCTGGTCCTAGTGAAGTGCGTTTTCCCGGAAAACAAAAGCAACGCATTCGCGCACGTGGCACTAAAAAGGCCAGCGGTTCAGTGCAAAAACGATTGAATAAGAATCTGGCTGCACTCATGGAAGATCCGGACCGCATCTTGCCCGAAATTCGCTACGATGCTAGGCGTTCGCGCAAAGACCCTGTTCTGCGAACACTGAAAGAATGTGATAAGGTAATCAGCAAGAAACACAACAAAAAGTGGCTGAAAAAGCGGATGATGAAGCGTCGCGGTGACCCTCTTGCCTGCGCTCTTGCCGGCTCACTTCACGCTGCTCATGATAATGAGTTCAGCACTGTTGGAGTGTTCAAACATCCAGTGTATCCATCTTCCTCGTTTGTTCGTCGCGGTAATGGAAAACCGTCACATCTCGTATCTATTCAAACCCACAACAATCCAATTCTACGATTGCTTGCTTGGGAAGAGCATGCTCGGCGTGGTTGGAAATTCTTCTCATGGGATGACAATATTGTGTGTACCGGCAAAGAAGGTGAGGCACCCCTAGATTGGTTGGTTGAACGTCTAGAGGCCAGTTCATTACGATTGAAGGCACCTGATGGTGGTGGAGAGGGTATCTGGTGTACTGCTGGTATCGATGAGGCCACCGTCGAAGCAGGTTTACCAACAGCGGACGGATGGATCCGATTGGAATTCCCTTGTGGAGTCACCGTTGCCATTGATTCAAAATCATTGGAGAAAAATAATGATTCATTCGTGCAGTCAATTGCGCTGTCAATGTTGCCTCCAAAAATTGCCGGTGTAGCAGACGCTGAATTAATGTGGATACCTGAAGGTTGGCCAGACGACCAAACACTTCCTGCTGTCGTCAAGGAAAAGGTCGACGAGGTTCTTGAAGCGTGGTTAGGGCTCGCTGTCGATGACGCGCGTGTGAGTGGGGTACTCCGACAAACGATGTGCGCAAATATCGACGAGGGAGTTGTCATCGGCGAGAAATGGTTTGCTTCAGAGCAGCACGAGGATGCACTTGCCGCTTTGTCTGGTAGTGAGTTGGAACGTGAGGCTCTCGCATTGGTAATGTCAGAAATTGACGATGGCATAGCGGTGCGCGGTGATGGAAGTTTACTAGAATTAGAAGACGATGTTTTCAGATTTGAAGAGGACAACCTTCACCCCATTCTTGTCGCGCTGTGGGATGATTGGGGATACCATATTCTTGAGGAGATGTTCGCAATAACTGGAAGTAACGCCGACGATATAATGGCCACTCAATCCAAACGTAAGCAAGGCTTCGGGGCTTTCCTAAAAAAAATGGACGCTGAGCGTACCGAAGCCACACTATTGTCGAGATTTCCATGGACAGAAGGGGACATGACTGGCTTATGCGGGCAGGCAGATTCTCTCATTCGTAGGGCTCGAATTGAAGGTGTAGGGGGCACCATCAATACCGCAAAGAAGGGGCGTGGAGCGGGTGAGAAAGCACTGGGTTGGGCTTGGATTAATGTACACGAACGCGCAGAATCTGAAGGCTGGCATTTTGATTCAGATTCACGTGATAAAGGTGGGGACTGGGTGCCTACACTTGCCGCACTATGGCAAGCTTCTGGGGCTTTGGTAGATGGTAACTCCAAACCGAAAAAATCCCGCAACGCTTACGTGAAAGCAATGAAAAAATTTGCAGAGAGTAGTGGCGCTGACGACTTTTCAAAACCATGATCAAAGTGTATCCAACGCACCTGAAATATCTGCCCACAGGTCCTCGGCGTCCTCGATTCCGACCGAGAGGCGAACCAATCCCGGAGTTACTCCAACCTCCAGACGTCTTTCCTCTGGCGTGGCAGCATGGGTCATAGTCCATGGGTGATTTATCAGGCTCTCCACCCCACCCAAACTCTCAGCAGTGGCAAATAGAGAGAGGTTGGCGGCAAACTTCCTTGCTCCTGCTTCTTCTCCGATTACCTCTAGTGAAATCATCCCACCGGGTCTGCGCATTTGCTTAGACGATACGTCATGCCCGGGGTGTCCGGAAAGGCCCGGATAAAGTAGGCGTGTAACCTTTGGATGGTTTGCCAATCTTGCAACCAGCAATTCTGCGTTGTCACAATGCCTTTCCATCCGCAACGGCAATGTTCTGATGCCTCGGAGGGTGAGGAAACAATCCAAAGGACTTGGCACAGAACCGATTGTATTCTGGATAAACCGAATTTGCTCGTTCAATTCGTCGTCTCTAGTCACCACACAGCCACCGATTACATCGGAGTGGCCAGCAATGTACTTGGTAGTAGAATGCACTACAATATCGGCGCCTAATTGTAGTGGCCTCTGTAGCACTGGGCTGGCAAAGGTGTTGTCCACCACCACTAACCAACCTCTCTCATGTGCGGCTTGCGATAATGATTCAATATCATGAATATTAAGTAATGGATTTGTCGGTGATTCCAACCATAAAACGCGCGTGTTTTTTTGTGCGCAAGCCTCTAACTCCCCGGGGCCTAATTCAGAATAAGTGGTACTCACTCCAAATTTAGCGAGTATATCATCGAATAATCGGGCAGTGCCTCCATACAAATCAGAGGCGGCGAGAATGTGGTCACCGGACTTGAGCAGTTGAGTGATGGCTGAAATAGCCGCCATTCCACTGGAAAAAGCACTGCCAAGAGCCGATGCGCCTGGAGATTCCAATTCGGCTACAGCTGTCTCCAACGCATCACGTGTCGGGTTCTGGGTCCGCGAATACTCGTATCCCTGATGAACAGCGAAATCACTCTGCACGTATGTGGATGTCTGGAAAATTGGTGGTTGTACTGCGCCTGTGGTTTCCTCTGGGTCACCTGCAGTGTGTACTGCGCGTGTGGATTCTCCTCGCTCGTCAGTCATCGAATCACTCCCATTCATCTGGATTGAAGCCGTTATCCCTCAGCCAGTCATCGTTGTAAAACTTAGACAGGTACGGATTACCGGCATCCGGTAAAATAACCACGAGGAAAGCATTCTCTCCGCGTTCGTCTGCTTCCTCCGCCATATCTATCGCAATCTGCACAGCTCCACCTGCCGAACCACCACAGAATAACCCCTCCATACGGGCAAGGCTGCGGGCGGTGCGAAAACATATTTCATCGTCAACTGGTCGAATCTCATCTATTAGAGAAAAATCGGTCGCGGGCGGTAGGAAATCTTCGCCGAATCCTTCGACAAGATAGGTGTTGGGCTCACCCATCGTACCATGATCGAAGTACTCTTTCAGGATGGAGCCCACCGCATCAACACCAACAATCTGTGGAGGCTTGCTGCCGACATCCTCTGCTGCGTCAAGCAGCGCTTTTCCGCAGCCGGTAATGGTACCACCCGTACCCATTGTTGCCACGAAGTGAGTGAGCCTGCCAGCAGTTTGCTGCCAAATCTCCGGGCCTGTTGAAAGCATATGAGCCAGTGGATTGGCTAAGTGCGAATATTGGTCAGGATACCAAGCCCCTGGGACTTCCCTACCGAGGCGAGCCGCCACCTCATAGTAGGAACGGGGGTCCTCCTTGTCAACCGCAGTAGGACATATGTGAACCTCGGCACCGATGGCTCGCAATAGGTCGATTTTCTCGCTTGACATCTTATCTGGAATCGTGAAAATACACTTGTATCCTCGTTGGGCTGCGACCATGGCCAAGCCTATTCCCGTGTTACCACTCGTCGCCTCAACGATTGTTCCGCCCGGCTTCAGTAAACCATTTGCTTCAGCGTCCAAAACCATCTGTAATCCTATTCTATCTTTGATTGAGCCGCCGGGATTACATCGTTCCAACTTGACCCAAACCTCAGAACCCTGCAGGTGCGATGTCAGGCGATTGAGTCTGATGAGTGGGGTGTTGCCGATGGCGTTGACCACGTCAGTGAATGCGCCCGGCGGGAGGTCATTTTGACTCAACTGAAATCACCCTCATGCCAATTTGTGAAATCCATAGACCCAGTGTGAGCGATATGCCACTTCATTGGCAGTACCCTCAGCACGCATCTTGGCCAAAACTGCTCGTATTGCATCCTTTACAGCCGAATCGCGCTCATCGCCCTCATGCAGTGGTGCTGCGATGGCTGCTAGTCGAGGGACGAGAATGAAGCGCTCAGCGTCTTCTGATGTGAATTCCACAACATGGCTGCTCAATTGACTGTTCATGCCCGCTGAATCAAAAGCATCGAGGATTATCTCGATGGAATATGGAATAGGAAATATTCGGTCTACTCGTCGTTCAAAACTCGATACTTCGTCGCCGCCCATCTCCTCAATTCGAGCCATTCGCAAGGTGTCCTCGCGCAAATGCGCTCGGACCATTCGATATGGGTCATGCAATAGCGCGGCGTCTGCCGGACAAAGTGAACTTTCTATGTCACCGCTATTCCAAACAAATATTCCGTCGGGTTTGAGCGACGAGGCGAATTGTGCGCCGAGGTCGGGCAACGCTTTCTCGGGAACAAGGTGAAGTGTGGATGCTGAAATTATCACATCCACTTTCTGTTCGCCAAGCATTTCTTGCATAGTTCGGAATCTCATGTTGCCGTTTTCATCTTCGGTGATGGACAACTCAAAGTGAATATTGTGTCGCTCGCCGAGT